>Ga0307512_10001092_pt1 | contig 39428 bp, 39 predicted proteins | sample 14_EM_MG_FD_200267 | JGI IMG/M metagenome (GOLD analysis project Ga0307512, IMG submission 200267) | Populus trichocarpa ectomycorrhiza microbial communities from riparian zone in the Pacific Northwest, United States - 14_EM | ecosystem: Host-associated > Plants > Roots > Unclassified | place...
AGACAAGTAGGTTGGCTACGTCAACGTTAGCATCAAAGCTTCCACAGACTTAGAGCCTTCTATTAGCCAAAGCTTCCACAAACTCAGAGTTTTCCATCGGCCAAAAGCTTTCCGTGGAAAACTCTACACCTCCCGAAGTGTGGCTCTTTCAAGCAGGCTCTCAAGCAGGCTCTCAAGCAGGATCTCAAGCAAGCTATGAAGCAGGCTTCCATGCAGGCTATCAAGCAGGATTTGAAGTAGGCTCTCAAGCAAGCTCTCAAGCGCCAGTGGGCTCTCCAGCGAACTCAGTAGCGGTATAACAGCCAGACTGTAAAGACAGGTATAGGTCCATCTCCGGCCGCCAGCCGTATATAGTTCCACAGGCACCCGCGCACATCTTTATGAATCGACTATAGATGGCTATAGTCTGCGCGTTGCGCAGGGGTCCACGGGAAGCTTGCTATGAGCTGCGCGTGTGCGCGTAGCGCAGCTTATAGTCGATTTGCACTTTTGCCGATGTAGCCCCATAATCTGTCAAGATCTTCAGGTAAACAAGGTGAGCATTGTAGAGCACTTTGGATTTTGTCTCTCCATTGTGCGTGACTTTCTGCAGGTGGAAGTCCATCAACGATGAAAAGTTCCTTGCGCGTTCTAGCTTCACAAAAAATCACTCGCCCGGCTCTGGCCACACATGTTGCATAAATAAACCTCATACGGGCTGACTGGGCTGGCTCTCATACGGGCTGACAGGGCTGGATCCGATACGGGCTGACGGAGATGGCTCTGATACGGGCTGACGGTGCTCAGCCGTCTCTACATTTAGATGAGTACGTACGTGCTCGTACCGTATATATATATGGCCATGTGGCCCTCTTAGATAGTAGAATTAAGCTTCTCTAGCAATCAGTATTTCAACAACACAATCTTCCTTGCCCCCACTGCCTACTAGGCTGGTTACCAAGCACACCCCCCTTCCCCTCTGCCAAAAGGTGCCAGGAATGCATTCACTACTTTGGATAGAGAGTAGAGTAGATTGTTTCCTTTGCAGGTGGAAAAGAAGTCAGGGTGGTAGTGGAGAAGGCATGAAAACCACCATAAAGTGTGAGGACTGCCATGAGGCTTTGTGTTTCACACCCAAACAAAATCATTTTTATAAATTTCACCATATGTAGAGTATTTTTATTTATTCTGGGGGCATTTTTGCCAGATTGTGGTTGTGTGATGTGTGTGTTAAAAGTGGGCCCGTCTATGGGCCCGAACCCGGTTACCGGCAAAGGGATAGCACCTCTGAGCCGGCCAAGTGGATGAATACATAAGGTTACTTTGGTCATGATGGGTGAATCAGATTTAATTAGAGAAAAATGCATGCATCAGCAAAAGTGCAAATCGACTATAGACTGCGCTACGCGCAGCTCATATCAAGCTTCCCGTGGACCCCTGCGCGACGCGCAGTCTATAGTCATCCATAGTCGGTCTATGGACATCTGCGCGTGGGACTATTGAACTATATACGGCTGACAGTCGATAAACCTCAGCGAGTCTTTACTGCCGGCAGGCTTCGCTGGAGCTGTACACACTCATTGGGAGCATTCTTGAGTAGCCGCTTGAGAGCCTGCCTGAGAGCCTGCGTGAGAGCCTGCTTGAAAGCCTTCCTGAGAGCCTGCTTGGGAGAGCCACGCTTGGGAGAGCCGTGCTTGGGAGAGCCGCGCTTCGGATGGAGTAGTGTTGTCTAAGGGAAGCTTTGGCTAATAGAAGGCTCTAAGTTTGCAAAAGCTTTGACGCTGACGTTGACGTAGCCAACCTACTTGTCTAAGCACTTCTGGTAGTATGATCACCATCACCAACACCATCGCCAACACCATCTCCATCGCCACCATCAGCCCCGGACCGAATGTGCACACATATGCCCACAATCGGTGGGAAGCGGGCAGCAGATTCCGTTGGAAAATCTGAGTCGGAGATCTGCTCTCCCCAAGATCCAATTGTCTACCTTTCCTGCAGTATCTAAGTCTGCAATTGTCAACACCATGACTGTGAGGCATCGTGAGATCTTGTCGTGGTGGCCGCGCTAAAGATAAGGTTCAGACTATGATATCGACCGACGTTATGATTTCGGCCAACATACGCCGCCTGGCACCTGGCACACGCCACACGCCACACGCCACACGCCGCCCGCCGCCCACCAAACACTGCCCGCCATACGCCACCAGCCTCACGCCTCCCGGTGCCTGGCGTCTGCAACTCAGCAAGTCTCTGGATCGAGCATGCAGGAGCATACATGGGAGCTATAGTCAAGTGAGATTGGGAGTGTCTTCCCTCTTGAGAGTGTACTTGGGAGCGTAGAGCCAAGTAGGCTGGGAGTGTACTATCGAGTGCAATTGGGAGCGTACTTGAGAGCGTGCTCGGAAGTGTACTGAAGAGCGACTCGGAGGCGTACTTGGGAGTGTCTTGAGAGCTTACTTGGGAGTGTACAGTCAAGCAGGCTGGGAGTGTGTCATCAAATACAATTGGGTGTGTACTTGAGAGCGTGCTTGGGAGTGTGCTTGAGAGCGTCTTGAGAGCTTACTTGGGAGCGTACAGTCAAGCACGCTGGGAGTGTGCCATCGAGTGCAATTGGGAGCGTCCTGGAGAGCATGCCCGGGAATGTACTTGAGAACGTACTCGGAGGTGTACTTGGGAGCGTCTTGAGAGCTTACTTGGGAGCGTATAGTCAAGCAGGCCGGGAGTGTCACTGAGTGCAATTGGGAGTGTATTTGAGAGCGTGCTCGGGAGTATGCTTGAGAGCGTCTTGACAGCTTACTTGGGAGCGTACAGTCAAGCAGGCTGGGAGTGTGCCATCGAGTGCAATCGGGAGCGTCCTGGAGAGCATGTCCGGGAGTGTACTTGAGAACGTACTCGGAGGTGTACTTGGGAGCGTCTTGAAAGCTTACTTCGGAGCATACAGTCCAGCAGGCTGGGAGTATGCAATCGAGTGCAATCAGGAGTGTACTTCAGAGCGTACTTGGGAGCGTGCAATGAAGTGCATCTGGCAGCTTGCTTTCAAGTTTTTTGTATGCAGCGTGATGTATAGTATCCAGCGCACAAAATCGCATGCGTATCATAGTAATCTAGTCAACGCGTAGGTCCATAGGACCTCATAGTGTCACGCGTCAAATATGCTATGAATTACCGCCCCAAAAACAGCTTCTCTATGAGTTACGCGTCGCGTAAGGTCATTTTTCCCGGTGTGGGAATTAGCTACCATATATCCCTATTGCTTATTACACATGAAATCGAACGCTCCCTCCAATTGAAGTGGCTGAGGCTAGGCGCTTTAGTTATTCTCTGCGCCGGTATCATGTACTAGGTATACTCACGAGGCGTTTAATGTGTACTCAGTACAGGAGACAGGTTTTCTCGAGAGAAGTTGAGTTGTCCTCTGAAATGAACACACCAAGATCCGTAGCTCATGTTTCGTACAGTGTATGTGTATTCAGTATGCAATGACAGTGCAGGGGATATCGAAAATACTCCGTATGGGAATTTTACTGCTTAATAGTTGGACTGGCGCACCGTCTTGACGTCACCTTTGACTTCGTGTTTACAGGTATGACAAATGTGATAGATGATGATAAAATTCCCACGACTCCCCGCCGTAGTACTTCACTTAGGTTATCTGTGGATTATGTTCAACCTCCAAGCCAGAGTGGACTAATGAGTTTTGACGTCTTAAAGGGTTTGACACTTGCACCGCTACCAATATTGAATGACGTAGTAGTTAACCACCAAGGTTCTCATGACGCATGAGCCACATGAGCCGCATTCTGAGCCGCATTCTGAGCTGCAACCGCGCAACTCAGATGTAAACCCTGTTAAACACTATGACAAAAAGCGACTCCAATGTTTCTATGGTACCTTTACAAGGGTGCCTATCCGGATAATGTTTCTTTGAAACAGCCCTGTTTTGTTGCCGTTTTAACTCCAGCTAATCGGGTAGATTCAATCACCATCTAATCTACCCGAATAATCCATCTCATTGTTATCTGTAGTGTATACGACGATCTCGAGAAAGAAGCTTGATGGGAAATCCAAAAGACTAGTAAACGATAAGAGAGTAAGTGGGAGAGAAGATGTTAGGCAGCGCTAGCCATTTTAGTCAGTGGCTAGGCCCACATACTGCAGACACGTCACCGGAGAATAGACATCATCATTCAGCCTCCTTACATTTCGTATTTACAGGATAACACGGAATACTGTGCACCACTCTCGTTGCTAACATCATCAATCTCATTTCTCTGATGCCCACCATTGTCGGGAAGCGGGGAGCGTCGTCATTAAATTTTCATGACGTCGCTGTGCACTCAAGGATGTTGGTATCAATCGCAATGGTAACGTGTTCTTAAAGAGGTCACTTCACATTAACCCGCATATCTGGGAGTGATGTGGCGCTAGAGTGTTCGCAAGGCAGTGTTGCAAATTAATATATTCTGGCGCCTTGTTAGCCTGATCAGCTGAGGGTTTTTCGCATAATGCACATAGGTACTGAAGTAGTTGAGTGCGTTCGCGTGCATGCGAGGTAATGACTCATTACTTGTAAACTATTGTATATAAGGTCGTCTGTGGAGAGGAAGTAGGAAGATTGAATTCGCCCCGAGTATCTAGACATCTCGGCACGTGCTCTGCCAAGAGATCTCATCTATCCAATCTTATCTTTGTCTCCGATCAGGACATCGTGCATCCCCATCTCCATCTCTCTAGATGTTGTATGGCATCGTCGCAAGCGTTGATAGATTGATACCTCGCGAAGTTATTTTATTAGTAAATATGCGTGAGAGTCGATGATACTTTCCTCTCCCTCCTCCCCCGCTTATATCTCCGCGGTATTGGCAACTTATAATTAAATGATCTATAATACGTTCGATCTACTCCTGGCGGGTTCCGGGTGGTGGTTGGTGGGCAATACCGCGAAACGAGAACAGGAGGATGTACGTTACTGTCTGCCATGGCATCATGATACATGTCCAACAAAAATGGACACAAGTCAACTTATGCCAGTATGGAGAGGGAATCAGGGCGCCAGTCGGTCAAATTGGAGTAATGTCGATAGAAGGGCTCGGGGATGTCGAGCGCAGTATATCACTTGACTGTATAGTCATAGGCGTACCCTCATTAGAACCATCCGAAAAGTTCGAATACATTTCAAAGGAATATATTCCGGAGATACCCCTGAAGGATGGATATATGTGACCAAGTTGGAGGTTTGGAACAATAATACTCAGTTTCACTAGTCTAAGCTCATCGATTTCTGGGCATAGGTTGGTAATTTCGGATTTATTTATTATCTCCTTCTCTATATCTATAAAGGTATGACTCCTTGATCTCAGTCACCGCCATTCATCTAGGTGCTCTTAGATTCAGCATTCTGGGTACGCGCGACACGGTGCCCACAGAGTTCCGGAGTGGCTGACCCTAGCCTAGCCTGGTCTGTAAACTTGCAGAACAAAGAAATGGGTCGGTCTAGATTTGCAAATCTTTAAGCTGAGCTCTAGACCATAGAGCCCAATATCTGCAGGCTAGGCAGGTGTCCAGTATTTGATGAATAAACCTCAGCCGTTCCATGATACGAAGAGCGGCTTTCTGTGTGGTGATCTGTATCCTACCGATCTGCAAACCTATGGGTCGACCGGCGGCTGGATTTCTGCGTCGGAACACTGGGTACTCGAATTCGGGTAGTAGGCTCGTTTCTGTACTACCGGGTAGGTTCGTATGGGTCTCGTGAGTGAAGTTCGCTAGCAGGATCTAGGCCGTACGGAGGTCTAGTTTTGGTGGTCACGAGTAGGACTGGTGTTCGTGGGCTGGTTCCAGTCTGTGTTCGTTGATGGTAGTCAGAGAACTCTCCCCGCAGTAATCGCGAGTCTGTTAGGTGTAGACTGATCTCGATATTCACGCTTGCGATCAGCGCTAATAAGCATGCTCGACTCGGTGCTTGAAAGCATGGTCGTCTTGGTGTCCGAGAGAAGAGCCATCGAGGTGTTTGAAAAGTAGAGTCTCAGTGGTTGTTGACTTGCCTCAGTGTTCACACGCTACCCCGCCTCGATGCGAGTGGAAAGATCGTCTCGGTGCTCGTTAGAGATATGGTCAGTATGCTCGTTAGTGGGCTCAACTCGATCTTTAGGGTAAGTTCGACTCGACTCTGAGAAAGGTTCTGCTGAGAGATTCTGGGCGGGCTCGTTGGCGCTTGAATTAGCACTGGACAGTGAATAAGTTCATATTGTCGATCGTGTTACTTGGCACTTTCTGTCCCCTTTTGAAGTCACATATATGCGGCTGACTAGATGTTCTTGCTAAGTTACTTCCCTGTTCTGGCGACCAGGGGCGTCCCACGGTCTTCGCAATTAAGTCCATGGGTTTCATTCTGATTACTATATGTTCTATACATGAAATGTTTATAATTATACTTACTTTCGTCCCTAGGCTTGGATTCTCGATATCTTTAATATTTGTGGAGGGGCTGTAGAGAAAACGGCGATTTTCAGGTACTCCAAAATCCAAACACTCGTTTCGAAGCGGTCCTAGTAGCTCCTATCAACATCCTTCTTTCCGTGCTGCATATCGGGGATAGTCTCCGAGAGGGGTAGAGTGGGTCACCGTGTTTAAATACCATATAGTTCCGGTCGGGGTCAAAACCACCAGCTCCTGAGTGCGACACACAAGGCGTTTGCTCTCCACCGGCTCAGACATTGCATAACTGCGGCGGTCGGTGCTACATTTGAGCTGTAACATTTCAATCGAAGCAGCCAGCCGATCGATTAATTGCAGCGGTGACTGAACAGCCCATTTCTTGTATTTTGGCGCATAAGCTGCTGTTTGCTGCATAATGCTAGCTATGCATATTTACGCTCATCGGGCAAATGCACCAAAAGAAGCGCATGCAGCAGCCTTTAGATTCAAATCAACTTAACATTCACTTAATATCTGGGTCGAACGCCGCACCAACGAACACAACAACCCATTTTCGAAGGGAAGTGGGCACTGTCATACTCTAGATAGAGTGAATACAGTATGATTAAAACAAACAACAAACAACAATTTTCAATTAACGCCATATGCAAATTTGGCGTCTTGTGCGATGCACTTTAACCTCGGATCAAGAAGCCGCACGAGAAATCCTGGTGGATCTAATGTAAACACCATCGGATGGCATTACAAACTTTACTCCGAAAATTACCAGCCAGCAGTTGATAGTATCAACTTCCCTCATCGTCGCGGGATAGCAATGCCGTTGTTGCTCCATCTTGGAAAGTATCAGCTGTTAATACCTGCTCTAACATCACAACCCATTGATATACTGGAAAAGTTTAACGAGCTGCATAGTGCATCTGTCGAGGCAGCCATCACACCCCCACTCCCTCCCCTCGGAGCATCGGAAGTTGAAGTACCCAAAAACTAGAGGCCATGACAGTCCTTGGAGCCTCCCAAAGATCGAGATAAATAAATTTATCACTCCTAAGGTCTGGATAGCAATATATAAGAGCTGCTGGTGTCGTCAGTGGGGAGAATTCCGTCTCTGTCTGTGGAATTGCGTGGGCCACAATATCCAATAATGTGCGGGGGAAGATTTCAGTGATTCTATAATGAGATTTGGGGTTGTCCGTGCGGCTCACGCAGTATTTGGACGATAAGTAAAAGTAGTGACAACGTGCGCATGCGCGTGGGCAGTGGGATACGTTAAACGATGCCACAATGTAAAGAACATAGACCTGCCCCCACCCATCTGACCTTGGTAATTCAAGTGGTTGCCATTTAGCCTTCTAGCTCAAATTTTCCCTTCATCACAACAACCAACTCGTACATAAATTCCTCGAATAGCCATCATAAATGGAAATGGTATCACAGCAATGTTAATGATCACACTAAGTAAAACTTGCCACATCTAGGAGCCAAATATCGACGCTCGGTACAGTAAGCAGTCACAACGATGGGTAGCTCGAGTATCCGCTTATAAGAAAGCTAATCACTACTATTGTGAGAAGTCTAGGCCACACCCAACAGATCGGCGCCCGGAGCGTTAACCGTAATCAACCGTCGTCTTACACTGATTACTCCCTCTCGGAATAACCCATCAAAAGAATGGCGCTCGAAATCCTCGGTGCTCTTCTCGGGATTGCTGGGGCTATTTCTAAACTGGTAGCGCTCGGCTTTAAGCTTGTCGCCGCGGAGGAAGACATGAGAGCCGCCAGTGATCTTCTGGCCATCATCTCCGACACAGCTGAACACGTGCGCACCAGTCGTGACAAGTTGTCATCTCATCTGACGTTCGACCAAAAACAAAGAATCGGAATCGCGCTCGATCGTACCGAAAGACTTTTAGACGTATCCAACAAGGCTCTGCATAGGAGAGAGACCACATCCGGGTCCGGAGGAGGCGAGATGTCAGGACTTTCGGACAAGCTAATATGGGTATTCCGAGATAAAGGAATGGTGGTCACCTATCAGACAGTTCTAGGGTCTCTCCATGGAGTCCTACTTGCAATAAGCACCGAATTGGGAATGTTGAGAAATATTTATACCGATCTGGAACCCAATCCTCCGAGTTACGTGGACGTCTTCTACTCTGAAGGTTCGAGGTCAGCGATAGTCACCGGCATTGGAACGTATGTTGCCACGCCGGACATGGAAAACGGAGAGTTGTATTCTCCAGGGTGTATGGTGACAATCACGGATGATCTGAAGAAGACTTACATGGAGAGGGCAAAAAGAGCTCAACTTGCGAAGGATAAATTGGAGGCCACTGAGTGGGCGGCTACGGGATCCGATGTCGAAGACATCTCTATTACGGCGGATCTAAAGAGGAGGTATACCCAGAGGGCTATGAGGGAGTACAAAAGTGATCAGTCGGGGTCAGAGTCAGAACCGGAATCAATTCTTAAAGATTTGAAAAGGAGATATTCGGAGAGAGCAGCACGGTGGAAGAGTGATGCAGACCCCGTGGACAGCGACGTCCTACCTTGCAGGGAGCCACGAAGGTATGCACCCTAGTCATATACAGCTCTGGAATTGTTGTTAATTTGTGATGTACGGATCTTGACATCAGTGATAGGGAAATGTCAGGTTTGGTTATCGATGAGATTAGTATGAATGCTATACAACTAAATTTTGACTTGGACGGTGGCTCAGATGTGGTGGAAGGTTGCTTTTAGTTATGAGGCCCATTTTTCGAATTTTCCTAGAGGGATGTCTAGGTCTGTCTTCTTGGTATATTTCATGGCATATATTTAATAATAGTCAGCACCACTAGTTGAAAATGGTATGTACGAAGACATAATTCTGCTTGTGTACACATTAGACATCAAATCCCTGTCAGCAATGCCATCTCTTCCCTGCGTCCTCCTGCTACATCACCCTGCGCTGAATCTGACATCCTTCCGTCACTTTCACCTTTCTCGGGCTTCCATGCGCTGATATTTTCTATCGAGCATCCCTTGTAGTCTGACCCAACCCTAACTTTCAGCCGTCACCTAACGTCCCAGCAGTCTGGAAAAATCTATCCACATTGCATAACCTCCGCAGTTCCATTCTTGGTTACGTAAAAATATGAACCATGGATGAGAAAAAATTATTAACAATCAGATCACAGGTGTGAGAATAATTAACATTGCGGTGTTTGATGTTGTGCTCTGGTTCTGCCTGTTTCGCAGTGCTGTCGGTGATTGTTGGGCTCTTTTATCAACTCTTTGCTGCAGTACTCCTTCCGGCGGGCGTTTGTGTCTAATCATTCCTTTTTAGCTGTGGTCAGGTTTTGCACTGCACTCCGTAAACTCACCCGTTTGAAAGACATCTTGGCACCCCAAATTTTCATGAAAGAGGGAACTCGTTGCTTTTGTCTAGGCTTTCCTTCACCACGTTGCTTTTCCTCCTCTCTAATTTTACTGTCATTCTTGAATAATGATGGGAACACCAGTACATCAATGATATTCGGAGGTTTGGTGATTGCGGGATTAAGGCTTCCGAAATGCCATCGGGAAGCATTTTGAGAGGACAGCATTTGTGCCAATTTCGTCCCTTCCGACAAAATCTCGTCAAGATGCACCCCCCATCTGTGTTTCCTTGATGGGTCATCATGTACGTATGGTCCTAGTTCATGACGTAATTTGTCCCGACACTTGTTTTTAATCACTGTATAATCTAGAGGTTTTTGAGGTCAGTATGGGAAATTGAACAGTCGTGGGGTCATTACCATTGGACTGGCTTTCTGCTAAATCTGTCACAAGTCTAAAAACATTGCAAGCAATAAATCTCCGAAGGGCTGCTTTAACACCTGTCGCACCCGTTGGTTCGAAATCGAAGATAGTGATCGTGTCTGGAATACCCGGCTTGTAGAATTCGTCAACATGATGCGAAATGAACAACGTTAAATCCCCAAATGCTGACACAATTTCTTGATCCTCGGCAGGTTGTGAAGGACTTATATGGGATGCCACCGGGATCGCCGAACTCGTGGAGCGCTTCTGTGAGGCAGGCTTGTTAGATTTCCGCATTGTGCATGGAGGATATTTTCGAGGAGACGAAAGGAAGGGTGATAATGAAGATCACTTCACCTGTAAATACAATTGTCCGCCTCCCCTGAATTCAAAGAAAGGAAATTTTCTTCCTCAGCGTGGCCGCGCATCGTAGTACATGTGTTCGTGGTTCAAACTAACCTAATCCCATAGTCTCAATCGGCCGCGGGATGGCTGCCTGTGGATAATTGTAAACCGTCACAGCGCTGCCAGCATGTGACCTAACTTGTTCCAAATGCAATATTCATAAAGCATTTATTTTCCCGTTATCATGCCGTGCGTCACCATTACATTTTATCGTGCAAATATTCACATCAAAATTGGCCGCATCGGACACGGTTTGATGAACGTTTACTGTTCTGGGATTGTTGGCTATTGTTGCGGGTGTACTCGCAACCAGGGTTTGGAGTGAGGCACTTCTGAAGTACCTATCATGGCATATACACGTAGGGATACTTGATCGGTGGCGCCGAGTTGCTACCCCAAACCTTAGCGGTTGAAGGACATTGATGTTTTCTAATCACGTATTTACAGATAGCCAATGGAAACGGAACACGCCGTGATATGATATTTTGTATTGCTATTCACATGCAACTTTGAACGAAACTCTAGTGTGGTGCATTGCATTGGTTTTGAGACGCGGGATAGACATCGGCCAATCAAGTCCTGTTGCCCGTCACCTTCATGTCTTTACTCGGAACAGGGCGCCGGGATAAGAAAACTTATAAGCGGCTAGAATTCTTGCTGTGGAACCATTCACAACAGACAGCCTATTACTGGCAATCATTTTGATGTCCAAATCCTGACGCAGTCCTACATTTGCATTTGCATTTAAGTTGTGGAACCCATGCAACTGTATTGGCGGGTTCGTGATTCAGTGCCGGCATAGCAACACATGCTGTGCTCCCTTAACAGAGCGACCGAAATCCCTGGCCTGGATGTACCTGTCTTAATGGTACCTAATCGCTGCCACAAATACATGCAGCTGTAGGGGCTGAATTTGAACCAGCTAGATGGCTTTAAATATTCCCAGCGGTCCTGACCACTCAAGCATGACTGAATTGAAGGAATTTATCTTGAATTGCTTCATCACACATCTACATCAATTGCTGCGCAGGAATGATGGTAGGTGCGAAATGTTGGTATCATTCCCGTGATGACCGCAAATGATGCCTACATTTCGGACTTAACCTTATTTGAACCACTGGCGCGTAGTCCGTTGCGGACCTGCTACCATAACCTTGTCTACTGTAAATGATTGGCAAGCGTTGACCGCTGAGATTATACTTAGCCAGACAGACAGTAGCCACGTATGTGCAAACGGCTGGTGTTAGAGAAGTGCGGAAGAGACATTCAACATCACAGAAAGAACAAAAACTTGGGAGATAAGTCTAGAACTTTGACTCTGTGCCGTGTCTAAACCAACTAACTTCTCAGTTTCGAAGGTTCTTTCCCGTTTGCACCATATATCCCGAGAATAGTCCATCCCTGTCCCCGAATTCTGTATCTCTAGTACCAAGCAAGCCATTCAACGTCAAGGTAATTGCGCATGGAAACTTTGAGTGGCCAACATTCCACCTGTAGATGCCAAACGAAACAAATTGAAACTTACATATGCATTCGTGTGACTGCATATGCAGTTATATGCATGAAGCATTAGTGTACGCAAATATGCCTGATGACGCATTCTTGTATGAACTGCATTGTCAATTCACCGGTTCTAAATACCAACGCACTATGCATCACTCGGTACAAGATCAACAAGGTTGAAACAATCTAGTAATAGCCGCATACCGTTACAACAAATAGCAGAAATAGGGAAAGCTTTGTCCATCGCTGCATATCAAAACAGTACAAGTGGTGGAGAGGTGCAAACTGATTGGGAATCCTGTTACCAAACTTCCTTATAGCCAAAGTTTCTTATTTACCACTCCTACTTATCCAAAGACTACCTAAGAAGGGAGTTTTTGGGTGGGGATGTGACAAGAGACTCGAAGTACAGACAACCATCTCTCAACCTATATGGAGGCTGAAGGCATCGTTTAACCAAACACGCTTAAATACACACTGATCCCAGACAGGCAGACCAAACATTCACAGCCTAAATTGCACTCATAACTCGAACCTCTTTAGGATATCTTTGCGCTCCGCTCTTATTGACATCTCTACTCATACGCCCAAACGTGATCGTCCTCTAATCAAGTTGAAACACTGAGATGTCCCCGCAGCCACCCGACCTGGTTGTTGGTATTGACCTGGGCACAACATACACTGGTAAGTGAACCACAATCTGTAATTACGTTATAGTTTATACAGATAGTACTTGACGCGGTGGCGGACTTACTAATTATGGACGACTTCATAAAGGTATTTCGTATTGTATTCCAAAACTTGGCGACCTCGTCGAGCCACCAGTCATCAACAATTGGCCCGGACGGGAAAATGAGGTTTTCAACAAAGTCCCAACTGTCGTTGCATTCACTGGAGCCCGGGTGGCATCATGGGGATTCGACGCTCAACTCAAACGGAACGACAACAGAACAAAGACTGAAGAGCGATTTAAGCTTCTTCTGGATAAGAAAATACTTGACGAAATAAATAAAGAAGTCCCGGTTAGCATGAAAGAAGTGGAGAACTGGTTTAGGGCTTTCCTAGGGGAGTTATACGACTGGATCAGCAAGCAGTTGGAGGTGCACATAAGCGATCTACAGAATATGACAGTGGAATATATATTCAGCGTATCGGCCACTTGGGAGGAAGAGACGGTCGAGAGATATCTAAAGGTTATAAAGGAGGCTGGATTTGGAAGCATGGATCGTCATTCGGTGAGTATCGGCTTAAATGAGGCGGAGGCAGCGGCCGTTCAAACAGCCATCTACAACTCAAATCAGGAGACAGATGGGTATAAAGTATGGCTGTTATCGAGTAGGAATGACGATGGTGCTAATTTATGTGATGAAGCCAGGTGATGTTGTGCTTGTATGCGATGCTGGCGGCGGTACAACAGTACGGCTATCCGCATGCTTCAAAGTCGAATAATGAATAATGCCTGCTAACTATATACAGGATGTGTGCATCATGGAGGTTACAGGCTTTCGGAATAATGTACCGCAGTTCCGTCAGATATGCCGCATCGATGGTTCCTTTCCCCCTTCCATGATTCCCACCTTTATACCAGGACAGTTTGACTGACGTATAATATAGGTGCACCGGTTGGTTCTACAAATATCGATGACGCATTTAATCAACTTGTCGAAAGCCGTCTACGCCTTGTCCCGCGCCCAGGCCCACGCCGTATCCGCTCACAATCGGGCTCCCCACTTGCGGACCAGCCGCCAGCTGTCGAGAGCGAAAACAGCTTAAGCCACCTGATCGAGGATGTGAGACACGCCGCTTCGGGAAATTTTCAGTCATTCAAAGCGAATTTGGGTACAGACACTGTTGATATACTAGATAATTTCACAATAAAAATACCGGGCCTTCGAGAAAACATCGATAATTCTAGCGCACGAATCTTAGAAGGGGGCCATATGGTGTTTTCACGGTACGGATGTCAAGTACCTTATCATGGGATCTTATCATTCCGGTGATTATTGATAATATTGACTAACCATGGTCTATGGTGTACGGAACCCACAGGGTAGACATCGAAGTGTTATTTGATAGATTCTTGTCATGGATATACAAGCTGATCGATAATCAACTTCAGCTTGTACAAAACAATAATACATCTGCAAAGGTTGTAAGTTTAGCCATGCTGATATTGATGTTATTGGGATTTGGCCTAGGGCTAAGCAATCTTATTGCAGCCCTCTACTAATAAGACCTATACAGAACTATTTTATTCTTTCTGGAGGTCTGGGTTCTTCGAAATATGTTCAACGACATCTCAAAAAACGCTATATCAGAAATCGAGACCGGAACTATCCCGTTGCCGACGGAATAAAAATTCTTATCGCTGATAATCCGTTCGCACTATTTCTCTCTATCCTACAATCAACATTAGAATATTGGCTAATTTACCTTCTAGTCAGATTGTGGTCTGCAGAGGGCTGGTGATAAATCGCGTACATCAGATTTACAACGTTGAACCCATGATCTCCCACCGCTGCGGACGTGCATCTTATGGCTTCATCTTCCAGGAGCTCTACGACAAAACCAAAGATGCCCATGTGCGCCTAAAACACAAGCGGATAAAGTTGCCGACTGATGGACGCTACTACCTCCCCGATCGTATTCGTTGGTTCATTGACCGAGACGCTCCTGTCCATTGCAGTCAGTTTTTAATTTCCAAATTCTTGCGCACCCTCGACAGTAAGAACCCTGGAAAGCTGGAACATAAGATTATCAAATTCGATGGGGAATTGCAGGACCGCCGAGATGACCGCCAAGATGAACTCGGTAGTGATTTTGGGACGCTAGTTGGCACAGTTTCGTATGAACTGGAACCTAACATAAAGAGCAACATGCGAAACATCCAGAAAAAGCATCGGCATAATTTATTTGTCAAGTGGGGACCGTATCTACATGTTGATTATGAGATCCGTGTTCGTGTGGACAGTGCGAGCATGAAATTTGAACTCGATATTGGAGAGGAGAAAAAGAGCAGGGTCGAGACTATCGAGGTGCATTGGACAAAGGAATTAAATAAGGTTGTGGCGAAGAATCAGGAGATAGAAAACGCTCGCGAGGGAGATGGCCAGTCAAGTACCCAGCGGGTTAGCGGAGGAGCTCATAGGCTCGAATAGAGTTTGAGATGAGTAGATGAATATACAATTACAAAGATTTCAATTGTTCTTAATAATTCATGTAATTCCGCCTATGTGCCAATATGAGCCTATTTTTAGCATAATATAGCTAGTGACGTTGCAATTTTCTACCGAGTTAACGTTACAATTGTCTGGAGGTCAGTAAATTTTCCAGTTGCCTCCTTTCTTTGGGTCGTGTAACTATGTCAGGGTTTGATTGTGCTGTATGGCACTTATGTATTTGAGGTATCTGTCTCGGGGACGATGTCAGGAGAAAAGCGGAGATAGAGAGAGTTGAGGCACGATACTCACACTGAAATGTCTATAGGTCATTTAATTTCCAGGGTTAGGCATTGTCCGCCAGATTAGGGCCTACGACCAGAGTAGATTATCGAATTTGTATAGATCCTTATGTTGTGACGAACCTGTCGAGACGATTGATTGAGTCTAAGTCTAAGATGACACGTAGCCTATATAGTAGCTGCCAGCCCTAACCCAAAGCCACGTGATGACGTAGTCTAGAAAGACTCGGTCTAACACCTTAGTCTTTACTAACTTACACAGCCCCGGAAGCCTTATTCTAGGCTCCGTTCGGGCAACAGTGCTCCGGACGGTTGAGACCCCTGACGTAGTGGTATACGATAGATATGATAATGGTTAGGTGATGAGCCCGCTCCCTGGATGAACGAGCATCTCAATCAATCTACAGCATTTTACTGTCTCTAAGCAAGCTCACTAAGTTTCTCCACTATATATAATCCGGATGTTATATATTCTGCACTGCTGCATGTTAATAAATGGGAAAACGGGGCCACGACCATAGGTTGCGGCTCGTGACCATTTTTACGCATAATTCCTCCATCATCCCAAGTATGTAGCATACCGTCAATTCGAAAGTACTAAAAAATGCTGTGCGCGACACATGCCGCGAGAATAAGTCTTCGGGAAAGCACTTAAACACATACGGGAATGACGGAACGGCCGTACAGTGATATTACACAATTGGTTCAAACAGGTGGCTAAACGGAGATAATTTAGCGCATTTAGATTGTATTTTGAAAACTCGAATGATTAGAATCTGTTCATTACTGACCTTCAAATCGCGGTTGCCAAGGACTTATTCTCATACCAAGTGTTGAAAGTACGATGCAGATGCTGAAACTGTCTACTGTACAAAGCGACAATAAGAGAGGCATATATAAGAAAGATACTATTCGTAGAGCCGACTACCGTACGAAACCCGAGGTTACCAGAGAGCCGAGTACTGTACCAAGCCCAAGGCTACCGGAGTATCAGGTACCGTACCAAGCCAGAGGTTATCGAGGCCGAAGCCTGAGAGCAACACCAACTATCTCTTACTACAATCTATCCTCAGGTTGGAAGGTCCAGTATACTATCACAAAATATTATCAGTAGAGATCTAGTCCCACCACACATCCGCTCTCTCTGAGTTCGGGCCCCGTTGATCACCTGTGGTGTATATCTGCGATCTGCAGTAACTTGCCATGGGCCAACGAAAACGGATTACATACAGGTGCCACCATACTAACATTGACCATAACGTCGCTAACCCAACTTATGCGGGCCAGGCACCCCAATAGTCCATTCTAGTGCCAACCTACGATCGTCTATACGAACCTTAGTCTAAGACTCTCAGCCCCAGACTGACCAGTCATCTCAATCGGAGCCCCAGATCGACGCCTGTGTCAAGCCCGAATGACGCCAGTCGGACCAGACGGTTGAGATTCGGACCTACCACACTTATCTGTACAGACTGCACCTACCCCTACAGTCTGCTTGTTAGTACATCGATAGCATGTTCACCGGTTCCGGACAAGCCGTATCTCCTGTAGGTCGAATCTACTTACCCTCTTAGAAACGAGACTACACCATAGGACAAAGGGTGGTGTGAGCGGGCGACATTCTTGATGGTGAGAAACACCGCCTAGGGAGCACCGTACACCATGTGATTTACGTTTGCCCTTAAGTTTTGTTGGGTTGAAAAAATTATTCCTAAAATACGGTATAAACTTTGAAATTTCATCTGTAAAGTTACTCATTAGACCCATAGGTCCGGCGAGCGTTGTTCTAGTGATCCTCCTATCCCCTATACGCTCGATTTTATAGATTGGTCACAATGGTTGAGTTTCGATTACCCCGATTTGGGAGTGATGTAAGCCGAGATGATCACTGTTCTAGTCCATTCACGGAGGCTGTTCCTCCGCGGAGTACCTAGTCAGTTCACGGAGGCCCACCTTCCGTGAACGAACCGTCCATTCACGGAGTCCGTACCCCACCTCCGTGAACTGACTAGTTCGTTCGCGGAGTCAGTCAAAAATTTCAAATACTCTGCTCTGCACGCATGTATGTGCATGCACTGGCATGTGTTGAGATCAATCGACTACGAATAGAGATATTGAATTGACTATCGTACAAAAGTGATTGTCTGGAGAGCAAAGAGAGAGAAAGACAGGCAAATATATATGGGAAAGAAGCGGGCATACTAGGCGAAGCCGAGTATCACATCCGGAGACCGATGCCGAGCATTACTGACGAGGTTAGACCTACTCCTCGGCATGGAGCTGGTGGCGGCCCATGGGGGCCGCAAGCCACCGGCCTCATGCCCGCAGCCTTAGGCCGAACGCCACACAAGCTATCGGGCCAAATCCCGTGCCAACAGCACGTACGTTGTGGCGGGGAAATCCGTTTCTCACCACCACCGCCACTCAGCTTGGCAGAGGACTGAGCGACGGCGGGTGTACGGAGATACAGGGATGGAGATGGACTGGGCGACGGGGGCGTACGGAGATACAGGTGTAACGGAGATGGACTGAGCGGGGGAGTATATATTCGGGAGACCCCGGAGTAGATAGACACCAACTTGTATCATCTTATCATACAACGAATACACACTCTATCTTTCCCAACTTTTGGTCTCATTCGCTCTTTCCGAGGTTTTGTGAATCCTCACGACCGGGTAGTATCATATCTTCTCACCCTCTTCCTACGCTCCCCGAGCCAGAACTGCTCTTTCTCACGAATTCCTTCTGGAATGCCGTGAGAGGTGTGGCGGAGTGTTGATGATGGGCTCTCTGCCTTCTAGCTCCGCCATTTCACCCCAAAATGGAGTCAAAACACGGATTCTGGCTCGGAAAGCTGAGTACGGAATGGTGGAAATGACCCCCACTAGCTAATATGAGTAAATACGGAGAGAAGCAACTATTGGACGCATCTAACAATGTCGGATTGGAATGCCGGATGCGGTAAGACTGGTACATCGAAGTCACTAACAAAAAAGCCACTGACTGTATACTCGGACGAACACCGAGGAAATGGCACTGACCTAACCATGGACGGAAAGCACCGACCGACCTCATACCAGGACAAACACCAAGGAAATGGCGCCCATCTAACACCGGGCGAAAGGCACCCACCTCATACCGGGACAAACACTGAGAAATGGCACCGACCTAACACCGGGAAGAAAGGCACCGACCTAATACCGGGACAAATGGCACCAACCTAGCACCAGGCCGACAGGCACCGACCTCGCAGACTGGGCGAAATGCATTGACCTCATACCGGGACAAACTCTGAGAAGAAGGCACCGACCTGACACCGGGATGACCGGCACAGACCTCGCAGATGGGATGACAGTCACCGACCTAATACCGCGATAAAACGCACCAAGCGTATACCGGGACAACAGGCACCGACCTCGCACATGGGACCACAGGAACTGACCTATCACAGGGACAACAGCCACCGACCTAACACCAGAACAACAGGTGTCAACGTTATACCGGGAGGAGAAAATACAAGCCAAAAAAAGGACACCAACCCCTGTAACGTGGGAGGAATTGACTCCAAGGTACACGCAACTGGAAGTGTCCTTTCTAAGTATCCCCTTATCTTGTCTCGCTATCGGACTTCATATTCGACTTATACATGGAGAAATAGCTGGTTCACTTCGAAGCTTCACTCAGGCGCAGAAAGTGTTCTGAATAGAATAAATATAGAATAGCTTCCAATCCAAATGCATTGTTAAGGCGTGCCCTCTGCCATTAGAAGAAGACCCTCTATACCAGAGGAGAATCGAGAGGTCTGTATACCTCTTTTCTCTGCACTTTAACTGCTAATTCTAACTATGCCTTTCTCTAGATAAATCCTCACTATCCTTGTCATTTCCAATCCTCTTACTCTGAAAACCAGTCAGTCTGAACTTCCTCTGAGCAAATCGTATCTTTCCAATCCTCCCGTCCCTTTGAACCAACTGTATCCTTCTGATATTCATCTCCAGACTGATTGGTATCCATTGGACTGTTGTCTTCTGGACAATCTACATCTTTGTACCATCCAACAGCCTACCTTCATATCGTGCTTATGTCTTGCTATCCCACTGGCCATAGCTGGTGCAAATCGAGTGTTCCTTCATATAATAGTGATGATGGATAGCGTCATCTTGTATCTATATCTATAGAGAATATAGCGATATGTATTTGCATGAGATGAGCAAACCATTGCGACTGTGACAACACTTGCGGATGGGTGGTGATGATGTGGTCAAGAGATTTGTGCCTGGTGGTTATTGGCGTAGTAATAATGCTGGCTTGAAACTGATGAACATTAATTGATCGCCTCATGACAACGTCATTAAGTGATCGTCCATGACCCCAGAACTGTGATCAATCTCAAAAGTGTAACAACCCCATACTAAGAGAGACACTGATCAGAAGGAATACTAAGAACAGGAATCAATAATGCTGATAAGATTGGGAGGAGTGCAAATGATGATACTGCTTCTGGTAGGGTGAAGTCGCAGGGAATAGAACACAATTGATGACCTTGCAGGAAGCTAACAGAGAAGAATGTGAGAGATGGTGAAGCTGGACAAAGAAAAGAATGAAACAAAGAGCTCACCTCAAATAGAGCGCCAATTGACCTAACCCCCCTTTCAAAAACAACTCACAACATATCAATTGACCTTAGATCACTAATTACTGCCAATTCACCACCTAATCCACCATCTCATCTCCAAACCATTCCAAACAGTACCAAGATGTCAACTGAATACTTTTGATCTCCTCGTGCTGCCAGTTCCAGTCTCCATATTTCTTCCTCCAGTGCTGAACCCTCCAACCGTGATGGATTCTCCACCAGCACCGGACCTTCCGACAATGCCGCACCGAATCATGTCCACAATAGGTGTTAGTTATGTGTCCGTGTTACATGCCAGGGGTCCAGTTCCAAATAGCCAGAACTGATTGGTTCGGTTCTAGACCTGTTCAAAATCCCGACTCGCTGCTTCTTGGTGGGCCAAACCAGGTCCGCAATGTGTCAACATGCGGGCCTGCCCGGGAGTGGCTAGATCTGTCAGTTCGAATCTCTGGTTCTGTGTTTTGGGTTTTTCAATGTATGGTTGCATTCAGATATCCTACAGTTAATAGGAAAATATCGACTTTGGTACGTCATTGTCTTCCGTTAATGCACTGGCTGCCTTTACAATCGAAACAACAAGAGACACGCTGCCCACCCCATCGTGAAAATGAGCGTCAATGCAGTGTGAACGATTTTTGTTCTTGCATCCTGGATCAACTGAGGGGCGATTGGTTGAAGATTGTCATATATGAAGTACTGGCCACCATCAAGGGAAAAAGAGAAAGCTGCAAGCTCCCTGCCCTATCGTGAAAATCAGCGTCAACCAAGCATCAATGAGTTATGGCGTCGCTTCATGGTTAATCAAAGTGTTATGTCGCTATTATTGTCTATATACAAAGTGTTTATCATTTCTGCAGGCTACAACGCTTGCAAAGACTGACGTTGCAGCTTTGTAAATGAAATAAGTTTTTGCGGTCCAGCAGGCTGTCGCAGGAATATCCCTTGCACATCTGGCTAGAAATACTGCCAACTCCAAGTTGATGGATGCTTTTGATCGAGCACCACTCATAGTAAAGAAGATGCAAGACCAAAAATCATTGACACTTCTTTGACCCGTATTTCCAAGTTGAGGCAGGGAGTGTGTCTCGTTGTGTTTTTCCTAAAAAGGCAGCCAACCCTTCATTTATAACTGTCTGCAACCAATCACCACTCATATTACCAAAGATACAATACCTAAAATTGTTGACACTCTGATGATACTCATTTTCCCATGGCGCTGATTTTTAAGATGGGGCAGGGAGCACGTTGCTTCCTCTATTTTCTATAAAGGTGGCCAATACTTCATCTAAGACTGTCTGCATCCAATCACCACTCAGATAACCAAATATCCAAGACCAAAAATTGTTGACACTCTGCTGACGCTGATTTTCAGGATCAGGGATGGAGTGTGTCTCTATTATTATTGGATATAGAGGCGGCCAATACTTAAATTATGTCTAACCACAACCAAATGAACCTTCACTTACCAGAGTTATATAACCTAAAATTGTTGACTCCTTTGCCTGTACAGGCAGCCAAGACCTCATTTAGGTAGGTGCGCAGCCAATTGCCACTCTGATTACCCAAGATGCAAGACCATAAATCATAGATCCTCTGTTGATGCTCATCTTGCCACGGGTGTATCTGCAAAGTACAATCATTTGATATAGCGTAAAGGATTATTCACAGTGTTTCGGCTGCCTTTCTATCTTCTTCATGTACTTTCTCCTTCATCACTACATTGATCTTTTATAATACATATAAATATATCATTCAAATTATGCTTTAAAGTGTCCACTAATTGTAGATAATAATGCACTCAACAATTCCGTTCCTTTCTATCAATGCTCATTTACACTTGCAGGTTAGCTCAATAGGCTGCTATCATCTACCAAATGGATATTAGCAGCATTACCACACAGCAGATAGTGTACTAACCTGTGGATTTTTCTTCATCCGTCAACAAACCTAGATTGAAATCTTTATCATGTATGATATCCTTGGCATTTGCATCAACATGGAACAATAGAGCTGTGGGAACAGGAGTATCCGAATATGCATATCCAGGTGGCATATTATCAATTAGGGAATGTTGTTCTCCCTAATTGTTGCCGGGTCGTGCAGCTGGCAGTGTGGGCAGAGGCGGCGTCGGATGTGGTGTCTGATGTCTGTGTCGGTCAGGGGGAGGTGGACACGTTCCTTTGCGGCCCCAGTTTGTCTGTGGATTGTCTGCCACGCCATTTTGGCAACCAAGGCAGCCATCCATGTGATTGTCTCAAACCATAGCCGAGTATCTTTCCACCACAGCTCTCACCTTTCCAGGTACAGTAAACTCAACTGCCCACTTCCTTTCTTCACGGACTTTGGTGCGAGATTTCTTCATCAGGTATTGTGTTTCCCCTATTGCAGCGCGTGAAAACCCTCCTGTGGCCATTTTGGCCATGTTTCAGAGCAAGGCGCATGTCAGACTGTACAGCCTGTACTGTACCGCCTCCCTGTGCAATAGTAGCTGACATGTCGAAAACTTACAAGAAATTAGTTGTTGCTTCTAAAAATCAGATTTGGGTATTACCTCTACTATATATACTTCTGTAGTATCCTCTAAGGTGATCAAAACCTGTTTCATCCACTTCCACGGACCCTTGTACCAAAATTCTTCCACAAAAATCCCAGTGCTGACAACATCATGATGTTTGATTTCCCAGACTTCTTATACACATGTCTTAGTCGTCTATGGAGATTTCCCGTCGCTGGCAGTTATACATTGGCCACATAGCTCTTTACGTATACTCTCCCTACAGTATATGGTCAGTTCATGGCTGTTTACTGTGACATAGACATACTCAGATCTAATTGCGTGCTGCTTCTTATTCTTGCTGCTTCTGATTTTACAGATGATTATTAAACAACCATCCTGGGTGATAAATTGGGTGGCTGCATTGGCAGCATCGAGGTGGACTATCTGGTGTCTCCATTGTTTCTGTGTGCCTGCAAATGATACATTGCAGAAAGCACCCATCAATTGGCATGATTCGAATCTGCTCTCACCTTGCTGAGGTGATTGTGTTGGCATGATTTGCTGGAGTTGGATAGGAGAGGGAAATAATAACAAAAAGAAGTGGGAAGTCCTGAGGATTATTAACTTAGCTTCAAGTCAAAATGGAATAAGTAACAGCCAACTTGCACCTTCTACTCAAGAGAAGACCTGCTGCTTATGGGTGCAGGCTCCAAGGGTTTCCCAAAGTCCGATAATTTGCAGTAAGTCGGTCTGATGTCGTTTGATCGTGTACAGGTATTGATACAAATGGTTCCAAATCGGCGGCTCAGTTCCGGGCCTGGGTAGGAATTGAATTGGCAGTGTTGAAATGTGTTTTACTGAGTAGAAAAACCGAATCTCACCGAACCCACAGTTTGTTAACTGGTTCCACAATTATGCCAACTAAGAAATTTGGCTAGAATTAAGTATTTGGGTTCGGAGCGGATCACAATATGATATATACAGAAAGGACGCACTGGTGCATGCTCTTTCACCTCCTATGCTCCAATTTGTGATCCAATCAATATTTGTTGAGTTACTGTGAAAAACTCCGAATTTTAAGCATGATTCGTCAGCAACTCAACGAATTTTGATTGGATCCCAAATTGGAGCATAGGAGGTGAAAGACCATGTACTAGTGCATCTTTTATGTATATATCATATTGTGATATAATCAGAACTCAAATACTTAATTGGAGTTAACATTTTCAGACCACAATAATGGGGCCCTGCTGTATGCAAAACCTGCCCAAAACACCGCGGGTTTATTTCCAGTCCGGGTAACAACCCCACCAAGACAAAGCATGTTGGATTACTTGACTGATATGGTACCGAAATGAACTGTTTTTCCGGTTCCATCATAGACCGCTGGCATGTTACCCGGACCCTCTGTTAACACTATCAATATGCATAAATAGACATTTCTGACAGCCAATAGCTTATGATTGTCAGAAATAATCACCCAATTCTCCCAGGGAAAGGACATCTGGTGATGTTTATTTGAAGGAATCCCAGGGAGATTATGTGAAACTGACACTAAGAATCAAGTCATTTTGTATTGTTCGCGTACCATTCCCTTTGCAGTGACGGTACCAACCCAGATTTTGTTCTGTTCAAGTTGATCAAACTTAACACCGTTGACATAAAGGACACAGCTTTTCTCCATATGGTCCATATCTTGCAATATGGAATATCTCGCCTGACAACAAAGTCCACACTAATCAACATGGTGCATTCTCTGAAAAAGAAGTTTTCGCCACTTCCTGTAGACAAGCACAGTACATTAGTGTTAGCGACGGTTCCGGACGGTCACTTCGGGTCCGGGTCTGGGTCAGAAACGAACCGTTGCCATATTGGTGGTCCGGGTTGTCAACAGACAAGAACCGTCAATTCGGGTCTGGTTCAATGCAAATCTCCCAACCCGTCTGAAATGCGGGGTTGTCAGCAGGTCGCCCAGCGGGTCCGTCTGTAGATATATATAATGGTCTTGTTTTTGCAGTTGGATAAGAGTATATCATCAAAATTAAGCACTCGACAGCCAATAATCACTTTTTGCATGTTTTGCAATCTGTGACATTGATTATTTTGGAATACCGGTGTTTCCTTTTATACGTTGCATTTTTGGCTACATAGGCAGTCAATAGTTCAGTTATGAGCTCGTTTATCCGCACAAACCCTTGATTACACAATATGCAATACGAAATATTGTTGACGCTCCGTTGACGCTCAGTTGCATGGTGAGGTAACGTATGTGTCTTGCACTTTTTCCAATGAAAAGGCTGCCACGACATCGTCTATGAATTATTACCACATCGCGACACTTAGATTACCCAAGATCCAACACCAAAAATTGTTGCCACTCCATTGACGCTCATTTTGAGGATGGGACAGGAAGCGTGTCGGTATTATTTTTAACTTGAAAGGCAGCCAATACCTCGTTTATGAATGGCTTCAACTAATCGCCACTTAGATTACACAAGATGCACAGCCAAAAATCATTGACGCTCCGTTGACGCTCATTTTCAGAATGGGGCAGTGCGCGTGTCCTATACTGTTTTGCCAAGGAAGGCTGCCGTTAAGTTGGTTATAGATTGCAGCGAGCAGGACACATTGTAATTACCGTACTTACAAGACTAAAAATCGTTGACGCTCCGTTGACGCTCATTTTCAGAATGGGGCAGTGACAGTGTGCTATACTGTGTTGCCAAGGAAGGCTGCGGTTGAGTTTGTTATAGATGACAGCGATCAGGTCACATTTTAATTACCGCACTTACAAGACTACAAATCGTCGAAGCTCCGTTGACGCTCATTTTCAAGATGCGGCAGGGAGCCTGATACTATCATTTTTGACTTGAAAGGCAGCCAATACCTTGTTTATGAATGGCTGCAACCAATCACCACTTAGGTTACCCAAGATGCACAGCCAAAAATCGTGGACACTCCGTTGACTCTCATTTTCAGAATCGGGTAGTGATCGTGTCTTTTACTTTTTTGCCAAGAAAGGCTGCTAGTATGATCGTTATGTATAGCAGCAACCACATCACCTTACAATTACCGTACTTACAAGACTAAAAATCTTTGACGCTCCGTTGACGCTCGTTTGAATGTACCGTATAGTCAAGATCTGCTGCCGTTAATAATTGCAATCATGAATATTTGAACTTTGTGGATGTCTTTCAGCGTAATCGGGACTTGGCTCTATGGCATAGCCGAGCCGAGTGATATTCTAGCACTAGTCGCTCTCATCCGGTGTAAATTTATATATCTTGCCATATAATGCATACTGCCCGCTATAGTTTTGTTTATTGACCAATATTCTCACGCGACCGGTCATTATTCATCCATAATACATCTCTATATAAAATGCTCGGTCAAATTACATAATGAACTTGGTGATAATACATTGATGCATTCTGTCCTACTTTTTCTTGATCCCCTTATTCCTCCTTATTTCCATTATATTGACTGTCATCAATGCTTTTTCCACCTGCTTCTGTGATCGTCGTATAGGCCGAATCAATGCAGGAACATTTGGTGCGGCACTCACATTCCGTTGCTCCGAGGTTTCTGACTCCTCAATGCCATTGTGCAGTTCCATATCTGATTCATCGTCTGCCTCCCAGTCGTCTTCACTGTCGTTTGGATTATCCAAGTCCCCATTCCAGTTAAGCCAATTTTCGGTGTCTGAGATGCTTTCAGGTGAGCTGACCTCATCACTTTCGGCAGGATGGCAGTCGATTCGTTTGATTCGGCGGATATTCAATACTTGCGTTCGTCCTCCAGCGAGGTCCTTTGCAGACAAAGCTGGTGGCACAGGTGATTTTTCCGACAATTTAAATGCAGCCTCACCATCAGGTTGAAAGTTTGACCAGGATGCTTTGACGATTTCCTCAGTATCTGAAATGTATCCTACAGCTGTCATTGGTTTATTTTGAGTGCAAGATTCCTTCTGTGTAGCTCGTAGGTTTTGGCTACCCTGCCACATCTGCAAAAAGTCGTGGACCTTGGCCTTTCGATGCAACATCTTTTCCTCCGCTTCTCTCTTCACCTCCATGTCGTTATCAATGCTACCTGAATCCAATACGGTGTCGTCGCCAGCCTGTAATCCGTTATTGGCTCCAGTGAACTGCCTTAGCACAACTTTTTCGCGAAGAGTCTCGCCTGTGGTTTTCGACTGCCTCCACGCGATCACATCTCGCCCAAGGGAAAAACTGACCTCCACCCCGACACCATCAGGTATGATAGAGAATACGTCCCGAGCCACATTCAAGATATTGGCGTACGTGGAGTGCGTTTCTTCTTGATGCCGCCACCAGTTGGTGATATCCGGTAACCACAATGTTCTACTACTCTCCATTCGGTCGGAGTGGTAATCATTAAGATTCGGATTGATTTGCCCCCAGTTCTGTCGTAATTCAGAAAGTGAATTGAAATAGAACCTTGCTGCTGCCAATAGGCGTACTGCACAATCGCTTCGTCCAGGTGTCGTTTCGGCCACATTGTTAGGCATTAGGTATTCTTCATCATCGCTGGACAAATCACATCGATCATAAGAAGATTGACCAGATCAGGAAGCCATCGCTGAGAAGCTGAGATTGTTGTTCGGTACGTTTTCGGATTTATTGACCGGCAAACGTCTGTGTTTGGCACAGTATTCGTTCTCCACATACTTGAGAAAGGCCTCCTGGAATTGGGTAGTATAAAAAGTCTCGTCTTCAGGATTAATATCCATTCCCTTGTCCCACTTCCTGAACGATCGCAGATTCCGGAAAGGATCAAGGATGTGTGCCGAAATCAATAGCATACCGGTCGTTGGAGTCACTTCAGTATAATATTTGGACAGCTTTTGCGGTACAAACTTCACAGCAAAGAATAATTCTTCCTTCCAGGGTGTCTTCTTCTTAGCCAAAGCTTGCATCACACCATCCATGTGATCAAACATGTCATTGTAGACAGTAATGACGTGATGCAAAGTCACGGTATGCCGTTTCAACATCCACAGGGTCCAATACCGGGATCGCCGTACAACCTCCATGACATACTTGACCATAGTCCACTCCTCCTGTGTTGTGAAGAGTGGCCGGTAATCGCTGAACTTTGGGTTTTTAAGCCAGTCGCGTGTGAATTCACGTAATCGGTAGGCGCGCTCGAGCAACTCCAGTGTCGAGTTCCAAGGTGTCTTCACATCCATAATGGGTAGTACTGCGATCCGCACTTTGGCTTTTTGACACTCAATGAACTCGTTTCGTTGACCAAGTGTCAGCGTAATCAATACAGCAAGCATTCTCTGCTATATGAATGTCAGTTTCAGCACTTTCAAAGTATGTTGATATACGTACTTTCTCTATTATCTTTGCTAAACCTGGTCTCATGGCCGACACCTTGTTGATTCTAGCATTGCCCTCTTTTCGAAGTCTTTGACTCTTCCCAATGTCTGTGCTTTCATTCTCTCCAAATTGCTGATCGCGCTCATGGGCTTCCCAAGACTTGGTGCGGCCTTTCACACCTAGAGTGCTTATGAATGCACCCAAAGCAAGCTGAATGACGTGCGCCATGCATGGTATGTGGTTTCTCAATGCGGGCCACTTGGTTCCGGAGGCCTCAAGGGTAGTTTGCAGTTCGCGAGTGATCTAGTAATTTGAGGAACCGTTATCGGTTGTAATTCCAAGTAAACGGCCGTCAGTCAGCTCACAATGGTGAAGGACTTCCTTCAAATGTCCAGCTAGCCGTGCTCCTGTATGCTGACCCTTGACCTGTAATCCTTAATGAGTTTTCGAAATAGGAAAAGAATGGGCTATCAACCTCATCGAACGCCAGTTGTACTTCTCGCAAAGCCCAATTTCCATCCATATAATAGGCAATGACCGACGTTATTGCTAATTTGTTTGTCGATGTCCATCCATCTAAAGATAAACTGACTTTGTTTCTTGACGGCAGTTGCTTCTTAATTGCATCCACTTTCAGTTTGTATTCCCTCCGGCAAATATTACTCAGGGTGCTAGCTGACGGTAATACCAATTCTCTTCGTAATGCGTTGTATGACCGTCATAGCTCGAGGTTAGATATCGCGTTCCATGGAACATGAGCCGAAACAAAACCTAACATGGGGTAGTGATTCCAGGTGTCTTGGTGAAATTCGGCAGTTTGAAAGTCCTTTTCTGCTAGTTTAGAGCATTTTGTCTGTCAATTCAGTAAGTATACTTAATACCTGAATTGTAAATTTGAATTTTCTTTGCGAACTTACAATCGGAATTCCTCGACTTCCCTGCCGCTTGGGTATGGCCTTAGCTGTTTCAACGACTGTTGAACTAGTCAATTCGGTTACTTCTGACACTGTTAATTCGTTTAACTTTGCGATATGCGCTTTTGCCAGCAAGTGTTTGCGCATTGAGCTGGTCCGATGTTCTGATGGATCGCGAAGAACTTGATGACAAATGATACATGTGATGACGGTGCTGCCAGTCTCCTCAATTCCGCAGTCTAAATAGAATCTCCACCAAGGCACATCTCTAGAGTTATTCCAAGCAATAGGCCGCTTCGCGCCTTCATTCATTGAAGCCCACCAAGCATCGAAGATCTTTTGCAACGTAAGGTCACTCCAAGCACGAATAAAGACACGTTCATTTTTTGAAGATATCATGACTTCTAACAACAAGGTATTTAGAGATTTTGTATCTGACATCGCGGTAGGAAATTGAACGCTGGGTAATTCGATCAGAGTAACTGTCAAAAGATACATTATAGTCACGTAAAACACTGGTTCCTAAATATTGACTTTAGAGCTACAATCAAGACAAAAGTCAGACCTGTGAGACATCGCATGCATATTTGTGAAGTTGAATACAAGGACATACAAAGATGAGACAGTTGCGATATCATCATTAGCGTTTTTGCCCAGAAAGGCAGCTGATAGTACGATTATGGGTCAATGCCGTTAAATTGCTGTCTGTTCATCCAAAATGCAAGCCCAAAAATCGTTGACACTCTGTTGACGCTGATTTTTAGGAGGGTGTAGCGATATCGGCACTAGCATTTTTGCCTAGAAAGGCGGCCAATAGTATGATTATGGGAGTATGCCGTTGCACAGTCCTTGAATTGTCCATGATGCGAGACTGAAAATCGTTGACGCTCCGTTGATGCTCATTTATAGGAGGCGGCAGCGATATCGTCACTAGCATTTTTGCCTAGAAAGGCGGCCACTGTTCAGATTATGGGTGTATGCCGTAGCACGGCCCTCGAATTATCCATGATGCAAGACCAAAAATCGTTAACGCTCAGTTGACGCTCATTTTTAGGAGGTGGTAGTGATATGGTTGTGGGCCTTTGTGCCCATAAAGGCAGCCAACACTGTCATTATGGCTTAATGCTGTCACGCAGCCAAGTCATTATCCAAGCTGCAAGACCAGATATCAGTGACACACCGGTGACGCTCCGTTGACGCTCATTTCTAGGATGGGGCAAAAAGCATGTCGCATGCTTTTTTGCATCAATAGCCGGCCAATAATCCCTCTTTGAATTGATGTGACTATGCAACCCTTTGATTGCTGAACAGATCAAACTAAAATCGTTGACGCTCCGTTGACGCTCCTGTTAGAGGCATACCACCAGTCATTTGGTGCGCAATCATTTTTCTTGAAAATCATACTGTCATTAGTGACAGCCGTTATACCGTTTCTAGGTAGAATGATTTGTATCCAAAAGCATCGAGGCCTCTCAGTATCTGAGCCACCAGTATTCACGTCATCAGTCCGATGAATGACGTAGCTGCTTGGCGTTTTGGCGCTTTCAGCCGGTATATTACGGCATATGGATCGATCAACTAATTGTAGACTTAAAGAGCCCGACTTCCTGACCGTTGCTCGCTTTCCTCGATTTCCATGACGTACCATAAGCAATTTTCAAATTCCCGACCATGTGCGACAGGTCTGAGCGGAGAGTTATGCATTTAGCTGCATAAACTAATTCCGTATAACGGCTGCCAGTGTTCAGGGTCCAGACTGCGCACTGACCGCTCGTCTGATGACTCGTATGACGTCACTTTGTTAATTTTTGTTAGTAAATTTCGTCTCTATTTTAGGTTTTGCTTTCTGATGTAACCGTGTAAGGCAAGTCGATATCAAGTTTGCTGGCCGTCTATCAACTAGATTTGGAGTCTAGAACATTCGCATGGCTCGTACGACCCTTGCACACAGACTGATGAACTACCATGTCTCACAATTTGGTTACTGAGATCAGGAGAAAGCTGACGCGTAGCAAAGTAGGTACACAATTTGCTTTCCCCAGTGATAAGTAATTAAAACTAACTATTTGGCTATCTATAACTCCAGCGACACAGGTGCCGTCACCATATCTTCGTCCGTATCCGATTCCTATATGGTAATTAACTAGGGATGGTTCAAGCAGGGGTAAAAGCTTACGGGTTCAACAGGCTTCGCATCCTGAATCGGCATTGAATCAGTCGCCACGTCGGGAAAAAAAACCGCTATGAATTTTTGTGACTTTGGTTTGTCCGAACCCAGCCTCATTTGACAACTTCCTGGTCGAGAAGTCACTGCCGTCATTGGCAATTGTCCTCGGAGGATATCAAGAGTCTGCATATGCTCTCCAAATGTTGTCGGTCATGGTGTGGCTGCAGTCATGTCTATTTGAGGCTTAACCTCCGCCGGGACCCTCAATTCGGTAGTACCGTACTTCATATCCCTATCAGGAAAGGAGTTGGCTGCATCACCCCAACCCGGTTGGGTCAATTCGTCAAGCTTCATCTGCTTCTGCCGGAAACTCTGCAAGTGGTGCTGTACTGTTTTGGATATTGTGCCCATCACCCAGCCAGGTTCATCATCGTCACTCAGCTTGCCGAGCTGTGTATCATCTTCATAATATTCCTCGTCTTCCCCATCCTGCTCGTCATCGGAACTTGCAAGATGGCTCAGACCGTCTCCGATAGCATTCAACATCTCTTCGAATGTTCTTTCGGCCTTCTCGGTAGTCGTTCCCGCGCTTTCAGCAGTAATCGTATCGTTCAGCTCATGCATAATCGCTGTCTCTGCGTCTTGAACGCGCTTTCTTGCCACAGCGGTCTCTCTCTCCACATAATCCTTGATCCATTTCTCTTTCTCGTCGTTGCTTGAAAAGTGCGTTTCCTGTCTTTTCCCCGCCGCGAGCTTCTTTTTGGATTGCAAACTGTGCAATGCTCCCAACGCTCGGACCCTTTCTGCCTCCACGCCGCTCTTGCCTACATCTGCATGATGACGTGGTCGTGTGGATTTCTTCGTCGATTTGCCTAATTTGCCCGCCGGAAGTGGAGAAAAGTTCCTTTTCAGAGCATCGCCCATTGTATCGTGTGTTGACCTTGTTGTTGGGCGAGATGTTCGATGTTGCAAGATATGGACCACATGGAGGCAAGCTGAGTCTTTCATGTCAAGGTTCGTAAGTTTGATCAACTCGAACAAAGCAAAATTAGTGTTTTGACTGTCATCTCTCTTGGAATAGTAACGCTAATCGTACGTTATGATAACATAGTTAGCCTCGGTTTCATGTGAGATCCCTGCTATGTGTTGAGACACACATCCCCAGACGACCTTTCCGTCATAGAATTCCCTTTTTATATCTATCAAACACAAGATATCAGCTGTCGTTCACTTCAATATATCCCTGCAAACAAACAAACAAACAAACATCATCGGACCGACTTACTGCAAATCGCGTGACCGTTGGAATCACCTGCAACTAGCAGCGATAGGCAGCAGGATATTCCTTGAGTAGAACGTGCAAGTTGACAGTCATTCATTCCCTTGTGACCTGGAGCTTACTATATATTCCTCAGGACTGTCCACTTTTCGTGATCATCTTCCTCACCTTTTCCACAACAGCAAGTCGTGGCTCCACAAACACCTCAGCCCGATGTGATACAATCCGAATCGAGCCGAACGACAGGCGCTTCATCCAATGAGCCCCTGGCTGAGACACAGCAGCAACGCAGACACCAGTTAGTCCACTACGACGCTGCAATTGCAGCAACCAAAAATATGGCCCAGGACGCACATTTGAAAATAGTACGTAAGACCGGACGCAGCAATAATAGGCAGCAGCATGAAATCGGATGTGGTTAGCTCCATATCGCTATAGAAGGCAGTCAACTAAGAATATAATGTACGGCTGGTGTACGTAAAGAGCTCCGGGACCAATTTATTGGTGCCCGCAATGGCAAACCTCCATGGTCGACAAGGGCATGTGTGGGCACAGACCGCGAAATCGAACATCATGATGTCGTCAGCTCTGGGATTTTCGCGGGCGAATTTCATGATAAAGGTCCCTGGGAGTGGACTAAACAGGCTTTAAAGACACTCGAGGAGGCTACGGAGTGCTATATGGTTGAGGTATTAGCCGAATCTTCCTTTTAGAAGCAGCAACTAATTTCTTGTAGGTTTTCATCATGTCTGCTACTATGGCAAGCCAAGGAGGTCGGGTACAGCTGGAACAGTCCGACATGCGCCTCGCCTTGAATGTGGCGAAAATGGCCAACGGAGGGTTTTCGCATGCCGGAATAGAGGAAAAGCAACAACGAATTAAGAAACCTCGCGCCGAAGTCCGAACAGAGAAGAAACAAGGAGTTGAGTTTCCTGGGCATAAGAAGGTGAAGGCTGCGATAGAATGACACCCGGCAATGGTTTATAAAAATCACAAGGCCGGCTGCCTTCCATGCCGAAATGGTACAGCTAAGAATCCGCAGAGTCGCTGGAGGCACAAAGGAACCGCCGCACCCCTACCAGATGTGGCGGCACCTCCGCCCGAAAGGCCACCTCCGCCCGGAACGCCACCTGCACCACCAGGTGACACTGACGCAAACGAAAGTTATGAAATCGAAGGTATGCCATCCAAGTGTTTGTATTTACATTCTCCACTTCCAAACACTCAATTTTTCAATCATAATGAATATGCCAAGGATGGCAAGCCCGATAAAGATTTTATTCCAGATATGCTGAGTACACAATCTGCTTCGTGGAAATACTGCTGACATTGATTTTGAAGATAACTACAGCCTTGTGAGCGAATCTGAGGGTGAAGACAACCATTGATTGATAGGAACGGGATTTTTGAGTATTATCAGTATCTACAATTAGCGGACACTTTAAAGTATATTTTAAAGGATATATTTATATGCACAATTAAAGAACAATGTAGTGATAGTGGAAAACATACATGAAAAGGATGAAACGCCTGCCAAAACACAGTAATTGATGTTCTATTCCAAAGTCAACGGTTGCGAAATGCGGAAACACCTGTGGTACAATGAGCATCAACGGAGTGTCAATGATTTTTCGTCCAGTAAGTCAGGATAATATAATGCAAATTAATCGTTGTTATCTATAATCATTATATTGGCTGCCTTTTTAGGCAAAAGGGAAACTAACTTGCTCCCTGCCCCATTCTGAAAATGAGCGTCAACGGAGTGTCAACGGATCGCAAACATCTATAAATAAGGTTTTGCCAGGCTTTATAGCCTAATAAGCAAGAGGTGGTCTTGCGACAACCTCCTGGACAATCACAACTTAATCCTTTTCAATGCTGCAACTCAGTGATCCTGAACATTTTAGCTTATAAAACCGGTCAAAACTCCATATATAGCCATTATCGGCCATCTCGCGCTTCGATTAACCATTATGCAAGGTCAAAATTCGTTACCGGTCCGTTGACACTGATTTTCATGATCGGACAGGGAGCGTGTCACTTTCTTTTTGGCCATCAAAGGCTGCCAACACATCGGTTATGCATAACAACGGACAGGTCACTTTTCAATTACCTGACTTACAAGACTTAAAATTGTTGACGCTCCGTTGACGCTCATTTTCAGAATGGGGCAGGGAGCGTGTTCCTATCTTTTTTGGTTGGAAATACGGCCAATACCTCATTTATGATCGTTTGCATCCAATCGCCAACAAGACTACTCATGAAGCAAGACCAAAAATCAGTGACGCGGCGATGACTATCATGTTCAGGATGGAGCATAGAGCGTGTGTCTCTTATTTTGAGTTACAAAGGCGGTCGATTCATCCGAAAAGGACAATCGCCTGCGAAAGTTAATGTTTTGCGATTAGCAGTGGAGTATCTAAATTCGACCATATATAGAAAAACCCAAAACACAGAACCGGAGATTGGAACCGACGGGTCTAGCCAAACACGGCAAAACCCGCGGGTTGACGTGTACGGGTCCGGGTTTGGCCTCCCAAGACACTGCGGGTCGGGTTTTTGGCCGGGTCTGGAACAGAACCGAACCGTTTTTCCGGTCCGAACCCGGACCCGTTTCTAACACTACAGTACATGGAAAAAGTGTTCCAGACGACGACGGCATCAAGTGATTGATGGCAGGAGTGGTTCAGCAGGAGAAACTGTACGTGCCCTTGGGGCATTGCACAGCTTGCGTTCTGAAGATACGCTTGCCAAGGACAAATGAAGCGAAATGTACTTTTTAAACAACGAAGAGAAAGAGACATAGATCAAAGAATATGTGGAGAGAGAAACCGCTGTGGCAAGAACGCGACATGATTACGCAAACACAGCGATTAAGCAAGAGTAGGAAGATATAACCACTGCTGAAAATGTGGGATTGACAACCAGAAAGCCCAAAAAAACATTTTGGGAGATGATGATTGCTATCTGAGCCAGTCTGAGCTATCTTGCAAGTTCAAACAATCTGGAGGATCAGGAAGATGAAGATGGTGGAGATGCAGTGCTCAGCAAGCTGAGCAAAGAGGACAAACCCAGTTGGGTGGAGGACACAATCTCGAAAACGGTACCGCAGCGCATGGGGAGATTTCGGCAGAAAGAGATGTATGTTGACGAATTGACACAACCTGGATATGGGGATGCAGCTCAGTACTTTGGTGAAACAGCGGCTAAGTACAGTATGCCTGAATTGAAGGTTCTGGGACTTGTCAAACTCCAAACAGACAAAATTGGATCTTTATCTGCACCAACAACATTTGCAGAGCGTATGGAGAGTGTTGATATTGCCTCCAGAATATCGCCAATGGCATAGGGAACTTCTCTCCCATGAAGTGGTCATATCACGGTACGTTGAGGCAAGTCACCATCAGACAAACTCACAGCATCTCTTTCACGCGACTGAAAGCCCAATTTGTAACCACTTAAGCATGCAAAGCCTGTTAAACCCCTAAGCTTTTACCCTTGCATAATACATCTCTAGCTATTCACCAAATGGAGAGTGGATTCGGACAATGAAATGGTGATCGCTCCTGCCTCAGCGGAGCAATCCATAGGCAAATTGCTATTGTAGATGGTATATCAATTTCCAAAGCTATCAGTGTACCAATTATGCTACGTGTCAGCTTTTGCTTGCCTTAAATGACAACATTGGGTGATAGTATAATTAGTCTGTGTATGTGCAAGGGTTGTACGTGCCATGCACAAGTATTAGACTTCAAAAAAGGCTCTAGGATGCCCATTAAACGCGATATCGTCTAGCCTGTTACTGTTTAGTGAGAAAGCAACAATTGAATCAGTGACATCATTTACTGACAAAATTTAAGTGAGTGATGTCATATGAGGCACCGACGGAGCGGTCATTGTATGATGCTAACCTGCCTGAATGCCAACGGTCCTGCTGCATTCACACAGGCATCTGACTCCATAACTTTTGGTTCAGTTCTGGTGCACATGGTTCAGATGTTCAAAATTGGTTATGGAAGGTCATGGAAATTGAGGAGAAGGAGCTGGATGAGGAAAGGTGAGGAAGTTTGGCTATATTATTCAAAAACTAGTGGAAAGATCTACATGCCATAAATTGCGGGCTGAAAACGCAGGAATTTGATAGCGCTACGTCATCCATCTCTGATACGACTTATATCGCGGTGGATTAGACATTGAGAGCCCACAAAACATTTGGATCCAGATGATTATATATCGAAACTAGATATTGGTAGTCCATTATGACTATATCATTCATAGCATACAATGATTGAGTGTACTATAACAGATAGCAAGTGATTAATGTCAGTGTCAATGGAGCATCAACAATTTTTAGTCTTACACTTTAGGCAATCCAAGGGCTGCACATTCACATCCTGCCAAAGCGACATTATTGGTCAACTTTATAGGCAAAAAGGGAAGTGACATGCTCGTTGCCCCATCCTAAAAATGATTCCAAATGGGGTGTTAATGATGTTTGGCCTTGCATCTTTGCTAATGCAAGGGCTGTGCAACAACATTAAACCACAATCAATCCATTGGCTGCCTTTCTAGACGAAAATGCTTCCAACGACATCGCGACTATCTCCTACAGATGAACGTCGATTGCTTGTCTAAAATTTTTGGTCTTCTAAGTACGCTAATGGAAATGAGATTTGTTCGCAGTTATGTATAACAGATGTATTGGCAGCCTTTGTTGGCAAAAGAAACAGCAACGCAGTCACTGCCTCATCTTGAGAATGAGCATCAACTGAGTGTCAACGATTTTTGGTCTTGCATCTCGCCTAATCTAAGTGTCACTTTCTACAAATAATTCATTCACCAAGTAATGGTGGCCTTTTCAACAAAAACAGTGCATGACATATACATTACCCCATCATGAAAACAAGTGTCAATGGAGCATCAACAATTTTTGGTCTTGCATTTTGGTGTATCAAAGCAGCACACAGATATATCAGCTAATAACAGAACAATCGACTGCCTTTATAGGCAAAAACAAAACATATACAAGGAGCAACATGGATCTCAACATAATCGATGGCGCAAATTAGAAAACATCCAAAAAGCAATTATTCACAGTGGATGTAAGGCCGTATATCCGTATATGGCCGCGTATGAGAGTATATGAGAAGATACGGTTGCACACGTGGATGTGGTAATATAATAGAGCAGTTGGTAGGCAAGATTATCGCTGGCGAGTCGTCTATATAGGGTTGCGGTTACCCGGCCCTGGACACGTCCGTGCCATTGCGGAGAACCTAATCATGACTGCCATTACATCATCTCCCCCTTTAGGAGCAGACCCCCTGGGCTGCCACATACGTATATAAACAAGAGAACCCCCATACAAAAAGAAACAAAACCAATGCGTACGCCTCCGCACGACTTAATAAGTCCCACAACTGATCAGTGCTCTATGAGTAGCCTCACAGCGGATTGGGTGCACGGGGAAACTCCACCCCCAGTGATAGGTGGTAAAAACCCGTGCCGACGCCATCTATACGGGCCCGAGATCCATAAGCAAGTAAGCAAAGTAAAACCCCAGTAGAAAACGTCGGATCATCGTCGAGGCTTCCTTGGATGCTCTCGGTGAAACTCATCAACCAACTCCTGGGAATTCCCAAAGATTCTCCGCAGGTTCCCAGCTAGTCTGTAAGTAACTGTAACCCGCGCCATTGAATGAGATAATGGAGCTTACGGTAGCGTCGTGTAGAGTCGAGGATCCGGTCAAGTTCCCATTCGTCAGAGTCGTCGACCATCGTCGGCTGCAGTTCAGATGGCGGCTGGCCGGCGGTATGAGGTGGATAGCGGTCGAGCAATGAGACGTGGAAAACGTTGTGCTTCCAGATGGTATACGGAAGGTCTAATTTGTAAGCATTCCTATTGATGACCTTACTTACCGTACACGGTCCTGTCCGTTTGTAATCCAACTTCTTTGACGGTCTTCTCGTCCGGAAGTGCCGGGTTGAAAGCCAGACCTTATCTCCAACCTCGAAAATAACCTCTTTGCCGCCGGCGTACTTCGTCTGATTGGCTTGAGCCTCATGCAAGTTCTTACGGAGGGTTTGTTCAGTCTCCTCCAAGCCAGCTGCGAAGGTGTCTGCTTGGATTTCCGAATTCAGGCTGGATGGTTGCTTCAGCGCCTTAAACTGCATCACCGGATGGTAGTGGTAATTCGCCCAGAATGGAGTCATCCTCGTAGACGCGTGTATCGTGTTATTGTGAGCGAATTCGGCTAGCGGCAAGAGTTCGACCCAATTGTCCTGCTCGTAGTTGCAGAAGGCCCGGAGATACTGCTCGATCATCTGGTTTTGACGCTCTGTCTGCCCGTCTGTTTGTGGATGGAAGGCTGTCGAGAGCCGATGGTCAGTACTCAAGTGAGAACATAACCGGGTCCAGAATCGGCTTGTACACTGGGTGCCGCAATCTGTGACTATGTTGTCTGGAACGCCGCGCTTGCCAATGACGTGTCCAAAGAAGAGCCGGGCCAATTCCGGTGAGTCGATATCCTTCCGGCAACTGTAAGTAGATTGCCATCTTTGTCAGTCGGTCCACAATAATGAGGATTGCGGTGTAGCCCGATGCGGTTGACTCTGGCAAGTCGGTGACGAAGTCCATCGTGACGCCTTCCCATGGCCGTGATGGTATCTCCAAGGGCATGTTGATCCCGTGCCGGGCGTGCCGATGTGCTTTGATTCGGTGGCATACTTTGCAGCTGCTCCCATACTCACGTACATGCGAGTCCATTACTGGCCAATAGAAATCCCCAGATACCTGTAATGGCACGGCTGCACGTGACGTGTCCAGGGCCGGGTAATACCCGCTTTATATAGTCGGCTCGCCACGAGCCTTAGATCTCTAGCGATAATCTTACCTTAACTTACCTTTATACTACTCTACAATATTGACATCCACGTGTGCAACCGTATCTACTGATATTCCTTCCTACGAGGCCATACACGGGCGTATGCCTTTACACTATTATCGCTCTTACAATTTCAGATA
>Ga0307512_10001093_pt1 | contig 39427 bp, 37 predicted proteins | sample 14_EM_MG_FD_200267 | JGI IMG/M metagenome (GOLD analysis project Ga0307512, IMG submission 200267) | Populus trichocarpa ectomycorrhiza microbial communities from riparian zone in the Pacific Northwest, United States - 14_EM | ecosystem: Host-associated > Plants > Roots > Unclassified | place...
TTTCCATTCCCATCCTCCATTCCACGGGTCAAGAGCGCGGAGCAAAGAAGGGGCAACTTGTCTGCTCTAGATATGCTTCTATTTCCCATGTATCCAGCAGACAGAGAAGAACCAACTTGTCTACTCTACATATGTTTCTACCATGTCAATCTTCTTGAATCTTCTTCACAATAGATGGATGGTCCCCATTTCGCGCTTGCGCCCGTCTTTTTCATCGTCACCATGCGGATCTAGAAAGAAATGGTGGTAGGTCACATTTACTTCACCAATCATCACATTCCAGTCAATGGCAGCGATTGTCTCGCAATATCTCGTCTTAAGGTTTGATCTTCTGTAGAGTGCAGACGTTCCAAAGTTTTCAGCTCTTAGGGAGTGATATGTGGTGTAACTGCCAGGGTACGTTGGAGTAAAAGCTTGCATCAGGAACAGGATGCTAAAGCTTTCAACGCCCAATACGAGGTGCAGTTCTACCTGGACAAACATGCTAGCTGCCGTCGAAAGTTGTCCTCGGGAGGGAACAGGTTACACACAGCAGCAATTCGCGGTTTGCACGTGCTCAAGGTATTTTTTCATATCGGCACAGCCGAATGCTTGCCTGAATATCAACCCACACCAACTTCTGCCTTTGGGGGGTGGCACAGCGTCGTACGAGGGTCGTCCCGCTCTGCAATATCACTTGCAGCAGACAAGAATCAGGGCATAATATTGTAGAGAGTACAGGGTTCTGTGCAGGGTTTATCTGTCGGCAACTACATTCGCCCAACGGATTGCGGCAGCTCACGATCCTAACCGAGTGATTCTCAATGCATATATAAGGCTGCTTAACACGTGAGCCGACGCCAAGAAATTGCCCCACTATTGGAAATGCTACAGAGTGCATATTATTTTTGAACGCACAGCACTCTCATCATAGTAGCCCATACTTTGAGGTATCTCGAAACATCTCCCCATCAGGCCTCGCATATACCGGCAAACGGTAACAACAAACTTTGGCAGGTCTTGCGCACATTATGCACGAGATTATCACGCTGCAGCTTGGGCATCAGGCAAACTATGTCGGCACGCACTTTTGGAACACTCAGGTATAAATTTGATTACCGGATGAGGCTGAGAGGAGCTGAAGCTGACCGGATCAGGAATCTTACTTTACTTACGATGACGAAACCGTCACTACACAACCGAGTGCTGTCGACCATAATGTACATTTCCGGCCCGGTATCAGTTCTAATGGAGCGGAGACATTTACCCCACGGGCACTGTTATACGACTTGAAGGGTTGTTAGGCTCCGTCCATCGCTGAGGCTACAATAAGGATGGCAGGGCTGATACATTGCGGGTTCTTGGGGATAGGAGGTTTTGGAACCATGAGAAAGGTAAATGCTCTCTACGAAGTTGAGGAGGAGACAGGTAGCATGCCCAAAGGCCTCTGGTATATTCCTCTCCACCAGATGTCACTCATGATGCGTGTTAGGTACTGTTGGCTGAATGTAGACCCAAGGGATCACGATACAGTAACGCAACGAGAGAAAACTATCGAGGCAATTCAATACCAGAAAGATCTAGAGGCAGTAAGACAGTACCCCATTCTTATATCAGCAGAGTTTTCGTGGTAATTAGAACCCCCCCGTTGGCGCCACAGGGAGTTGTTCCACCGACACCTCTGACCACAGCCTCGGTTCGATATTGGAGCGATTTTAATCGGTTGTACTATCATCCCAGGTCCTCGATACAGATCAACGAGTATGAGTTGAATTCCGGGATACAGCCGTTCGAGGGATATGTCCTCGGTCAGGAGCTATTCAGAGACATGAACCGTGAGCACGACTTGATAGACCGCGACTTCCGGTTGTTCGCAGAGGAGTGCGACCAAATGCAAGGAATTCAAGTCATGACTTCGACTGATGATGCCTGGGCTGGTTTTGCTGGCCAATATATTGCGGAGCTCAGAGATGAATATGGAAAGGTTGGAATTTGTACTTGGGGACTAGAAAGAGGCGAGCGGGTCGTGAGAGTAAGTAAAATTTGGTTCCTGTCGTAGTTTGGCGAGTTTTCTTTGTCCTAAGCTTCCGAACCCATCCGGTCGGTTAGAACAAACTTGATGGGCTATCGCCTTTGACTAACAGTGCTGCTATTTTGGACATATTAACTGACATGGATTGACTATAGGATAAACAAGTCACCAGAACCGTTGCCCTGGCGATGGCGTTGTCGAATATCGTTTCCCTCACTTCAATATACATCCCTTTACGGATCCCGCCTTCCACACTGCCCGGATATCTAGTCATTGATCCTTCCTCCGAATGGCATAGCAGTGCTCTTCTTTCTGCTGCGATAGAGACTAGCACACTCCCAACTCGGTTGCATGACAAGTCTGGTAGGACTGACAGAATGGATCATTTGGCGTCTTTCCTGAACATGAATGGCGGCCAAAAGATAGCGATGTTATCTATGTCTGTTAGCGGATCTGATAAAGAAATCACTGACCACGACGATGAACGCGTGAGGCTGCCGAAAATAGGCTCGATCGCCAAAGAAGCTAGAATAGACTGTTCGTGGGGAAATGAAGACACAAAACCTCGGAAATCTAGGAAAAAAGTCCACCTTTTCGCAGAAATAAATGTCTCGAGAGGCTTTGATGATGAGGGCGGCGAACCGGAACGCCCGGACACTACTGGCGATCAAGATGGTCCTATTATTAGTAGGTGGGACTCCCAGGCACTTAGCAAGATCACGTTCTTTAATTTCTTCTTGCAAGATCTAGCTACCTCCCCTGTAAAGAGGATGGTTTGCCTGCATGGCCTTGTTCGCTCTTGTCTATCATCATTCATTTATGAGGGATTTGTCGGGATGATATCATTGCCAATGGCACCACTCTTGAGTGCTTGTGTGTAAATCACTGACGGGTTTAATTTGTGCTGATTCAAATGCCTTAATGCAGGTTAACCAGCTCGATGGCCTTCCCGGTGGTGGACAGTTTCCCACAAATCTTCCCTACCATTGGAGAAAGTACCCCACACGGCACGAATTATGTCGCTATCGACACGCGGCTGGCTACTAGCTCTGCAGTTATGGAGAGGATTAAGGGAATTAAAAATGTAGTGCAATGGAGAGTCGGTGTTGATGAGAGGGAGGCTCTCATGAACGATTTGGATGAGATTGTTGATGGGTATCAGCATGGGTGGAACAGTGATTCAGATGGCGATGATGACTGAAATGTGGATCTCTTTCATTGCTATTATTTTTCTATGGCCAAGCGCGGCCAACCAATACTATGGGAGGAAGCATCCGATATTTTACCCTGGATGGCTTTCGTTACTGCTGCGCTGGCTTCTCGATTGCATGCAGCTCGAGTTCGAAAGCGTTAGGTGATATCGAAAGTACAATACTTTATTACCTACGTACATACATCCCGCAGTGATATTCGTAGGGAAAATGGTTACACCGAGTAGCTGTGACATGCAAAGTTCCTCGTGTCAGTGGTTCCACTACACAAGGATTTCAAGAATCTCGGCTACATACTTAAGTACATGCCAGGAAGTACCTGGATACCTAGGAAGGCATTTACAGCCTCCAAGTAGAGTAGAGTACAATTTGGCAAACCAGCCTTGAATACCTGTGCGGGGTAGTTGTGGGCGGTGAAAGGAGGTTGGTTTTCCTGAGATGCCGATTCGAGGAGTTGTCCAAGTTTTCTTCTCAAGATGTCCGGTTCCTGAAACGCAGTCGAGCCGAACGTGAGCCGCGGATGGAAAGGCGGCTTGATATGCAGCATTTTTTTGGGGGAAGGGGCTTGATGACTGGGTTTGTTGGTTGGCGGGCAGGCGCAGCCGCAAGCCCTCAGCGCTAAGCCTATTGAAGTCACTGACATGACGAATAGTGAACCCGAGCGCAAATGCAAGGAGAAGGAGAGGGAGGTTCTCAGCCTTTGTGAAAAGGAGAGCGGCCTAGGAGAAATGTTGTTTGAAAAGGTTTCGGGTACTTTGCCGTTCCCGTTGTTTCCTACGAACAAGCCTCGTTATGACAGCCCGAAGCCCCTTTTGCTTTTTGTCCTGGAAAGACTAGAACAGCAAAGTTTTGATGCTCGTATTGGTATCGGGTACTCGGAACTCGGACTTCGTCAAGCGATATATGGTAATAATAGACACTTCGTATGGATCTCGGATTTGGGCGGAGTAGCGGTGAATGACAACGATATGGCTTGTTTGCGCTATTCTTTGGCTGCCCGTAGAACCTGTTTTTTGATGCTGGAGCGTTGCAAAATAACAACATTGAGAACTTTCTGCTGGTAGAGATACAGTGAGCGGTACTAGCAGCTGGGCAGAAGACAAAGTAACCTGTGCATATGTACTAGTACAATAGCGTGTGAAGATGCTGATACTGCTGGCTGTGCCGTTGTTGTACGGGATGATTGGCGCTGCATTTTTCAGATTCCTCATCCCCGCTTCCCTTATTACCCATACCCACGCGAGACTGACTTAGTTTTGCTGCCATATTGGGGATGGTAGGCCGGCATGCCTTGTAGCTGCATCGATGTTTGTTGTGGTCATTCCCACCACCCGCACCTCTCTCTGCATGCAAATAATTCAGATATAAACCTGCGTCTTCCCACCTCGCCTGTCTTTCTTTCCTCACCAAACCCAGTTCCCTCGCTCGTTGATAAAGGGTTTCTTCCATCACTCACTCGTTGCAAGCCTATCCATCCTTTTGGCCACACAACAAAACCTACATTCGCTTTTGGTATTTGGGGTTTTGAAGGTTTGTATTTTGTTTGCATCTGTACTGAATAGATTAGGACTAATATGGTGTGATAGGACATATTCATTCCAACAAATATCAATACAATGAAGACTTCGGGTTTCGCAGTGGTGCTTTCTCTGGCCCTTGGGGTTTGGGCACAAGATTATGGAACCTATGACTCCTATGAGCAGCCAAAGGAGCCTGCATATGTGAAGCCATCTCCTACGCCAGTGTACGAGGAGCCTACATATGTGAAGCCGTCTCCTACGCCGGTGTACGAGGAGCCTAAATACACTCCTCCAACAAACTACACCCCACCAGAGGTGTATCCTTCTCCTCCCGAGGAGCACCCCACTCCGTCTTACACTCCGCCTGCAGAGACCCCGGTGTACACTCCTCCCAAGGAGGAGTATCCTTCCAGCACCTACACAACTACCTATGTTAAGACTTACGAGACTTGCATCACCTATCCTACGACTTGCAGCACTGAGGGTACCACTTACACCACTTACGCCAGCTCAACGGAGACTCACACTACGACTGTGTGCGAGACCTCAACTTATGCTCCTCCTCCTCCTGTCTACACCCCTCCCCCTCGTCCCACAACCTATGCCCCTCTTCCCAACATCACCTATGCCCCTCCTCCTACTAAGTACGAGACAAAGGTTTATGCCACCACCAAGTACTCTACCACTACTTACGAGACCACCTTCACCTCTTGTCTCACTTACCCCACCACCTACGTCACTGACAGCACCACCTACACCACCGCCATCACCAAGACCGACTACATCACTTCGACCATCTGCAAGACCTACACTCCTCCTGCCGAGACTGTCACTAAGGTCTACACCGTCACCCCTCCTGCTGAGACTGAGACCTACACCGAGATCTACACTCCTCCTGCGCACACCGTCACCTACACCAAGCCAGCAGTCACCTACACCCAGCCTGGCGAGACCTACGTGTACACCAAGCCCGCGGAGACCTACACCAAGGTCGTCGTTCCCCCTGTGGTCACTTACATCAAGCCTGCCGAGACATACACCAAGCCTGCTGAGGTCTACACTCCTCCTGCTGTCACCTACACCAAGCCTGCTGAGGTCTACACTCCTCCTGCTGTCACCTACACCAAGCCTGCCGAGGTCTACCCTGTTCCTTCTGCTTATACCCCCACAACTGTCGCCGCCAAGAATGAGACCAACTACACGCCCTCTACGCCTGCGAAGACGACTGCTCCCTCCGCGCCCACGTTCACTGGTGGTGTTTCAGCTCTCAGCGCTCCTGGTGTCAGCATGGTAATGGCTGGAGCTGTCGCCGCTCTGTTTATGGGTTTGTTTTAATTCTATTAATTAGTATTTAATGTTTTCTATTCATTTTACCTGTCATAGATGGGGTTCGGGGTATATGGATATGGATATGCATGGACACGGTCATTTGAGCAACGTTACGGAGTCATTCATTTAGGTATGAGATAGTAGTTAATACCGGGAGGATATTTGAAGTAGTAGCCAGAAGTATGTAGTTTCTGAAATGTGTGTGTTAATTGAACAATATCTGGTATTGAAATAATACTCAAAGTATATATCGATATTTGTTTCACTGAATTGTCCTCGTATGTTTATTGAATGTGGCTCGTGTGTTTGCTCACCCACGAAACTTGGCGGAGCTCAACAGTCTAAGAAACCGAACCGCCAAACAATGCTAGTGGGGCAATTGGCGTATGGTACTACCACTAACTGTTAATGCATCACGTCATTGTTCGAGACCACAACCGCATTGGCGCTGGATAGTGGGATTTGTTGGAGTTGTGGCTTGCATGGTGCATAATCGCCCATTTTCTCCTATCCTATGCACCAAACATTCCGCCAGTCACCTTGCATAGCTTTTTTTCTTGATAGCTTACGGATAGTCTGCGGTTCCTGCGTCGGACGTGCGGGTGTTTCACACCAGCGGGATCGTGAAACTGAGAAACTTTTCCTTCCGAAGATGTTCTTCAGGGGAGGAGGCTTAGAGGGAAAGGGGATCGTGCACCTCATGGAAAAAAGAATGGTGGCAGCTTACATATTTGAGAGAACCCAGAGTAGGTGAAGATGCCGAGATGAAGATGAGGTGAGGAATGAGGTAGGGCTGAAACAAAGACTTGGGTGGTACAAGTACCTTAAGTCGCACCCTATAAAATGCAGAAGTTCTACATCTCCACCACAACAATAGAGAGGAATTCCAAAAGAGAAGACAGTGATAATAGGTCATCATAGATGCTTCTATGAAGTTTTTCTCAGAAAACATTTGCTGCTTGGTGAAAGACGAGGATCATGGCATTTCTCGTTGTATGGAGGAAAAAAGTCGGGTGCCTGTGTGACCGCGCGCCATATACCCTTGTATCCGTGTACATGGTGAGTCACTCGATGGAAGTATGTTATACAGGATACGGCGCTGTCAGTGGTCGTAATATTAGAAAGACCAATTTCCCGGGGATCGAATGAGAGGTCCGAGATTCTATGGTTGTACAATGATGCACTGCTGAGCATTGCCGTCTCGGGCTATTACGCCGCGCCGGTGCCGTTATCAGTGTCATGTCAGCGAGCAAATTGGAGATGAGTGACTCGTACTCTAAAGCGAAAGAGATAATGCTTTGAGAGTTCTCAGCTTTAATCTCGCGGTTAGGCAGCACTCTGTCATTCCACTGCAATTTGGTTATTGAGAGCGGTGGCTTTTGTGTCGGCCGAGACATTGTCAAGCCATCAGGTTTGTGGCAATTTCTGGACTGGCTGTGAGTGAATGGCGTTTAAGGAAGATAACACGCTCATTCCGTTTTGAGAGATCTCAGCCAGCCGATAGTGGGTTAATCTCGCAGCTAGGCAGCACATGGACGATTTGGGATGTTGAGCTTGCGGGCTGCGGCCGGACACGGTTATGTCGGGGTGGTCGATGCGGAGCCAAGCCGGCGCCGCCAGGCTCGTGATCGTCGACGAGCGGAGCAAAGGCACCCATCGCCGCCGTTCCGCCGTTCCATGTGGTACGGAGGGGTTAGACGGAGTTGAGAGGTTGTGGCGTGCGCTCGTGCATGAATGTACTGAAGAATATCTAGTATCCCGACGGCATGGGGTTCGCAGGTATATTTAGGCCAAACCACAGCCTCCTCTCTACCTAACGGGTTATGATAGGTGTAAAGTGAACTGACGCGCGCTAATAGCGGCGAGGAAGAGGCGTATCTTGCGGCGAACAACTAATTTCTTTGGTTTTATGATAGATGCAGCTTCAATGCGATTGTAGTTAGTAGCAACCCAGCCAACTGCAGACTCGCTGCCAGCCCATGAGCAGGTCGTTCTGTCATGCGAGAATTGCCTTCTAAAGCTGGCGGCAGCTGATGAGGTGTGTAATGGGAGGCGGAAGTGTTACATGGACGATCACTCTAGAATTATGAAACTCTATTATGTAGCTTTATCGCTAACTCCTTCCCTGCAGCGACGAGTTTGTATCAATGATTGGAGACAATGAACTTGTTTCACCTGAGCCTTGCGGTCCATTCTCCAGATTTCAGTTATCAGTCCGAGGAAGCAGCTCGTTTTCCTAATTTCTTTGTATGTAAACATACCCTACTTAAATCGTGCTATATGTGGGTAGAAAACATTCGGGAGGCAGGGTGTACTGTACCGAGAGATGAACAACGAATGATCGTCTGAGAATGACTGATTTTATTTGCGAACAGGGGCTAAATAACGAACTTGGAGAAAAAACTGAGGTAAAATGACATAAGCTACAAATGAAGTGATACTTGAGGATTTTATGATTAAGACTCTGATTTATCACTCGGCTAATACAGTCTTAGATGATCACTCTAGATGTCTAGGTATAACTTTGTATAGAGATGTTACTAGTAATGAAGCTGAGGAGAGAGAGGTGCATGAGAAGAGGGACAGTATTGGGAGGTTAGACAGTATTGGGCCTTAAAAATGTACATTGTTTTATTGCTGTACTGCTCAATGGCAAATGACTGAACTTTTTAGCTTGTGAACTAACCTCGAACGATACTTTTAGGATATGTACCAGAGAAGCCGATGATCGGTGACGTTTGTTGTTCATCTCGGTACAGTTAGGATAGGATGGTTTGTTCGGCGCAGCGAATCACTGGCCCTGAGATGTTGCGATCGATCTGCATAAGACGAAGGTTGATACCGAGCATCGGACTTAGCGGTGGGTGTGAGACAATACAGGTATATGTAAAAATAATAGATTATAGTAGTAACCGCAGGTTTCGAGCCTGGACCCCTGGTGTTTTAGGCACCATATAAACACTGCAGGTTTCGAACCTGCCCGCCAGTGTTTCTGGCACCATGCTCAGCCAGATAGGTTTCTTGCTAACCCAATGATTTAACCATTACCATGTATTATCTATACCTAGATAATACAGTTGTGAAAGCCTGCTTTAGTGTTAACTTTTATAAACATTTGAAAACAGGAGTAGTCTTTAAAACGCCCGGTCCGGGGCCATGGTATTGGTCTAAAATTGTAACCACGAACAAGAGTCTTAACAGCCAAGTGAGTCTCGTATTTTCACACTAGTGGATGGTGGTAAGTTTCGAAGATTTGTCTCAAGGCAATGCACAGATGTGATAATTGGTGAAGCACTGTTCTAGATGGATAGAAGGTAACTGAGTGGAAAACTTAGTGATTCTTCTCATCAAATCCACCCATAGCAACACCAATATCACGTACCCATTTCCTTTCCATCTCTGCATTATGGTTGCTATCAGTCTGCTGGCCCGATTATTGTCTCGAGATATCTCATGAGTGAGTACTACAAACCCCGAGACCATCGACAAGTGGCCTCAATAATCTTAAGATAACCGTAAGCCCAAAGAGACTAAGTTTGAGCTTTTCTTCCTTCCGGAATTCCTTTTGCAAAGTTAGCGTCTTCATCATGTCTCGTAGCAAGCTTGTTTGATTGGATAACCTTGGTTCGTATGCGTATTCACACTAGACACAAAAGACTCTACATGGTGATTGATAGGGCTATATTTTCATTATATTAGACCAGAGACTCAATGGTCCGCTTGTCGAATCATCTTCTCGAGTGATACGTGATGAATATATTTTCGGTTAAACAACCCTTAGTACTTCCTCTGCAACCAACAAAGCCACAGCTCAAGACCAGTAACCTTCGCTGAATATCATGACAGACATTTCTGACGAAACTGGTGGTAATTGGTCGATATTACTGTTGCTAAATACTTAGCTATAATTATTATTAAGGAAAAGCTATATATTTGGACGAATGGTTGATATTGCTGATTTCAGAAATTGAAGGAGGCTCCGCTTCAACTACGTACATACAACACGCCGATGTGTGGTAACCATACCCGTACCCGCCGTTGCGGGGAGAGCTCGGTTGCCTCGGTTCCCCAACTTCCCTGTGAAGATTTAACATCTAGATACAAAACGATGTCTTCTCTCCGCCACTCCCCCAATTCACCCATATTCCCTTCGAATCCTCTCACGAACCTTGTTAATATACCACAGACATAATGACACTACAAGATATCCCTCCTCTTGTTGCGGACAAGATCTCGCCGAGGACTAAGGAGTTGTTAACGAAGGTGTGCCACGACGAGCTTCACAGCCATACATAGCTAACCACTGCCACAATACAGGTTGCTGCGTTTATCGAGGAAGAGTGTAATAACTCCACATAAACTTCTTATTGGTCGCTGTAGTCGCAGCTAACGTCGTACTAAGGCCAACCTGCAGAACGTGTTCTCGAAGCGCAACTCCCCAGCCACCCATCAAAGCGCTTCCTGAACTCTTACCCTGCTATCATCGACACCCTCAAGGCCAAAGCCAAAAAGCTTGGTCTATGGAATCTGTTTCTGTCTAACATCCACTACCGCGAAGGCGTCGCCCTCACCAACCTCGAGTATGCACTTATCGCAGAGCAACTAGGCCGGTGTCATGTCGCCTCCGAGGCCATGAATTGCTCGGCACCCGACACTGGCAACATGGAAACCATAGCAAAATACGGCAACGAGGCGCAAAAGGCACAATGGCTCCAGCCGTTGCTGAATGGTGACATCCGCTCTGCTTTTGTCATGACCGAGCGTTACGCTGCCTCCTCTGATGCAAGGAATATCAACCTTGAAATCAAGCGTGACGGAAATGAATATGTGCTTAATGGCACTAAGTGGTGGTCCTCTGGTGCCGGTGATCCAAGGTGTAAGATCTATCTCGTCATGGGGAAGACTGACGCCACGAACCCAAATCCATACAAGCAGCAATCCGTGATCTTGGTGCCCTACAATACACCCGGTATCACTATTGAGCGCGCGCTTAGTGTTTTTGGCTACGATGACGCCCCCCATGGCCACTGCGAGGTTAGCTTCAGGAACGTCCGTGTCCCCGTATCAAATATCCTACTTGGGGAAGGCCGTGGCTTCGAAATCATCCAGGGTCGTCTCGGACCCGGAAGAATTCACCACTGCATGCGTTCCATCGGCGCCGCGTCGGTAGCTCTTGAACTACTCCTCCTCCGTGTCAACGACCCTTCGCGCAATACATTTGGAAAGTCGCTTTCGGAACATGGGACAATCCTGGAATGGATTGCAAGATCGCGAATTGAGATTGATGCAGGAAGGTTACTTGTACTCAACGCTGCGGATAAGATCGATCGCTCCGACGCGAAAGGTGCGTTGAAGGATATCGCTATGGCGAAGATCTACGTGCCAAGTATGGCGCTGGGTGTCATCGATAGGGCTATCCAAGCACATGGTGCGGCTGGTATTTGCCAGGACTTCCCGTTGGCGAGGATGTGGGCGTCGATGAGAACTCTCAGGATTGCAGATGGACCTGACGAGGTGCATATGAACCAGCTGGGTAGAATCGAGAGCAGTAAACATAAGGAGCTGTTAGTATTCCTCGAGTGAGTTGGTGGTGTGAACCGACTAACGATTTCTTGTACAGGGCCCAAGTATATGCGAAGAGACTTGAGAGGACGGAGAAACTGATCCAGGAATTGGGTCTTAAGGTTCACGATCATCTAGAGTTGAAGGCGAAGTTTTAAGGCTCAAAAAGTGTCTTTTCTTTAATATGTGTTTCAATACCGGATACCATCTTGTTTATAGCAAAATCGAACTATACTCTAATATGAAAGTATGCCTAGCCTAGATAGTTGGGTAATGGTGCCAGAAACACCAGCACATGTAGGTTCGAAATCTGCAGTATTCAATTTGGTGTTGTAAACATCAACATCCTAGGCTCGAAATCTGTAATGCTCTATTGGTGCTACAAACTCAAGCGGGCAGGCTCGAAACCTGTGATTGTCGCAATATTTCTAACAATGATCCTTACCACCACTGCCCACTGACATGAAGATGTGAGACCCCCGCAACTAACTAAAACCTTTTGTTGTTCAAGGATGGAATCGATTCTATCTGCGGATACAATTTGGCATTCAACTGGAGTTTTAGAGGCTGCTCTCGTTTTTGGGCCTATTAATGATTAAAACCATCGGTTTAGCGAAAAACTTATCTGGCTGGACATGGTGCAAAAAACACCAGAAAGCAGGTTCGAAACCTGCAGTCATCACCCTTTTTGCTGTTTCTTTGCGTGCATTCGGCTTAGGCGGTGGCTCTCGATTGCATGTTTCGGAGACGGCTCTCATTTCCAGACGTTCATGAAAAAAGGTTTTTCGAATTTCTCGGCAGTTTACTTAAGCAGTCAATAATACTAGCGGATGCATTTCTTGACCCCGCGGATATAATTTCTATTGCTGTCTTTGCTGTCTGTCCGTGGAAGTGGTTCCATCCACCACCCTCTCTACAATGATGAAGCCTAGAAGGCATAGGCGATACAAAGTGCATTCGTCTTTGATTGTGTTGTGTTGTGTGGTTGTGCTTCGGATAGTGGTGCAAGACGTTTTCAATGGAAATCTGCCAGATATTTTTGACTTCCTACATAAGTAAGTAGCTATGTGGCTGCGTGTAGGTTCTACATGTTAATTAAAATCATTGGATTAGCAAGAAATTTATCCCACTGAGCACGATGGTAGAAACACCGGTACCCAGCAGCCAGGTTCGAAATAAAATTCAATCGGTGCTCTAAACACCCAGTACCAGGCTCGAGGCCTGTGATAATCACCTTTTACTACCGTATTTAAACTGGCAATACTGAGATTTTGCAAACACGGAGTTTCTCTTCACCTCGAGGCTTTTCCTGTGTCTTTAGGGGTGACTTGGTAATACTGTTATTCTCTGCTATTAGTCCATACAGCATCGTGTTTGTTTTTTTCTTTTTTTTTTTTTTTTTTTAAAGAAGAAAAAGCACTCGGTGAACAATCGATCCTACTGGTGAATAGGTCTCCTGTGGAGACATTAGGTGGACGCGTGGCCCGTCCGGCTGAGCACGCTGTTAGAAACATAGCGAGCAGGTTCAAAGCCTGCAGTGTTTGATTGGTACTGTAAACACCAGGTTCTTTCAGGCTCGAAACCTGCAGTTACCACTTTTTCACTAGTTACCGTATGGACCTGCGCTCGAAAACCAGCCGCCTGACAGAATCTAGGAACGAAAGCAGTATGGGCGGCGATGTCTAACGGAAAGGTTTTTCCTAAAGAAGCTTCTCTTGTTTTCTGCGTTTTGTAGTCTCGAACGCCGGGAAGCTTCGTTTTGGCACTTTTTTCGCTTTCTACCGCCAGTTTATACAGTATCGTTTCTTACATGCGCCCAATCCCCGACAAGGTAGTAATGAGCAAACATCCTGTGGAGCTATGAACTAACATGAAATGGGCGCTTAATTGAGCGAGTTGGATATGGTGTTAGAAACATTAAGACGCAGGTTCGAAATCTGCGAAGCGCATTGGTGCTAAAAACACCTATAAACAGGTTCTTAAAATTGTAGGCAGTGTTCAATTGGTGCTATAAATACCCTTTCCAGATTTGAAACCTGAGGTTATCGCTTTTTTGCTACAGATACCTGGGTTCGACTAACAGATGTTTTCCCTAAATAGGTTTCTCTTCGCTTTGAGAGTTTTCTCGCCCCCCTAGAAGCGAGATAGGACAAGCCTAGTACCATTGTCAACTGCCGCCAATTCAAGCGGTAGATATCGGTTTTTTATGTGCACTTGGACAGTCGTTTGACAGTCTGATCTCCCATACAACAACGAGCCAACAAGACCCCCCCACCTAGCCGGTCATCCGGAGGGGAAAAGGAATCGGATACTGTCATACTCTAGATAGAGTGAATATAGTATGATTGAAATAAAAACAAACAAGAAATGAACACTTAACCTAGAAAGCTGAGGATGGTGCTGGAAACACCTCGCAAGCAGGTTCGAAACCTGCAAAGCTCAATCCGTGCTTTAAACACCAAATCACAAGCTCAAAACTTACGGTTGTCACTTTTTGCTTCGTATCGAGGCTTTTCTCGTCCCTCTGGGGGGTATCATTTGTTTTCTAGTTTACACAGTACCAAGGTATTTTTTGCATACACTCGGGCCTCCAATGAGACGGTCAGTGCTGGTCGTCTAAGTGAGTGAAAGATTCATAAACTACTGAATTAAGAAACGCTGGCTAGAAAGCTAAGCACAGGTACTAAAAGTACCAGCAAGCAGGTTCGAAACCTGAATCGGCCCTGTAAACAACATGATCCTAGGCTCCAAAACTGTAGTCATCTCTCTTTTCTACCGTATCGAGATTAGCACTGACAGATTCCTCTTCACCTCTCGCAACCCTAGTAGTGGAGATGTGGTAGTATGGTTACTCTGTCTTCCAGCTGCCGTCAGTGTTATATACGGTATCATCATGAAACAGTCATTTGTCAAATACCGAGTGGGTGACACTCGAGAAGCTACTCAAACAATATGAGAAGAAGCTTAGCCTAGAAAGCTGAGCATGGTGCAACAAACACCAGCAAGCAGGTTCGAAACCTGCGGTTATCACTTTTGCTATTTGTTCATGGATGCAATTTATTTGGTGCAAGGATATAATTGTAGCCCTCGTAGCCGACCTCGACCGGAAATTTTGAAGACTGCTCTCGTCCTTGAGAGTTTATGAAAAGTTAGCTCCAAATAATAGTATACGTATAAGGTAGCTATAACTCTACATTATCATGTTCAAAATCATTGGATTAGCGAGAAACTTACCTGGCTGAGCATGGTGTTAGAAACACCCAGCAAGCGGTAGTCTATCATACGGCTTAGATACGGGTGTTTCTTGCCTGTCACCCAGCCACCTAGGCCCTGGAATGGTGTGTTTAGAATCAAACCGGCGGGTGCCAGTTATTGATAAACCCCGAGTGAGTCAATTCCCATAAAGCAGTTCAATCGTCATGGTATTAGTACTTAGCATAGAAAGCTGAGTGTGGTGCTGTAAACACCAAGCCGCAGGTTCGAAACTTGCAGTGCTTAGTTGGTGCTATAAACACCATGGTCCCGGGCTGGAAACCCATAGACCATAATGCCTCTTTAGTTTTTGTTTTATTTCACTGGATCAACTACCCAGGGTGAACGGTACGCCGTCTAAACCCAAGGATTGTACTTATAATAAACGCTTCTTTTGTCTGCGGAATTTGGGGTTTCACTTAGCTGATGTATTTGTCAACTAGCGTGTAATAAATTCTAGATGGTAATAATTAAAATCATCAGATTAGCAAGAAACTTATCTGGTGAGCATGATGTTTGAAACACCAGCAAGCAGATTCGAAACCCGCAGTGCTATAAACACCAATTCCTGGGCTCAAAACCTGCGGGAATCACACTTTTACTACCTACCGTATAAACTTGCAATATCTAATGCGGGAATTTTTCCTAAAGTATCTTTGATGAGATTTCTCAGTATCATCACTCTTTTCCAGTTGAATCACAAAATCGCTAGTTTATAGAGTACGGTATCTCTCTTTTACAGCACTTGGGTTTCCGAAGAGACTGACGTTAGAAAGAGTCTGAGTGGGTAAATATTCCTGTTAGGTTATTGAATGGCATTAAATGAATTAGCTTATCGAGCTGAGTACGAGGCTACAAACACCAGTAAGCGGGTTCGAATCCTACAAAGTCTCTGAATCGTAGGTTTAAAACCTGTAGTGCTCATTTGGTGTTATAAACACCAAGTTTCTAAGCTTGAAACCAATGATTATCACTTTTGTGCTCTGTTTACATGAACTAGGGCGTCCGGCAATACCTATAACCCCAACCCGTCCGCTTTTGTTGTCGTCTTATTCCATTCGATCCAAAGTGTAACGGTCAACTAGGAATTGTGCTGATAAGATACGATGCCGTTTCTTTTAGAGTCGGGGAAATAGTGATTCAACCTAGTCAGCCGATGCATTTGATGTACCACTAGCATTGTTCTTCAGCACCATGCCAGGTTCTGCCCAGAAGCGCCACCTGGGTTAGAGAAACATATTTTCTCAATTAGTGTAGAATAAACTCCACCTGACAATGTCCTGACAAAAACGAGCCTATTTCAAGATACTTGGCGTCATAAAACGGGCATTTGTACCCAACGATTTTTGGGGCCTTTTTTGTCGTGACTTTCTCGAATGCGGTGCAGTGGTATTGGCTTGCACAATCACAGTCATGGTGATAGCTTGAGATCAATGCTTCAGATAAGTGTTAGTACCTCTAGACCTGTAGGCCAAATACATTATGATTACAACTTCTAGACGTCTATCTTCAAATTTTGGTCTGAAGGTCGACATCTGTAACGGGAGAGTCTCCACATTCCTACGAGGATTCCTCCATTATGTACTAAATAGTTAGGGTTCAAGGCTTTACATTCAAACCACTGATGGGTGCCCTAGGATTTCGGTATTTTTATATCGCAACTAGTTTGCAGATGTTTCCAACCCTTTGGGGTTGGTTAGTACTAAGGTTTGGTACGCTCGTGCTCTGCATCTGCGATCCTTAATTCGTCCATCACAGCCTTCGTCTCTTTCCGGCTCTCCTTGATCATGCAGAGGCTGCCTGTGGCAACTGCATTGGCTGCTTCATCGTTTGTCGAATGGGTTAGTGTAGCTTCCTCTGCCGGAACATGTCGCACTGTTTCGGAAGAGCTCTTACGGAAGATGTAGAAGAGGAGTTTGGAAAAATCATCTTGTGTGTCTAGAACTTAGCTGCATGTGTAATAGGTGTAGTAGAAGTTATAGGCATGTCGAAAGGCTTGTATGCAGTTGGTTCTAATAGCTAGAGCTCTTGCATAGCAGAGTGAGTGACGGCCTAATGTTCAGCACGGGACGAGATGAGATGAGATATAAGTAGAGTCCGCGATATCTCATCCCGTACCCATTTTAACCTCGTGGACCCGGGACTTGGAGGTGAGGAGGTGGTCTTGCTCGAGCTCTTGAGCTCCTGTGAACATATGTTCTGAAGTATATACTCTGCCTTCTTAGTAGGTACTTTAGTTGTAAAAGCCTTGGTTTTTGGTGCCTTGATTGTTGACTTGTTAGTAGCTCTGGTTGTTGTCGTAGGAAGCTTAGTTACAGGTGACTTAAGTGTCGTTTTTATAGTAGTCTTAGATTTCGTTTTAGTAGGAGTCTTAGATGCTGTCGTGGTAGAAGTCTTGGGTTACTTTGGAACGTTTCGAAGGTGGGAGTACAGCAATCTCCACTTCACTATACTCTTTAAGTCACCCAAATTTTTCTATCTCTGCCTCGTCTAGTTATTCCGCTGCTTCGGCTTCATCTACGATGGGCTATCGCTCACGGAATATAATCTTGCGTTTGCAGATGAAGGTATTGAACTGCTTCGTTTACTGGGAAGGATCGCTCAAAGTGCTGGATCAGCAAGTTGGGCTACACGCATTATCATCAGCGGAGCTTTGTTGCTGCTATGTGGCAGTACTACATATCCCATTTGCCTGGAGATCAGGCCCTGGACTGCGCTTCAAAACAGGCGGCCTTCTCGGGCTCACAGGACTCAGAAACCGTAGGGTGGGCTGTAGATTTAGGCTGGTGGCATTGGCTGTAGTAGTAATACGGCTGACAGGAGCAGACATTGTGGTGGGCAGGAAAGAACGGTATTGACAGGAGCGTAGCTAGTAGGACTCGAAGGTATGAGAGGTGTTGTCGCGGTGATAGAGATACCAGTGGTTGGTGGAACACCACTTACCACCTCAGCATCGTCAGGATTCTCACCGACCTGGTATGCAGGATTTAAATTCCGCCGTCCTATCGTCGGTACTGTTGGATGCGGGATCACGGCCCTTCTAGAGCGCTTTAGATAGTTCTACTAGCACCACGGAATTTATCTGTCTTATTGTAGCCCTCCACGAAACGTCCAACACTAACAAGAATATTCTATCCCGACCCGTGACTTTACTGATATATTCTACGAGGAGAACAAGCCGAAGAGCGAATAGACAACTAGGGAAAGCAGGTATCTGCTTTCATCGCGAGTGATTTGCCTTGAACAAGCGCAACGAAAACTACCAAGGCGCGCCTGTAAGGACTAAAAGCTTGCCACAGCGAACGTTGCATAGCATCGCGTTTGCATTAAGCATAGTTAGATGCATCCTCTAGCGCTTACAGGTTGGAATGACATGAAGCGCTGAAATTGGACTATGGTGTTGAGAATGGTGTATAGTAGGCCAAAGTGGACAAAAGTGTTAAGCTTATTATGTTTGCCGGCATGACAAATGTTCAAAGCTGAGTACTAATCGACGTCCATCAGAATACCTTGACGTACCTTGACGTACCATGGCGTACACCAGTTTACAAGTTCATGTTCCAACCTCCACCATTTCTCATTTGATTGCACAACAAATGTTCAAACTTTAGCACTAAATGATGTGCGTCTAGGTACTCTTTGGTACTGATGTGTACCCTGGCGTAAGCCTGATTTACAAATTTCAATTGCGCATTGGTGTATGCTATGGTACGTAGAGGTACCCTGATGTACGTCGATAAGCACTCAACTTAGAACATTTGTCATGCCGGCAAACATAACAAGCATGACACTTTTGTCCACTTCGGCCTTCTATATAGTGCTACAAACATAAGTAGGCTCGAAACTTGCAAAGATCAGGTGCTGTGAGTACCCGATCGCAGGTTCAAAACCTGTAACATTCAATTGGTGCTCTAAACACCAAGTAGGTTCGAAGCCTGTAAAACTCGAGTGGTGCTTAAACACCTGTTCCGGGCTTGAAACCAGTAAAAACCCTTTTATTTTATTCCACTAGAGTTAAGAGCTTGCAAGCCAACGGATGGTGTATAAAATTGGTGCGAAACGCAGAGATATGGCGCCTTTTTTCGTGAACCTAGCCCGGCAGCTTCTTCCACCTCCGCTTGCTCTGCTAACCGATGTACAGTATGTTTCTTGAGAAATGTACCATAATGATTAAAACCATCGGGTTAACAAGAAACCTATCTGGCCGAGCATGGTGTGGTAAACACCAGCGAGCAGGTTCGAAACCTGTAGTGTTCACTCAATCGGTGCTGTAAACGCAAAGTAGGTTCGAAACCTCCAAAGCTCAAGTGGTGTTCCAAACACCAAGCAGGGCTTAAAACCTGCGACTTGCCTTTCCGTATAGTAACGCGAGGCTGCCATTGCTCATAGATGGGTACAATTTTTAGACTATAGCCGCTCTTGCTTTCACCTGCATTTTGGTTGTAAAAATCATCGGATTAGCAAGAAACTTATCTGGCAGGGCATAGTTGCAAGAAACACCGGCCGCAGGGTTCGAACCTGCAAAGCTTTGAGTGCTATAAACACTGGATCGCACTGCTGTGCTGATTTAATCGGGTGCTATAAACACCCTAAGTCCCGGGCTTGAAACTTGTAGTTATCACTTTTTGCTATTTTTTACAAGCATTCGGGACAGTAGGAGTAAATCTCCCATGAAGCCATCGAAAAACAAGAACAGAGCGCTTAGCATAGGTAGCTGGATACGGTGCGAGGAAAGATCTAGTGGACAGGTTCGAAACCTGCAGTGCGGTGCTACAACATCAAGTTCTTCCGATGAGCGGGTTCAAAACTTGTGCTACAAACACCTAAGTCCCTGGCTTAAACCTGTGGTCATCATGATTACTTGTATATACACCTAGCTTTAATCTCTGGTAGCTCAGAAATACCGGTGTAACCCATCAGTGTACGTCACTCTCGTCCGCCTAATACCCTCCTCCACACCTTTCAGTCAAAACTTTGCGATGCGAGATCGATTCCTGCTGCTGCTGTCTCACTTAAACTATCGATCTTCTGCACCCCTAACCCCACCCAACCCCACGCCTCAAGCACGCCTCGTTATGCACCATCATTATGACAGCCCTGGATAGGGCTCCGGATGTGGACATGCTTCCGGTAAAGCAAGCCTGGGGAATGTTGCCGAGTGTTTGATACCTACCGCTTTGCTACGTCGACTCAAGAATTCGGGGTTAAAGGGTTTACTTCAACTAGCTGCTTCATGTGATGGCGGGAAAGTGACGCTTGGATATAAGATAGGGTACAACAAACCAAATATAAGAACAAGAAAAAGGCTATACTCCAAAAGAAAAAAAAAACAAAAACAATCCGTACCATACGTATACAAAAAAAGGGATATATCAAAAAACGCAAATCCAACCTTAAAACCGGAAAACACTCGAATTCGCATCACCCTTTTTCAATGGTGACTGCCGCAGCCCCATTAGCATGATCTCAACACCTCAGGGAAGTGAAACTTACCATAGGACTAACAGGACTCGTATCCCCCTTATAGTCCGTGTTCGCAGTAGCACCATGTTCCATGTTCGCAGTTGCACCATGCATAGGTGCAGGAACATGCGGATCCCCAACATCCACCAGTCTCGCATCATAGTTCGTTGGAGCCTCTCTAGCCTGTAGCGCCGCGGCAACCGCCTTCCGGTGTGCTTCCAGCGCTATACTCAGCACATCGTTAGTCTCGATCAGCGTGGTGAGGGTATCGGAATCTGGCGGCGGGTCGTCGGCGGAAATATACGCCTGTATAGACTTTATAGCTAACTTGCAGCGGTCCGAAAATTCCTTGATGAGTTCGTGACTCGGAATCTCCGCCCCCGGCGTAGACTGTACCAGCTGCTGCAGCAAAGAGGCGCTGGTATTCGCCTCGCTGATCCGCGCGGCGAGCTCCTCGGCACTGGGGAGTGTGTTGCTACGCGGTGGGAGCGGCAGCATGGGCGGTGGAGGCTGCTGGTATGGCTGCTGGTACGGCTGCTGGTACAGCGGCTGTGGGGGCGGCTGTGAATTCCGCTGTTGGCGTGCGCTATTGCTTTTGTCTTTCACCCACACCTCACGCAGGACATTTAGGCCTTCATCTGCGATGCGGTCGGGGTCGGTGGCGAAGTGTTCCAGTGTTTCGCAGAGGATCTGGTGGACACTTGGGTCGCGGCCCTGACGCAGTAGCTCCTTCACCGCCGACGGGAATTTCGCGTCACCGAGGTTGCGTGTAAATGTTGGCCCCGGGTTTTGTGCGAGAATCCGCATCAGCATAATGCTGTTGTATTGGATGTATGGGCGGGAGACGTTTTTGAGGTCGAGGTTCTTGCGGATTGCGGATGCGGCTAGTCCCGCCGCTGAGGGGGTTGATTCTGCGATGTCGACGATTGTAGGGAGGTGGAGGAACTCTTCGCCCTGTCGCGGGTTAGTGCGGGGGAAATGGGGGGAGGAGAGGGGTAAGTACGGGGTTCGGGTTGTCGGGACCGCCCGTCTCGCAGAAGGATTGCTGTGCATAGGATGATGAGAATTGTCGGATGGAAGAGCCACGGAGAGGGGCGGTACTATCGCTTGTAGAAGTGTGCCCTCCGGGCTGCCATCACCTGCATGCACTCCGTTGAAGCTTGCGCTGCCACCGTTTCTGCTGGATCCACCGACTATGTACCCGTTAGCGCTCTCTCTGGATTTGTAGGAGATTTGTGACATACCACCCTCAGCACGGGTCTTGATCGAGGTGAAGACTTTCTTGAGTTTTTTGTCCATGGCGAGGTCAGCTGGCGTTGAGGGTTGCTTTGTTTTTTTGTTGGTGGGTGACGGTAGGAAGTTATAGCTTTCTGATGGTGGTGAGGTTTGGAGCTTTATGCAGGTTTGGCTTGGCGCTGCGTTACCCAGCGCACTGCCTCAATAATATATGATCTGATGGGGCATCAGTACTTTTTGAGGCGAAAAGTCGAGTAAACGTCTACCTTTTTCTCGGCAGGGACGCGCGGCAGTAGTGGTATACGCAATACTACGAAAGTCGTGTGATGACGATGAAAAGTAGTTGCGAACGCTGACGGATCTACATCTTCCCCAACGGGTCTGCCATTCAGCCACTGCCGCTTATTCAGGGAGCAGCTTGCACGGATCAGTAATTTCCACTTCCGGGTATGATAGTTCTGGAAGCCGTTTGGCGGAGTTGAAGCCACCTAAATCCCTTTATGATATTTGAACTATACCTGTTATGGTATTGTTTTATTTCGCAGATCTAATCTCACCCTGTTTTCTTGCCAGCTGCATGCCAGAAAGTTTCCATATCAAGTTAGTACTTTTACCATGAAATCTGCAGACAGCCAAGGGGATGGTCCTATGCCTGCACAGGTTTAGTTGCATGAATGCTACTGGTACTCTATATAAAGGAATTTCTACGGTCCTTGGAATAGTCAAAAGCATGTGGACAAAGATATTGCAGGTTAGGGTTGCTTTCTCTCGATCACTCACTCTACCAACTCACCCTCCATTCATAGCTTCCCCCCCCACTCAGCAGTCACTTTACTGCAACGACCCATCCATCATACAAGCAAAAGCAGACACAATAGTAGCGATCCAATCCGTCCAATCTAGAATTTTACAGTTTATCTCACTCAACCCGCACCCATTAAACCCATTAAGCAAAAAACCACCTACAAACATCAATCCGCCTCCTCCTCGTCGAGTGCTTCTACTACTAAATTCCCACTAGGCCACAACCCATCCCCAACAGTTCCAGACTCCGGGCCAAAAACCTTACGTGGCATAACACTGACCAGCCTGAACCCGTAGGAATGCTGATACCCACTTGGCCTCTCACCGCTTGCATCTTCCACGTCCATACACTCGACAAACGCATACACTTCCTCCATCCGCGCTTCTTTTGAAAACTTCCGAACCACCCGTTTCCCGTCGGCAGTGCGGATGCTGACTCTTGCGGCTGGTGTTCCCTCTTCCGGTTCGCGGGAGAGTGTGCTGGCCCGCCACCGGCGCCATTGCTCCCGCTTCGCTACTAGTGTCGATGCCTCAGCGGCTAGACGCGCGGCCTCGGCTTCTGCTCGCCGTGCTGCTTCCTCGGCGGCTTTACGTTCTGTGGCACGTTGGCGATCGCGGGCTAGCGATGCCTCGTAGGCGCTGTTCTGTTGATCGCGGATTTGGCGGTCTGCGGCTTGAGCGGCACGCTGGGTGCGGATGCGGTCGAGGGCGGGGGAGTGCGTGTTGATTGCGGTTAGGAGCTTCTGCGTGAATGCGGCGGGAGTGCAAGTCCCAATGACTCTCGAGACGACACTCATTCCCTGCGAGCTCGCACTAGGAGGGGTGTTTGGGGCGTGGGTGATGAGCGCGGCGAAGGGGAACTTTGTGCAGCCCAGTGCGGTGGAGACCTGGTACGCCTCACTTTCCTGGACCGAGCCACCCCAGACAATAATATTGTTGGTCTTGAGGAAGGCCACGACCTCGGGCGAGGATAGAGTTTCTCTGTTGAAGTGGCTGGTGTCGTCGTGTTCATCGCTCTGCAACACTACCAGCAGGAACCTCAGCTCCTTCTTGGCCAGATCGAGCGCCTGCGCATAACCACCCTCGAACCATGGCAGCTGTGAGACAACACCATACTCTTCCTCAAAGCCTCTGATAAACCGTGCAGCTGTATCGCGGGGGTTTGTGGAGCGCTTTGTTGTCGTGGCAGCCGTTGTTGTGGTGCCGCGGAAACGCGGTAGGAAAGGGAAGATTAGATAGATAAGGCCAATGGCGCCATTTGCGATGCGCCATACGAGTGAGAAAGGGAAAAGGAGGAGTGAGATCAGTAGCGGAGGCTTGCGGGCAAGGTGTGAGGGTTGCGGGACTATTCGTGGGGCCGGGGTCAGGCCGCTGGTATTTCTTCGGGTGAGTCCTGCAGCTTCTGTTGGGGCTGGTGGTCGTGCGGCGGGTCGTGGGGCTGCGGCTGCTGCTCGCGCATACTCTTCGGCCTGTAAGGCTTCGGCTACCGAGTCTGCCATCTCACCGTCAAAGAAACGGGATATGGCTAGCTGTAGGAGGTTAAGCAGTAGAGCTTGAACGAGAAAGGGAGGTACCGACTTCGACATTCCACTGCGAACGCTGTAGTAAGGGGATAGCTTGTGATGGTGACTGATTTGTGACAGCGGTGAATTGGTCCAGGGCCAGCCGTTGGACATCGGACAGCTGGTCCGGAGACAGAGAGGGGTCGCTTGAAGTTGAGGACATTTGCTGTAGTGACGGTCTGGGGTGCAATGGTGATTCGTGGTGGTGTTAACGGTGGTTGACAGTTGGACTGGCAGTGACAAGTTGCCGTGAGCATCAGCTGCCGAGAGGTTATGACACGGTGGAGCTGGGTGTGACATGCAACGTGCAAATAATAAACCACCGCTCTCGGTTTCTGTGACAAACCCTCCCTAGTATCTCTATCGCACGGCAACAAATCATACTAAGGCATTGTGTGCATTAAGCCCGATTGCTTTCATTTACCTCTTCTGCACGATGATTCGCGAGCCGCAGACGTCATGTCTCATTTGAAGGCGGGGAATAACCCCAACTCCAAGAACCCGCAAATTGCCCAGTCTGTAGGTCACCCGTTGATCGCATCGTGATCTCATAAGGTATAAAGTACATATATCCAGTGTCCCCCTTCGTTTTCGTCAGTAAATTATACCCTGTTCTACTTTACGGATACCCTCGACTCCCACATAGATATGCCCTCTGCACTTGCCCGGAAAATCCTTATTATAGCCGCAATAGACGGCCTAATCCTCTCCCCAATCCAAAACTCCCGCTCTCCACCCGCAAAGGTCCCACCAGGAAGCATCAGGGTCGACTACAAAACCCAAGCCATTTCGCCCTACCTCAACGGCGATGCGAAGCAAAAGATACCCGACGCGGGCGAGCACTCACGGATTGAAGCCCATGGGATAGTTGGTATGAGCCTATGTCTATCTACTTATGGAAAAACCTAATTGAACTCGTCATCAGGCCTCCTCAATGTCTCTCCCACCAACTCCTTCCTGATCGCCATTACAGACTCCAAGCAGGTGGCGTTAATCAGGGGCCAACACCCCGTCTACGTCATCACAAACATAGCGCTGATCCCACTCTCCTCTCGCAAAGACGCCGCGCATGCAATCAAAAGAGCAAATACCTCGCGGAAGCCGGCGGTGACGACGGATGGTAACGCGTCTGATACGGAGGACGAGGGGGAAACTGATGCTGAGGATGGCACCTTCACACCCACACCCGGCACTGCTGTGGACGACGAGGTTCAGGATGAGATCACGGAGGTTGGAAAAGCTACGGCCAGTCACTCGAGATTTAGCTCTATTGGGGAGGACGTTATTGGGAAGAAAGGAGCGTATGGACGGTTTGCCAAAAAGTGGTTTTCCAACAGGGGTTGGACTGTGGATCGGAGGAGGTCTGAGGGCATGAGTGCCGTGCCGGACACAAAAGCCAGTGACGACGAGCTCACTAAGAAGCCGGAGAATCAACCGGCGCCTCCTACTGGGGAGGGTGATATTGCGGAGGGACAGGCGGCGGTAACGGAGGAGGGGGATAGCGATAAAGGCCCTGCTGAAGAAAAGTCGGACGAGGTGGTAGAAACGGTGAAGGAGACTGTAACCCATAATCTTACGCCAAAACTGTTACACACAACGAAACTCATTTTGGCACATAGCCGGAGCTTTTATTTTAGCTATGATTGGGATATCACTAGGCCATGGGGATCTCAGGTTAACGATGGGAACTCTAGCCTTCCACTTTTCAAGATAGTTGATCCACTGGCAAGTTTATATTATCTAATTCTCGGCTTTCACATTAACTAACTAAGAAAAAAGTACTTTTGGAACCGGCATCTCCAGAAACAATTCATTGACTCCGGCCAGCACGGCTTCATTCTCCCTCTCATGCAAGGCTTTGTCGCTCAAACCACCTTCTCTACGACATCCACACCTGAAGCCGAGACTGCACCTGCCCAATCCCAAGGGTCCCCCACAACCAAAGAGTGTTCCTCTACATCGGAAGTCACCAGTGTCCAGGATTTCGCTGCGAAAGATACCCCGACTTCCGACAAACAGCAACTAATCCTCACCCTCATCTCACGACGCTCAACCCGTCGGGCTGGTCTCCGCTACCTCAGACGCGGGGTTGACGATCAAGGCTACACAGCCAACTCCGTAGAAACCGAGCAGCTCCTCTCCACGCCAACATGGGACCACGTCTTCAGCTACCTTCAAATCCGCGGCAGCATCCCACTCTACTTCTCACAATCCCCCTACTCCCTCCGTCCGCGCCCCGTCCTCCTCCGTTCCGAAGGCTCTAACGCCGCCGCGATGCGTCTCCACTTCAAGAACGTGGGTGAGCGATATGGCAGTACTCACATTATCAACCTAGTCGAAACGCACGGTTCAGAGGCAGTAGTGGGAGACAAGTACCGCGACTATGTCGCCAACCTAAACTCTAACAACTCCGGACTCCCACAGATCGGGTGGACCTGGTTTGACTTTCACAAAGAATGCCGCGGCATGCGCTTTGAGAACGTAAGCCGTCTCTTCACCGAGATCGGTAACGTCCTTGACACTACCATCTCCTACACCGAAGACATCTCTGGCACCATCACTTCGCGGCAACACGGCGTCCTCCGCACAAATTGCATGGACTGTCTCGACCGCACCAACGTTGTGCAATCCGGCTCTGCCCGTCGAGCTCTCGAGTCCCAGCTCCGAACACTGGGCATCACCCTCTCCTCGTGCACTACTGACTGGTTCAACATCATCTGGGCGGACAACGGCGACGCGATCTCAAAGCAGTACGCCTCCACCGCGGCGCTAAAGGGCGACTTCACACGCACCAACAAACGCAACTTCCAAGGCGCACTTACTGACTTCGGCCTCACCATGACTCGGTACTTCACAAACATCATCTCTGACTTCTTCACGCAAGCTGCAATCGACTTCCTCCTCGGCAACGTGACAAGCCAAGTCTTTGTCGACTTCGAAGCAGAGATGATATCCTCGGACCCCTCCGTCTCCCTCCTCCGCGTACGCCAAAACGCAATCGAGATATCCAGCAAAATCGTAGTCGCAGACGACACCGAGTCAATCCGCGGGGGGTGGACATTCTTGTCCCCGCGCGAACCCGGCGCAAGAGCTGGGACAATGGTTGAAAAGGTCCTCCTCCTCACTGACAAGGCGGTGTACATGTGTGCCTTCGATTTCGCCCTCGAGAAGGTCTGCGCGTTTGAGCGGGTGCCGCTTGATGCAGTGAGAGAGGTGCAATGGGGGACGTATATCACGTCGACGCTTGCGGCATCGCATGTGGATGTGGAGAGAAATGTAGGGTTTTTGGTTCGGTATAATGATAGTGAAGAGGATAGACTTGTTCGTGTTAATACGAGGTCGCTGCAGACTACACCGAAGAAAGAGGGGAGGGAGAAGAAGAAGGAAGAGGAGGAGGAGGAAGAGGAGGAGGAGACGAAGTTTTGGGCCTTTAAGGCGATGCCGGCGGGATCGGGGGTAGATGCTGCTGCTGCTACTGCTGAGGCGGGGAGCGAGAAAGATGTGGTTAGAAGTGTTGTTAGGGAGCTGGCGAGTGCGTGTCAAAGGGTAAAAGTGACGGGGGGGGATGTGGTGAGTCTTGCAGAGGCGAAGAAGGGGACGGGGTTGGTGGAGAGGTGGGGATATGCTGTTAAGAGATTGGTGTGGGCATAAAGGGAGAGAAGGAGGCCGTATTGAGCGTGTTGAATATCCCGATAGTATTAATTATTTAGAGAGCGGCTGTTAATCTATACCTCGTTCCGAATCATCCCGATTGGAATCACTCGCGCATATGTTATCACTCGGTAGATAATTTCATAAGGTCCAATCACCATGTGAGCCAACCACCCACTTACACTCATCAACGCTTGATTCTGGGCGTATAGAGTAAGTACACGAAATCCAGCCTCTATCACACTGCGTTCAATCTCCCACTAATCCTTTTCCGCAATAGCCTGCAAGCGCTCATCGATCTCGTCTTCAGTGAGCTTTCTAAACAGCGGGTTTCCATCAGCGCCTACAACGCCGACCTCTACCTCTCCCTTCTTAAAGTCGACTGAGAGCACGCTACTCAACGCCGCAATACCCGTTTCCACAACCTCCTTCCAGTCTCCAGGTGCGAAGTCCTTGTTCTTAAGTTTCTTCTCCATGTAGTTGAGGGCCTCCTGCTGCTTGGGTCCCGATGCCGTCGCCTTCGACCCAATGTAGTACCCCGCCGGATCTGTCTTGTATAGCTGCGGGCCGAACTCGTCGTCGAGGCTGATTAGCGTCATGGCTACGCCCAGGGGACGCATGTATGCCTTCCCGAGCGTTAGCGAGGGTGGGTAGATGAGGGAGAGGGAGGGAGTATATACCCGCTGTGTATACACCTGGTTGATATTCGCCAGTCTTTTGCTGAGAACATCACACGGCATCTCGTACCCGTACTTATACCTAAACTCTGCAGCCTCCGCGCGTGCTCTAGTGACGGCGGCGCGAGCATCCGCAATCGAGCCGGTCATAACGCACCCAACGCTCGGGGAGAGACTGAAGATGTATGTAACGGAGGAGGGGTCGAGGAGCTTATCCTATTTCTAGGTATTAGCGGATGGGGGAGGACGAAGAAGAAGGGGACGGACAGGAACTTTCTTCTGCGAGATTACCACAGCACAGTCTTTGCCGCGGACGCCGATGGAAGTGATGTTTGCAGCTGTGATGGCTTTGAAGGCATATTCTGTGATCCATCATCCTTGAGTTAGCTCTTGTTACCACTCCTCCAAGAGAACTGGAAATTGAACATGGCAACTAACCGACTTGGTACAACCGCCCCTGATCTGAAAAGATCGTGATGTGTCTGTCGAAACCGGCGCTGCCTATAGATGAATGAAGTGGCACATCAGTTCCGTAGCTCTAGATTGGTGGGTACGTGGGGAGAAAAGACGGACCCGACATGGTGTGGAGATGCGGCGAGCTTTAGTAAGATGAGAGGGGAGGTTTTAGGCGAGATGGTATTGATGATGGAGGTTGATGGAGGGTGGATGTTCGTGGAGAAACAAGTTGATGTCTGATTGGTTTGTATGCGGAAGTTGCGGCTCAACAAGCTCAAGTTCGCGTGGTGGGGAAAGGTCAATCCCGCGACGTCAGGCACTATCACTCTCATAATCTCACAATTCACCGAAGACCCACCATAGCATGATTTATGAGCAAATCACGACTCTACGCCAAAAACTCCACTTCGCGGTTTCTTACAGGAACTTTCTTGTTTCTGAATTATGCACTGGCCCCACATTTCGGGGTCAATACGGACGCAGGGAGTGATGCTTCGGATGTTCCAGGACACGACGGCACTAATAGAGTACAGAGGAGGGAATCAATGGTACAGAGGAGGAGGATGGGGGGATACATTAGGGTACAGTATAAGGTGTTTCTGGGCATCACATACATAAAGCGTCGTGTAGATAATAACATCCCAAGTGTATGCGAAATCTCTTTCCGTTATAACATGAGCCAATGTAGTGATGATATGCAAATATCAAGGGGATAGGGTGCTGGTGGGGAAAGGGTGAGCTTTATGGGACAGTGTGGTGATGATTGTGCTAGGAGAGGTGCCAGGGATAATGCAAACAAGAAAAGAGACAGGAATCGGGACACTAACTCCTCCCTATAAAACAATTCACGAAGAAAAAGAGACTCGTAGTCGTCAACAGCCAAGGGACAAAACCAAATGCAAGGGAAAGGGGACAAGAAAAAAAACCAGCACAGGCGACCAAACCCCAACCAACCGATATAGGACAAGGAAAAGTAGGATCCACACAAAGAGACACCTTAACGTCTGACCGAGCGCCTTCTAAAAGTTTTTATTTCGCCTTCCCAAATCTAAGCGTTGTGTTGCTGTTGGCGTTTGACCAACTCTCGTGCCCACCGTGCCGTCTCAATGGTTCGGTTCTGGTATTCGCGGTTTGATCGGACTTCCCGGATCATGGACGTGATCCAGTCTGCGCGGAAATACTGTGCGATTTCGCCATTAGGGAAGGCGTCCGCTAAGTCACTAAGTGATATATTAGACAGGGATTCATCAAAAGAACAGAAATTTGCTACACACCCAAGAACACCCATCGCTGCCCTCATCAAGCCTTCAGTCTTGTTATGATCGGCGTTCACGACGGACAAGAATCCGAAGATATGCTGCACATATGGGGCTAAAACATTCGCTAAAACATTCGTTAGCAGAGGCAACCACTGTGAAGTACTGAAGGTCCAACTTACGCTTTCCACCGCTCCTCATGGCAATGATGATACCGCCATAGGCATCCATGATACCCTCACGGAGAGAAATGACGTATTCGATCATCTCGTAGTTGGTCTCCGAGTTCACAGAAATCCCAGATGCCTGCTGGAGAACACCCATTACAACTTCGAGATAGGTCTCAAAGTGACCACCAATTGCCTGCGCGATATCTCCAAAGCACTGGAGAATAGCAGGTTTGAACTGTTGACTGAGAGTATTGCTCTGCAAATTGTTCAATAGGTAATTCATAAAGTTGTCGCAGTAAGGAACGACCTGCTCCCCGATCGAACGAGCAATATCACTAGTCAATCCTATTGACATCGCGCAGAGCTGTTGCTCTTCCTGATTTGAGAGGGCATTGTACAAGAATTGAACGAAAGCGTCCATGTACTTGGCAAAATCCTCTTCCAAAGCGTTGGCGAGTGCACCAACCGCTCCAAAGATTGCATCAGGAACAGAAGAGTTTGGAGGCAAGTTGGTCAAAATCTGAAGAAGGATGTGCATAATTCGGTCCGCCTGAGGCTTGATCTCCTTGTCGAGGCGATGGGTAATAGTGGCCATAACCACAGCCAAACTAGTTTGCATCTCTTCCAACGTATTGCGGTCGTCTGCACCAACCACCTGAGCTCGGAGCTCAATAGTTTTCTCTAGGCGCTCTAAGATGACGGTGGACAGCTGGGCAACCGTGGCCATCTCATCATCACCGACATTTCCGACAAATGAACTCAAGACTTCATACGATGCAGTCCGCAGCTGGTTATCAGCGTCCACACTAGCACGGGATTATTAGTCAGACGGTGAAAACAATGCATCACTCGGAAAGTAAGCTTACCGTTCAGTGGTCTGCAAAAGAGCGCTGACACTGTCCTTAAAGTATTTGGACAACGCATTCTCCTCGCCTTCCTCAGTGTTGTCACGGCCAAATCGGTCGGCCAAGTTCATCAAAGCCCAGCAACAAGAGCTTGCCATTCTGGGACTGTCCTTAAGTCCGGAGAAGAGGGCTTGGATCAGGCTGGGTAGATGCAATTGAGCGTCTATTGCGGGACCACACTGCTCACAAATCTTTCCGAGTGTATAGGCAGCCGAGTCCTTGACCATCAAGACTTGATCGTCCATCATCCCAACCAAAACTGGCAGCGCCTGCTTGACAAGGGGATCCAATACCTTCAGTTCTGGTCCTTCCATAATAGCGCCGAAAGCTGAAATCGCAGCATCTCGCTTGTGCCAGTCATCGCTTCGGATGTTGGCCTCCACAAATTGCAGGACATCGCTAATCAACATTCCACCAACACACAGAGCATACAAGGATAGACATTGGTAAGCGGCACGAGCAGTGTTGTACTCGTCATCGGCGGCATCTTCGTCTTGGTGTGTAAGAAGTTCGAGCAACACAGGAACGACCTCCCGTGTGGCAATCCCGGCGAAGTTGAAGAACGGTCGAAGCTCGGTCATTCCTTCTTGCTGAATCTACAGAACCGTCAGCACATTTGGCCTTTCCATAAATTTCCGAGATTCCATTACCTGTTCGTTCTCTTCTGCAATATTGATCTCCTCCTCGCATACAGTGCACCAGAACTCGATGGCAAGTTTGGCTACCTCGTCCTCAGGGCGGCCCATACCGACGATCGTGAGACCAAACAGAGCTTTCTCCATGTAAAACTTCATCTTGTCGTAGTACAAACTCATAATTCTGTTCAAGCATCCGAATGCCGCGGCCTGTATCCGTGGTTCGGAACTCTGTGTGGCCTCACAAATAACTTGCATGATGTAATTTCGCTCTCCATCATTCTCAAAGTTCGTTCGAACAAATTCTAGGGAGTCTCCCAAAGCTACCATTGCAGCATATCGCACGTCCTCATTTTGTTCTTCCTTGCGGGCACCCTGGACGACGGCGGTAAGGATAGCATTCGAGTGCTGGCTTAAACTCTCTCTAAGATCAAGATCTTCCGACTCAGCAATATAACCGATAGTCGTTAGTGATGACTGCTTGAGGGAGTCTGAACCCTCCCCCACGTTTCGCACCAATGCCGGCATCAACTCCGGCCATTGGTTTCGTGGCAGTTCAATGGTGGCCAGAGCAGCAATGAACTGGGCTGCTGAGGATCCAGCACGCACGTTATTAGACTGAAGGGTTTGTAGGGCATTCGCCTTGATCTGGGTCTTGATGTTCGGGTCAACTTTGTTGAGCCACTGGTCTTGCAACTCGGCCAAGCGTGGTCGGTCTCTGGCCGATATGGTATTTTTCAAGGCCAGACCAGCTGCTGCACGGATGTGTTGTGGTGAGTCCTCTTTGGCCATTTCTGCCGACAACATGTGTAGGTAATCTTGCTGTAAAGTCGTTAGCACCTGGCTCCCTTCTCCGTAGAAATGTGCGGGAGCAGGATTCTTACGAAATGCGTCTCCGAAGCGGTCGACAGCTGCTTCTCAGCAGCATCTCTGACGGCGGCATCTGTAGGCGGAAGTGGTTAGAACAACTGTTTGCAAGGAGGTGGAGATGGGTGGCATTGCAACACAGCGGGGGGATCTCACCTGGAGACAGGGTATGCGCGAGAACTTCGGCTACATTCATGTTGGCGACTTGTTGTGGGGATTGTGTGATGCGGATAAAGTCTATAAGAGTTGCTCTCACAGATGGAGGCTGATACGTAGGGGCGGAGGAGATAGGGTTGAGGTGGAGGTTAGAAAACAAAGCACGAGGCTGCCTGTTGACAAGTCGGAGGTTTGACGCGAATACCCTGCAACAGTGACGTTACACTGTCCCTTTTAGTTCCAGAAATATGTGATAGACGATCAACACAACTGGTCAACCAAACGGAGAGCGTGGGTGGAGAGACGGTAGATAGGGTTGAATCGAAGTCGAATCGCACGGATGGGTGGTGGGAGGGATGAGGGATGGTGGGGGAGGGAATGGAATGTCGGGGGATAAGTATGTAACTAACGAACCTTCGATTTGCGGCAGAACGCGAGGTTACTTTGCCAAGTCGCGAGTGGCAGATGTGGCAGAGGGCTTCGACAGGTGGCTATGGACAGGAATCCCTTTTGGTGAGTCTTTCGGACTGAGTAGGTTTGCGGTAATGGTGTTCGTGGTTGAGAGGAGGAGTAAGTGAGCGGAGTACCTTCTGCGGGATCGAGCAAGTCAAATTTTTGGGGCCTTGTTGCACGCACGGCCAATCACGTTTGTCTGAGGCGATTACCACTTAGTTGCCTCGAACATGGAGGAAGGCCAGAGAAGGGCAGAAGGCGTAACTCTACCGACAGAACAGGCAGATAGACGATAGACAAGACAACGTCAACAAAGGAAATAAGGAAATGCCTACTTTAGGGAAAATACCCCTTGCCCCTAAGGTCAGCCTCACTCAGTCTACGACTCAGTCTTCCGCGACGCAAGGTAAAGCTTGTGTGCAGGTTGAGATTGGTATGTAGAACACAGATCTAACGTTTACCAAACGAGAAGCACAGTCTGTGGGGAACCAATCAAACCTTCGCTCGGATCCATTGCTCCAATTTATGAGATGCAGGTGTGCTTGAGCAGAGTATCTGCAGCCGATTGGGTGCGAGAAACGATCGTATTCACCAAAGGGCACATCCCCTTCTGCATATCATACTAACATCTTGTCACTTGTTTGCTTATCTGCATCGTGAAGATTCCCGTTTGGCTACCGGATTTTACCCTCGCAGTGCTAGCATTCACCCACTATGTCTAAAGGGATCTTTTTATGATTTTAGAAATATTCCCGGATATCCTGCCATAACGCCTTCCGCAATGCATAGTAATGTACAAAAGGACGCAATCATTGGTGCATCAAACTTTGATGCATCGTCACTTTGACCCCTCTTCATCCACCTCCATGCTCCCGTCCGCATCCCTTTTATCGCCTTCCTCTTCCTCTTCATCATCGTCTTCGTGATCGAGATCAAACACGGAGTACCTCAAGCTGTCTTTGGCAACTACACATCCTACCCTCCTACCGCCTATTCCGTTAACGAACACCTGCGCTGGAACCCACTTTGTATCGAATGTCCTTCGGCACGTTGGTATTACTTCCTGGGCACGGAGCAAACTAGCGAATGAACATATGCTCCACGAGTTATTCGTGGGATCAAAGCCATCATCGAATTGTAGATTTGTATAGTTCGTCGACACGAGTTCCCCGATCCCAGTACCTGTAATAGTGAGCAAAGGCTATTAGTCGATGGGAAATTGAAAGGATGATTTACTTCTGTTTAAAAGTATCATTATCAAGAGGTTATCATCGATAAATTGCATGTCTACCAATTCCTGATCTGGCGGGACCGCTACTTTGGCACAGCCAATTTTTGATGCCGAACTCAGGCCACCAGTAGTGTCAATCTCACAGCGTACAACAAGAACTATTCGAGCCACTACGTTAGAGCTCTGTACACGGGTTATACTGACGGTTTGGAACGCACCGAATTTTGCATTTTCCTTCCCGGGATGAAGGAATATGTAAGCCAATGAGATATTCTGGTCGTTCTCAACCATACGGATATCTTTCTTGTCAATTTCCTCCTCGCTGATTAATACCGGTCTACTAAGCCGTAGCTGCTCCCTCATGGACTGTTGTGGCTTCGAGAAAACCGTCTTGCAGAGACCTTCTAGATACTCAGCAAGGTCCATAAATCCTGGAACAGCGGTGGACCTCTCGCTCTTGGAGTAGAGCTCGATGATGCTTTCCCCTCGCTCTTTATATGTACTCAACTTTGGCTGGATGTTGCGTACCATGAATGGCAGTAGGGAGGATTTCTTGAGGTAGTTCCCTACATATTCGGCTACTTTGAGCGTATCGACTTGTGGATCTTCGGTAGGCTTGTCGTCGATATTGATGACGGTTGATAGTTGATCCAGGGCAAAGCGTAGCCAGTTCATGAACGCCTTATACAGATCCAGCTCCTTGTTGATCTTTGAGAGGAATTCATGAGCATACAAGGTAATTGCTGAAACCACTTCCAAACAACGGGTGAAATCGTCAGGTTCCAACCCAAGCGGGCTACCACTCTCTTTCCTAATTATCAATGAGCAAACTCGACTGTTAGTTCTAACTGCTACGTACCATCTAGCCAAACCTCTCAATCGGCAAAAGAGTACACTCAATCGTTCGCAGGTTGGAAGAAGATTTTCATGAACCAACCTGCGCAGAGTTTCATACCCATTGACCGAGCTCTTCTCCCACCGTTTTTGACCCTGCTGAATATCAGCCACACATTTCATTTACCACGTATGAGATGCCGTCTTACTCTCTCAGTCAGAGTCTCCACTAGCCATTCCTTCAGAGTTGGGCTGGGTCCTCCAGTCACCAAGAATTCGAAGAGTTCTAGACCCACTTCACTGCCCACTTTCTCGGCGTCTTCGGCGATAATGCCGACATACCTCTGCGTTAACTCGTTCATTGTCTTGAACTCAGCCTCTATTGTGGTAACAGTTTCACGCATGTATCGAATCAAAGCTTGAACCCGAGTTGACGTCGATGCGAGCTGGAACAGATACTGGCCAAATTGTTGAATGAACAGAATGTCCAGGGTTGAAAACAGCAAATGGTTCGTCTTATATTCACTCAATAGAAGAGAATGAGTAGAAATATCATGGGACGCTGCGTGGCGGATGAGCTGGAAACGGTTAACTGACAACGCTCTCCTGTTGCCAACGATACATACTTACCTTTGACCCAGGCTTCAGCTGGTGGGAAAGTGAAGAAAGATCCATTGTACCAATCAGGAAGGATTCAAATACACTGCGAACATTAGAACTCTGGGACTTCACTATAATTTCGTCTAAGACTTACTTCAGGAGGATCTTCCCACCCTCTTCGGCAATAAGGAGAACATCCAAATGGCTTCCCTCCCCGCCTTTGGTGACGGCATTGATCAGAGCATCGAGGGTGGTTTTGGAGGTGAAGGTGCTCTCACTAAATCCATAGACTTAGTTTGGTTTCGAACTACGTAGAGGAAAGGACTCCATACGGTCCTGCAGAAGATGGCAAGACACTAAGCCGGGGAAGCATAACGCCGATATCAAGGTCAAACAATGCTTGTGGTGTACACTCTGCGGATTTAGATTCTAACGGCCGACGACCCGGAACTGTCTCTCGCGAGTGATTGTCGACCCATCCCAAAAAAGTCACCTTGCCAAAGCCTGGAACCTCGGAAACGATACAGTGTATTGCCTTGCCATTATTGACATCGTATATTCGCGTCGAGCCGTCGCTGTAACCTAGCGCCAACATCTTACCTAGGTCAATGGTCAGCTAAAACATCTTGAAAGCTCTTGCCAGCTAAAACAGCTATATACCATCCGGACGCCAACGCAGCTTTTCTACCGTTACTTTGCTTCCCAACCTATGTGTCACTACCCAGACACGCTGTCCGTTCATTCGATATAGGTAGACATTTTCGCCAGTTGAAGCAATTGCAACCAGATCGAGCAGAGGACTCCAAGCTGCGAGACCTTCCCGCACAGGAACTGGGAATATGCCCTGATGGAGGGGCCGAAAACCGCGACCTGGAGCGGGGGCAGACCCGGATTCTGAAACGCCCCCTTCCATTCGAGATCGTTGCATTAAAATCCTTGAAGGGATGGTGAATTGTGGTGGAGTCTACTTCGGCGGTTGTTGAGGACACAGAAATGTGGGGTGAACACGTGATGAGTTCGCAGAAGTGTTCGTGAACCTCACAGCCTGCTGGTATCGTCTATGATCCCCGCCAACGACTAATACTACCAATAACCACCTCGTTTGGACGCCGAGTTATCCCCACTATTCCTTCGGCCTCTGCGACACGGATACAGACATCGCCGACTGCAAGTTAGCCACAATTTCTATCCTACTGTTATCAGGCTTCAGCAGTAGTTCCGCCACATACCCCACCATCTCCCGGAACTCGGTGGTTAAGCCAGCCTCAGCTGTGGCGCGTATCCAGATATCGTTGTCAGATTACACTCGAGATTGATATAGCTGTGTGCACGAGCTCGAACCAAGAGGGCCAGGCGACGTAAGCTGTGGTGAAGCGGATTACCATCGTCAGAGGTCGCCGCTCAAGAGTGGGGCATTGCGCAATATCTAGGAATCGAAATTAAACCCGCTATATGCAATAACACAGCCGCCATCATTATTCCACGCTTTTTCGTATCTCCGACTTACAGGATACTTTGGTATGGCAGAGCGCCCTTCAACGGCATCAGGAGATCGTATGTCTACCTCCGAAATGGGAATTGTGGGGGCTTTTGCTGTACAGTTTTACCAATGTTTGCGGAACAGGTGCCAGAACTCCTCCCCCAAGTGATAGGCGGGTCGGCGCCCAAACATCATCTCCACGGCCAAGGAATAAAGGTACGAGTGCACCATTTGGTTGGAAGTCTGGGAGTGGGTTCTGATGTGTCGAAACTCTTAACAGATACGAACAGCACACTATGCAGGAACCCAACGATATACGGGTACTGCCGATACGAAGGCAAAGGTTAGTGTTCTGTTGTTGAGAGGGATGAATTGATCTGATTCCCGGAATCATTTCATTTAGGCTGCTTATTCAATCATGACCCCCATTCACAGAAGCTACCAAACTCAAATGGAGGCAATAGGTGTTTTTTCTTAGCTGCTATGCGCTCGGAAATGAGGAGGTTAAACAACTGACCATGTTCCGGGGTTGCAACAGTTTAGGACGAGGAAAGTTCAACGTTGATTCTCCTTCGTTTACTCCTTCAACCCCGCCAAAAAACATTATATCCCCAAAAGCGGCTGATGCGGCCCCATTCACGCCGAGGGGAGGTGGAGGTATGTTACCAGGTTGGGAATTTAGTAGACAAATCGTCAAGCTCATGTACCTACTGCTCCTCCTCCAATGTTAGGAACCCTTACACCGCCCATTCAACCCCAGTTTCAGGACACAAACAACAGGTAAGTTTGATCTAAGACCCGCTTGAGCAAACCGCTTACTGACACTTCCATTTCAGCTTTATGTTGTCGCAACCACTTGACTCGCAGCAATCGTACCATTCAAGTTTGCAGCATGGGTTTGATAATATGGGGCTTGGAGACAATGTATTCACGCCCACTAAGTCTCGATACCGAACTAACAAAATGAAGAACGCTGCCCAAAGTATTGCTCCTTATGAGTACGGCACTAGCCAGGTAAACCCATATGCGCAGGGAGATATGTTTTACCAGCCTACTCAAAGTACATACACTATGCCGGTCAGTTTTACGTTGGATGCAACAGTATGTGAATGTTAATGGATTACTGTAGCTGAACTTCCTCAACTATGCGCCGCTGGCTCCATACCCGCAGAAATTACTGCCGTTCCAGAAGAACATCCACAGCTTCTTTCTGTCCGACAACATTCGGGAGGAACTCCAAAGAAAAGGCGAGGCAGCTCTTCAGACGATGCCCAGTAAGCCTCTCTCAGTGTCAGTGTATGTTTCAGCTTTTAACTGGGGTTTATGAAGGCATATCCGGGTCATTGCTTCCGACGTCAATCAATGAATATCACTCGCTGGTCCCATTGGATATGTCGAACCAGAAAAGTGCGCAGACATTTGGTTATCCAAGCTGGGTATACAAGGCTTTTTCGACTGAGGATGCAAATACCTATGCACTGCGGAGGGTCGAAGGTAGGACCCATCCACCACCCGACTTCCGGCTTCTGATCTTGCCATCTAGGCTTCCGTTTGTCGAACGAAAATGATATCCGGGTAGTACAGCGATGGAAGAAGGTCACTAGTGCTAACATAGTAACCATTCACAACGCCTGGACTACAACCAAGTTTGGAGACAGCTGTAACAATTCCCCCGCGAGCATTGTTCTTGACGGCACACTGATATCACCTTTCAGCCATCGTGTTCGTTTATGACTACCACCCGCTCTCCAAGACGTTAGCAGAAGCGCACTTCGGTCCCAACCCAATATTTGCCGGCTCAAGACACGTCCCTGAGAACGTCGTCTGGAGCTACATCGTCCAGCTAGCCTCAGCCTTGAAGACAATCCATAATACCGGGCTCGCCGCGCGGGTTATCGACTTATCTAAAGTCCTGCTCACAAGCAAGATGAGGTACTACCCAACCCACCCCCAGCCCCATCTTCTAACCCCCCCAGGATCCGTCTCAACTGCTGCGGCATCCTCGATGTCATCGCCTGCGAGCCCTCCCGCAGCCTGCAAGAGCACCAATCCGACGACTTCATAAAACTTGGCCGGATGATGCTCGCCATCGCCTGCAACTCTCCC
>Ga0307512_10001094_pt1 | contig 39409 bp, 43 predicted proteins | sample 14_EM_MG_FD_200267 | JGI IMG/M metagenome (GOLD analysis project Ga0307512, IMG submission 200267) | Populus trichocarpa ectomycorrhiza microbial communities from riparian zone in the Pacific Northwest, United States - 14_EM | ecosystem: Host-associated > Plants > Roots > Unclassified | place...
AGGGAATTCTTCATTTCCCTAGCATATAATATTATTTTACATGTCGTAAGTTCTGGCCCCTCCCCCGCATACCCACCCAAACTCGCCCTGGTCTAAACCTCATTCGAAGAGAACGACAAACAGTACATCCCACCAGGTCACCGGAACATCAACAGCTACATCACCATCACCTCGTCGACTCAGAATTTCCCGAAGATCTCCTCTCCTTGCTGACTCCCTTCAGCTCGACAATGTCGAGACGGCCCATCAAACCCGCCATCGAGCACCAGCACCAACAGCAACAGCACCAGCCCATCGTCTCTTCTGCGCAAGTCACTGACCCCAACATCGTCGACAAGAAGGGGACCGATCTAGGCGGTGTTAGTCTAGACCTCGGTGGAGTGGATGAAGATGATCTCCTTAGCCCTACGACCCCAACAAAGAAGCGGAAGGCACAAGCCGCTGGAAGTGGCGGCGGTGCACCTGCTGCTGCAGGAGCTCCTGGTACTGCCAAACGCCCCCGCACTAACACCCCATGGACGGCTGCCGAAGAGCAGCGCCTTAAAAACATGCGAGATGCGGGTAATTCCTGGAGTGAGATTGCAAAGACATTTCCGACGAGGACCGAGGGTAGTGTTAAGAAACATTGGTACAAGGTACGTCATCAGCGGCCCATCTATCCAGAGTCCCTGTCATGCATCGGGACTCATTCGATTTCATGCTAACATATGCAACCTTCTTTCAACAGGATATGCACTATGCCGAGTTTGGAGAAGATGAAGTATGTACTCTGCGAGTTTCAATTTACTTCCCATGCTGCCGCCCATCAGCAGTCTATTGTATCCAACCAACACCATTGCTGACTGCGCAAAAGAGTGCCGCCCTCCTGGCAGCAATCCGTGAATACGATGCGAACAAATGGAAAGTAATCGGGCAGAAAGTTGGAAAGCCGGCAAAGGTAACAGTTACAACCCAACCCAACCCCTATGGTCCTTCGCAACCTGCAAGGGATCACTCGGTTTCATTGATAACACCTCCACTAACCCCAACCCACGTCCCAGGCGTGCGAACAATACGCCAAAGAGCACTTTACAGGGAAATGAATCATATCTAATCCCTCGAACGCACACCGCACACCAGAGCTTCTTTCTTCCTTCACATCCTTTCATTTGCGTCAATACTGGACAAAACCACGATTGACAGCTTCTCTTTCGTCAATTGGAGAAGTCCCTCCGCTCGTTTTTGTGAAAGACATCGGAAGCATTCATCTGCTTTGTGTGGTGCGTCTTGCCCAGCTTTATAGCAACAAAAATGCGGGGTGGGGGTTGACACGATATATTGACGGAGCACTCATTCTTTATTCCTTTCTCTCTTGGGTTCCGGACGTGGGGGGTTTAGGTGGGGGCCCGGATACTGGACTGGTTTGGAGTTTTCTTTCAGCTTCATCTTTCCACGAGATTTGTGGAAGTACCGGGTTACTGGGAATACTGGCTTGCTGGCGTACTGTGTGTTAGGGTTTTTCATTTTGGCGCTCGTTTTTGTGTGGTTTATTGAAAAACGAGTCATGTTGTCACCTTCTGGTCATGTTTTTTACTTTGATTCTGTGTGTCTACGCATTTATATGTAGCAAACCTTTTGGGATGTTTCCGGCTGCAGAGGGTTTGATTTCCTCAACTCCAACGGTCATGTGAAATATTCCTCGAATGGGTCTGGCATCGACAGCCCAGATGTGTATTGTATGTACTAAGTATGTAGAGTACAGATGGCTCATCCCCCACTTGTTGGATGGTACATCATCCCATCCAGTCCCAAAGGCCCAAACAATCTGTACTCTGCTTTATGCAACCACGCCCGTATACCGACCGTTTTTTCCTTTCACCCCCGCAGCCTCTGGATTCCGTCAGCTCACAATAATATCCGAATATGATATACATACACACTTTAGCTTCAACAGAAATGCTCATCAATGAAGCATAGCCCCCCACATATCATACTTGCCAACATGTTACTTACCCCACACCGACTGACCCATCATCTCCTCCCCCCCCGGCATCCGCTGTCAAGACACCACTCCTCGCTTCTTTCCGTACCCGCGGCGGCGCGGCGGCAGATCATAACGCGCGCTACGTGGGTAGCTTAATGTAAGGAGATGGGGCTAGGTATACTTCTACTTAGCTAACGACTCTAAACTATCGCCAAGTCATGGGATGTCATGAAAATGAAATGGGTTTATTTATGGTGAAGACTGGGTGGGAATAGTAGGTGCGAGGGTTTATGTCGAGCTACCAAGTATGCGATGGCGTATTGAGCCAGCGAGCAGAGGAGTGGTGGTTGGTTGGCTAGTTAGGTGGTGAAGAGTTTTTGATTAGTTGTTTCTACTACCTACTGGACGAGGAAGTAAAACTATGGGCTCGTAGGTATCTACCATTTAAATCTTACGACTCTCGCCTCTCATACTTTATATCCAGACAACAGCAGTTCGAACGTCGTACAGTTCTAGCTTCCTCGTATCGTATCACCAAAAGAAAAAAAGGACCAAAACTAAACCAAACAACAATCTAGTTCGGATGGGTAGGCGGCAAGTGCGGGGAAAACCACCCCATTCCCCGCGCGCAGAACCACAAGTGTGTTTAATATAACCCATCGGACCAATCAGCCCGTTTCCCTTAAGTCGGTCAAATCGAAAGCCTCTGTATATTATTCGCCGAATTTTTTTGTGAACCCAACCTCCTACAATCGAAAGGGTCAAGTGACAAACATATGCATACTATTTGGCAGGAGGGAGGTAGATTACATAAAAGTATACACACGGTACTGGGTATGTAGATGACGCTGTAATTTGGAAGCGATGGAGAATGGAAAGTAGTCTGCGTCACAAACTATCACCCATTTTCAGTGTGGGCTCAGTCCATAATGGTGATATCTGACATTTGCAGAGTACCTGCGGAATTTTGAATACCTAGGCCGAAATATCGCCTGGTATAAATTGGAAATGGAGTTCTGGTAGTTATACAAACCCCTAGGAAAGGCCAAAATTCAGCTTTTCGCATAGAGTAGTGAATAAACGGGAGTTTCCAGGCATATATCTTTGGGTTCTCCACCTCTCCAAGACATGGATAAATGTTTTCCCTACAAGAGCACATCCACAGCGTCATTTCGGTAAAATCCCGACTTAATCGGAACACCAGAGCTCTCGAACCAGGAAGTACGTGGACTTTCTCAGATGCCTCTGTGGCCCGGGGATTGGTTCTCCAGAGTTGTTGGGAGAGGGATCCGGGGATGGTGGCTCCGATCCATGCATAATAAGAGATCGAGCCGATCAACGGGAATCAAGTCCGAGAACCGAGGGGGCCGTTACTTGTGCAACGCGGGGTGCGGAGACGGCAGATTGGTGAATCTGAATATATGGAGAGATGTCTTGGTTAGATACAGCTCCAATGTTCACCCCACGCGTATAGGGAGACTCGGAAAGAGTACTTTAGGAACATGTTATGTTGCACGCAGGGTAGGAATCTTATCTGCAAAGTGTGCCATGCCCTGATAATCGATAAATCTGATTACTAAATGAGAGATTTGATATAGACACCAAGCATATAAGACTGCTTAGTTCACACTTACGGGGATAATCCCGCAAAGAAGTCTTACATGGTTATTCAGGAAGGATCTCCTGGAATTTGGTGTGATTCCATGTGGCGCTTAGATGATAGGTACTTCTCCGCATTTTTAATTCTGTTGATAAGTCTCCACACAATGACTCGTATTATATATTGAAAAGCCCATCATGGATTCACGCCCAAAATAACATGTCGCACTGCATGACTTGAGATGAAGATGAAGGGCGATTGTTGTATGATAGATTGAGTCTATGTCGGTCACAGTGGGATGCAGTTAATATGAACTCCATAGTCTTTCTATGTATCAATAATCAGCAACAATGCAATTGGATAGAGGGACGTTGTACAAAGCCCATCGATCAAGCGCCATCCCGGGTCGCTAATCGGTGATATTCTTGTTTGGATTGGCGTTAAGGTTGTGCGTCAACCCTAGGCCTATATATTTCTCTAGTTCTTTCTCGAACCTAAACAGAACACCATTGAAAAATCGAGCAACTCGTCAAGGAGATTAGTTTCAACCAAATTATACTCATATTGGTAGCCTGACCGATGAAGAGTTCATGAATTTCTGGATATTTTTATTAGTGGTTTGGGTTTAAAATGCAGGACAGTTGAGTACATCTATGGTTAGGAGAGCATGCCCCGAAAACATAAAAACCAACAGCGAAACAATTAAGACCTTATCAAGGAGTGCGACCCGGCACTTTAAGTGGGCCAAACTTCTACTCCAGCTGTCTGCTGATAAGGCAGAGCATCTAGGTATCCGGAGAGAACTGGTGCCAGATGTTCGGATGGTGATTTTGTCCGAGCAACATTTCGTCGCAGCTATCAGTTGTAGATATTGTGAGCTCATGATATCCAATGTGATGACAAAATCCTACATACCAATCGCCGTCGCTACGGTATACGTTTAGATACTGGGGAAGTATGTTACTCGTTGGCCGGTCTGGGAGAGAGGAAGATACCATGGGCTCGCGAGATATCCAATGAGTTGGAAATATGGATATCGGCGACAGGGCCTGAATTTCGATCTCTGGGTTGCGTTGTCTTTTGACTGCATCGGATTGGTGAAGCCACTGGTTTGCTGGATCTGACACTTGGTGTCAGCCCTGCAGCGTCCATTATACGTGCCTCACGGCGAGTCGGCGAGTACGTTAGTATTCCGTTCATCTGCTTGGCTTATACCCTTCTGAACAAATGTGCAACCAAATCTGTCGAAACGGTTGAACAGGGTATAACCTTGTATCCAGTTAGGGGGGGGATCAGTCAAATCTCGATAAGAAACTAGTCTCTCCACTCTCATGCACGTTATCCTCACTCGTATTACTGATATAGACGACACTCCACGAAAGAGAGACTGAAGCAGAATACCTACGTAGCATTAAGAAAAGGTTTTGTATTGACAACAAGGTACGAGACTAACAATTGAATACCGTGTGTGTGATGTGTTCCAGCTGCATTGGTTACGGACGCAATGCTTATTACACGTGGTCTTTGCTGAGAAGCAGGAGGATTTAAGGCCGAGACACAGGAAGCCTATGTACGATTTAACTCCTTGGATGTCGTTCAAACATACAGTAAGTGCTGTTTCGGTTCAACAGGACCTAGAGCGACCTTGTGGAATGCATGAATTCGTCTTTTGCTTCAGACAAGAGAAGTGTTATGATTGGTTCACGCCTAGAGGCCCTTGATAGCCATGTCGGTTCCACAGCGGTTTGGCGGATCAAGCGCCAGTCAACCTCGCGCCTACATGTCAGTTGTGTTCAGTTCAATACCAATGAGTATCACCCGCAGCATTGTAACTGACCCCAATCCCAGAGCATATCGAATTACCACTATGGTCGGAAGACCTCCGTGGCACCCGGAATATCCCTTTCTGTAAGTGTGACGCGTCAGCTTCCGTCGACACAAAGGAAGCATTGAAGTCGGATTCGATTGGATTTATAAGGAATGGAAGCTCTATAAACAAAGGGCAGGTGAAACTTCACCACTTGACATCCGCTAAACTTATTAGATGTCCTAATAGCTATGTAGCCTGACCTCGAGGGACGAAATCGATCACAAAGACCTGGCTGGCAAGTATGGAAATAGGTATGTCAGCACTCGGATGTGGAGTAAGGTACTTTGATTTGGACAATACACAGGAATCAGACCTGAAACTCGTGGACGCGGGAAGTTTCTTCTTCCTACACCCTGTGCGCAGACAGACCTAATTTTTAAGTGCTTAATTATTTCATTAGTTGCTTAAGTTCATCGTTTGTAGCGTACGGTCGATCATGTATTCCATACCTTGGATGAAACAGCCAGTAGCGTATCGTCTGAAGAACTAATAACGGTAGCTTCGTAGCTAGTGCATCATCCTGCAGACACGTCAGGATTTCCACCAGTTAATACATATACATACTTAAGTACCTAGCTACAAATCAGATATCGAATCATGCTGAAGCCTGTCGATAATCTGATGAACTAGTGGTAACAAAGAACGAAGCGTGACTAAAGAACCACCGTCACCGAAGCGTGACAAGGTATCCTATATAGCGGAAATCGGTGGCGTGGCTATGGCACAGCAGAATTTCATGTTAAGACTTACACTCCAAACACTAGGACGATTCACACAAACTTGCCGGTCTTCAGGGGCGGTGGGGATTGCATCCGCCGAAACCAGGAGAGAAGCTGTATGCTTTGTTGAAGGAACAAGCGGTGAGACCATGACAACGGAGCACTGCTCAAGATGAAACGGATGGCTTTAAGTTGATGTGTAGATCCAATTGAACCGTTGCTTGTCAGTTCGTTCCTGGACGACTGAAATGTGTTCGAGAATGAATGAAGCTCTTAGTATCAGGAAGCTCAAGGTCCGCAGAGTAGAGTCAAAAGTTGAAGATATTGATTGTGTGCTTCTTGTGATGAGTTATCAAGATCCGGAAATGATGCCCTTGACATGCAGATCAGATCCGCTGGACGGGAGGGATTGAGCGATGCACCCCACCAACATAGCCTCCATCGGTTCATCCCACCGTTGAGGTGCATACTTAAGTAGGCTAAGGTGGTGCAGGAGGCTACAGGGGAGGGGTAACGCTTTGTCGCAGGCGCTGGGCCCACCAACCAAGTATGGGTTGGATTGGATTGGAGCGGATACAATTCCTACACTACACAAATCGCGGAAGTGCGTTCGGCAGCTTACAGCTCACCTAAGTAACGACCATGAAGTAAAAAAAGGAATCCCCGGCACTCTTGTATGCAACTGTGGTCAAAAAGAGCGACGGTAGTGGTGGAGGGTAGGGTGGTGGTGGAGCGTAGGGTGGTAGTTGTGGTGGTGGTTGAAGAGGTGGTGGGCGAGAATAGCCGCAATACAACGACCGATCTCAGCGGAACTTTACAGGGTATCATAAACAAGCGAAGGCGAATAGAGGGCTGAGCAAGCCAGGGCTGCCTATCACGTACACTAAAAGTACCCATGCAGTTCCGTGGTAGTGAATTCCTGTTGTAGTTAGACCCCTTCCCTTTCCGGTACCATTTCTTTTTCCTCATGGCCTGAAACGGACTCCTAAATCTCCTTACCAATAGTTCGCCTCCTTTCTATCCCGCCTATTCATCTAGATCGCAAGCAATGTTCCTCTACCTCAGCGCCGAGGAGCATACCCGAATTCTGCACACCACTGGAGACCTAATGCTCTGCCAGGCTGGCAAAAAAGGTATGAGATCCCGATTCTTGACTGTTCGTTACAAGTTCTGAGACCAAAAGCAGACAACACTTTGCTGTGCGACGATATATGCCGTGTCCTGAAGCGGCCAGTCCGGCCAGATCTGACCCAGCCGAGGCCGGTCCGTGCCAGTAGGACAACATGGAGAAGTAAGCTGCACGATATAAAGAAGACTCAAACAAGCTATCGGGCGGGATAAAGGGGCCGATAGACGGATGAAGGAGTAGATGGATGAGATGAAGGGCCCGGGTTGCCGAAAGCTAAGGCGGACCACGTATCTGCAGTTCCGCATCTCAATCAAACCAGACCGACCCAAGCCACGGCTTCATATCCAGTGATATATATTTGACCGGTCATCTGTATGATAGTTAAGGATTTAGTTTCTATCTTGTAATTTGTGCATATGAACATAATAGCTACCGACGAGGATTAGATGTTTATACAACATTATAACTGACGCAAGACAGTTCTGTGAAAAGGAATGACCAGAGGAAACTGAAAGACTGGTGCGATTAGACAAGTGATTCAACATTACAAGGCCATTGTTTGTGAAGCTTCGGAGAGTTGAGTGAGGGTACTTAATAAAGACAGTAGGTTTACTGGTTGTATCAGGTCCTTGACTGGCATCCACGCATTCAATTAGACGGCTTATCTAAAAGGAGTCTAAGCTGTAACGGAGCGATCGAGGTGTGCAGCTACTGCAAACCCCGTATCAAGCGTTTGTTGGGGGGAATGTGCGGGTGCAATGGTTGGTGTCGAAATGTTGTGCATTTCTGGACGCATGCCAAAGTCCTCTGGATCTAATGGCTTCTGTTCCATTTACCGACCCCATCGACGCAAGAATCACCAAAAAAAACCGAACGCTTGCGTAACTTCTGCTTCGTCGAGGCCTGGCTACGCATGATCCTCCTTGTCGCCCAGTATGTGGTATCTTCGTTCCGTGGACATGCAGTAGGAATAAGAAGTCAAGACTGTACGCCTACAAACCCATCATAGGCTGCTTGACCGTAGGATCCTGGGGCAGTGAAAACGTTGGTCAGGGTGGTTGCGCAATTGCTTGCCCGTTCTGGGCGAAGATTAATGACGGGTGGTGGCGTAGCTTGTGTATTGCTGATTGTAGTTTTCTGGTGGGCCTCTTTTGCGTTTCTTTTTATATTCCTTTCTTCCTGTGGCATTCATGCCCCTGTACTTCTCCGGCGGGTTCTTTTTTCTTTGTAGCGATTAATTGAGGGAATCGTCATACTGTGCCGTAAACAGAGGCTCTCGAGGGATAGGGTTATCCACACTATTTATGAGTTGGTGCCAAGGTGATACTGCGACCAAAACTGGATGCCTTGGCATTCGATACTGGTCATAATTTACCCAAATTTATGGTACCTGGGTAATTCTGAGATATGTACTGTACACAGAGTACGCTCTCGCGCCTGAAACAAGTACTTATACATAGATTTACATTGAAGTTTACCTTACTAAGTGTTCTACCGCTGTAAAGTTTCTCAAGCAGGAACGCTCCGGAGATTGCTTAGGGCCTCTCAAAAGGCTACTGGAGATCCGAGTAACTACTAGATACGCCCAGTTTCGTAATGATTATCGCCTCGGGGTCAATCCTATAACCAGGTAGACTGTCGCCAAGTTCATCCCCATACAATGCGAATGCGGTACATCCTGCAGCACTTTGCGGTATCGACACCACCTCATGTTTTCGTTGCTTTTTCTTCATGCGTGCTTGCGGGTGCATATCGCTTCAGCTGCGTTCTCAGTCACTTGATCACCAGCATCCCCAGTGCCCCAATGAGGAGGCAGAGCGCACAACCTTTACCTCAGCCGAGTGAGGTTTAGTGTGCTGCATAACGCGAGCTGTCAAAACATGCTAGGAGAGAGTGTCAAGCAAGCCTTTCCCTCATTCTTCGAACATCAATCAATCAGCAAGAATAGAACCACTTGAAGAGTCCTCCAAAGATCTACTTTCGGGTGCCTCTATTCGTTATATGCAGTCAGCACCATACAGCTCGCAAAGTAGGGCTTCAAAGTAACCCTCCTCCAAGCGGTTGCCAAAATAACTCTCTGATCCTTGATCACCCATCAACGTTGTCAACCTATTTTTGTCCTCAATCCCCCTCGGTGGATGGAATCTCGTTGCAGTGCGTCTTGAGTCACCGATCACCGCCTTTTATCACATCTGACATTGAAATTACCACGGGCGGATCGCAGTCAACTCAGTGGGTGAGCATCTGGACATCTGCACATCTGCACATCTTGACATCCCGGCAGGCCTAACTTCAACGTCAATATCAAGACATTATCTAGTATATATATGCGGACAGGTAGGTATATCAGACCGCGGCCAGAAACAACCGGGAGATGTCTTTGAAGCATGCATGAAGCCTACTTAGTATGGGAGCTAACTCTTCAAATCCGAGTGTACCAGACAAGTACCGACTGCGAGAGGTGTTAGCATTTTGACTCAGAGATATCTCCATAGGTAAGTGCGAGAGTGCGTCTTTTAATATTTGATATGCCGCATTTTCTAGCCTTTAAACCTCTTATCTGTCCTGCAGCCCGAACGTACGTACAGCCAGTACCTTCTAGGTGTGTCAATATAAGATCAACTTATAGGCTGCGTTTCCCGAATCCAGCCTTTCATACCTACTACCTCGTAGTCCCATCACATCTGGTACTGCAGTTACTGTCTCTGTTCTGCTTTCCGTACCAGTCCCTAGCTATGCACATGCATCCGATTCTGATTCCCAGTCTCGATAGTGCTAGCTATCCCTCCCCTCATCTTGTTCGTTGCCCACGACAGATCTCCTTATGGACCCTCTGTGTTTGTCTACCCTTACTCATTGGGTCACATCTACTCCATACTTACACTCTACACAATACCCTGTCCCTACCCCAAACGTCAATCAATCAACACATCACCATTCGTTCCCCTCCAGCGAGCTGTGCAGTCCATTGCTCCACTCCCCTCTTCTTCTTCTCCCACCTAACCCAGCTGGAGGTCGGGGGCTTGGCTCGGACAGGCGTCTACTCGAGTATTAGACTAGAGTAGCGGGTTCGAATATTTTGATCCCCCTTTCCCTTAAATGTGCATACCACACTTGTCCTGTCCGAGCTCTAGCTTTAACACTTTGGTGTGCCAGCCCTGCGTGCGATCCACCACTCACAGCAGTAGCTCCATCTCATCTGTCACCGTCGACTTTGACGGCGATCCTCTTCCTTTCGTCTTTCTGTCTAGTCTCATGAGCCGCGTACTTGTCAATCCACTGTAGTTTGTTTTATGTTTTGTGTGTTTTGAATCATGCACTATATTGTCTTGCAGTCACCAATACCCCAGACTCGTAGATACCCGATTAGTTTTGCAATAACTACACATTGCCTGCTGCCGCCATCTAACGAGTTTCGGTTCGGGATCGACTGGATTGACAACATCGCACTTTAGCGAAAAGCAAGCAACGGCAGCGTGGGAACGCCAAATTAAACGGTTGCAGGATTAAACAATCCCCCCGGATTTAAGACAGCAAGTAGAAGCAGCAACGAAAGTGCCAGTGGCGAAGGCAAGACAAACAGGACAGAGCAGGCGAACAACATCACTCAATCAGTCGTCAGTCTGTCAGTTTGTCAGTCGGTCAATCACGAGTCTGCTCGATAACACCGCGTATCACCCCCGCATCCCAGCAGCAGCAACAGCAACAGGAGCACCTGTACCAGCAGCAGCGAGGAACCCCCATTTCCTTTTTATTTTCATTGCTGCCTTTCCACCTCCACCTTCAGACACCACCACCCTAACCACCATTAACACCACCACCACATCCACCTACCTCCACCTCCACCTCCACCTCCACCTCCACCTCCATTACTATCGATCACCACCTGCCGCCACCATCGCTGCCACCATCCTCCAAGTGCTGCTGTTGCTGCTATAGCTGATCTCATTATACCTACCTCCCTGTAGCCGTTATTTTGTCAGCGGTTCCTGCTTCGAAATTTTATCCGGGGCTTGTTTTTTTCCTTCTTCCTACCCCGAGTCATATCGTCACATCAGACAGAAATCACCTGTCTGCACTGTCTGAAGTACGCCCTGCATCAGATTCATTGCGACAAAGTTGATCCACCACCATAGCCACCAACAATCATACCAACTGCAGCATTACCTACCCTTCCGGAAAGCGATAGCATCTCGCACACTCCACGAACCACCTCTACCACAATCCATAGTGGCTGGAGACTCGGTTCTCCTCCACGACAATACCACCCACAGTGGCTGCTCCTCCGTATTACAACGAATTCTCTGGACCGAATTACCCCCGCCATCAACATCAGCAGCAACAACAGCAGCAGCACTCTCATAGCCACCAACAGCCGCATCAGCGCCACTACTCTCAGCACCAGCAGGATTATTCGCAGAACTACCAGCAGGAAGAACCGCGGGGGCTTGATTCGCTTGAAGACCTGAACGAACCATTGCTTCACGTCCAGCAGATGGCTCACCAGCGGCCACCGCCGCACATGAGCGGAGGGAGCTCGCACCTCTACGGTCATACGTCAAATAAGCCACGAGCTCGGACGCATGAAGAACTTGAGCTGGATCTGAGTCTTCGAGAAGACGATGATGACCAGCTGGAAGAACCGCATTATCACCACCTTCCACCACCCCCCCACACACCCCACCACCACCGCGGGCAACATTCGCAACATCCACAGCATGCGCAGCCTCACCCTCAGCATCACCACCACCACATAGCAGATCAGCCACCACCGACGAAAATGGCTCGAACAGGTGCTGTGCTGGGCATCGGGGGAGCAGGTGGTGGAAGTGGAGGTGGCAGCGGTAGCGGTGGCAGCGGAGGAGCTGGGGGTGTTAGTCCAGGAATTGGTATGGCCGGACCTTCCACAGCAGTAGCGGGTTCTTCGTCCCAGCAGATGCCATCACCCGCACCGAGACCCCGAGGTCCCAAATTGAAGTTTACACCCGAGGATGACACGCTGTTGGTTGATTTGAAGGAGAACAAATCATTAACGTGGAAACAAATCGCAGAGTTTTTTCCTGGGAGGTCGTCTGGAACTCTGCAGGTTCGGTATTGCACCAAACTAAAAGCCAAGACAACTCAATGGACAGATGAAACGGTAAGGGACATTGACTACCTCGATTTTGCGTCTTGAGTGGACCCCAAATTGCGAAAGTCATTGTGTTGCAGTTCCGATCTGTGTGGCCCATATGCGGCTGTTGGAGTGAAAGTTGCATTAATGCTTTCCAGCAGCCTGGCACTGTTCAATGAACTTTCTTGATTGCATGAGCAACCCCCGGGTTGTTATCCCTGTTGGTCGGGAAATTTTACTATCCCGTCGGCCGGGATAACTTATGATCTTAATTGGGAACGTGTTAGCTGACTTGTGATCTGTTTTGTGTGAGCAGGTACAAAGATTACGCACCGCGATGACCGAGTATGAGCAGGATCGCTGGCGTCTGATCGCTGCCAAAGTTGGAAGTGGATTTTCACCGGCAGCCTGCAGAGAGAAAGCCCGCGAGATCAGCGAGGAATCCCATCCATCACCGCAACAGTGACATCCTCTTGGCGCCATACACCAAAATCGAAACTCCGGAGCCGTTTTATTCAAAGTCTATTTGCTGGCCTCGCCAGCACAGACTCACCACCGAGAGGCGGATGGAATTCCATTTTATCATTGTTGTTCGAAGCCGAAATTGATCAGGCTGTTAAGGAATTCTTCAGTAATTCCGGCTCTCTAATATGTCGCCCGAGATTGCGCGTTGCTGAAATCCGGAGGGGACCTGACGACAGTTCACAACTTTATTTCATTTCTTTGCTTTACTTTTTGTTTTTCTTTCTTGCTTTCTTCAATGCACTAGGCATTGGTGGGTTTGTTGGGGGGGTGGGGGGAATTAGGAGTGGCGTTCGAGAATGAATCATTTCCTTTGGACGTTTCGGTATATAAAGCGGTGTTCTTTTCTATTTGGGATGGGGGGACATGCGGGGTCAAGGTTTTTGATGAATTTGACATGCAGGTCTGGAATTTTGTTTTGCACCTTGGTTGTATCTGTCATGTCAGTCATTCGTTTGCGTTTCTCTTTATTAAGTCTGCTTCAGCTTGGCATTTGAATAGGGCGAGTTGCGTTTCCGTCTGCTTCACGTGCGTTTGCCTCTTTACTCGGGGTGGGGGTTTTGATTGATCAGTACTTCCGTTTCTAAGGCCGGAGTTCGCGCTGTCTCTGTTACTAGGCATACTGTACTGGAATGTGGAAGGCGATGAGAATGGGGGGGAGGGCGGGTGATTCGGGAGAAAAGTTACTGTATTTCTACGTACCTCTTTCTTCTTCTGTAATCTAGTACTTTTTTCCTCGTAGCAGGTTGTACTGTTGGATTCGAGTCTGTTGAGACATATATAGCAATTGGCAGAGAATATGGACGGGAGCATACTTTCTTTGTCTCTTTTTATTTGCTTTTTCTTCGCATCGGGGGCGTACTGAATGTTTGTATCATGTTTTGGGTGGTTGTTTGCTTGTTGGAGTGATACGGAGCGATACTGCTGCGTGGTAATGACAGGAAATATAATTGTAAGTAGAGTAGAGTCTGCCGTTGTTGTGTTCTTTTGCATGCAGTGGAATTATGGAAGTTGCGTTGGTGATATGCAAACAACCACCTATCTTGTATGTTGGGATCTGGAACTGCACGAATTCTCAAGATCGACAGGTCCAGGACTGGGTAGTTCCTGGGATTTATTCGGCACTTTTGTAGATGTGGGTTGGGTGTGGTGGTGGTTGCTTGGTTGCTGCGTGGCGCAATTGCCGGGCGTGGGTCTTCTGTCTTCGCCACCTGCAGGAACCCCATTTGTCCATTTGTGGGAGTGGGTCTGATGATGATGATGTCTCGATGTTGTTGTACCAGCGGAGTGTCAAAAGTGTGGCGTTTAGATGTGGATGTTGGTTGGTTGGTTGCACGATCAAGATAAGATTCCAGCTATATTATCGTAGATCGAGATAAGATGTGATGTGGGCTTTTGTTTTGCCGAAGGATGGGGGTGACGGCATTGACGGGTAACCCCCAAAACCCCATTGGAACTTGTTTGTTCCGGAGTTCGTCTATCATCCGAATTTGCATATCGTCCGCTCTTCGCTCTCCCCGCTTCGCCGCCACCACACTATCTCCACTCACCATAGCAATGCTCGCCCAGCGCACGCTCGCCCTCTCACTCCGCCGCATCGCGACCCCGCGCGTCTCATTCGCGAAACGCTCCTTCATTACCACGCCAGCGTTCCGTGCCGTCGACCCGCCGGTAAAGTACAAGACCTTCCACGGTATCCACCACCACTACCACCACAACCCCACAACCACTACCACCGGGGATTAGGCTGATTTTTTTTTCGTGTAGAGATTAAGGCGGAATCGGACCTGCTTGGACCCGGTGCCGCACCCGGTACCGTCCCCACCGATATTGAGCAGGCGACTGGTCTTGAGCGTCTCGAGATCCTGGGAAAGATGGAGGGTGTTGATATCTTCGACATGAAGCCTTTGGATGCGAGCCGGAAGGGTGAGTTTGTGTTTCCTCGAAGGAAAGGATGAGAGAGAGGATGTTGATGGAGAATAACGGGGGGATATAGGAACCCTCGACAACCCGATCACCGTGCAGTCGTTTGGCGAGGAGCGCTACTTGGGCTGCACGGGATGCCCCGCCGACAGCCACGTCGTTATCTGGCTCGCCGTCTCAAAGGACCGTCCGATCGAACGATGCCCTGAGTGCGGAAGTGTCTATAAGATGGATTATGTTGGCCCTGACGAGAGCCACGACCACCACCATGACGAACATCGTATGCCCCCCTTTCCCCTTTCCCTTTTCCCCCTTCCCCCTAGCGGATGGTGCTACCGAGCTTCTGTTTTCCCTATGATACGAGGGTGTTAATAAATACTAATGATACGACTAACGCACAGACTCGCACGAACCCCTCGATGTTCCCACTATGGCCGACTTTGTGAAGCCTTCCTACTGGTAGATGGGGAACACAGCACACTACCCAGTCCTCCCCATACCATCCTGTGATATAGCCTGAGCTTTTTTTTTGAACCGTTTGCAATGCACGGCGAGGTGGGGTTGGGGCGGGAAAAAATCCATTTAAGTTACTTATACCGTGTAGAGTGGAGAGATGGGAGGGGGAGCGAAGGAGGGGGAGGGGAATAGAATGTTACAATTTTATCTTGATTCGTGCAGGTATTTATAACCGACTTGGCCGGATCTCGATATTTCCCCGGTAACCCAATGGATCGTGAACACCCACCCGGTTAATGATCAGCCACGGCAATCTACGAACGCGGACTGCATACGTGGTGCTGCTGTCTATCATCGTCGTCGGTCACTTCGCAGGGTTAGGGAATGGGATGGGCATATGGGTTGCATTTCTTCTTCTGTGGATCGGTGGGATCAATGGTGTGGTGACTAAACGGGCAAACGGGCAATCAAATGGACCGGGAGCAGGTAGGCATAGTAAACACTCAGCCCCAACTCCCCATAAGAAGAAGTTCTCTCCCCCACTCCCACCCCACCGGCGGTGAAGAAAGTGTTGAATTCCTCTACAAACCGCCAAGTACACAACACCGAGATTGTGGTTGGATGGAAACAAGAGGATTACCGGAGCTTTACCCAATAGTTGCAACCACTGAGATCAATTATAGAATAATTCAGCACTTTTTTCACCCACGCAGGGGATACCAAATATAATCATTGCCAGATAACACTTCTCGTGGCGGTGAAAACAGGCTTCCTCTCGGTGAGATCAGAGCTCCAAGCCTTGTCAACAAATTCAAGTGGTATGTAAAAACGCAGAATAAACAAAAACAGTTCTCCCAACCAATCACCAATCACCAAATATCACCTACCCCACTTCCTCTCCACCTCCCCCTCAACGCCATAACCCCGCCTACAGCACAGCATTTTCTTGCTTCCCCCGCTGAATCCCTTCCTTGTACATCTCCACCGCCCTCTTCCTCTGTACATCATGCACCACAATCTCGCGTGGATAACCCGTAACCCGTCTAACCTCGTTTCCAGGCGAATGTATCTCCTTCCCCCTCACCGCGCTGAGCTCGCGAACCCAAGTGCGGATATACATCCCGTCGGGATCGAACCTCTCGCTTTGCGTCTTTGGGTTGAAAACGCGAAAATAAGGCTGTGGATCGACGCCTGCAGAGCTGCTGAAACCCCACCCTCCGTTATTGGATGCGAAATCTCCATCTACTAATTGCGAGTTGAAATACCGTTCCCCAAGCCGCCAGTCCACGTGAAGGTCTTTACACAGAAAACTAGCGACTACCATCCGTAGACGGTTTGGGAGGAATTTTTGTTGGGAGAGTTGACGCATTGCGGCGTCGATTATCGGGTAGCCGGTTTTGCCGGAGATCCAGGCTGCGAAGCGGGTCACGGAGAGTGTGGAAGAAGCCCAGGTTATGGAGGCGTATTCGGGTTTAAAAGGCTTGTTCATGCTGTGTTGTGTTAGGGGCAGAGTAATCAATGACTGGAGGAGAAGAGTTACCAGATATACGGGAAGGCACATAGTATGTGCTTGTAGAAATCGCGCCAGGCGACTTCGGAAATCCAGGTGTTTAGCCCCTCTTGTCCACCGCTTAGTTTACCGTTGTTTTTGGCGCGGGCGTAGGAAATGGCGGAGCGCGCGGAGAGCGTGCCGACGGAGAAGTGAGGAGATAAGACTGAGGTACCTGGTTTGGAAGAGATGTTGCGGTCGGTTGCATATGCGGATGCTTTTTGATCTAGGAAACGGGAAAGGCGAGAGAAGGCTTCGTGGGATCCAGCTGGAAAGAGGGAGCGGACTGTTTCTTGCTCGGTAGGGGTGAGAGTTTTGTTGGACGGTGGTGAGGGGAGATCGGAGACGAAGAGCGTGGGGAAGGTGGTCCGTGCGGACGGATGGTTGGCCGAAGGAGGATGATTGATTTTGAGGAGGGACGGGTTTTGAGATAGGTGGGTTAAATATGCTCGGAACCATGGAGTATAAACACTAAATGCTTTTCCTGTAGACTTTGGCCCTGTCAGAGAATATAAGGATTGCGTCGAAGGAAGAAAAACCTTGGTCAGAAGCTGTCCTGGCGCAATGGCACAGGTATCGTGAACCACATCAACGGCGACTCCATTCGTTTCACCGAGCCGTACAACTTTTGCATCCCTTCTCAGTTCATCCACCTCGTATTCCATGTTGGCAAACACATGTTTTGCACCCCATTGCTCCGCCAGCTGCAGAACCCTCGCTGGTATATCCCTCCGCTTCTCGACCACTTCCACACATAGTGGGATATCAAGCTTCGCCAAATCCTTCCGCAATACTTTCAAACACTGTAAAATGAAGTCTAACCTCGCAGGCGAGACCACATGCGCCTCAAAGTCCTGTGGCGAAAAGATATACAGTCCAATAACTGCACAATCCCCCGTGGTGGCCGACGTAGCAAGTTTAGATGCCAAATGCAGCGCCGTATTATCCTCAATTCTCAGATCCGTCCGAAACCAGTGTATCACCGATCTTCCGGCCAAAACGCGTGAACGAAAGCCGGAGGTCGAGGAAAGTGCAAGATTCAGCTCATCGATGGGCTTGAGGAGCTCACCAGAGCTGTAGGCTGCACATCGTGCGTTAGAGAGGACCGGAGGATAGTATTTACGGTCGACTATGCCTTCGTCGTAGTCTGAGGTTTCTGTTACTGTTGTAGTGGTGGTTGGAGCGATTGCATCGACTTGGGTCTGGAGTTTGGCAGCGAACTGGAGGGTAGTTTGAAGCTTTTTCTTTGGAGGAGGGACCGAGGATGAACTGGTGAGTGTGGTTGCAAGTTTGCGTTTGGGTGGCATTGACGTGAGATGGTGGAAAAGTAGAGGAATTATGGGACGAATTGTGATGGTAGAGCAAAGGCGTTAGCTAATCGTGAGGTGGAATGGCAGGTATGAAAGAATGGGGTGAGAGGTTGGTTGGCTTATAGTTAATTAAGCTGCGATTCGCCCGTCAATGGATGTGGGACAAGAATCGAGATTCACCAGCCAAGTCGATTAGCGACGATCGGCCGAAAGCTTGTCTCAATTCTGTGAAAGCAGAAGGCATGCTGATGGCAAAGCGTGGAAGCATCTTTGGGAGCAACGGTGCTGGAGTTTAATGTGTTGCAATGAACGGTATGTGAAGTATGGTTCGGCAGCGTGGAAACAACGTTCTAATGGAATCACAAGGCATCACTCTGACGCTGCCCATTCCACCTTATCAGGTTAGAATCCGACATTCGTTCATCCACTCTTAGGCTTTCTTCCCTGCCACCTCTTGCTTTCCTTCATCGTCATTATCATGAATAGCCCGGTTTCCTCAACACACCTTTCTTTCATCTCTATACCTTCCAAACCTCGACTACCTCGCGTTTTTCCATCCTCTACCCTATCCGTACGACCACAGAGTCCCGTAAACAGCTCCCCAAAGCAAAACACTTCTCCGAAGTACCCAAGCACACCTATTCAGCAACTCAACCTTCCATTCTACTGTCCTAACTGCTCAGTTTCCCTCACTGCCTCTTCTCCGGATCCACAAATGTCACTAGGTCGGCTCGGCAGCCCTGCCACCATATCTCCTATCATTAAGCCGGGACAACTTGCTCACCCGCTACCTCCCACCGAAGGGTCGAACACTGAGTCAACTTGTTGCATCCCGTCACAAGTGGTCACCGCTGCATTGCTCTCGAATCGCGTTTCTGGTGCGGTCTTCGTTGTCTTCCGAAGAAAGACTAGAACGTCCGTAGCAATTCTCCCCACAGGTTCAAGAGGTATCAGATCATCCACTACCTCGGAGGTAACCGCAGCAGTACAATCAGGAGCAAGTTCTTCTACTGCTTTAACACCTCGTGCTGGTCCAATGAGGCTACTGAATCCCACCATACAACAGCAAGCTTGGGACGTCATATCCGGCCACAGCTTTAAGATAACTCATTATGGTAGTATTTTGTACCGCGGACGCGAACGGGCTCTCGAAAGTACATTCGTTTCCAATTGGCTCTCTGACAAGGGAAGTCTTCAGCGTCTAGAGTACCTAAATAGTTCCAAAAAAGAATATCGGTTTGCGTTATTTGGCCCTGGGAACCACACTTCAAGTTACAAGACATTTGATCAGTGTAACGGAAAGGGCACGTGGAGGAGGTTACTTGGAGAACCGGACGATGATGTTGGACGAGAAGGAAAGTCAACACACATCGTCTTTATGCAACTATCAGAGCTCTTGGCGCAGATGGTTGCTTTGGGAGTGAAGGCGAGTGAGCTTGTAGGATGCTTGAAGCAGGGAGAGCATGGGACACTGAGTTTGGATTTTGAACCAGGAGAGTGGACTACCCCCGAGGAGAGGGAAGGAGAGCATGAAGGATTACAGGATAAGACAAAAGAGTGGAAGAAGGGTTGGTGGTACACTGAGAGACAGGGGATGGGGGTTTGGATTAGCTGAGTTATCAACAACGAACACCAGCCTTTGGTCTTGACGCTTGGGTGATTGGGGAGCTGAAGTTTATGATTGATGGCTGACACCGATGAAGAATTGTTAGAGTTGTTTTGATACTGGCAAAGGTTATAGAATAGACCTACGGAATAACCAATGCAGGCATTGAGTTCCCCGTATTGTCCATAACTCTCCTCGTTCAGTGATACACGACATAATCCATCATCCTAGCGTAATGACATCAGAAAACAACTTCGGGGCTCGAATTATTACCCTCATTCTGATATATTACCGTGATCTGACCTGTCGAACGGCATCGAAATGTACCATTTTCAGCCTTTGAGCGGACCTATATGACAGTTCACCAGCGAGAGTAAGGCCTGTAGACGCACGAACAATGAAACACTATCGAGCCTTGCAGCTTCGTGAGAACCCTGCTGCGGCGAGAAAGGCGAGAAAGGTAGTCTACCCGGTGAAATGTGACACAAGTGGTGGACAGTGCGTAATGCTGAACTACCGCCAGCCATGTCAGTAGCATCTCATCCTGACTTGTTGTTCATCCCGACTTTTTGGTTCCGATTTGTACCATGGAGTAATATAATGGAGGCGTTCGGGAATCGGCGGTGAGAATGTCCAATGGGATGCAAACGAGCGGATTTCGGAGTATGATTGGAGAAAACTAATAACTTACTGGTATTATAGAACTGCCGAGAGAAGGTACAGGCGATTGGACAACGTTGGACGAGAATGGATCTGGTGACTGGTGGAGAACAGGAGCTGGTGACTGGTGAGATCTGGTGAGGCAGATTGGTCGATTGCTTTTTCCCGCGCTCGCATTGGGTAAATTGGACGGATGGACATCTCTGACGTGCTTATGCAGCGGGGATCCTTGCGGTTTTCGTTGCAGGGCTGGGATTTTTTGGATTTTTTTCTTCGGCTGGATCTTTAGAGCTGACGTTGCCTGTCTATGACTAGAGTTACTTGATAAAAATGAATCAAAACGAGTTGGCTTCCTCGATTCCTCTGTCGAATTGGCTTCGTTTAACTGCCTCGAAGTTTCATCAACGCGGTATGCAACTGCTGGATGTGGAGTAGTTGCGAACCAACCTGTGCGTTGCTTCAGCCTTCCCCACATTGTTCGCGAATACAATATCATACCAACTTATGACTTTATATATAGATACTTCAGTAGCTCTGATTGTCTGAAACAGGTGTGAGAATTCTCCGTGTACCCCACATACGCGCCCTCACTGCACCTCCGGTGGGTTTGAGGGTGCGGTAGAGTTCGTTCTATCTACATAGTACGGAAATAAGAGCAGTAATTTAGAGACAGGGTGAAACCAGCGGATGTAAACGAGACTTACCGAGCGAGCCGTTGTTGCTGATTAGTTACTAGGAAGGTAGGTCGTATGGATGGAGATTGAGATGGTCGTGAGATCTCGCTCGCTAGATAGGAGAATTAGATAACTAACCATCGAGACTTTCGGAAGTTGGATCACGAATTTTATGAGAACGAACTCGCCCAGCAGAGAGAGAGGAGCAAACGGTATTGATATTGGCTCTAGATAACTAACATCTACCTCCTGCTGTAGAATATAGCACTCGCTCGTCTCGTTTGGCACTACTCCTGTGCCCCCTTCACCAATAATCAGTCAATAATCAATCACCTCGTTCAACTGCCGGCTGCTCTTCTCTTTTTCTCTTCGCTTCTACATTTTCTTCTTCTTCCCTACATTCGTTCTGAGGTCTTAGTCGCCTCATTCGCCTTACATACATCTCACTTCTACGTTCTTACTCCGCCCTAACCGTACTGCGCTGTTTGCTGCATCGAATATCCGAAGAACCTCGTCAGTCGGGCCTATCACAACTGCCACGCGCATATCAGCAGCCGAAGACGAGTTGAACACCCGCTATCCGAGCAGTAAGCAATCCCCACACCACTAAGGAAACTAGCTAAACTGCGGGAACGAACGAAGAAACGTCGCACCGACCAACTCCAGCTCTCTTCGTCAGCCCTTCCGTCTGACGCAACCCCCTACCACACGTGCTACTGCAGAGGCTGCATTGCAGACGGACAGGAACCAGCTGCGACATCAATCATATTCTCTCTTCTTTTCGTCTTCACCCCACGCAGCTGCCGATATAGCTTTCTGCTCTGTACATTCTTTCGTTTCGCGGCTATACAAACCTCATCATCATCGTTGGATACGCTCAGTCCCGCCCGCCAACATACACGAGCGTCGCCAATAATCTACGCAAGGAGGCGATTGGCCTCGCGGATTGCGAAAGCTTGCGGCTCGACGTTTCCGGCTATCGCGTCCTGATACCATGCACCGCCGACGCGCCCCACCGATAATTACTCCCGCGACTTCCCCCTCATCCAATGACCCCGCGCATCGCGTCAACACCATTGAGATTGTACACTCGTTTGAGTCCTCGGCGAATCCTGCGCGACCGATACGGCCATCGCCGCTCACTACACAAAATGGAATGCCGCTGGACCTCCTCGATCGCCTCCGCTCGTTCCCCCTATTTATGTCTGCGCCCGAGGAGTTCCTAAGTGCGGTTGCGACTCATCTGAGGCCTCAGCTACACTCTCCTAGAGATTACATCCTTACAGAGGGAGACGATGCGAAGGCCATGTATTGGCTTGTCCGTGGTGCGGTCGCTGTCACGTCGAGAGATGGGGAGAGTACGTATGCGGAGCTCAGGCCCGGCGCTTTCTTTGGGGAGATAGGGATCCTAATGGATATACCGCGCACGGCGACGATTATCGCGCGTAGCAGATGTCTGCTGGTAGTTTTGACTAAGGAGGCGCTGCAGCGTGAGCTACCGAAATTTCCAGAGGTGGAAAGAGCAATTAGGGAAGAAGCGGAGGAGCGACTGACGCTGTTGAATAAAAAGAAAGAAGAAAGAGAGTCATCGGCACAATTGAGAAGTGGGGGCGTCAAAAGGTCTGTTGATTCTGATGGCGATATGGATATTGACGGTGAGCCTTCTGGGAATGGGCTTGGGTCGCAGGGTTTGACTCCCGGTGGTCAATGGGCCAGTGCTTCAGCATTGGCCAATGTGGCGGTTAATATTCGGCAGCTCCTAAAGGAGTTACCTTTGTTCGGAAACCTGCCGCCGGAGAATCTGCATTTTTTGGGCCTGAGCGCACAACCTCGAGCGTTTGGCCCTTTCACGTCGATTGTGCAACAGAATTCGCACGGGAGAGAAATTTATTTCATTGTGCGAGGGGAAGTGGAGGTGGTAGATGAGTCGGATCCTGCACAAGTTAAGATTAAGGCGAGACTAAAGAAAGGGCAATACTTTGGGGAAGTTGCGGGGTTGTCATTGGCTCCGAAGCGAACGGCAACGGTTCGAACAATCACTTATGTAGAATGTCTAGTCATAGTCGGAGACGTATTGGCAGAGCTGTGGAAGAAGTGTCCTCCGGAAGTGCGGCAGCAGCTGGAGAAAACTGCACGCACACGACTGAGCGGCGATGCCATGTTGATGGGTAACAACGCGGTTCCAGTCATGTCGCCTACGCACCACGCCGTTGACGATATGGATATCTCGGAGCTTCCGAACCTACAACCCCCGCATTTGAGTTTAACTCGCTCAGAACTCAGCTCTACGGGCCCAAATGATCTCAATATCGTCGAACCATTCGACCCGGACCCTTACCTGCCCGCTGATTTTGATTCTATGGTACGCTCCAAGTCCCGCCGGGGATCACTTGCACCGCCGCCGCCAACGGGGAGCTCGTCTCCAACTGAGGACAAGCCTTCTCCGCTCTCTGCCTCCTCGCCTACCCCACCACCTGGGAAATCGAAACACGTCACCACACCACCCGAGAAGTCCCCCGCGAAACGCCCAAAAACTGGAGGCGTTAGGATAATATCCCGCAAACCATCACGCTTCAACGTCGGCCAGTTCGACGACGACATCCTGAATGAAATCTTCAAGTACTTGGAACTCCCAGAGCTGATGCGGATGAGAGCTGTGTCAACGCATTGGTCAAAGCTGCTCACGCAATCTCCACACCTTCTTCACATCCTCAACCTCAAACCTTACAACCGCCTCATTAGCGACCGCGTTATTATTGGGAGCATTGCACCCTTTGTCGGCCATCGCCCGCACACTATCGATATCAGCAACTGCTTCCACATCTCGGATGAGGGCTTTACAGCGTTAGCGCAGATGTGCGGAGCAAACGTGAAGCACTGGAGGATGAAAAGTGTGTGGGATATCACCGGACAGGCGATCCTTGAGATGTCGAATCGCGCCAAGGGACTCGAAGAGATTGATCTTTCCAATTGTCGGAAAGTGTCGGACACGTTACTGGCTCGGGTGGTGGGGTGGGTCGTCCCCGAGTTCCACCCAATGTATGCGGATGCGCATCAAGCGCAGCTTGCGGCGGCCGCAGTAGCAAACAATCCCTCTCGTTATATTCCGCCACAGATCTACCCGCCTGCAGGAACGGTAATCGGATGCCCAAACCTTCGCCGGCTGACGCTGAGCTATTGCAAACACGTCACTGACAGGACTATGAGCCATCTTGCTGCTCACGCGTCGAAACGTCTGGAACATGTTGACCTCACACGGTGCACGACGATCACTGACCAGGGATTCCAGAGCTGGAGTATGACACGGTTTGAAAGGCTGCAGAGTTTGTGTTTGGCCGATTGCACGTATCTTACCGATTCTGCGGTCGTGTTCCTTACGAATGCTGCTAAGGGATTGAGGAATCTTGATTTGGTACTCCCTCTTCCCCCCCCCCGTGTGTGTGCGCGTGGCTAATGGAATAGTCTTTCTGCTGCGCCCTCTCAGATACAGCAACGGAAGTCCTCTCACTCGGATGCCAACACCTTTCTACACTAAAACTCAGCTTCTGCGGCTCGGCGGTCTCAGACTCCTCGCTCCGCGCAATCGGCCTACATCTTCTCGAGCTCCGAGAGTTGAGTGTGCGGGGATGTGTCAGAGTTACAGGTGTAGGCGTGGAGGCAGTGGTAGAAGGATGCCACAACCTCGAGGTATTTGATGTCTCGCAGTGTAAGAATCTGCAACGGTGGCTGGATCAAGGAGGTGTAGAGAAGTGTACGCAGCTGTGGAGGAGGAATGTTAGGTTTGAGACGGTAGCGCAAGATGTGGCAGCGGGGGTGAGACGGCGGTAGCGATTTGGATTTTTTGGGATGGATGCGGGTTTTGTATGGGTATGTGAGAGATGATTTATGTTTGTGCTATTCTATTTTGATGGTTTTGGATAGGGATAGCGGCGGGGAGTGTTTGTGCGTTGCGTTGTACGTTGTGGGATAGATCGGGGGGACATGGTGAATTGATTATTTGGGGAATTCTAACCGGACGACCTTGCTCTTAGTGAGTTTATGATACTACTCTAAAAAATGGGACAAGATAAGGATAGATGCATAGATGCATAGAGTATCACCCTGGGTGGAAAAGTTTCCGGACGGATGAGTGCATGAGGTGGAAGTATCCAACATCATTACAGACGGGTAGGACATCCGCACCTACTAGGCAGCACACGGAACAGCGAGGAGCTTGCGGATCCGGACAACGAAAACAGGGCTTGTTGATGTATTATGAACATGAAAACCCACCATCTCGGCCGTCCCGAACTTCAGGCATTTGTTAACGATGGATTTGAAATCCTCAACCAAGGTTATTACATCCGAATTGGCGGGTTCTTGAGAAGTTGGTATGGGACTCTGTGGTCTTCACCTCCGAGAAGTCATCATCTCGGCTTGTCTTCAATATCCACAAGGCTGCAAACTGCTTGTCCATAACATGTGCAAATCTCACCTGTTTATTATCAAAAGTCACCACTTGGCGCTCGTTCAAACGGACAAATTAAGGGGTTGGTCATCTTGTAATTTACTATTAAGCTCGGTGTATAAAAGCCTTGTCTGTTAGTGTCTTCGGATACTCAGTTGCCGAAGATACTTTTTCTTGCTCCAGCCTTCTCCAATTGCTTACTCTCTACCACTTCTTTGTACCTTTTACCATGAGTTTCAGCTCTTGTGCCCTGTTTAACTGAAAGCCTTTGCACTACAGCTTTGCTTTGGCCTTGTTTGTACGTAGAATTGGACATTTTCATCCCGTCCATACCAGAATCTTCGGTACATCACGGCATCTCACTCGTTAATCACAATTTCCCACCCGCGAAGCTTAATTCTAAGTAACTCCTTCTCATTATTAGCATGGTTGGATTCTAAATGTTTTCCCAAAAGACCCATGGTGTAATAGATCCCATGCACACAGTATGTATATCTTATCCAAGCTTATTGTTAGGGGTCGCAGTTCGAGTCTGGTGGGCCCATTCTTTTGTTAGACTATCTGTTGCGCGAGATTTAGAGTTTGGCGCTGCAATTCATCAATAACTAACTCGTCAGTGCTTTGTCTCGTTTGCAAGATTGCTCGGAGAAGATTGGGCACGAAAGCAAGTCGTTGGCTATATGTTAATCACCTTCATCACCGAGACATACTCTGCACCATCAAGCTTTCTTGCCTCGCCTCTTTACTCACAAGACTCTTGGGATCATCCCGTAACAACGGATGTCGACACGGCCTCAGCTGGCTCAGCGTCCGGACTTTTGATGCCGCACCCAGATACGGACAAGGTTGTAAGCAGTAAGTCCGTAGTCTTACCACCAACACCATGTTCACTCGCCTTCGGTGTGGTTGAATTTGTGGGGCTAGGAACGAGACTAATTGAGTCATATCTCGCTAAACTTTGGACTTTTCTGCAGCTAGTTTTATTACTTTGGTTAGTATAAACTACTATCCTAAAGGCCCGTGGTGTACTTGTCTATACATAAACATTCCATATTATCTAAAGTATATTTTTAGGTTTGAGTTTGCGCGGGACTATTCTTTTTGGCTATCTGTTGGTCGAGGTTTAGAGCTTGAGAGAGTGGAGAATTTATATTCCGTCATTCAGGTTAAAACTCAAGCGTCTCCAAAATATTCCTGCGTTAGACGTCAAGCGGTAAGAAGCATGTCGCACCCGTTATTCACAGCCGGTAGCTCCAATGCTATAGATCACAGGCACGGTCAATGGATAAGTTAGTCGCTAATCTTTCCGTTGGTCCTTGTTGAACTTGGTGCCCGAAGTGCGTGAGTACTCCTCACCAACTTAAATTGATTGGAATATCCTCGCGTTGCCTGCTCTCTAGTGGCCAGAGTCGTTAGGAGCACCTTTTGCATCTTTCTAGAGGTGGTCACGTGCGCTAGGACTCATTTTGCCGTAGTTAGACCTTGAAAACAAACCGTCTGACAGAAAAGACCACAGAAAAACTTCGGTAAATTGTTCTGAGTAATGGCGGATGGGCGTAGGTAGTGAAATTATGGAAGGTGGTGTATTATGTTGTGAGGTGCAACTGAACGGTATAGTAAAGGTTACTTCGGAAAGTCCAGCGAATATTCCATAGCAAGGGGAATTCATACTCATACAGTCGTATATAAATACTTGGGGTTCATCTACGCTGAATTCCTGACTACCAAGTTAGACCTCTCCAGTAGCGGTATTTAAGTACGGTACCACATCCCCACCCCAATCATTATGAGCGCCGGTAATCCCCCCCTCCACGCTAACATCCATTGTGGAACCACCCCATACCATCGACTCCCTACTCACCCCTACAACCAACAATTCACATTAACCACAGAAATAAAATAAACCGTGGATCAACTCAGCCATATCTGTCAGCGAGTACAGGTACTAGAATCTCAGAGTCTGGCGGTTGTACCAATTTCGCAGGAAGGCATCGGTGATGGCTGCGCCATAAGGTGGTGGTGGTGGCGGAGGAAGGTGGTGGGTGTATTTGAACGTGGGGGAGAGTTGTGACAGTTCTAGTTATAGAGAGTCTGTCTAGGAAGGAGGGGGCGTGCAGAAAGTTCGGAACTTAGGATTTCGATTAACTGCGAGTGATATATTGTGAGTACAGAAGATCTGATGCGGACGGGATTTGGGCTAAAGCTACCGTTGGGCTGGAGGTGGAGGAGGGGGGTGATAATGAGGTTGGTGTTCTACTGTGGTTGAGAAAACGGCCTTGGTGGAGTAGGAGCATTTGTCTATGTTGCTGATTGGTTGAACCGGCTGAAGAGGTGATATAGTGGCAAGTAGAGAGTGTGAATTACTTCAGTTGGGGCAATGGATTTGAAAAGAGGATCCGTTAGATATTATAGCGTGTTATCGTCGCAATCAATAACTACACTCTCCATCTCCCCCGTGACCCGTTTCTGCTTCTTTCCCACCCTCACCTCATCCTTCCTCCTCTTCGCCCTCCTAAGCAACTCATCCCCCAGCAACCCAACCACCACCACCGGATTCTTCGCACACAACATCTGCAAACCCGCCGAATCCCCTTTGTGTGTTGTATCCTCCTCCAAAACCGTCGCTCCCCACCTCAACAGTACCCTAATCACCGCCTCCTCCTCCGCCTTCGCTGTCAAACACAGCGGCGACTTCGTCCGCAATTTCTTGCCCACCACTATCCACGGAGCTTCATCTACATGCCATTTCTTGCTCGCGAGTAGCTCCTTCACTAGCTCTACATCCCCTTGAAGGAGGCGTATTGCAATGTATTGGCCCAGTATTTAGGGGGTGGGGCGGAGATTCCAATTGTGGAATGTGAGGGCGAGTGGTGCATCCGTGGGCTTGTGGGGAGACTGTGACGGAGGGATTTGCTGTTGACAAGGCAGGAGCGGAGCAGGGGAGACAGGAGGATGTGGAAGTGGTGGTTTAGGGAGGCGACGTGGGCGACGGAGTGGGCGGGGAGGTAGGAGAGGGTTTTGAAGAGGAGCTCGAGGGGGAGGGAGAGGAGTGTGGCTGACATGTTGTGTGCGGGGAGGGGAAATTGGTGTTTATTGAGGGGCTATTAGTAACTGCGGCTTGCCTTCGAAGAGAGGTGCATTCTCTCGACTCTGGGGAGCGGGGGCGGGGGTATATGTTGTGGTCGCTATTCGGGAGGTGAGTAACTTCGCGCGCTGCGCATGCGGTCTCGTGATGTGGTTCCGAGTCTATCGCTAGCTACGTGAACCAAGCTTTCCTTCAGATTTCGTCTGACTCAAATATGCTGTGTCGAGATTGGTGGGGGATGTTGACAGTGATCGTGGGTGGTCCTTCTGCTTCAGCCCTCACCAAAATAGAGTTCTGACGTATAGCCGCTACTAGTACTTAGCGGGCATTGACTCATGTATTCACGAGTCAATCCAGAGGCCGCGCCAGAAGAACTCCGCATCGATCTACCCTTGCGACGCGACTTCTGGCTATGGTGACTGTAAACGTTTGCAGAGCCCGCATACTAAGTAGTCACCTATTCAACCACTCGGGCAGTCAAAAACATACACCGTGACCATCTTTAGTCTGTCAGACGGTTTGGATACGGTTTGGCATAGCTAGCGCTAGCGGCCTGACAGACCAGACCACCTTTTTGCAAACATTGTCTAGAACAAGATTTGCAACCCACTTAATCCTCGGTGGTTAGGTGGCTCCCACCGGGGCATCACTCATGCGGCGATTCCACATCTCGCATCGAGACGAATGTATTGGTGTATTACAAGATGAGGTGTCCCGAGCTTCAGTCCGTGACAGGACGAGATATATCCCGGGACTGCTCGGGACTCAGTAGTGTGCGCTCTCTAGTATCTCTGAATAACGTTATGGTTGAAAGTGGGTCTCGCAGTATTTGAATGCTTTGCGGCCAAAAAATGATTCCTAAATACTATATTAACTGTATGGGTGGTTGTAGTAGAGGCTATCGAGGTTGAAGTACAGGAGATAGTGTTTGTCTGAAGTTGTAGAGGTTTCGGGAAGTGAATGATAGAGTGATAGCGTGTGATTTCATCTCAAATCCTTAATTCGAGAGTAATAGATCGTAAAAGAAATGGCCCTGCACAGACTCAGGTTGCGACCTCTAAACGTAATTTGGATAAAACATATTGTGTGTGTGCAGACCATTACACTATGGAACCCTTGGGATGGTATTATAATCCCAAACATGCTGATGAAACTAGCTACGAAAAAGTTTATGGTTTGTCGAGATATGACTTAAGATGGATCACTCAAACCATAGTGCAGGCGATAAGGAGAGTAGACGGATCTTCTTACAACCTTGTCCGTATCTTGGGAAGATTATGGGCTGCTCGAGACTGAGTGATACTGCTCTGAAAAGACTAGGTATGGTGGTGGAAAGTAGTTAGAGGAAAAAGTATCAACTCCCCCTAATGCAGCTTACAAATTGCTAACAATAAAACAAGTACCATCACAAAAGAGTTATCTAACAGCATAACTGTTGAAACCCATGGGTATAAAAACCAATCCCTCAATGCAAGATTCCGTCGATAAATAGGAGCACTCCGCCAAACTCCAGGTCTCAAATACGTGTACACAATCCCACAATAACGCCCCTCCGGATTCCAGTCTTCCTCTCCATTTCATTCCCCACTCTCCCTCCTCTCATTACCATGCACCATTCGTCTTCCCCTCCATTTCATTCCCCACTCTCCCTTCTCTCATTACCATGCACCATTCGTCTTCCTAAGATAACCCTGCATACTCCCCGCGGCAGTCTATGAAGCGACCTAGTAATTTACGGATGTTGATATAATCCAGACAGAAAACGAGCTTCCGGACGGTTGAGCAGCATGGGCTCCTACCGGCGGTCTGGCCACTTCAGCACCGAAGCTACTGGGAAACACGGTTGTCGTATCTTTTCGCAATTTAGCCATCCACTCTTCTGCGAGCCCCCAATCACCATTCCACTGTTCCATATTCTTTCCCCCCTTAAACTCATACCCAATATGCTCCATTCTTTCCCTCCAATTTGTAAAGGTCTCGCGGCAAAACCCGCACCGAGACTCCTGTGGAGGAGCGACAGACCTTTTCCAACTTCCGAACGCCTTTCGCATGGCGATTTTATGGACATCGCGTAAATGGCTCTGAAAATACTTCTTTCGGATGAAAGCTCCTCCTTTTCGATTGCATTCGCACTTCTTGTGGCATTCCTCACGACAGTCTGCATTTTTGCAATAGACACATAATCCGTCTGGATCTGTAAAACCCTCCGGGGCACAAGCCCACGTGGACAGCCCCAAATGAGCCTCTTCGTGTTCAACCCAATTGTATTTGTTTGTGATCAATTTTGTGCAAAAAGTGCACTGGAACTTGCCCTCGCCGCGCTCGTTGCTATTATGCAATGGAAACTGTCGTAGTTGTGCGATAGGTGGATTGCGGGAGCAGGCGATTCTACCCGTGGGCGTGGGCATGCTCTCCTCTAGTTTATTACGCACGGCATAGACTGATACCGGGGTGCTGTCGCCGGGTTGTGCTTCACCTGGCGCACAGGGTGCATCCTGAAAGTCTCCAGGTAAAGCATCAGCGGACTCGCTTCCTCCCGAATTAACTTCATCGTCGGTAGGGGGTAGCTTTTCCGAAGCTTCGGCGGTGTTCACACTATCCTGGATTGAAATGTGATCGAGAGGTTCTAATAGGGAAGAGATAATATTGGGATAGGGTAGAACTTCAGGCGTAAAATAATCGTTGAATTCCGAAGCACCAAGGTATCGTTCGAGCATGTGTGGTAGCTCTGGGCCAACTCGAGGAGTTTCCTTCCAATGATGCTGATGTCTGTAAGCATATACATCCAACACTAAGACCAAAGTTTCTCACATCTAACATATGTTTCTCCCAGCTTGTCTGTACTTCGCCAGCAGGAGATGCACTAGACCATGTGACGCGGTCATCACAATCACAACCACAGACTGCCATGTACATTAAGCAAAAGTCGTTGTGGGCTGCTGCAACAGGCCATACATGAATTGCAGGCGGTGACAATATTCTCCATCTAGTCCGGGGATAAAATAAAGGAAACCGGAGACCGAAAATTTCCGCTATATATTTGATTTTGAGGATCATTTCATCCGTTGGCCCTCCCTCCCCATAGAATATCACTTCCGGCTCTGACGCAGAGCCTGGAGGGCGCCTGTATGTCGGGGTGTCCACCTGCAGTTGGCGCGAAACCATTAGTCGTAAGGCCAACATCAGACGGGGTATTTCTCACGCTTTGAAGACGAGACAGCTCGTGTGTACTGCTAACCATCCCCGTGACGACAGCATCGGACGTGCATAGGCTTGTGTCGGTCTTGCTATCAGCACCGTCCGGAGGCTCATTTTCTGGGGGGTTTTCGGCACAGTATTCGTCGGGATCGTCGGAATAGTCCATCATCTACATATTCACACTAGGAGTAAGTATACGCAAGGAAGCGCAATATGGCTAGGCAGCAGTATGTGTTACCACTAACATCATTATCTTCCTCAAAATATTCCATGGAAACGCTAACGCAATCGCAGTCGATTTCCTCCTGTTGCGTTTCGAAACTAATAGTTACCTAGGGAAGAGCTGTGGTTAGCAGATTTTTCGGGAAAACAATGCAGTCGAGTAGGAAGACCACAACTAACATCGTAGCCACGGTGTAGGTCTCTGGGTGCGACAGTGCCGCTTCCCGCTGTGAATACCGTCCCAATGCCGCAGGAGAATCCACCGCAACCCTCTTTACCATCGAGCAGTTCGTTCGTGGGCTCGTTGCTGCTTCTTGATTCACTCCGTTCGGGCCAGCAGTCCACATAATTCCACTAGCTTATTGAATCAGTGATCACTTAACAAAATGTTTGTGTACGGCGAACCTCTGCTTCACCACCACCAAAACCGCCCGGTGGGGCAATTTTATCTTCCTCTACAATCTCTTCGAGGTCAAGAGTTGGAGGGTTCGTTACGTTTTGCTGCTGAGCTTGAGAGTTGAGGTTCATTGTGGTATTCGGTATGGGTTTCTAGGTGCTTGGGGGTGATCATCTGCATGCATAGGTATATCCTAGACCGTTCTTCGAGATTTCCCAATTGGGATGCCGCGCTCTGATTGGACCATTGATACCCCCAGGTGAATGGCGGAATTGGTGTCGTACAGCATTCCCTGCATAACCCTGCTAATGCAGACAGGTGAGCCATGGTTCGTTCGTGGCCAACGTCAAATCACCATTGATTGGGATGTAGAGAGGCATGACGCTGAGGTGGTGGTTCTCCAGAACCAGGAGCATACCATAATCAATTGAATATCTAAAACACACTGTCGTCTCCAGGCTTCAAATCATGCTGCCCTAGATTCATCTGTATCGTCCCTCGTTACCAGCAGTAACCCACCTCAACTCACACTGCCTGCAAACGAAGGGAGAACCGTAGCTTTTGACAAGCTGCATCAGGATTAACAGTGGTAGTCGGTGAATGGGTACGTAACTACTCAGAGTGAGGCAAGGCGGGATGCACCTTTGATAGGAACTTGGCGGATATGTTTTTGTTGCTTCTAAAGGAGAGAATGGGTACTTTTTGATGTTGTTTCGCATCCATCGCGGCTGCGCCTATGCTAATTTTAGCTCCCTCGTGCCAAACGAACGTATTGCTTCTTCTGCTTCTTCGTTGATGGGTTGGAGTCATATTTGGCGCATACCTATTACTAGTGGAAAGGATATCTTCACCCGTACAGCCTTACCTTTCTCCGTCCTCGGTGTTTACCTTGGGGGTTGTGTATCGCGTCGGCTTTTTCATCTTGAGAGGATCTGCGGTGTTGTCAACTTTGGCTCAGATAACGGCCCAAGATTGTGCCTTAAATGTCAGTGTTGCCGAGATGTTATTAGGAATAGGAAGAAAACTACTAATTCTATGATGGTTGGGGTACAAGTTGAGGCGGTTTGAAGGTGACTTGCAAGCGCACTTGTTATTGTTGCGCTAGGTTACGACACATGTAGGTTTATACTTGCACATCATAAAATTCGACCTATCACGAACTCGTTCACTTGATTCGCGTTACACCTCGACTTCTAAAAAGGCTTCATAAAAACAGTACTCGCTTGCCATCGCCATCATTATAGCCGTCGCTAACGCAATTTCATGCTGATCTAGTCATTCTTTCTTCATGTTAAGCTAATCCCGTCTTTCAATATAGACTGGCGAGTTTTATGGACCTATTCAGTCGATCAAGGTGTGTACATGATAATTTCGTCTATTTCCAACTCATCGTTTTGTTCTGACCGCATTACTTCAATCGCATATGGCGATCGCGGAAATGAAGGTATATGTCGCGTTGAAAGTTGGAAGCAGGATAAGCTCACCAACTATTATGTAGATGTGGGATGGGACTTCCAACAGCCCGAACCCATTCATGTGGCCGTGGTACAACACTTCTATTACTGACTGTGGGTTGGTGACTTGTGGTGGGAGTTGAAAACTCTTAGTTCTTACACGCTCATGAAGGCGGATTTGTTGCGGTTTGCTGCAGCTAAGATCCTACTAACTTAAGCCAGAGAGATGGGCTAGTGATACCAAATGCAGTATTCTCTAGTCTACTAACTACCACTCGAAGTCAACAATGGCCAATGAAAATCGTCACCCGCTGATCATTTCCCAAATGAAAACTGCAACAAATCCGCTCTTCGTGAGCGTGTATGGGATAGATCATGTCGGTTTTTGGCCGTTGTGAGCTTCAAGATTTGAAATAAACGGGGTTATTAGCTACTTCACTTAAGAATTCCAATTAGAACAATTTCCCGTAATATGGAGTGCAAATCTGTGAGTTGGGAATCTCGATGAACTTAGGAGCGTCTGCTCACAACCTACACATTAAGTTGACGGAAGGACCAGCCGAGGCCTTCTTCGACACGATTTCACTACTATTTGGATAGTGGTATTAAGCAGAAAGCAATGAATTTTCCTAACCCTGGCTGCTTGAACTTTATCTCAACGTCACCTCTTTGTCCCTACTCTCAAACAAAGTGACACCACATCGACAAAGACAACTTTAATGTCTGTTTTTAAAAAGGATTTAGTATGTCTATAAGCATGTAAGAATTAGCACAGCGCTGAGCTCACACCACCTAACGAAACCGAGGGTGGTCCTAGATGGGTCTTTGGAAAGAATTCTGGGGGTACCTTTTCCCTGTATCGCGTAGTATCTACTGCTGTATAAGTCATTGCATTGCATTCCTCGATGTTAATGCGCGGATAGAGTAAATGTTGAATTAAGTCATCTACTCGGAGACATACGACGTGCACTTTGTGCGGGTTAAGAAGGAACTTAAGGACGCTCTAAAGCGAGAGATCATGCATCTCTTCATTCTCCTCGGAGTTCCAATTGCATACCCGCGTTGGGAATGGTTGGTCCGAATTATCACTTCCGGTGCCACAGCCACCATCAGAGCAGCTTGTGAACAGCTCGGGATTTCGGAGCAGATTTAGAATGCGTATGATGGGATATGCGATGTTTTAGACGATATTTTGGGCCTCTGGACTGCGGAGAAACATAAGAATGAGCGTAATGACTTTTTTATTCGCTACCAAGCCCTTGCGCTCACACTCGGTCCGGATCACATTTCCCTCGGGCGACGTAGTTACACCTGGCTGCATTGGGCCACTTCTATACCGACCCGGAAAGGGGGGTTCATGTACTCAACGACTACCGGTATATGGTGAAAGTCATTAGCTTCGCCATCACTAACATGCCGCCACCAGAGGGCGTCGCAAAACAGACGGCGGAAAAAAGTCCACAAACTTGGGAACGCGAACGAACAGCTACTCTATATGTTTGGAAAATCCTCCGACGGCTCCGATAGACCAAACAGCCTACACTACTATGTGATGCCCCGTGCAACTTCTGCGTCATCGTCTCATGGACTCCACTAGGCGCGTTGTGACAGCCGCCCATAGTGTAAAAAGGGACTTCAGTGGCGAAAATAGGTAAAAAGAGTTAAAAGAGTTGTGAGTAGCAAAAATGTCGTGGCGGAGGCCGCAAGGGTTGCTACTATGCCATTGCAGTGTGTTTACGGCAAAGGGAAACACTAGTGTGCTTAAGAATGCGGTGGGGAGTTGGGAACAGTTTGCTGGCTTGAAGTATGACTCTTTGGATAGGGGAGACGGCGTAGTGGTGGCTAATATACACGTTGAGGTGGATTGTAAGAATCATGATGGGCATACTGTGCCGTATGGTGTGGCAGTTCCACCGTTGGTAGCGAGGAAGAGTAAATAGGTCTAGGGATACAGATATTAGATATAAAAGGCTATAGGATATAGAATGGAACTTCTGTTAAGTAGGAAAAGTTTCATTCTGCCGTGCATATTTCATTAGTTAGGTTTTTCTCGTGCTCATACTGCGGCTCAGTCGCAAGCTCCATCTCCGCAGGAGGCTGGGCACGAGAAAAGTTAGGTTTAGATTTCTTCCTTTTAGTGTCTGGTTGAATTAAGCCCATGTTTAATGCACCATCCAACTTATGTATCATCTTTAATCACTCGGACTGTCCGGAAACTTCATATTGATGTGAAACATTATCGGGAATCTGCTAGAAGGGAGTGGTTACACAAGCGGCTGTGCGGGGTTAGCGACCAAGCTGAGATCTTTCCTTACCTATTCTTGCCGATTTCTCAACAGGCTCACTTCATGAATATTGTCAATACAGCTCTCAACGTTCACCTAGCTCAGTTTAATTGGCTCCTGGTTCCATATTTCAGTCACGATGTCCTTCGGTTTTAGCGTCGGGGATATCCTATTGCTCTCCCAGCTTTCGTACAAATTGTATGGAATCCTCACTTCGGATCGCCAATCCGCCCCATCCACCCTCCGCGAACTTTCCACCTCCGTTTTCGGTCTCCATTGTGCACTAGAGCACCTCTCTCAACACCTCTCCACGTTAAAACTTCCCCCCGGAAACACGAAGATACACGTAAATTTCAGTTTGATGATAACTAGCTGCGGAGATACGCTAGGGGAATTAGACGCAGCGTTGAAGAGTTATGAGGAGAAAATGATCGTGAAGGGAAAGGGGACTAGAGAGAAGGTGAAAAGAGAGTGGAATAGAGTAAAATGGGCGGTTGAAGAAAACAGGTTGTCGGAAATCAGAGGAAAGATTATGCAGCATGCAGATGGGATTCAGATGATTCTTGGTACGTTTGTTTGGGCTGATGTGAGAGATGGGAGAGAAGAGGTGAGGAATGGGACGGAAAAGATGGAAAAATTACTAGAGAAGATCGTGGAGGATGGGCGGGAGATGAGGGATATGATGGACAAAGGGGTGGAGAAAGTGATCAATGACATGCACCGGCTGATTCCTACTAACGCCATTTATCCCACGACACCATCTCAGCCGTATCAAAAGCCGATACAACGTTCTGTTGGATTCGGGGCTGGTTCAGGTTCATTTCTATCCTTCGGGTGTCGAAAAAGTGGTGATCACTAACTGTTTTGAAAGCGTCGATATCACTACCGCCTCCTTGGGTTGCAGGAATGAGTGCGGTTCAGCATATACCTACAGCATCAAGCACAATACCAGCATCGATTCCAGAATTTAAAATGTCTAGCTTAGAAGAAATCAACCGAGAGCGAGCCGTCGCGGCAAAACTCCAGCCTAATCACATTTCCACCAGAGAGTCCGCAATTCCGCCGCCAACGCCCAAACGCCCAAACGCCCAAACTGACATGCCATCGATTGGTACCTACTCCGTTGTTGAGTGTAGAGCCGCTAATAGCGGGGCGCACTCGCGTTCGCACTTCCAACCACCTGATATTTCTCCCATTGCGCGCTCTGTTTGCACTTTCTCGTCCCCCTCTCAGTGGTTAACCAACTGCGAGTCCACAATTCAGCATTGGACCACACCATCAAGAGCCCTTGCACGCGAAGAAACAAAGAGACGGACACTTGTGGTGGTTAATATGTTGGCAGAACTGAATGAGTATTTGAGTGGAATTCGGAGTAAGGAGGAGAGAAAGAGGTATAGAGGACGATTGGAAGGGGAAAGGTTTGAGAAGGCGTTGCTGAAGATGAAGACGGTTTGTAATGGAAGCGTGATGCTTAGGAAGCAGGTAGAAGTATATGAGGATGATAAGGAAGATGATGTGGCTGGGTAGCTGTGCGAAAATAAGTTCTATGATTTAGATTTATACTTTTTACCTTTTATTCGGGCCTTTAGGGTGGCAGAACTAGGTAGATATAAAGTACTGGGGATTGGTGTTGCTTTGTAGTTTTAGTGGTAGAGACTGCAAGAGGTACTTCAAAAAGTGCACATGCGCGTGCTGTTGTTTCTCCATTCCAAGTACTGAGTAAGTACTGTGAGAATTGAGGGGTCTGCGCATCATTCATGATTATGGGTATCGGGCTGGATGGCGTATTGAAGGTCGTTGTTTTATAGAGGGCATTATTTTCTAGTTTTTCGAGGACTGTTCAAAAATGCCTAGTTAAAGTAGTTTCTGTCTTTTCCCGCCAAACTATCCCGCATCCATGGACAAGCTCCAGTTCTTACAAAGCTGTATATAGGGTTAGGGAATCATTATCGGCATTGCCCACCCTGTGAAACCACACTTGTATTCCTCTACCATTAGTGAAACACCTGCTAGGCAACCTTCAAATACGCTCCACGAGCGGCTGAGAAGTTGAGGTTCTTCAATCACCACGTTAACGCTCATCCCCGGCCTCTTCGGACTTCATCATACACCATCATACACCATCATCATACACCATCATCATACATCATGGTTGTAATTGAGATATCCGGGCTCGCAAGGTATGGCCAAGATCTTAGCAAGGATGACGAACGACATACAATTTGTATAGACCTTCCCTGGGATACCGAGATCCCGCATATCTTCAGCGACTGCTTCTCAGGTGAGTGAAAGTTCTCTTCTGCTCAAATTAAAGGCCTGGTCCACTATGTCCCAGAGTTTATCAAACCGGATGAAATCGTCCGTCCTGCATTCCATGATCGTAGCCATTGCAGCTTCAGTAGCGAGTCCATGGTGTCAGATGAACATCCAGGACAGAAGCTCAGGATCGTCACCGACAAACCATCCGACTTTGTCGCTGGAGAGATCAATATGGATGACTCGTTCCTCCACTTTATCAATCTCGAAGACAATGAGCCCATGAAAGCCGACCTCAGTGTCCCAACCCTTGGTGGCGGATCCGAGGAACTCGTCATCGACGATCTACGAATCAAATTTCACCGTACTATCCGGATTCCGGACGACAACCGTCTTCATCAGCTCCCGAAGTCACTCGGCGCATTTCCCCTGTACAATGTCGGCGCATTTAGTGAACGTCTGCCAGAGCATATTACAGAAATCGGTGGGATTTTTTTTCCAATGTGGCAAAGAGAGGCGATGTGGATTCAATTTGAGAGCGCTGTGAGAAGCTTTGCTGTCAGGGTTAATATTGGGAAGGTCAATGCGATTAGCGGGTTGACTCTAAATGAAAAGGCGGACAAACAAGACTACGTATGGACCCACCATAGTGTCTTTGGAAGATACTGATAGAAGGCACAGATCGTTATTCCAGGCCAGCGTTGGTTGGACGGGATCGCAATTGAACCTGGCGTTGTCCGTCAGTTCGTTGCCATGCCATGTAAGCCTATATATCTCACATATTAAGCCCGCTTATCATCTTATGACCTCTTCTTCTCCTTAGTGGGATCCGGCTACACCGTCGAAGGCCAAGTCACCACACACCTCCGACAACACACCACACCACCTTTTAGTTTTGCCAAGACCGATTTTATCCAATCAAGTTTGACATCGCGAGAAAATTTTAGCTTCGGTTTTCAGTTGAACGAACT
>Ga0307512_10001095_pt1 | contig 39332 bp, 53 predicted proteins | sample 14_EM_MG_FD_200267 | JGI IMG/M metagenome (GOLD analysis project Ga0307512, IMG submission 200267) | Populus trichocarpa ectomycorrhiza microbial communities from riparian zone in the Pacific Northwest, United States - 14_EM | ecosystem: Host-associated > Plants > Roots > Unclassified | place...
GACACATCCGACCATCACCCGACGCCTCCGACGCCACAGGGCAGCAAGCATGCTGCTACTCTCCTTTTTGGTGTCACCCTTGTTCTCGTTGTTAGGGACACGTAGCTTAGATTGTAAATAGCTACAAAACGACTATATAAAATCCGCGCGCAGAACGGTGAGCACAAGGAGACCAGGCCCCGAGACCAGGCCCCGAGTGCCACTGGTCTGCGCGTGCTTGTTCCCCCCTCTCTCTTCCTCACACCTCTGGGGATCATCTTTCGAACTCACTTGCAGACGCCGACTCTGCCCTACAATGTATAGTAGTAATACCGCTGGCCATTGAATTCATGGTGTTCGGCCAACGATGGCATTATTACGTTTACGTTGTGGTGAAAGGTAATTCTGTGCATCGTCACGCTGGGCATCGGCAGATAGCATAGCGATCTCGGTCACCCCGTGGACAGCTGAGCGGGCTGTATTCCGACTCGGACCATCGGTGTCGAGGATACCTGGAGGTGTGAACGGTATTCCGAGTCCAGGACGAATTTGTTATTGCATAAACCCATGGTGTCAGAATAAGCATAGAAAACATGAAGTGCCTCTGTCGGCTCGTAGAGGCCCGGGAGAGTTTACAAGCACTGCGAATACCTATCTGGTTGTGAGTTGCGCCCATTATCTTCCATTACCATCTGGGAAGGTGGTGTCCCACGCCACCATCGCGATAGTAGCCCAGACGTGGGTCTCACACCCGACTTTCTCATCGACCTCTCTGCCAGTACGAACCCTCTCTGCCACTTTATGTCTTCAGCAACCGCATCCTCTTCCAACTTTCAATCCCTTTTCGATGCCGCTTTGTGTGACTATACCAAACAAACAGGGATAAATCTTGCTGCGCAGCCCTTCGCCCAAGACCTTCAACACTGTCAATCTGCTGACGACCTCCTCAACGTGCTTCAGGAGAGAGCGAAGCAGTTCCGGGCATATCGCGATGGCAATCGCAAACTACTCAATTGCCTGAAACCCATAGTACAAACCCTTCATACCGTTTCCGGAGTTCTTGCCGAGGCATCCCCAGTAAGCACTACGGATCAACCATCTTATTTCATCATCGTCTTTACCCATTTGGCTCTAGGTTCCCTTCCAACCTACAAAGGCAATTATCGTTGGCATCGATGTCCTCCTCGCCGTACGTGTCTACTCTCAGTTCTTCAACGACATCCTTGTAACACCCCCGTGCTTCAGGCTGCGATCGGCGTCAGCGCGAGTTACGATGCGTTGATTGGCTTACTTGAATGCGTCGGGAGCTTCCTCGACCGCCTCCGTATCTATGCAGAGATTCCTTTCTCGCCCTCAATGTCAAATATTATTGTCAAGATTATGGTCGAAGTACTGTCTGTCCTGTCTCTAGCGACGAAGCAAGTCAAAGAGGGACGGCTCAGTAAGACGTTCTTCGTTCTATTTCTACCTTGCTTGTTAACATCGCTTTAGAGAAGTTCGCGAAGAGTTTGTTGAGAGAGAGCGAGATCGAGGACGTACTTCAAAGGCTTGACCGCCTCACCCTTGACGAGGCGAAGATGACTGGAACCCAGACTCTTGAAGTTCTGCACGGTCTTGTTGCCAATGTAAAACTGGTTCTGGACGGTATGCAACGCTTACTTAGTTTGATCTTGACTGTTCACAGAACCTTTGTACGATAGACCGTAAGACGTCCATGGATGGCCTACTGCAAGCCTTGGGTAAGTTCAGTCTGTGATCGATATGGCCTAGGCTAACGTGGGTTCAAGTTATGTTACAAGGGACGGCAAATGAAATAAACAAGATGAAGCGTTCGTTCCTCCTGTCTGCTCCTCGCGCCCATTGGTATTGAACCATCTTGCAGGAGATCAACTGCAAGAGAAAGTCCGAAATTGGCTCTCTCCCCCAGATCCATCAGAGAATCACAACTCTGCACGAGACGCACATTATGGTGAAACTGCAGCCTGGTTCATCCAAGACCGCACCTTCAAGCAATGGCAGGAAACCGGATATCTCTTATGGGTCCATGGCAAACGTGCGTCTTCATCACATACCTCTTCGTGGCCACTTCTAATCAGCACCTGTTGGTCAATCTCGTAGCGGGTTGTGGAAAGAGTATTTTTTGGTATGTGTCACCCCACATCATCCTTACCAAGCGCGTTCATGTTGCCGACTAGTTCCACCATCATTCAAAATGTGATGGCGAAATGCGATCGTGGACTAGCCCTCATGGGTTATTATTATTTTGATTTCAAAAACGTTGCAAAGCAAGGCATCCGCGGCCTCCTCACTTCCCTTCTCGCTCAGCTCTGTGCCAAGTCTGACCCTTGCTACCACATCCTCTCTGACTTGTATTCGGAGAACAACGCAGGATCGCGGCAACCTGGAAATGATGCACTCGTTGAATGTCTAAGGAAGATGCTCGGACTCCCCCAGCAACCGACGAAATATATTATCTTGGACGCACTCGATGAGTGTCCCAACACATCCGGATTTCCAACCGCACGCGAAGAGGTTCTGGACGTTTTGGAGGACCTTGTTAAACTGAATCTTCCGGATCTACGGATTTGTGTTACAAGTCGCCCGGAGATCGACATCCGAAATGTTCTGGAGCCCCTCACATCTCTCCGCGTGTCACTTCACGACAAAAGCGGACAAAGGCAAGATATCCTGGATTACATTAACAATGTCGTCCACTCTGATCGGAGGATGCGGAGATGGCGTTTGGAGGACAGGCAACTGGTGATAGATACACTCTCAGCGAAAGCAGATGGGATGTGAGTGATAATCATAGCAACGATTTAGCAAGTTGATTTACTGGATATTCAGGTTTCGATGGGTGTATTGCCAACTGGAAACTCTGCGGCGTTGTTTCCCAACAGTGATTCGGCGAACTTTGGACGAATTGCCAGTGACGTTGGACGAAACCTACGAACGATCGCTACTCGGGATCGAGAGGGAGAAGCGAGAATTCGCCCACCGCCTATTTCAGTGCCTCATCGCTGCCGTTCGCCCACTTCATATCGACGAGCTCGCGGGGGTTCTTGCCATCCGATTTGACACCGGAGACCAACCGCAATATCATGCGGATTGGAGGTCGGAGGATTCTCGAGATGCTGTGCTATCTGCATGTTCGAGTTTGATTTCAGTTGTCAATGTCGATGGGTCACCAGTCATCCAATTTTCACATTTTTCTGTGAAAGAATTCTTAACCTCAGGTCGCCTTTTCAAATCAGGAGAGAAGCTATCGCATTTTCATGTTTCTCTCAAATCTGCACATACCATAATCGCAAAGGCTTCCCTCAGCATCCTACTTTCTCTCGGGAGTGGCGTCGACAAAAACAGTATCGAAAGAATACCATTCGCACGGTACGCTGCCCAGTACTGGATCGACCATAGCCAATTCGAGGATGTTTCTTCGAGCGTCGAGAGTGCAGTGGAACGTCTGTTTGATGCGGACGAACCATTGTTTGCGACATGGATCTGGATATACGACATTGACCATCCATTCCGGGATCACATGCTAGAGGCTCATCCTCCACCACCAGAAATCACCCCGTTATATTATGCAATATTATGTGGTCTCTATCGGCTTGCCGAACATCTTATCGTTTCCCATCCAGGTGACGTGCACGTTAAAGGAGGGTACCATGGCTCGTCGTTGAATGCTGTCCTCGCTAAGGGAAATATCGAGATTGCAATACTACTTCTTCACGACGGCGCAGATGTGGATACCATGAACGAGGTGGGGAATACTGCTCTCCATGAAGCAGCGCGGATCGGACGAGGTGAAATCGTTGTGTTTCTACTTGAGCACCACGCAAATGTCGATATTCTGAACAGAGACGGCGAGACTTCGTTGACGTTGGCATCACGCAAGGGAGAAGTCGAGATCGCACGGACATTGCTACAACACGGCGCAGGTGTTGACTCGGCGAATAACGAGGGCGGCACTTCATTGAACCAAGCGTCGCAGTTCGGACAATTGGAGATCATGCAGTTGTTGATTCAGAGCGGCGCAGCTGTCGACATTTCGGACATCAACGGCTGGACCCCATTAAAGACAGCTTCGAGATATGGACACCTAGAGATCGTGCAGTTGTTGATCCAGAGCGGCGCAGCTGTCGACATTCCGGACAACGAAGGCTGGAGCCCATTAAATGCAGCTTCGAGATGTGGACACCTAGAGATCGTGCAGTTGTTGATCCAGAGCGGCGCAGCTGTCGACATTCCGGACAACGAAGGCTGGGCCCCATTAAATGCAGCTTCGAGATGTGGACACCTAGAGATCGTGCAGTTGTTGATCCAGAGCGGCGCAGCTGTCGACATTCCGGACAACAAAGGCTGGACCCCATTGTCTTCAGCATCGCAATATGGACACTTAGAGATCGTGCAGTTATTGATCCAGGGCGGCGCAGGTGTCGACATTCCGGACAACGAAGGTTGGACTGCATTGTTTTCAGCATCGAGATATGGACACCTAGAGATCGTGCAGTTGTTGATCCAGAGCGGCGCAGCTGTCGATATTCCGAACAACGAAGGCTGGACCCCATTAAAGACAGCTTCGAGATATGGACACCTAGAGATCGTGCAGTTGTTGAACCAGCGGGGCGCAGCTGTCGACATTCAGGACAACGAAGGCTGGACCCCATTGTTGGCAGCATCTAGACATGGACACCTAGAGATCGTGCAGCTGTTGATCCAGAGCGGCGCAGCGGTCGACATTCCGGAGAACGAAGGCTGGACCCCATTGTTTGCAGCATCGAGATATGGACACCTAGAGATCGTGCAGTTGTTGATCCAGAGCGGCGCAGCGGTCGACATTCCGGAGAACGAAGGCTGGACCCCATTGTTGGCAGTATCGAGACATGGACACCTAGAGATCGTGCAGTTGTTGATCCAGAGCGGCGCAGCTGTCGACATTCCGGAGGACGAAGGCTGGACCCCATTAAAGGCAGCTTCGAGATATGGACACCTAGAGATTGTGCAGTTGTTGATCCAGAGCGGCGCAGCTGTCGACATTCCGGACAACGAAGGCTGGACCCCATTGTTTGCAGCGTCGAGACATGGACACCTAGAGATAGTGCGGGCCCTGATCCAGAGCGGCGCAGCTACCGACCCCCCAGACAACATGGGCTCCACTCCACTGGCCGAGGCATCGCAATGTGGTCATCTCAGTACTGCCCATGAGCTGCTTGACCACCGCACGGACGTAAACGCACAGAACCTCGACTTCTGGACTCCTCTTCATCACTCATCAGCTGAAGGGTATCTCAGTATTGTCAAGTTGCTCATCCATCGAGGCGCCCAAGTTGACAAACGGAACAACGACCAGCGGACTCCTCTCCACTTGGCGGCATGGTATGGGCGACTTGATGTTTCCCGTTTTCTCGTCTCACACGGGTCAAGTACCAGCTCACCTGATTGCAAAGGTTGGACACCGTTACACGCAGCAGCATGCCAAGGACATCTCAATGTCGTGGAGTTGTTGCTGGAGTCAGGCGCAGAACCCAACACGAAGGATGACGACGATAAGACTGCCTTGGACTTGGCATGTTCTAACGGGAATCCGCAAGTCGCAAGGTTCCTAGCCGAACGTATTGGAGGCCTGGATCATTGGCTCGGCGGGGACAGCTCTCCATGGGACACGACATGTCAAAGTATGCAACCTGATATTGTCCAGTCGTCGTTCGGTCGTGGGGAAGACCTTCCTGCGTCAGGAGGTGAGGAAATCGCTTCGTTGTTTGACCCATTGGAAGAAGGTGACCTTGACTGCGTGGCATCATTACTCCACCGTGGTGCAGACCCCAACGAGAGGAATGGATTCCACCGGACCCCGCTACATGTCGCATCGGAAAAGGGAAGACATGACGTTGCAGAGATACTAATCGATCGCGGCGCAAACACGAATCCCCGAGACAAGACAGGCTGGACTCCGTTGCATGTGGCATCAAGATATGGATGTCTCGACATGGCACGCCTGTTAGTCGACCACAGCGCTAATGTGAATGCGAAGGCGCAGAGCCTCTGGACCCCGTTGCATCTAGCCTCTCACAATGGCTATCTTGATATTGTCCAGCTACTGCTTGAACGGGGCGCGAGTGTAGATGAACAGAATGAAGACGGGCGGACTGCATTTCAGTTGGCATTAATGAACGGCGACGATGAAATCATCGAATTGTTTTCGATGCGTGGTGTGCGCAGAGAGTAGCCGTAAAAAGAACACTTAAAGCGATAAGCTTTTATGTAGAGTACCGACGATATTGCCATAGAACATTCTTTATGTTCGGTTCCTAGTTCACGATAGCTGTTCTATAAGTTAATCGACCATATATTTCGCGTCGCAACCTCCGGGAACGCAAAATGCCAAGAAAAGGACTCTCTGCAGTGTATTGACATGTCCATACATGGCGCCACGTCATTGATCGCATAACTCAGCCGCCACTCCTACCTTGTCTCCAGTGCCAGCAGTGATGGACCTTCAGGCCTCAGGCTTCGTGATTCGCGCCGGGGGGATCGTCATATAACTTGGGGCGAACGGTACATGTGCCGATGTGTGACTGTGTGTCGGTGACTTCTGAATCGAGGACTTGGTGCCTGACACTCCTTAACAACTAACAGGGAGGTAACAGGGAAACATGACAGCAAATATCGTCCGGAAGTTCGAGATGGGGATTCGCTCAGGAGGCAGGAAACCGTATCAATTCACACCCTAGACCAGTGGGTCACCCGTGCTGCACCGACATGTCTTCGCATAAGTTATAACTGCTTTCAAGTAAGCTGCCGCCCCGGAGAGCAAATATTCGTAATCGCTGGACCTAGCAACATTATCATATTTTCTCTATTGAAGTCTGGCAGGATACGCCGTTGACTAGATTCAACTGGATGCGGAAAATGTTTGGGTATAGTGCTTTCACTTGTGTTGTTGATGGAATAGTCTGTTCGGGCTACCTATTTCAAGGATACCCGAAGTGGTGAGCGGCGTTTCAGGTTCTAGAGGACTCTGAGGTCGCCTAGGGTCAAATGTCAGAATGATGAGGCCTCGATAGAGCACGGTTGCGAAATGTCATAAAGAAAAAATAATTGTACGTAAATTTTCGGGACAATGTCGAGTTGTTGACGCGTGATTTGATCACGCCCTGTGGGTCTCCCCTCAACCGCGACTTTCGCAAGCATGTCACCCAGTGCTCCCCTTGACGTGTCCAAGACATCGCTCTTCCTTTCCCTTGGGGCGATAACATTCAATCCTACCGCATGGAACATCGTCGCGAGAAATGGTAAGCAGGAACCGTTTAGGCGCTCGCGCTTTCCCTTCTCCAGGACCAGCCTCCGACTGACTGACGACATTGAAGAATACCACAACAAGACAATCACCCGCCTTTTCTGTGGCAACGCTCGTCTGGGTTGTTACTTCCTCGCCGTATGCATTTTCAGTGCGGGAATATTGCGGGATCACCTGTGTGTTGCCTCCTCTTTTTTCCTTTCTTTTTTTTCCCCGCCCCCCTTTTCCTTCTCGATCCGTGTACACTCATCGGCATCCCTTTTAGATATTTTAACGCAATACTAGAACAGCCGCATGCGCGCATCCTCCCCGCCCCGCTCGATACCCTCATCCCCGTCGCGCTTTTCGTCCTAGGGCAGACCTTCGTCGTGACGTCGACCTGGGCACTCGGTATCACGGGCACGTTCCTGGGAGACTATTTTGGCATTCTGATGGATCACCGCGTCGAGGGCTTCCCCTTCAACGCACTTCGTGATCCTATGTACGTCGGTAGCACGATGTGCTTCGCTGCGACAGCATTGTGGTGCGTGGTGGTCCCGAGTACTTTGTGCGGGAGGCGACACGTGGTCTGGGGTTGACTTTTCATTCCTGTAGGTACGAGCGTCCCGCTGGTTTGCTGATCACCTTGTATGTACACATTGTGTACACGATCGCGCTCAAGTTTGAGGGGTACGTTGTCCCTCCCTACATCATCGCACTCTATGCTGACGCTACCAAGACCGTTTACCGACATGATCTACTCCACACGTTCAACGTCTGCTAAAAAATTGTCCGACAAGGAGCTCTGAGTCCTAGTTGCAACATTCCTCCGCCCACTTCTCTCAACGCTCCTTACGATCCTCATGCACATTCCTCACATCGATCGAGAATTTTTCTACAATGCTTCATCTATACATAACAGTAGACCTCTCTAGAATTCTTTGGCCTTTAGTCGCTCTATGTGCCATTATAAATCCGTAGAGAATTTGTAGTTCTCGATGACACCATCCCACAACTTTCTGCAGTCCACCGTCGCCCGTAACCTCGACGCGAGCAAAAATCTACCGCTCAATTTTCTGTTGTTTACAGGGTTGGTCGACACTTGTTCGCGAAAGAGATCCGGTATATGCACCTGTTGAGCGAGTACGTTTCCCGTGGTGGCGGCGTGAGACGATGCTGTAACATGGTCGGGATACGCTCCCGGATCTCAGCGGTGATGCCGGCCCACGTTGATCCAGGCCCAAACGCGAATGGCCGTGGTGTATCTCTGCGGAACGGCGTCGCGAGCAGTTGCAGAGACTCGACGTGTGCCTCATTCATGATCTAATCTCTCTATTAGCCAAATATCGCAGAACGGAAGGAAATCGTAGATAGAGCGACCGACATCGTTCTCCTCGCCAGTGAGATAGCCTAGCTCCAAGCTCCAACACAGACATCCTTCTCGGTCTTGCTGTGCCGCGGCGAGAAGCAAGCGTAACCAGAGATCCAATGTGTGCGCTGTAGCTCCGCGTCGCTCCAAAGTCCACCCGTTCGATCTGGGACGTGCATGAGCGTCATTTGAGAAGGAAATAAACCTCCCCCACCTGGCGCGTTTTCGCGTTCCAGAGGAAATTGGACCAGTTGGGGTCTGTCTGCATCTCGCGGAAGACGAAGATCTCTCGCAGGCAGAGATCGATCACCTGCGTGGCTATCTTTGTCGTGGCCGTATTATGTTAGCTTCTATGGCTTGTGCTGATCTAGTATGATGCAAGGAACGCACCGCGTCTCCGCCGACACTGGCAGCCTCTACGTATTCCATCACCAGCACCCGATTCGTGCCTCCCTCCTATACCCACGGGGCTCTGAAATGTGGATAACCGCCGAGTCTCTCTGGGCTTCCGAAAGAGCGCAAGCAGGCCACCTCCCGGGTATAGTCGCATTCGTCTGCCAGTTCTTCCTTCATGACATGTCTCATCCTCATCAATCGGCCCCGTTCGCTGTGGATAATGACGGGGAAGTGCAGTACAGCAAGCGTCTTATCGAGGAAAAGACCGCGAGGGAGAAGCCGCCCCGCCGTCAATAATATACGGATATAGCTCAGGTCGCGCTACGCTCTCTGCTATGTTTGGGAATTGGACCTTCACCGCGACGCGCGCGGGCCGTCCCGTCGGCGAGGCGGAGCGGTGAGGACGACGCGGTGGACCTGCCCGATTGAAGCAGCCGCGAAGGGTATGGGATTGAAGTGCTCGAAGGAGGAGCGCCATGACGGTCCGAGAGAGGATGCCATTATCTGGACCCGCAAAGCGTCAGCCAGTAGGCCGATGGATGTCTAAATGCGAGTACAGTGCGCACCTCTATCTGCCAGTTGGGCATGTAGTGCGCGCCGTCTCGCACGCGGCGAAAAGGTCTGGTGGTAGGGCGTGTGTATATGTGGGTCATAGTTACCGAAAGGTTCATGTGGGGATGCGAGGGCATGGACCTTGGATACTGAGGAACTGCCCCACTTTCAGCGCTGCGCCACGCATTTGTGTGAGTTTCGACACGAGGCGCATCAAATTCGCTTCAGTCATCAGGAGCGATGTAGACTTGGTGGACTGGGTAGGTGCCGTTGAGTGACGGATGAATTCAGAGAGGCAGCGCCATGACCAAGGGATGCGCCGAGGCCTAAGGTACCGGAAAATGAGCCACCAAAACAGTTTTAGTCGGTGACTATGATTGGTACCTCCGTAGTGAAATAATCGCCCTATGCAAGAAGGAACTTCGGAGGACTGCAGATAGCTTAATTGTTCGGGCCTACGTTCGAGCACCTGCAGCAGATTGGCTTCAAATATCACGGTAAATTGAATGGTGGATTGAAGAATATGTCGTGTGGAGGCGCTTCTGATACCGGTAGTTGGAGGTCCTGAGACGAAGGGATGCCTGGTGTATATGGATTTATATCGGCAGTGCGGAAGAGGGGATCTAGTTTGTGAAGGTTAGCCTCAGCGGTTGCGGGGAGGGCAGTTGAGGTGGAGTTCGGCTGGAGGTGTTCTGAGATTTTGGTCATCCCTTGGACTTGTTGCTTTAGAAATGTTTCCAAAAGTGATGCCAGTTGAACTGCCGTTATCTCTATCTGCCTAAGCCATGCCTCGTTCGCGTGAAGAAGGGAGCCCGGCTGGACATAGGTTGGCAGATGAGGGGACTCATCTGTGGGCGTAACTAGCTCCTCGACAGCCCTCCCTCCCTGTTTGTTCTCGTGTAGACCGCTGTTCGTTTCTGACTCTGAGAGACGCGAATACCCCCACTCGTGCTACCTGCGCGGCACTGTGTTGCAGCGCATGGTCGAGAATCACGAGCGCGGAGTGTGCGACGGCCGACCAGTTAAACACTGGACTCGGCAGTATACGCGCCCAGATCTGCTGCAAATTGGATGGGTGTCAGCTTACATAGCCCCAATAAATATGTACAGTCGCGACGAGGACTTACCGGGGGGTAGCGAGAGAACTATATGAATGCGGCCGAGCAGCACGCGAGCTGATACCAGTGTTAGCTTAAAGTCACGTGTGCATGTGGGAAACTCGGTTTTGGACAAGAAATCATGTGACATCGTCAACGAGGGGTTCGCCATCTTGACCTGTATTTCTATACTGTGTTCTTTGACTACTTGGCAGCTCAGTAGTCCAATTTCTCTCGATGACATTTCTCTCTCAGATTAACCATGCCAAAGTCCATAACAATTCCGCGATTTCTCTGGTGCGAATCTATTCACGACGTCGTCCACGCAACACAACGACAATACCTCGTTCAGAAGGCGATCACAACGTACAATTCTATGTGCTGTACTCTGTGCTGACACATGTCCCATTCCTCTCTTTGTTTGTTTATCCCTTTTGGTCGAAATTCCTGCTAGGTGGCCTGCTGAAAGTCGTTTCCTGTGTACCGTGAACGAGGTGGGAAATACTGCTCTACATGAAGCAGCACGGATTGGACGTCGTGGAATCGTAGGGTTACTACTTGAACACCACGCAAATGTCAACATACCAAACAGAGTTGGCAGGACGTCGTTGATGTTGGCATCACGCGAGGGAGAAGTCGAGATCACACACGGACATAGCTACAACATGGTAGATCGCATAACTTAGCGGCCATTTTTACCTTGTCTCGAGTGCCAGTAGTGATGGACCTTCATGCTTCGTGATTCGCGCCAGGGGGGATTGTCACATATCTTGGGGGGCGAATGGTATATGTGTCGATGCCTTCTGAATCGAGGACTTGGGGCCTGGCTCTTATCTTAACAACTAACAGGGAGATAGATAACAAGAAACAAGACAGTAGATATCGTCCTGAAGGAGTTGGGTATTTTCTCAGGAGGCAGGAAACCATATCAATTCTGACCCTAGACTAGTAGGTCCCCCGCGCGGCTCCGCCCATGCACGACAGTTACACGACACGTCTTCACAAATAACTGCTTTCACATAGGCTACCGTCCTGGAGATTTTCTTAATCGCTTGGCCTGGCAATATGGCTTATTTCTCTGTTGAAGTACGCCATTGACTACATTCAACTGGATGCAGAAAATGTCGAACTGTATACGTTGCTGAAGTTGGGCTCGTGGTCGTCATAGCCAAAGATCATTTTGTGGAGCGTCTCGTTGGGGTGTAGTGCTCTCACTTGTGGATGGAATAGTCAGCCAGGGCTACCTATTTCAAAGATATCCACAGTCGTGCGCTGGGTTCCAGATCCTAGAGGACTCTAAGGTCGCCTGGGTCAAATGTCAGAAAATCTAGAACAGAAGGAAGACGGGAAATTTCAACGACCGCGCTCAGTATAGTCAACCTAAAGTAACATGAGATATCAGTGGCGAGTTATTGACGCGTGGCGCGTGATTTGGCCACGCCTTGATCCGCTTTTGCCCGCTGTGTCCGTTCTTGCCCGCCGTGTGTGGGTCTCCCTCGACCACGACTTTATGTTAGGGCCCGATCCGGACAGGCAACCTGATACAAGGATCAGTGCCTATGCATCGGCATGAGACAATTAGTGTGCACACCTGGAGGTGTGGCGTCAGCATCCCCGGAGATTGTAGCACTAACTTACCGGAGGTATGCACTCACACGTATACAGTATATTAAGCTGCGTAGCGTACTCGAACAATAAGTGAGAGTTTCCCTCTTCCCGTGTGCGCATATCACCCATATCCTTGAACTTTAGAATGTCGCCCAGTGCCTTCCTTGACGTGTCTAAGACATCGCTCTTCCTTTCCCTGGGGTCGATAACATTCAATCCTACAGCATGGAACATCGTAGCGAGAAACGGTAATCAGGAGGCGTCTAGGCGCCCACACCTTACCTTCCCCGGGACCAGGCTCTGACTGACTGACGACGTTGAAGAATACCACAACAAGACAATCACCCGCATTTTCGGTGGAAACGCTCGTCTGGGTTGTTACTTCCTCGCCGTATGCATCTTCAGTGCGGGAATATTGCGGAATCACCTGTGCGTTGCTTCCTCTTTTTTCTGTTATTTTTTTTTCCCTCCCCACCTTTCCTTCTCGATCCGAGTACTGTACGAAGCCAGCAATCCAGGCCGCTCATCGGCACCCCTTCAGATACTTAAACGCCCTACTAGAACAGCCGCATGCGCGCATCCTCCCCGCTCCTCTCGATACCCTCATACCCGTCGTGCTTTTCGCTCTCGGGCAGACCTTAGTCGCGACGTCGTCCTGGGCGCTTGGCTTCACAGGCAGGTTCCTGGGAGACTATTTCGGCATTCTGATTGATCACCGCGTCGAGGGCTTCCCCTTCAACGTACTTCGTGATCCCATGTATGTCGGCAGCACGATGTCCTTCGCTGCGACAGCATTGTGGTGCGTGTCGGTGGTCCCGCGTATTCGTGTGGGAGGTGACACGTGGTCTGGGGTTGACTTTTCATTCCCACAGGTACGAGCGTCCCGCTGGTTTGCTGATCACCTTGTACGTCTACATTGTGTACACGATCGCGCTCAAGTTTGAGGGGTACGTTGTTCCTCCCTACATCTTGCACTCTTTGCTGACGCTACCAAGACCGTTCACCGACATGATATACTCCACACGTTCGACGTCTGCTAAAAAATTGTCCGACAAGGAGCTTTGAATCCTAGTTGCGACATTCCTCTGCCCACTACTCTCAACGCTCCTCACGATCCTCATGCGAATTCCTCCCATCGATCGAGAATTTTCTGCAATGCTTCATCTATACGTAACAGTAGACCTCTAGAATTCTTTTGCTTTTGGTCGCTCTATGTCGCATTATAAATCCGTGGAGAATTTGTAGTTCTCGGCGACACCATCCCACAACTTTCTGCAGTCCACCGTCGCCCGTAACCTTGACGCCAGCAAAAATCCTCCGCTCAATTTTCTGTTGTTCACAGGGTTGATCAACACTTGCTCGCAGAAGAGATGCAGTGTACGCACCTGTTGAGTGAGTATGTTTCCTGTGGTGGTGGCGTGAGACGATGCTGTAACATGGTCGGGATACGGTCCCGGATTTCGGCGGTGATACCTGCCCACGTTGATCCAGGCCCAAACGCGAATGGCTGTGGTGTATCTCTGCGGAATGGCGTCGCGAGCAGTTGCAGAGACTCGACGTGTGCCTCATTCATGATCTAATCTCTCAATTAGCCCAATATCTCAGACGGGAAGAAAATCGTAAATAGAGCGACCAACATCGTTCTCCTCGCCAGTGAGATAGCCTAACTCCAAGCTCGAACGCAGACATCCTTCTCGGTCTTGCTGTGCCGCGGCGAGAAGCAAGCGGAACCAGTTATCCATGAATGTGGCGCTGTAGCTCCGCGTCGCTCCAAAGTCCACCAGTTCGACCTAGGACGTGCATGAGCGTCTTTGGAGAAGGAAAAATAAATAAAGTCTCGCACCTGGCGCGTTTTGGCGTTCCAGAGAAAGTTGGACCAGTTGGGGTCTGTCTGCATCTCGCGAAAGACGAAGAGCTCTCGGAGGCAAAGATCGATCACCCGCGTGGCTATCTTTGTTGCGGTCGTATTATGTTAGCTTCGACGGTTTGTGCTGATCTTGTATGGTACAAGGAACACACCTCGTCGCGATCTTCCTGAGGGAGACTATGCACCGCGTCTCTGCCGACACTGGCACCCTCTACGTATTCCATCACCAGCACCCGATTCGTGCTTCCTTCCCATACCCACGGGACTTTGAAGCGTGGGTCACCGCCGAGCCTCTCCGGGCTTCCGAAAGAGCGCAAGCAGGCCGCCTCGCGGATATAGTCGCATTCGTCCGCCAGTTCTTCCTTCATGACCTGTCTCATTCTCATCAATCAGCCCGGTACGCTGTGGATAATGATGGGGAAGTGCAGTACAGCAAGCGTCTTATCGAGGAAAAGCCCGCGAGGAAGAAGCCGCCCCGCCGTCAGCAATATACGGATATAACTCAGGTCGCTCGCTACACTCTCCGCTATGTTTGGGAATTGGACCTTCACCGCGACGCGCGTGGGCCGGCCGGTCGGCGAGGCGGACGCGGTGAGGACGGCGTGGTGGACCTGCCCGATTGAAGCAGCCGCGAAGGGTATGGGATTGAAGTCCTCGAAGGAGGAGCGCCAAGACGGTCCGAGAGAGGATGCCATTACCCTCTGGGCCCGCAAAGTTAGTCAGTAGGCTGATGGACGTCTAAATGCGAGTCCGGTGCGCACCTCCATCTGCCAGTTGGGCATATAGTGCGCGCTGTCTTGCACGCGGCGAAAGACGCGGTCGAGGTCTGGTGGTAGGACGTGTGTATCTGTTGGTCGCAGTCAGCAAAAAATTCGGGTGAGGATGTGAGGGCATGGACCTTGGATACTGAGGAACTGCCCTACTTTCAGCGCTGCGCCACGCATCTGTGTTAGTTTGGACACCAGGCGCGTCAAATTCGCTTCGGTCATCATAAGTGAGGACGGTGGTGACTCGGTGGACCCGGTGGATACCGTTGAGCGGCGGATGTATTCAGAAGCAGCGCCATAACCAAGGGATGCAGCGAGGCCTGAGATGCCCAAACATAAGCCACCAAAACCGCGGTAGTCGATGATTATGATTGGTACCTCCGTAGTGAAATAATCGCCCTATGCGAGAAGAAGGAACTTTGGAAGACTGAAGGCGGCGTAATTGCTCTGGCCTGGGCTCGAGGACCTACAGTAGATTGGCTTCAGATATCACGGTAAATGGAATGGCGGGTTGCGGAATACGTCGTGGGGAGGCGCTTCTGACACCGGCAATTGGAGGTCCTGGGACGAAGGGATGCCTATTCTAGATGCATTGATATCGGCAGCGGGGACGAGGGAATCTGCTTCGTGAAGATTAGCCTCGGCGGTTGTGGGGAGGGCAGGTGAGGTGGAGTTCGGCTGCAGGGGTTCTGAAATTTCGGTCCTCTCTCGGACTTGTTGCTCGATAAATGTTTCTAAAAGTGACGCCAGTGGAGTTCCCGTTATCTCTATCTGCCTAAGCCATGCCTCGTTCGCGTGGAGAAGGGAGCTCGGCTGGACATAGGTTGGCAGAGGAGGGGACTCATCTATGGGCGTAATTAGCTCCTCGACAGCCTTTCCTCCCTGTTCGCTCTCGTGCAGACCGTTGGTTCGTTTCTGGCTCTGAGACACGCGAATACCCCCCACCCGTGCTACTTGCGCAGCCCTGTGTTGCAGCGCATGGTCGAGAATCACGAGCGCGGAGTGTGCGACGGCCAACCAGTTGAACACTGGACTTGGTGGCATGCGCGCCCGAATCTGCCGCATATTGGATGGGTTTCAGCAAAAATATGTACAGTTGTGACGAGGACCCACCGAGGGGTAATGAGAGAACTATATGAATGCGGCCGAGCAGCACGCGAATTGATATCCTGTATGCTTAAAGTCACGTGTGCATGTGGGAGATTTTCGGATTCGCCAAAAATCATGTGACATCGTCAACCTCCACCTTGACCTTCTATTTCTACGCTGTGTTCTTTGATGACTACCTGGTAGCTCCGCGATCCACTCTCTGTCGATGACATCCCTCAGGTAGACCATGCCAAGCTCCATGACAATTCCGGAATTTCTCGGGTGCGAATCTATTCACGATGTCGTCCACGCAACACACCTCGTTCAAAGGCGATCACAAAGTGCAATTTTATGTGCTGTACTCCGTGCTGACACATGTCCCTTTCCCCTCTTTGTTCGTTTGGTCCCCCTTCCTGTTGAAATTTCTGCTAGGTGACCTGCTGAAAATAGTTTCCTGTGTAATGACGAATGTAATCTGGATGTCAGTTTTTCCCCGAACGCTCCTGTGCTCATTGATCCCAAACTGGATAAAAATACAATGTTTTCTTGTGCTGTTCTGTTACTGTAATTACTGTTTGCATACGATGGGGATTTATGAACTCGGTTTTCTCGTTCCATCTGTGTCCCTCGCCGTTAATCATTAACAGCTTGGCGCCGAACAGTTCCGAAACCACCAGTTCTTTTTGCTCCTGTACGCGGTACATTCTCACAGACAGATATGTTGAGCTTTCAAGCCGCGAGTCTGCCTTGAGGGATTCGGGTATTCAGCCTTGGGGTCTCAGGTGTTGCAACTGAATTGGACATATTCTCGAGCGCTGTACTTTTCATCAAGGTGGCGAGGAATGTTATCGTCACTCTGGAACGGCTGAGTTATTTACCTGCAAGTGGACATCAATAATAAACCCTGCAGGTCCGGGTCGTAAACTCAAGTCCTCATGAATTCATGATATACCCCTTTGAGGATGCCCTTTACCTGTTTCACAGGATCAAGCATATCTATAGGATGTGTAGATTTACAGGGAGTCTACGGCAACTGTGGTACTTGGGTAATCGTCTAGAATGCTGATATGAGAAACGACCTACTTGCGCCTCACCACTTGACCGTCGTCTTCCGAGCTAACTCTCCCGTAGTCTCTGTGTTTCCCTCTGGTCCACCACCTCCAGCAACCCCGGCATCTCGGAGATTAGTTATGCTAATGCTTCCGAGGCTGAGGACGCGGGGCTCGCTGATGAGCCCCTTCAGCGACTCTGCTCGCTGGCGCTGGCCACTCGTCAGTCCGGCTGACGTACGCTTGAAGATGGCGCGCAGGCCACGAAGGGAGGACGAACGCGTCGGCGCTGCGTCGCTTGCGCCATTTACTATGCGTTGAGGGGAGTACTCATGGCCCTGCAGGTTCACCCATGGCGATGACAAGTATGAATTCGAGGCCGAACTGAAGGACGTGATGGTCGAGAATGGTGAAGATGCGCTCGATAGCGTGGCGGGAGGATAAATCCTTGTGTGGTGTGTGGCACCATTGCGCCGCGTTGTGTCGGTGTCGTGGGGTGTTATTGGGTATGATTCGGGCAGCTTCGCGGACTCATCCTTGCGATTTGAAGTCCCGACGGGGGTCATTTCCCCTAGGTGAGAGCCAGAGGTGATGGGCGACTGATTTATCTGCAGTACTGGTTCGCTCAATCTGCGACAGCAACGAACGTGGTGGGGAATTCACCTCAGGGAGGGGCGGATAATAACGCGATGCCTGGGTTGTCATCGGGAGCGATGTGTTTCGGAGGTCCTTCTGTGGATGGCGATTCCTACAGTCGCTAGGAGGAGATGGCCCCAAAGTAGACGAAGCTCCAGGTAAGTCTCGTTCCTAGGATAATGACGAGTCTCTGACAGCTGTTGGAAAGGGAGAGGAGTGGTCACTCACCGACTTATCGTCAACAGAAGCTCCCTTGACCGTGGCATTCTCTCTGTGCTGCCAACGTGCAAGGTTCACAGGTTTTAAGTCAACGTGGACCGTCTCGCCATCGGTACTCACCAAAGGTGATGCTTGCAAGGTGCTGACTGATCCAGCAGAACCTGGCGACTAAAATTTATGTTTCCGTTTTTCCTATCGCCGGGCCATGAGCCTGACACGTACCCGCATTCTCAGGCTGCGCAGTGGGATGTATGCGCGCGAACGAGTCCAATTTCGACGGTCTACCCTCGGGACCATGAGCACCAGCGGACAGCCCGTCAAACATCTCGGTCCATCCCTTCGCAAAGCAGTCGATATCTTCCACGAGCGCCTTGATCCCCGCCGGGAAGCCAAGAGGCGCACCAGCCGCCGCCGCCGACCTGATTCGTGAAGAATCCCCCAGCGGAGAACCCGCCGCGGGCGCATGCAAAGTCCGTTTCCTAACGACTAACGGGCGTGGAGGAGCACTTTCTCGAGAAGAGGCACGCGATGGCTGAGCGACGACCGCGACCGTCCGTCGGATGGAGCGTGGCGGGACGTTGGGGACCACCGTCACTGCCACAGGCGGCGTAATAGGTGGCGCGGGCACGCGGGTGCGTAGTTGGGGCTGCCTGTTCTCCTTCCCGCTGACGCTAGCCGTGAACGAAGACTTTTTCCGTGCCGCTGAGGGCCGAGCACCTGCTCCTGCGCCGTCGCCAGACGAGGTGTTCTCGATGCGGGAGAAGCCAGCAGCGAAAGCGGTTGATACGGGGCGCCTGGCTGTCGGGTGTTGGAGTCGTGTTGATGCTGCTGTTGTTGGATTGCGTGTTTCGGGCTGCTGGTGCTGAGTGGGGACGGTGCGTCCCTCCTGGGCTTTAAGACGCTGTTCGTCCTTGGGTCCCGCCGCAGACGGGTGTGGAGCGTAGAACTGTGCATCAGCTTTCTTCACCTCCGGACAGGGTGTACTCATGAGGGACGACGACGCATCGCTTTGCTCCGGCGTCGGACAAGACGTCCGCCCCGATACCAGTCCCGGCGTCCTCGACCGCGACCCCGCGTGCCGGGTGCTGAGCTTTGGCAGTGAGAGGTTGCAATTTGCCGCTGGCGGCGGCGGGACGCGAGCCTGCGCCGCGGTCGAGCCGTTGTTGTTGTGAGGCGTCGCCAGCAGCGGGGACGGAACACGCCGGGCGATCCTGGAGGTGTCGCCCGATGCCGCTCGCCTAGAGCTGATACGGGAAGATAGACGTGGCGTAGGAAGCATCGACTTGCGGTGCTGACGGGAAGCCGACGACAGGGTCATATGCGCTAAGGCGCGAGGGGCGTTTGTGTGGGTATGTTCTTGTGCGTTAATCTTGTCTTTTGCCAGTGAACTTCTAATTTGGATGGACGGCAAGAAAGAGAGCTATGGTAGGTTACTGATAGCGATGTTGGGCTGTATGATGGTGAAGCCACGGGTAGAGTGTATGCCAAACAGGTTCCGGTTAACTTGCTCTGGCTCCTTCTAATTGAAGCTTTATCAGTGGTTGTTATTGATTATATAGCGTGTATAGTAGTAAATCTAAGTATATTTTCTGCTCCTAGGACCTTGTGCCAACTTTCGATCTATCTTTTCCAAGTGAACCTCGTCCTGCTTCTCACTCCTGGACGACCCAGACTGCCTATGCATCTCTTTCGCCTTTTCAAACATCTCCTTTGCATCTTTCAGCTTGTAAAGCTTCTCATAAACGATGCCCAACCCTTTGTAGTCATTTCCTTGTCCAACTTTATCATCAGCCTTCTGGTGGGCTTGAAGAGCTTCTTTATACAGCTGCTCTGCTTTGCTGAGGCCTCCCTTCTTCCTCTCCACATCCCCCAGGCCATTCAGAGCATTTCCTTGGCCAATGCTATCACTTGCCCTTTTATAATCTTCAAGAGCACTTTGAAACATCCGGGAAGCATCATCAAGCCTGTCCCGAACATAATAAATTTGTCCGATCGACCTTTGGCAGTTCGCCTTCCCAAGACTATTGTTTGTGGCCTCATACAGGCCCAAGGCAGTATTGTACTTGCTAATAGCTTTGCTATTGTCCTGTCGTCTATGATATATGCCACCCAAGCCTTTAAGGTCGTTAGCCTGGCCGAGCTTATCAAAAGCTTTTTCGTGAGACTGCAGGGCCTGGGTATAGTGTTCTTCCGCCTCGAGGAGCTTGTCCTGCTTTCGATAAAGGTCCCCAAGGTGGCTAAGAGCGTTGGCCCTTCCGAGATCATCATTGGCCAGCCCGTGAAGACGTAAAGCCTCCTTGTATGCCTCTTCGGCCTTGGCCAGATCGTCCAGCCTCTGATATATGTCCGCAAGGCTCGATATATCGTTGGCCTGACCAACGAGGTCGTTAACGGCCCGATGGAGATCCAGGGCTTGCTCAAAGCACTCCCTGGCAAGCTTTATCTCGTCCATCCTGAGACGGACGTGGCCGAGCCCTTTCAGGCTGTTGGCCTGACCCAACTGATCGTAATGCTCTCGATGAAGCGCCAAGCTCTGCTGATAGTACGAGCACGACGCCTCCAGATCGCCAAGCTTCCTGGACGTGTCTCCGAGATGCGTCAAGGCGTTGGCCTGGCCGTACGTGCTATCGGCCTCTACGTTGAGCTCGTATGCCCGTTGATAGTGCGTCTTGGCCTCCTCCATCTTGTCGCTCCTATACAGCACGTCCCCGAGATGGCAGTAGTCGTTGGCCTGGCCGATGACGTCTTTGGCCTCCTGATGAAGGGCAAGAGCCCGCGAGAAGTGCGCCTCGGCAGAGGGCACGTTGTCGTCGCTGAGGCAGATCGACCCCAGCGACGTGTAGCAGTCTCCCAGGGTCTCATCGGAGAGGCCCCCTACTTCGATGGCGGACGCGATGACCACGTCCGAGAAGTTGCCGACGTACGAACAGAATTGCGTGTATGCGATCACGGCTTCGACGACGGGCGTAATTTCTTTTTCTTCCGACGATTGAGAGGGCGACCAAGCGAGAGACTTTTGCAGCACGGCTCCCATGTTGTTCATCTCCGCCGTCATCCGCTTGAACAGGTCGGCGCCGAGATTATCGTATCCGTGAGAGGCGAGCGTGACGTAGTAGTCCCTCAACGCCCGTCGATCCGCCTGAGCGGCGAGCGAGTGGTTCTCGCAGTAGAGCCTGACGAGCGAGTTCACCTGGACCCTCTTGTTGTCCGCAGTGCGAACTGCCAGGCTGCGCCCGACGAGCGTGTCGAGGCCCCGCGAGATATCGGGGATGTCGGGGAACAGACGGCGGAACTCGGGCAAGGGGGAGACGGGCACGCCGTCGGGCAAAAGGCTGAGTATGCCCAGGAGGCGCTTCGACGAGGCGTCCGAGGCCATCCGGCCGCTCTCGAGGGAAAGCGCGATGGAGAACTCGAGGCTGGACAGCTTGTCCCCCTTCTCCTTTTCCACCACCGCGATGTTCTCCCTCTGCCAACGCTCCCAGAGCGCCTCCGCGGTCGACACCTCCGCGAGGCTGCCCAGGAGGGTGACGGCGAGCGGGAGCCGATCGACGGCGTCGATGAGCTTCTCGGCCCACTCGTCGCAGCTGCCGCCGGCGAGACATTCCCATGTGCGCTTCGCGGCCTCGCGATCGAAATTCGTGAGAGGCGGCAACATGGGCAACGTCCACGCCGTCTCCTTCGGTCTCTCACCGCCGCGCATGGTGACGACGACGACGACGGAGGGAAGCGCGGTGATGTCCGCGAGCAGAAGCTCGACGGCGCGCCTGCCGCTGGGCCCGGGCTGGTCCCAAGGCGACTCAAAGTCGTCCAGACACAGCAACACGCCGCCCTCCTCGGACGACAGCGCGGAGAGCACGCGGGACTCCAAGCCCGCGGCGTAGCTGTCCGACGCCGTGCCCGGTTGGAGCAAGGAGAGGCGGTCGGCGAGCGCGACGAGCAGCGCGTCGCGCAGCTTTATGGATTCGCAGGGGACGACGTAGCGCGCGTCGCCGAAGCGTGCCACGACTCGGTCGTGCGTGAGCACGGCGTGGGCGAGCGCGCTCTTGCCCACGCCTCCGGGGCCCAATATTGCGACGCGCGCAGGGGACGGCGACAAGACGAGATCTACGATCTTCTTCACTTCCGCGTCGCGTCCGAAGAAGACTTGCGGCCGTGTGGGGCGGGGGTGTGACCTGGATATTATCAATAAACGTCAGTACAGAAAAGGCAAGGGAGGGAGGATATGGGACGAGCACGAACGACATTATGCTGGAGGCGCCCGACGGCTGTCGGACGTGCGGGCTCGATGGCGTCGACGGCTCGGCCACTTGAGGCTGGGGAATAGGCAAGGTGTAGTATGGAGGCATTGAGTGAGGCTCCTCGACATAAACGGAGGGCACGGGGATGGATATCGGCATGGGAACGGACATTGACATTGGGGTAGTCGCGGCGGAGGGTATAGGAACGGGCAAGGAGTGCGTAGGATATGGTATGTGCACTGGCATTGATATTGGCGTCGGGACAGGCATCGACTGTGCCCTCTCGGTAATCAATTGCTGAAAGCGGAGATCCAACACCATAGCAGCCTGCCAGTGTGCCAGAATTCGTTCACGTTTTAACGCCATGCACGCGATTATGAAACCGACAAAAACGAGGTTCGCTCACCATGAACCGATCGAACATCCTGATCATCTGTCGGTCGCATCTCTGAATCGCTCTGACCATATCGTTGCGCGCCAGACCTCTCTTGAACTGTTCGAACTTTGTCCTCCCCCGACATCGAGATAGGACTTCGACTACTCGTATGAACTCGCTGTTCCAAAAGAGAAAAGGGTGAGGCAAAACCGGGACAGAGAGAGAAATAGGAAAAAAAAGACCGCACCCCTCAAGCTCGTTTATGATACTGACAAAATTCTGCGGAAACGTCTCTTCGTCGCAAAGCCCATGACGCTGACACGAAGCACAAAAGTGCCTGACGAGATCGACGACCTTGACGACGTTATACATGACCTCTTCCCACATCTCTCGATAAAGATCGACTTCCTAAAATAATAAACGTTGAACCCAACCATCCTCTCTCTCTCTCTCGACGAAGGGGGACGAAAAACCTGTGACGTACACTCTTGATCCGGATGATCTGCACAAAGACGTTCGCGACGGCTCCTAGGTAAGGAACGCCCGACGCCAAGCTGGCAGCTTCGTTGAGCACAGCGATGGACATCTCGAACGCGCCCAACTTTGCCTCTATCCTGAGAGGCCGGGGCACTGCCACAACCGCCGGTACTGTCGTCGCTGCTACATCTCCTGATGAAGCAGCGATATCGAGATCTAACAAAAAAAAAAAAGGATGGCTCAGGTCAGCAGGCGCGGTCGATAAAAAGGATTGTCTTGTTGATGGAATTAACCTGGCGGTGATTTGACAGACGTTGGAGGGGCAAATTCCGAGGAACGAGGAGACCTGCGCAAGCGGCCGAAGATCTTGGACGGGCTGGGCGCGGTACTCATGGTGGTCGTAATTCGTACTGATCTGCGTTTACCGAACTACGGAAACTCGAGGGTGAGCGAGGGACATTTGGCAGTGCCATGATTGAGTGCCAATAGAGCAGTGCCAGTGCCAGTGCCTGGGCCACGTTTCCCACCGCGTACAGCCTTTTCTGGGGTTTATATATATAAGTCAATTGTAGATTATACACATCGTGCAACCGTATAAATAAATACTGCTACGTTGTTGGGTGTTGGAGTAAAATGTGACGTGGGTGCTCTCTATCTGTACTACACAAGAACACAAAGAGAGAGAGAGAGAGAGAGAGAAAGAAGCACATCGGGGATGATATACACAGGAGAGCCGAAGTCTGTCGTGCTTGTCATGTCCAATCAAAATCGTGATACGTGCAGAATGTCAGATGGAATATCGTGGGGGATATTTGGACGCTTGCTGGTGCGGAGTCAAGAAAAGGAGGAGGGGGGTATTGAGGATGCTGCGATGATGAATGCGAGTGTTGCATGCAGAGAAGATGGGGAAAGCGATGAACCGAAAAAACCAAAGATGACAATGCCGAGTGAGCGAAAAGGGCAAGAGGGGAACCCGCACTTAGATCCGTAATTCGCGGAACCCACGCACGTCCACCCGTCCAGTCCCGTTGCGCATCCATTCACCATCCACGTTCGCCCGTGCCCGTGCCCGTGCCCGTGAATCCGCACCCCTGCCGGTGCCAGGGGCGCGGAATCGTCCGCCGGGGATCACGATCTTCCCTGCGCTGCCGCGGTGTCGGGGTAGCCCCGCGGCCTTGCGTTCTCTCTTGGTTAATCGCCGAGGAACAGGTGCCGAACCTGGCGGTGGTGACGGCGAAGGTGAAGGGGAAGAAACGGGGCTCAGAGAAGCCGTTTCAGATAACGCCGGCGTGTCAGCATCGTCCGCGTCCGCGTCCGCATCTGCCTCTGCGCCTTCGTCCCCTTCGCCATCGCCGTTATCTCCTCCGTCCACGTCCGCGTCCGCGTCCACATCCGCGTCCATATCCGCATCTACGTCCCCCGGCACAGCTGCGAGCCCGCGCGCTGTCCCACGCCGTGTGCGCTTTGCAGCGCTCATACTCGTCGCCGATACCTCCGATGACCCAGACGATTCGTCGAACGAGCGCTTCGGGGAGCGGTGGAACTCGCGTTCGCGCGCGTATAAATCGGGGGGTAAGGATGGTAACGCCGGAGGTGAGACCGATCGCGAACTCGGGAGAGGAATATCGGCTGGCGTTGGTGGCGTCGCAGCTACCACCACAGGGAGTGCCATAGACGAAGAGGCGGACGGCCGCAGCACCTGTGAACACCGCCGAGGACGCGAAAGTGGCTTTGGCGCCGAGACGGGGACAGAGGGGAGCTTTGTGGCAGAGGCAGAGCCTGCACGGGCACGCGCCTTGCTGTTGGGTTTCGAAGACGATTTGGGGGCAGGTGGAAGGTCGTGCGGGGACACGTGGTTTGCGGGAAGCTCGGACACGTTCGGCAAACCAGAATGGGGTCCACGGAGGTTTCGGATGGATGAAAAGTGTTCCCAGTCGTGATAGCTACGAGAGATGAAGGGTGAGGAATGCACGAGAAGCCACGCTAAGAGACGAGAGAAGATGCTCACGCCACGTAAACCGTTGGGGATTCCTCATCTTGATCGTCGTCACCGTCTTTGTATATCGCGGCCTTATCTGGGTGGGCCTTGTCCCTCTCAGCCCTCCGACTTTCCCTCCGGGCAGCCCTCCTAGAACGATCGTTCAGGACAGGTTCCCGGTCGACGAGGGTCGTGGCGAGGGACGACGACGACGATGTGGGTGTCTCCTTGACCACGGCTACGGCAACGGCATCCCAACCGGCAGCCCATTCGATGAGATAGACGAGGCCGGGTTGTATGACCTTGACGTTACACTTCTTCATATGCGCAAACGCGGAGAGTTCGAGATGGCCACCATATGTGGCTGGGAATTATGAAAAGCCGCGTGTGCGGGCGCTTGAGGAAGACCAACAATAGAACAAGTGGGGCCGCTCACCAGGTTGACGCATGAGAGAGAGGTGGACGTCCAAGCCACGTTCGTCATCGACGAAGGGGGCATAACGGATGCTGTGGGACTGAATCCAATCGCAGATGTCCTTTCGAAGCTGGAGGTGACGAGACTCTGTGCCAAACAACTGGTCTGAGAGCGCACGAAAAAGGCAATTTCCGTCGCCGGTTGTGTCGGAAGCGTAGAGCCCGAGTTGGCGGAGTTGTTCCGTGAGTTGTTGTGTGTTGCCTTCTGGGTCCGAGAGGAGCTGGTAACGGCGAGAGGGGGGGGAAGGGTATGGGTAAGGAGGTGTAGTAGGAGAGAGAGGGGGGGTAGTAGACGGGGAGTCGGGGTAGAGAAGAAAAAGAAAAAAAGGATAGAAAGATGATCAGTCGGAAAGTCGAAAACGAAAAGGATGACGAGATGATACTTGCCTTTCCCTTGCTAGAGCGAGTCGTGCGCGAGCGCACTGCAAGCACGTTGACTGGGATCAGTAACCGTAAGCGAGGATAGAGTCAAACATACAGGGTAAAACAGCCTTTTGGCCACGCCTGTGACTCCTAGGAGGGCCCATGTGTTGAGATAGAATAAGAAATAATAGGGACAGTTGCGTGTTGACTCTGCCGGGGTTCGGGGCTCAACGAAAGGGAGACGTCTCTTTCGGGGTCCCTCTCCCTATGAAACGGACCCCGGGAACACGTCACCGCCCTAATCCCAATTCGGCTCCATCCCTCCACCAACCCAACGACGCTCTTGTTCTCTCCCCACGCCACGCCGCCCAGGCATTACATACAGCACCCGATACTGTACTCCACCGCAGCCCGCAGTCCTTCCCACCATCTCCAGTCCCTCGCGTGTACATTTTCACGTCTCTTTTCTATATATATTCAAAAACAGGTTTTATAAATAGCAGCATTTTTAACGTGTAGAAATCCGCCATGGTCGTTGTCGATGAAAAGGCCATGCTACCACCACCACCTGCGTACAGCAGCGTTCCCCGCGCGAACACAAATGGCTCCCCTGTTCCACAATCGCTCCATCCGCCGCCATTCTCGGCTCCCTTTCGCAAACTCGCCACCCTTTCCGATCTACCTGCACATCTGCTGCTCCACATCGTCCACCGCACATTCCCACAGGCGCCCGATAAGGACTACAATAAGTTAGAGCGGCAGAGGAAGACCCTCCGATGGCTCACCATGTCCCTACGGCTCGTCAATCGCACGTTCTACATAGGTATGCCCCGTCCATGTCAGAAGCAGAAGCACGACCAGTCCCCCCCCTGTTCCATTCTCTCGAACCCTCCATCTCGTCATGTGGCTGTGCTCCCGCTTTCTCAGTAATCTGAAACTGAAACACTGATCTCTTTCTTTTCTTTTCAAGCCTGCATGCACGTGCTCCGATCGACCTATCTCCCCTCTTACGCCTCGCTCATCCGACACCCCTACACGTCCGATCCCTTCCCGCTCACGGAAACCCCCTCGAGCGACGCATGCACGCCGCTAAACCGGAGCCGCGAAACGACAGTGCTGGATCACTTCATCGCGCTCAAGGTGCACGACGACGTCTTTGCGGACGAGTCGGAACTGCACCTCGGCCAGCCCGAGGCCTTCCGCGACCTCTTCGACCTCATGCAGCCCCGCGCCCGTCTCGAGGACCTCCTCCGCGCCTATCTCGCTCCAACCCGCCTCGACCTCTCCGCCTACAGCGTTACCTTTGCGCCCAGGCGCGTCGGCGTCGTTGGTCCCTCGCGCCGGACGATCGTCGATGTCGAACGGACAAAGGACGAGAGACTCGAGGTGGCTGCCAAGCGCCTCGCCAGGAAGCTCATGGAGTATATCGCGGCGAGGAGATGATGTGATGCCCATCTCGTCTTCCATCCTTTTGATCCCTTTCCCCTTCTTTCTTGTATTCTCGAACGATTCGGCTACTAATCAATACTCATGTCGTTATATCGCGCCCTTTAGGCTTTTCGGTTCTACTCACAGATGTTAGCGAAGAACCCCCACCCCCTTACATTTGTAGTTAAATAGCAATGATATTGGACCACGCAGAAAAGAAGCTGTCCAGAGTGTGAATTGGCACCGAAGGTTGCTGAAACGTCCAACAGGAAGCCCTCCATCACGCATCGCGTCTACGTATCCGTGATGTTCTACTACTTTCTATCTTCTCGCGATCTAGGAATGTTCTATTTCCTGAAACAATGCCCGAATATCGGTATTGATAGCCTCCAGTCATCGTCATTGAATGGGGCCTTCGAACATTCCAACGAATCCTGTCAATGAATCCTCTTTCTTTCCCCCCGAGTTTCACAATCCGACCCAAAATTGTTACGATGCTACGTGTTACATCGTAACATGTACTGTAATTAACCCTGGCCCGTGACTCCATCAATGACTCACTGCATGTACTCATGTGGAGATAGATGCTCTGTAACAGTAACCGTACCCGCCAATCTGCTGCACAGCTTTTAATAATCCCCAAATTAAAGAAGCCACCCCTCCCAACTACTTCGTCGTGAGAGCGAGAGAGAAGGCCCCGGCCTCCGCTCGTCCCCGACAGCGGGGATCAACAAACTCAAACGTCTTTCTGAATTGCACCCGAAAATGAAGGGGGTTGATGTAATGAGAACGACGATAGCATCTTCTGAAAGGAAGAAAAAAAAATATGAAAAAAAAATCGATTGGTGATGGATCTGATCACCATGTTACCGTACCCGTACTGCTTTCCGATCGGGACTTTCGAAGCGTCGCGTCTTCAAGTTGTTCTTCTCTCATTATCCCATACCGTAAAAGCCATAACGGTACAATGGACAGATACAGTCAAACACCAAACCGCCACTGACATCGTTTACAGTACCGCAACCCTGAAAAATCTGAAGCACAGTACAAATCAAGGCCGGCCAGACGCGCCTCACCCCCAACATCTAGATCGAAGGAAACCCGGAAACGGAAAAAGGTACGTAGTACAGTAGAGAGATAATTGAAGCCTTCAATTGACTTTTTGAATTGTAATTCGTTGCCGCGCCTTTGCAAGTGCACCCGGACGTCCCGATTTCCCCCTGCACTGGGCCCGCAGTCGCAAGTGCCGCGCCGAACGGCGCGACCGCTGTGAGAGTGAATGAGGGGGATTGCAGGGTGGTGGGGCCCGTAGCTGCTACTAGTGGCGCGAGCGCTCGGGGGAAATGTATAAGATTAATGGAATGGTAAGCGACCATCCATAGTCTTGCAACATACTTACCCGAAGCAGGAGGAACTGACGGGTCGAAGTTTATGCTTTTCGTCAAAGACAGACATCCGCACCTGAATCAGCTGGATCCACCTTTTATGGCGAACGGCGAAAAATTCCCTAGGGCTCTTTCGCACTCTGCTTGAAAGTTGAATCCGGGCTGATTTAGAACTTTCTCTCTCATTATCTCATACCGTACATGGACGGATACAGCCAAACACCAACCCCCACTGACATCTTTTAGCGTAAAACTGAAGTGTAAAAGTCAAGGTTTTTACACATCTAGATCGAGTGAAACGTGGGTGAAGATATAATAGAGCTTTAATTGACTTTTTAATATACAGTACTGGTAATTCGTTGCCGGGCCTTTGCAAGTGCACCCGGACTTGCCGACTCCCCCGCACTGCCCGCAGTCGCAAGCGCCAACCGGCATGACCGCTGCGAGAAATGAATGAGAATCAGCAATCTTACGGTGCTGAGGCCCGCAGGTGTAGCCGCACTGCACCCGTACCTGGAGCTCAGTCTGATCGATCCTTCTACGGTGTTATGTTATGATAATACCACTCCCTAGTGGTACCCACCTGACCCATGGAACTCCCTGACAGCACCTAAAACTCGATTGAATTGCATTTTACCTGTTAAAGTGTTGATTCGATCGTCGCCAACTTGAACCCGAGATGAAACCGCGTTTGAGTAGCACGAGAGGGGTTATCGGTACTGAATTACAGTAAACAGCAATTTGCGGACAGCACCATCTGTACATGTACGGTACAAACCCGGACGTGTGGTGATAAAGTGTACCTATAACCCGTGACCGCGTGACCAACTGACTGAGAACTCGCCCGGACCCGCACTGCCAATCCGGCTGACGTTCGTCCACGGTGCCTTGGCGCGATCTCAAACCCGAAAGTTTGTGCCACTGTCACATACATACAGTACGCCGGTTGGATCGGAATCGCTCACTGACAGCGCCCCTCGGACCTCACCCAGTCTCCTAGCTAGCTAGACCCGGATCTGCCCCGCTGACACTTAGACAAGCGCTGAATTGAAAATGGATCGAGGCACTCTTGTTTTACGGGTATACAGTAACTGTAACTCTCTTGCCAGTTCCACACAAGGAACGTAAATAGTTAAATGATGTGGGTTATTAGAAACGTCTATTACTATACATGTAAGTTGCCGGAACACGGGTTTCTCAAATGGAGAACGAGAAACCATACCATCGCATAACGTGTCATTAAGTCATTCATTGTTCAAACGCTCAAACGTTCAAGTTGTGTGTTGTACTCGGTGCATGCATCCCCCTGCGGGGGGTGGCCCGTGTGCCTCGCGGACTCGGAGCAAAGGGGGGCATATATGTCACGGCGTTGGATGTCAATTTCTTGTTTTTACGTGGGGCCGGCCCTGTGGCATTCGGGGCTGGGGGGGGCTGGACTTTGCATTAGCTCTGTTGTCTATCCTATTCATATTCAATTCAGCCGTGATAAGGAAAGGAAACGTTGTATACCATACTGTTTGGGGGAAATTGAACCCGGTGGGGCAAGGAGTTCTAGATCTGTGGCGTAGCGCTTCGTCGTCGCACAAATTTCTTGGCATTAGCCCCAGGTACCTGCGTCGGCCAAGGTGTCGGTCTGACACTTGACACTGACACGACACTTGTGACGTTGGACGCTGGACATGGACATAAACGCGGGGTAAAATCCAAATGCGACCACAGATGATAACATCTTGGATAACATGATAGTACGTTGGCTATGTACTTATCTTTACTCTCACGTGCGTGTTGATAACCTCTTTCCAGACAGTAGACGAATCGGTCATACGAGCTGGCGCTCATGTTCACGATTGTTCTCAAGCAGGCTTCAATCGTTGACTCGAGGGGCAGCCAAGTAGCAGATGAAAGCAACACCATCAAGGTACGACTAATGAGGCATGCCATTGCATACGTTCCGGGTGATCAGAAGACAAAAAAAAGTGTGTAGGATGAGCGGGGGATGACATTATACAGTGCAATAGAATTAGCAACGCGTCGACAAAAAAAGGTTGTGATGGAAGAATGAAATGCATGCGAAAGGTGGCGAACAGGTCAGGGCGTTGAGCATAGAAATCCGCGCAAGCTCGTTCATCGAGCATCGAGCACTGTGACAGCCCAAAAACGAGGTAAGGATGATGATGGCAGGGACACATCATCCCGAATCTCCATTCGTAGGTCGTCGTCTTCGGCCCTCTCGACGAAGAAACGCTCGCTGAGCGACTTGGTGCCCTTCTTCCACCTCGCGCTCAACCTCAGCCCGTAAAAGACGAGGATCTTCCTCTCCTCCTCCTCCCCCCCCTCCGCCGCCCGCACGCGTCCACAACGGGTGCGAAAACAAGGTGTCCTCCTCATCCCGCTCCGCCGTCTCCCAAGCAGGCTCCTTCCAAACACTGCGGCGCCCACCCCGCGTCCCCGGTGCCGCTTGCATCCCTGTCTTCCCCGTCCCGACCGGCAACGAGGATGACGACGAGGACAGCTCCTGGCCGGTCCCAAACCCGAGCCCCGCCCACTCGCCCTCCAAATACGCGTTGTTCTCCGAGCCCCCCCGCTCTTCCGCGTACGCCCAACGCCACAGCCGATCAGAGTGCACGGCCGACCTGCGGGACAGCGTCAGGTGCAGCGTCTCGCTGCCGCTGCCAGACGGTCCCTTGCGCCCGTCCAGCGCGCGGAGCCCCGCCCGCGCGTCGTCTATCGACCGGAAATGCAGGAACGCGCCGCGCGGTTCCCAGCGCTTTTCGCCGCGGAACGGCGGCACTATTGGGTTCGATGAGTTGTGGGGTTCAGTTTGTATAGGTGAGGGAGGGTGAGGGAAGGAGGACGTACGAACGGTCGCTCCGACGATGTTGGGGATGTCGCTTGCCCACTGTAATAACGCATGTCGGCCATCGGACGCGGACCACCCTGAGATGTACACGGAGCGGTACAAAGGACCGAGGTAGAACACCCACGGCGCAAAGTCGACGTCGAGCAGACGCTCCTCGTAACGGAAACCGTGCGGCACGCCCTGACGCGCCGCACGAACAGCCTCTTCCACACTCGCAAACTCGACGTGCGCAAACCCATTCGTGGCTGTTTATATTATTTTTATTTTTTCGTGAGTTGGTTGAAGGGAATCAAAAGTGAGAGGAAAGACGGTTGGTTGGTTGTACGCACATGTGCGGACTTCGATGACGCAGCCGAGGCGGCTCCAGAAATTGGTGAGGGCCTCTCGGGGCATGTCGCTGGGCAGCCGACCGACCCAGAGCACGCGTGAGGGCCCGCACGAGCCTTTCCACCCCGGCACCGTCCTCTTGAGCTCCTCGACGAGAGCACTAGACGCCGGTTTCTCAAGTTCCCGGAGATGCTCCTCCTCCGAGTCAGTCGACAAATTGTGCGGTCTGTTCTTGGTGCGCTCGATGCGCAAGGATTGGCCCCGAAAGGTGATCGGAACGCGCTCGTGGACACGCAAAATGTCTTCGACGCGGTCGTCGCTCGAATACACGAAATACGCGTATTTCGAACCAGGTCCTAAAACAAATATCCGAGGAGTTCGGGGATGAGAGAATGACAAGGTGAAAAGAAAAAAAAAAAAAACATACGCATCACGAATTTCTTGTACTTTCCAAGCGGCCTAAATACCTCCGACAGCTGCTCTTGCGTCGTACCCGCAGGGAAGTTCGACACAAAGATCGCACCGTCGTTCGCACCATCATCGCCGTCCTGCTCGTTCCGCACGTAAAAAGGCCCGCGCGACGCGACGGCGCCGCCGGCGTTAACGCCCGCCGAGTGCTTCCCCCGAAACACAACGACTGAACGCCCGCGCACCCACAGCGGCTGCTCCGCATATGCGTGCAGCGACCGCGTCACGCTCTCGACGTCCGCAAACACGACGTCTGCGCGGCGCCCGCCGGCGTGTACGAGGACGCGCGTGACCTCGCCGAAGCGCTGGAAGACGGTGCGGACGTCAGTCTTGAGGGTGCCGGGTGGCAGACCTCCAACCGCGACCGTCGTCGAGGAGGAGAAGGAGGACGAGCCCGCGTCCGTCTTCTCGTCGGTGGCCTTGTTATCGTTCGCCTTTTGCTTGTTTTGGTCCTGGTTGGTTGACGAGGGCGATTGCTCGGTGATCGGTGTGGTTTTAGTGGAGAGTAGGAGGCTCGGCGGGAAGGCTGGTGGAATGAGAAGAGGGCGCAGTGTGCGGGTGGGGGTGCCCGGACGCGTAGACGAGCGATTGGCCTGAGCAGGACTTGCCTTAGCTTGGGTAGTGTCATCATCATCACCCCGCCGCAAGACGCGCTTCATATTCGTCGAGTTTCCCACCACCACGTCTGGGTCTGCGACGCGCACATCACCACCATCCGCTCGCGCTTCGGGTGATGGTCCACCAGAAGTGCCAACTACGTGTGAAGACGAGGTTTGAGAATTGCCGAGTCGCGGGGACTCTTCGGAGGCACCACCCTCGCGCAGACGGCAAACGAGCGATGTGGAGAATGGTTGGTGGCGTGTATTAGAGCTAGATGCGGCGGTCGGATTCTGCAGGTCTGGCGGTGCGCGGGAGGGTAGGGTTGCGGTTGCGCGAGAGAGTCGCTGGCCGTGGACGATGCATAGAGGATGGTGATGATGCCTTGAGAGGGCACGCCGTAGCATTGGTCCCGCTCGCTCAGCTGTGCCAACTACTGACGGTGTCACCTTTCGCTCGTCGCTCGCTCACTGCGTTCTCCGAACACGTGATGGGCCAGAACTTTGATCTGGATCTGATCTGATAACCTTCCTCCCCGTCCCCGACTAACTGGGTCAATTCGAAGTCAAGTCGAAACACGCATACAACGGATGAAATGATTCATTATTCTTTTTTTTTCAGCATGGCCACCATACAAGTACAGGAATAGCTACAGCTAATCGACGGCATGTTTCTCGTGGTCAAGAAAACAAGTCCTAAATGCACGGTGAGTTGTCACCAGGCACCAGGAATGTGCACAACCAATCCATCCCATAAGAAGGACCACCCTGCAGTGAGTAGCTTCCTCATAAATCATTCACCCTGGGATGGTCTTCCCACGGATTAGGGGCCACAACCTGCCTAGTGCCAATACAGTACACGAAAACTGTCATTGCATCCAGGCGTTGGGGTCGACCCTGCCTCGTTAACAAATTAGTGCGCAACATCGATCCTCGCAGACAGAACAAAAAACCCACATTCAGTTCCCACGTTCCATACCACACCAAGAAAAGTGGGCGCACGCATTTACAGTAGTGCCAGTAGTGATGTGCCAGTCGCCACATAGTGGCCACATGGCCGGGTGCCACTGGCGCACGTCGCATCGTGGTTGTGAAAAAAACACGCCGCCACACACAACCCTATCAGAAGTAGTCACGTTGGGCTCGCCTCGTTGAAATTGACATGTTGTCAATCCGCCAGGCCTTCCCACAGGCCTGGCTTAGTCGTTTTTCGAACGCCAACGTCGATTCGTCCAACAATTTCAAAACGAGTGAGAGGGGGCCCCGCGAGCGGGCGGGCTGTGGCGCGAACAGACCGTACGTACGTTATCGGCCAGTGATCAAAAAGGTAGATAGATGTTAACAACAACATCAATGATAAGGGGGTTGCTTTCCCTGGCACGTTGGCGTTAGTACTAACCCCAGTCTAGGCAGTTGCTAACTGTATGGCTGAGCTAGCTGGGTGCAGATCTCGAGCGCACATCTCCTTATCTCTTCCGAGTTCCGAGTCTTCTTCTGCCCTTCAATTTCCCCCTACTACCCTTACTAGACCAAATCCGACTCGGTGATGAAAAAAACAGCCAATAAACAATATCCTTTTATCCCATTGCTGACGTATAGAAAAATAGATGGATGGAGAAAGTCGTTATTAGACAGGGTCGTCCACCAGTCACGAGGCCAGCCTGAGCCAATAGCATATTTGCCATTTCCCGAGTCGAGACCCGATAATTCGGAGAGGGATTCATTATGACGAGGACTCTGGACCACACGACCGTGATTCCCCAATCGACCGTTATTACGATTCTACATGTGTGCTCTGCTTTCATTTTAAAAAATACATTCTCCGTCGTTCGGCCCTGCCAGTGGCGATCAATCCGAGTTTACCATTCACCCATTGCATGCGAGCGTGGAATCTTCGGTACTGCTAGTACATATCTATCCATCCGCGCCATCTCTCAATCACGTCACCCGGGCGATAACGACGGTGATAAAACCATACAGCCGCTGCCAGGACAACCCCCAAAAAGCACTTTCAACATGATGATTGTACTATATTCACACCATCTCTAAGCACATGACATATGTATATGACCGAGAGTCTCACCAAACCAAAAGGGGGGAATACTACACGACGACACAAACAACAACAACACGACGACAAACAACAAAACAAGCGAAGTGCAAAGGGGGGGGTGCGCGGGTATACATATGATGCCTATCTAAATAGGCATCGATCCAATCGCGCGGCGGCGTGTACGTACTGTATGATCATATTGTATACTTATTATCGTCCCGGGCGTCAAAAAAAAACGCGTGACGTCGTTCTACATTTGCAAACGAAGATGGGGGATTTGCTCGAAAGCTCTAGCTCGTCTCTCTAAAGTCCCTTGTCAACGTTGAGCGCTTCGAGCGCCGCATTAGAGCGCAGGTGCAGCTCGTTCTTTTTTTTTGAATTGTCATAATAGGAGTCAGTAAGGAACGAGGGGACAAGACAGATAAGCGAGCGTACCTCTAAACTGTACTTGCCCTGCACAGAAGTAAGCGAAAAAATAATAATCGTCAGCGGCCCTCCAAGGGTCGACAAGCTCGCACAATACGCACCTTCCGGCCCGCGCTATTGACCTCAAGGGGCTTACCAGACATGACGAGATCGAGCTGAACGCGCGCGCCCTCTCTGTCCCCCATGCAAGCGAGCAGACGTCCATATTCAAAGTCTAAAGGAAAATCACGTCGAATCGAACGTGGGTCAGCCCCCACGGTTAGTTAATCAGCTGCGCGACCTGTGTCGCTCACTCACGGGCAAAGTACACCACGTAATGATCCAGCTCGATCTTGGGCCCATTGTCGAACACCGCCTGGAACGCGGCGCAAGCACGCTCCGCGGCTTCCGACTGAGGCATCGACAGGACCTCGTCCGGATCCACGAGGGCATCAGGACCCTGACCAAGGGTAGGTATCAGCAGCGAACCCCCCAGATCGACGGATTTTTGAAACCGTAACGTACAGGATACGCGATGTAGCGCAAACACACGCCTTGGAGGTGCCGCGCCAAACACCAATCGTCCCAGAACGCGCCACAGCCGGAGCCGGAGCCCTTCTCCAGGCCAGGCCCGGGATACGCCTCCGGCTGTCCCTCGTACCGCCCGAGCTCGGCGAGCGCAGCCTCCACGCGCGGGAGCATCTGTTCCGCGATCACGGTGCGCGGCGCGCGCGAGACGCCGTGGAGGACGTACGTGAGCTCGAGGGCGGGCAGGACGAGTCGCCCGCCCTGGGACTCGCACTTGCGCGCCTTGCGCGCGACGAACTTTTCGAGCGGGATCGACTTGCCCGCGATCCGTTGTCGCAGTTTCGGCACCTCCGTCATGAGCTTCAGGCCCTCGGCCTGGTTCGCTTCGCCGCCTAGCTGGACGAGAAGCGCCGCGACGCCGTACGCGTAGACTGCCTTTGACCACTAAGCAACCCGTGAGCGCGTGCTGCTAAATGTGGGGGGGGACACATATGACACATACGGTGGACTCCTTGTGGAGATTGCGCCAGCACTTGAGTGATTCTTCGATCTCCCAGAGGGCGAGATGCGAGACGGCCATCTCCCAGAACGAGGCATGGTGCAGGTTGCGATATTGACTTTGGGCGGTCATCGCCTTCTGATAGCACGCAATGGCGCGCGCAGGCTGGCTACGAATCAAACTGAGGCGGCCCTCAGCGAGTAAGAAAAAGACGCCTCGAGTGACGATCAGAATCGATCAGACAAAGAAAGAGGTAAAAGATTACCCTCAGGATAGCGCTTTAGATTCCAGTCGACGACCTTCTGGGCCATCATTACGTCGACGCCGTCGTGGGTAAAACTAGAAAGAAAGGTGTGAAATATGAGAAGGCACATGTCGCAGATACTACGCCGCACACCCTCGTCCGCTAAATCCAAATATATCATCCACAATCACGCTCCATAACCTGGCGGAGCAACGGCGTACCTTGGCTGACAGCTGGTTCGGAGGATTCCTTGGACCAACCTCCCGCCTTCTGCAACATTTCCAGACCGAGGTGACGGTTCCCCTTGTACCCGAATAGCTCGACGAGAGTAGCTAGCCTGGGAGGCATGAGGCTGATGATGATGTGTGACATGCCAACACCAAGGTAGACGCCCGAGCGGAAATGCAGGTCAATTGACTTGTCCTCGGGCCCCTCCCCACGCGTTTGTGCCTCAGCGTCCATCTGATCGATGTACTTTCCAAGCTGGCGGTAGATCTGCATGGTCGATCGTATATTGAGGCTGTTCATATCAATTTATCTCAAAAAAAAAAAGTCGAGGTGAAAAAAGGAGCGGGTCTGCGCACGCTTCTTTGATGAATGCGAGCCAGTCACCGGAATAGACGATCCCCAACAGTGCCTGGATCCGCCCAAATGAATCAGTCACATGTTTTTTATCACCACCCAACAGTGCGTGCCTTTTCGAACAAGCTCTCCGCGTACACAAGTTCGGCGTGAAGCTCGACTGGACTCATGCTTTTCGTCCAGTTGTTCGCCCCCGTCGAACCAGTCACGTAGCCCGCGAGGCGGAACGGGAGTGAAGCCGCCTTCTTACGGTGTTCGTTCGCGACCGTATTTGCGTGTTTGATGTGGGCCATAGCAGATAGAAGGTCCTGTCAAGGGGACGAGATAGTTCGTAAAAGCAATCAAAGGAACGTCGAAGAAACGCACGTCGTCTTCGTAGGACATCAACGCCTTGACGCATTGTATCAGTCCGAACCCCGTCGCAAAGTACAAACGTTCCCTAGGGACAACAGGGCACACCAACCCTCAGTGCCCCGTACAAAATGGTGTTAGCGTGAGACGACGCACTTGCGAGGGTCATTGCGATGACAGTACTCCTCCGATTCCACCATGCGCGAGTTGAGGAACGCGTCGAGCGCAAAAGCGATGCCGGGGATATCGTTCAGGGCAACGTCGTGCGAGTAGGGCCAAGTGGTGGTCGGACCTTCCTTCTCGAAGGAAGACTTCTTCGCCGGACCGAGGCTCAGCTTGGACACGTCCGAGGGGAGCGACGTCAAATCCGTGTTGGGCGTGCTCGTACTCGCAAAAAGGGCAGGCGCCGAGGAAGCGTCCGTCAAGGGCGAGGGTGGGGGCGGTGTGGTCGTCTGACCGTTGAGCATGCGAGGAGCTGCTGCTGGTATGACGTCCAGGGTGCTGCCCATCGACCGAGTCAAATTCGTTCGGGGCCGTGTGCCGTCGTCGTCCATTGGATTGAGGGTTGTGGCGAAGGGGGGTGTGTGAGAGATGATGATGATGGAGACGAGGAACCGGGCGTCTGTCCCACCTCGTTGTGTTGCGCGTTTTGCAGGGGTGCTGGGGGGTGTGTGGGGCCCGAGCGAGAAGCAGCAGCGTGTGTATACTACGTGTCAGTTCTGAATGAATGGACGGATGAATGGACAATGTGGCTGTGGGCGGGGCGCGGGTCCGGGCCAACACCGATCTGACGCCGACTATCTGTTGGCTTTGGCCCCACCCGCACCGACACCGAACCCCGACCCGACTGATCGCTCCCGCCACAAAACGGACCCGTCGGTCCGACCTCCCGCTTTACCTGCCTCTTTTTTTTTTAAAAACCAATCGCCGATGGCGCACTGACCCTCATGCCGTGCGAGCGGCGCTGGGGGGAATTAGCTGACTACTCAATCGTAGCGCTGGAGGGGAGGGGGGGTGCGGCGTGCTGTAGGGACAAACTCGCGTCTCGTCGGATCCTCGCTCTCGGTTCGTTTATTGCGCTCTCGCCACCCCGCTCGCACAAATATTCCACGATTGTCGGGCTCGGGCGGGGGCCGTCACGGCCAACCCATCTCTGGCCTTAACCTTACCCCAGGTGTCCCCTTCACGAAGCCCAGAAGCGAGAGACCGTCTCTCCGAATTCCCGGATCCACCCCCGGGACCCGTCGGTGTGGCCCGTGCTTATCCTGTGTCGTCGACGCTTACCTTCTCTGGAGGGTTATACACACAAGAGATAACCATAACGAAAATAAAATAAAATAAACAGAAAACAGATAGAAACGAAATCGCTTCCAGGCACACGACGGTATGACAAGACCCAAACACGCGATTTTAAAATGAAAAAGAAGAGAATGAGAATGATGGGTTTTGGGTCTTCTAGCCGTAGATTAATGAAGAGATCTAAAGACGTGTGTGCGTGTGGTGCCGCAGCACCGAGTTTGACAATAAATCCATACAGTAAGTATGCGGCCAGGCTCTTCAGCCACTGGCAACAGAGTCATGATGCAATGCGATGCAACGATGAATCATGCATTAATCATGTGTATCAGGTGGTTTGCCTCTGGCCTGGATGTGCGCGCGAAGCGGCACATACTTTAGCAGGCCCCTAATTCAACATCCCACTAAAGGACAAGTGCGACCACCCAAACCCACAAGCGTAAAGCACACGTTTTTGTTATTCCAACAACTACTTGGCGCCCCTGAAAATATAAATA
>Ga0307512_10001096_pt1 | contig 39330 bp, 37 predicted proteins | sample 14_EM_MG_FD_200267 | JGI IMG/M metagenome (GOLD analysis project Ga0307512, IMG submission 200267) | Populus trichocarpa ectomycorrhiza microbial communities from riparian zone in the Pacific Northwest, United States - 14_EM | ecosystem: Host-associated > Plants > Roots > Unclassified | place...
TGCGTACCCAAAATTCCTCTCCTCTCGCCTGTCTCAATGCAACAATACCAACACAATGATACTTAAGGGTGCGGCTTTCACGACTTTGCCAAAGGGCTGAAAACCCAGAGGAAGTGATTGGGATTTGGGGGGAGGCGGTGGAAGAAATACATATATATCATGATCAGTAATGGTCGAATACAATATGATTCAGACAAACAAACACAATGATACTTTGGCCCCTCGCTCGATACCCTATCCTCACAAAGATGCAAATACAAAAACACTCTCAAATTCTCCCCTCTCTGAACATTCTCCACTAACCAATCCGCAAGCTCCTAGACCTCCGCCTCGCCAAGCGGGAGCGCTTTGTATTCCTCCAGCACACCGGCGAGAACATCTATACAAGTCTCGTCCAGCGCCATAACGCTAAGCGCCCCAACAGCTGGCCTGTTTATCCCGTGCTCCCGCTCTTCCTCCGAGAGCTCCGCGGTGGGTGCGGAGCGTGACCGGGCGAGCAATTGTGCGAAATCATACGCTTTCGCTTCGAACCTTACTCCTCTGGTTAGGCTTCCATCTGTCCAGATATTAAAATACGAGCCTCTATCCATCAGCATTCTCGGCATAACAAGTCCGAAGGCTCGGAGTGCTGTGATATCCGCCAGCAGAGGCGGGGGGGCGCCGAGTTTCGGTGTACAAAGAGTTGGAATAGGTGTCTAAATTTCTCCAGGAGTGTTTCTCCGAACTGTTGCTCGAGGTCTTCGAGGGTGAAGACTTTATCTAGCTCTAAAGACTGCCCAGGTTGCATCCGGAATACCTGCATGATCCCATAGATCCGGTCCAGGCGATGGCCGCCGGGTTTTGCGGTACCGCGCCATGGAGTAGAAGGAGAATGTGTTCTGTGTTTGAAGTGAGGGGAATCCAGATTCACGGATTATATATACTAAGGAATCTAGATTTCTCAGATGAAGTGCGGGGGTGGGGGTGTGGCAGAGATACTGAGTTCCGACTTTGTGAATGAGTGTGCAGGTGGCGGCGAGGGTTTGTATCGTCCAGAATTTGTGGGCTTCAATCTTGTGGTTTTCGTCTATGGGGAAGACGCTAGCGTTTTTCTTGATTAGAGATTTTATACCCCGGTTTGCTGTGACCGGTGTCGCCTCGCGAGAGGAGGATTGCGTCCTGTCGTAGGAATGTTTCTTGGAGAGTCCAAAGGGATGTGAACTATGGGTCGTTCTGGAAAAGACTCTGGACTGTGGTGGTTGCTGATTCTAGCCAACGAGATCGTGTGATCACTGGCGCGCTAGATCGATTATGCGATGGATCAAGAATGTCCCGGTCGAGCTCAAACGCTATTGTCTCCAGCATTCCGAACAGACTTCGTAAATGCTCCGTTTTCAAGTGGTTCAGCCATACATACGAGGATTGAGCTCCTTCGAATATAGCCGCCTACCTTCCTGTCTCCTTCATCTGGAGGGCGTTGTTTTCTTGATCAATGCACGCCACGTCGATCCATACATGCTCAACGGCACCTTTTATGCCTTCCTCACCAACGTCTTCAATTGATATATTTTTTACGAGATTATGCAAGTCCGCAACCGAGAAATGATTCTCATCCACCGCTGGAACGGACCAACTAATCCCTTTAACCGGAAGCGACGGTCCTCGATCGAGTTTCCAGCGACCCAAGTATACGAGACAATGTTGTACGGCGGCTCTGTGACGTTGCCGTACTTATTGCCTTCGGTCCATTCGTAGGAGGTCATGGATGGTACGTGCAGAAGCTGTTGGGGCCATTCTTTGCTGCAGAACCACGGGGCACGTACGTTATCCCGCGCCCTGAAGGGAAAGAAAACGGCGAAGTCCTCGAGTGCTTCTAGTCTTCCGCAGTCAGTGCAAATGCGGAAGAAGGGAAGGATGAGGAGATCTTACGGCAGGTTCTGAGCGGTCTGTTGGGAGTATGCTGCGACCATAGCCTGAGGGGTCGTTTGAGCTGTTAATGATGAACCTGTGTGCTGTTGGGGCTGTGCACTTATGGGATAGCCCGCTTGGACTTTAAGGCGGGGGAGTACCCGGCCTCGATCCACTGCCTAGATGACTCCAATGTTCATAAACTGCGGGGACAGAGAGAAAAGAAAGCCATAGGAGGTGACCGAAAGATGGAGTTTATTAATTTTGTAAATTAATGAAATGTTGCACAAGAAACCTGATATCACATGACGGTGTACATACGTGCACGTGCTAAGAATCGACGATCGATCCCCGCTTCGCCGAGATTTTGTATCATTGAGGCTTCATCGAATATTTCAAACCAACCTTCACTACCACTCAAGGATGTCCGGAAATCAAAGGGAGCACTTAGGTACACCAATACCCGACTGGCCACGAAGGCTACTCCACGTCCCGTCTATGACCTCCTTCGAGCGAGCCGGCAAGTCAACATACTCCACCGCCACAGCACCAGAATACAATATCCTCTCCTACACCTGGGGGCGATGGAAACTCTCCTCGGGGCCCTCTCTTTCCGTTCAAGGGCTATCGTGGTCAGTTCCCGCCGTCAACCCCTCACATTTCTCCGTCTCTGCCTTCCAGCGGGTTATCTCCCACATCGGGGCGCAGGACACCAGCTTCCTCTGGGTGGACATAGCATGCATCGACCAGACCAACACCGCCATCAAAATGTCCGAAATCGGGAAACAGGCTGCAATTTTCAACCGAGCCAGAAATGCCTACATCTGGCTCAGCCACCTCGAAGAAGGCCAGCTTCGCAGGTATATGCAAGCGCTAGAAACCAGTGCCCGGGATGCATCAGCGGCTGGCACTTCGTGTGTCCTGCGTCCTGGCTGGGTGAAGTCTACGATCGCGTTGTTTAAGGAGTTGCTTTTAGATCCGTGGTTCTCGTCTTTGTGGACGCTGCAGGAGGCGTTTTTGAGGCGGGATGCGGTGTTGCTTTCACGGGAAGGCAGGGTGGGTGTTACGCTGTTTGATGTTCTTACATGGGCTGCGAGAATATACCTGGAGGCTTTGTATTATTCTGAAGTGTATGGGGGGAAACACGATGATAGGGTGGATCGGACAGACATCCAAACACTTATGGACCTCATTATGAATGCCGGCCTCTACTCCCTTTACTGCGATAACCCGATTGTTCTCTACTCCGTTGCGCGGTACCGAAGAACGCGACATCCGCTGGACCGCATTTATGCGATCATGCAGGTGTATGGACTCAGACTGGGGCAGTCTGCAGAGCCAGAGAAAGATTTTACCCTGGAAGATCTGGAGGATCAGCTAGGGATTGAATTGAACAGACGTGCATCTATTCGGGCTCAGCTTTACGTTTTCACCACACCGCAAGAAGTGGGGCATGGATGGCGTATCAGTCCATTCACGTACGTTCCCGAGCCTATGCGTTCCGTGATAGAGAAGAGAAGTAGTTGCACTTTCGATCTATCACCCGTCACGATGCAGGGTAGAACCTGGGGTTATTTCCGCAGCCGGTGTGCTACATTCCGCGCATTGGCGGAAAAGTGGTTGGCCGCTTCTTCTCGCCCAAGCAGACACACAGGCGCTATCCTGCCTGCTCAGCGAATCTGCCTTGACGCTACGGATCTTTACACGGATCAGGACATTCCGAAGAATTTGCGCGCACTCAACCCTATACGGGATGAGCGGCAGAATTTACTTACTGAAAGACTGATTGCGCACTTTGGTGGTGAGCGATTAAGGGTGCTTTTGTTAGGTGTTCTTATGGGTCACTCTGCTGGAAAGCCGATGGAGACTTCTGTTGGGTTGATGGCGGTTCCTTGTGAAGAGAAGGGCACAAAATACTGGCGACGCTTGGGTATAGTTCTCTGGGAGGATGCTCTCGGGGTGCCAAAGAAAATACCCGAGGATCTCTGGCAGTCGTTGGAAGGCTTGTTGGGGTAAAGTTTGTCTGTAGTGTCTGTGTAGAGTGCTTCGTCTACAAGACTGGCTCAGAGAGCGTGTCAGCCTTGAGTTGGCCACTGGATGTTTGCATAAACCCTTAACCCTACTCGCGCGCAAATTCCGGGCTGTGTAATTCCTGTGCCTACTCGGGTTGCCTAACATAGTCTACGGACGTCGCAGCCTTGTGGGCTGAGCCCATCACGTGCGACAACCAATCACAGCGCGCACTGCCTTGCGCACAACACAATGCATGCACGTGGTACTAAGCAGATCATGTCATGCTGACTGCCCCACATTGCCCGTCGACAGTTAAAAAAGAAACGCACGGCACGAAACTCGGGTCTTCCTTTCCAGCATTAGATTTCATCCGAAAAGCTTCAGATAGCAGAATCGAAGCACTATTGCCATAAGAAAACCTTGCCAAATGGCAACTAATCCGGTTTCCCCGCTCTCCAGACTACAACAGATTCTCGCTGTCTGTCTTGCCTTCTGCGCAGCTCCTTCCGTCGCGCAAGACAGCGACAACAACAGCAACAACAGCAACAACAGCCAAAACGCAAATGCCGCCCTCTCAACAATAGTCGGATACCTGGGTGCCGAAGTCGCGACGGAAGAATTATTCGAGCGGCTCCTCTGGCCGCAGCGCTTCCACAACTCGATGACCGTGTCCAATCTCTTCAAAGAAGCCATTGCCATGCCCATGGGTGGACCACTACACAAAGCCGCGCTTGGGGTGATGGACAAGATGCTGGAGAAAGGAATTTTCAGAGGACGAGAGTGCGGGAACATGCTTGGGACGGGATTCTTCCGCGACTCCGGGCTTAGTTATACTATCCACGACTTTGGTGGCGGAGGAAGGGGGTCTGAGCGTAAAGATGTCAGGAACGGGTTCTGGGCTAGAGCGATCGACCAGATGCCGTTGATGACTATGCCAGCCAGGGATGGGGAATCATCGCCCGAGGACGGAAATCCAACGCCTACGCGGAAGCAGGTGCGAGCCAGGAAGGCTGTGAGCCTTCTGACGCTGGAGTACGAGGGTGACCGACAACGCGAAGTTGGAGGTCCCCCTATTGTACGCTACGACACGGGCCCCGTCTCGCTATCGACTTTTTTTCAACTCGCCGTTTCCGAGTCCACCGGTATTGCCGTAGCAATAGTAGCGCGTGTAGTGTGGAAAAGCCCATTTTTCATTCTCTGGCTGATGCCGCTGTGGCTTAAGATTGTGATGGCTGCCTGGACTGTTCCAAGGGAGTGTTTGACAAGGCCATCTACGGTCAACGCAGGCGATAGGAGCCTCATCTTCGAGGTGCATGGTCTCGAACATGGATTCCTGCTCGTCGACGGCGATTCATCGTTGGTACTGCAGTTCTTCCGACACTATGGTCACCCCGTGAGGTCCAGAGCGCGGGAATTGATGTGCATGGGCCTCATCATCGGGTTTGGAGTTTTGTTTCCTTTGGGTCTGCTATGCAGTATCATGTGGATGCCGCTTGGAATGCAGTACCTGTGGTTGGGATACCAGTTTTATGCGACATTTGCTATGCACATGTACCGCTGCCTGAGCGGCTGGGAGTGGGCAACGACTGAGGAAAGAGTCGCAAAGACGTTTGCGAACTCGAAGGATGGGGTTTTGGTGTTCCGCTGTGAGAGCGGAGTGGCGGTGCGGGCAAAGCTTAGCAGGACGTGCGTGAATAATGTGGCGGAGGGGCGTGCTGTAGTTGGAAACCTGTTGCAGAGCAGGCAGCGGGGAGGTACCGGTTGGGGGGAATTGGAGGGTGATTCGTTTGCAAATGAGCAGAAGTCGGAATAGTTGATTGGACATCTGTTACAACAATCCACGGCTTGGAAGCCGGTTCTTTGGATTAGTTATCCTTTTTATTCCTTAGAGTGCCTTACCCGTTTGTAATTTGTACACCAAGTCCGCTTGTTGGAGACAAACTGGGTTCGCCAATCAGAACAGTCGGCATCACAGCATATCACTCACAGAATTCTGGAATAGATTTGTTATATATACGGTGTTCGGAGTATGTCTTGTATGTCTTGTACGCATGCAAGCGCATTCAGCTGGCATCTCCAGCTGAGTCTGGAATGACCATCATCTTAGAGAGATTATGCATCAGCCCAACTGGAGCCATACGCCAGGGAGGTGGACCACCATATATGCAACAAGATTGTTACGATATGGAAGTTGGAGAGAACCGTGTGCGTGTATTCTATGGTACAGAGAAGAGAGAAGGGGAAAGACTCGAGATATATGGACGAGACATCAGCCCCTGCAACAGTCACCGTGTATCAGATCTGTAACATATCTCCGGCACAAGTATACCTGTAACATAGATGTCGTTAATTCAGTTCGGGGGCCAAATGCTGGGGCAAGGCCCTGATATCTTGTATCATTGAAACACTAGTTGCACGGTTTGATGTTTTAGGCATGTCGGGTGTTTGGGTACTATTCAGTTTCTTACTGTCCATTTGTAGACAGTGCATTCTCCGCCTCTGTTGCTTTATGTTCTCCAACCCGACGGATCCACCAATTGTAATCGTGCTTCCCGGCATACACTGCTGTTATCAAGCAGTGAATTTGAAGTGGCTTAACTAGTACAGAACATCAAGGAGGGCATTGCGCCCTGGATACATTGCCCACTCAGCCCCGCAGAATCGCAGGCTCCGCTACCAGTTTCCCCCTTCTTCAACACCTGCAATCAACGCTTGCACTCAGCCGCCTCCTTAGTGAACAGCTTCGAACAGACTTGGAAACACCTAAAACTCTGTACACCTTTGGACTTTAAAACCACCTTCGTGCACCCTCACTGAACTAGGTGTAAACCAATAACGATAGTGAACGCAGTCTTATTCGCAGCTCTAGACTTTAACGGTAAGACATCACGCGACAGCAAATATTTAATTTGACGACGTGCGCTACGCGCGTGAGGCTGAACCTGTCGCTAGAATTTTGGTTGGTGGCTGCGGTCCTGCGTCTAGTTATCAAAAAAGGGGCCTAGGCATAGGCATAGAAATAAGTTTTGTTAGTATTAAGATGTTGCCCCGCAGTAGCCTCGTGTCCCTGCAATAGGCTGAGGAGGAGACTAACACCGCAGACTGGGGTTAGATGCAACTCTCACAGCGCCCAGCATCTCTCGAAGACAGAAAAAGAACGGTTTTTATGCAGGTACTTGCCCCGTGGGCAACCACTAGAGCCTCTTTCGTGGGCTCATTTTCCGCAAGCTCGCTGAGGACGAGACAATCCAGGAGTTTTATGCAGGATCATCCCCTGGGGGCGCTCAAGCAGTAAAATGCATTGCTAAAGTTATACTTGGCACTTACCAACAGTGTTGCTTGTTTATGAACCGGACAGGCAGAAACGTGGAGTATTCTGTTTGCCATTTGTGGGAGCTTGTGTGGCCAACAGAAAATACTTAAGTAGGCAATTAATATGCAATTAATCGCAGAGTAATCAATTTATGTACTTAGTCATGTCAAGGAGAATGACTGAAGTCATTACGGCTTGATGTGTGTTCATTACTTGTCATTTGCGCAATTGCCCAACACAACTTGAAACTCAATACTATAAGAAGGAAGGGAGCAACAAACATCGGTCTATAAAGCAACAGGTAAAGTTGTGATGCGATCATTCTATTTTTAGTGAGAGGGCGTTATCCTGCATAACTACTGAAGTAGTTTTGGAAAGGGGGGTTATTCCACGAAGTCCCATAGCCAACGTCCTTGGCCTAGAGAGTTATCGATAAAAAGGAAGAGGGGGAGGGATACAGAATATAAGCTGCAGCAGCCTCGAAGAAATCAGTTACGCAATTATACACTTTGGAGGAATCCTCGACGGCCTTGCCTCAACACGATCATTACGAGATATATCGATAGACTAGACACACTCTCACAACGAATTCGAATGCACTGTACGCCAACACTATTATCATGCCTTTCTTAGATGCCGATACCGCAAACCAATGGGATTCTATCCATCGCTTTGGATGGCCCATAGTGCTCAGCACCAACTATTGGACTATCATACTCGCTCTTCTCACGCTCCTCTACCGAACGGTTGCAGCACGTCTATTCCGACCCTACAGCATGCTTTTATTCTGGTTCTTGGATGAAGATCGCCGAGGATGGGATATGGACCAATTTAGGGTGGCGATAGTCAACGCCGGGAGTCCGCTCGCAGTGCTGAGTTGCACACCCGCTTATCGAATTGCATTTGGAAGGGGTTCCCCTAGGCGGCCATTGGACAGGTTCCTGGCGCTGATTTGGATGGTTGGTGGCTTGCTCTTAGCGGTGGCGCCAATATCGATCCCGTTCCTTAGGACAAAAGCAGTACCAGTTGTCTCCGGGCTCCCGGGTGCCGGTGATAATTCGTGCGCGGGTATGGTCTCGTTTGATCGGACTAAAAACACTAGCGGGGGATATTCGCTCTATACTACAACGGTAGCTTTGGATATGCTCCGGTTTGCCGATAGCTACGGATACAACTACAGTTTAAGTACCCCCACTGCAATTGGACTCAATCACCCGAAGGATCGGGTGGTAATTTCTGCCGAATGCCCGGCTTGGGCGCCTGTATGTAGCCGGGCAAATGGGTTGACAGTGGAGGTTGATTACTGGATCACACCATCCGACCTTGGGATCGCTACTGACGACTCGTCGGAAGAGTTGGAGTTCGGCGTGTTGAACACTTGTTACAAAGTCGAGTCACACACGAAATTTTTGGGGAATGACAGCAATGGTCTTGGATTGTACGGATTAATGTATGGTGGCCTCGGTGCTGGCCCATATCCCAACGCGACTGAGGCCGTGCAACCTGAATCTGAGAAGCTTGCATATGGATACACGCTGGATCCTTTCTCACAGACTAAAGAACTGGTCGACGGGCGTCAAATAGGTTGGACGCCAAACAACACGCTACTACACGATGGCGATCTTACACTTCTCATCTATCATCTCGGCAATGTCGCGAGTTATGAGCCGATTACTGACCCACTCTTCGAAACATCAACCCCGATAAAAACAGGGCGTCTTACAATATACAAGTCCTTAAAAATGACGGTACCGATCATGTGCAACACCACATTTTCCGTCTGCCACAGCTCATCGGAACCTTGCCTTCCATTCAACGGCACCGTTGCGCTATCGAGCTATGCGAAGGGCATGCCTAAGAGTAAAGAGGTAGCCAGCGGTTTCCTTCAGCTCATGGGTAGCGAGACAGTCATTTCCCTCATGGGGATCAATGCTGGCACCAGCGAGTCTGTCCTCGCAAGCCACGGCCTCTCCCTCAAGACCTTCCAAGAAATGCCAAATCAAATCAGCGGACACTCGGAGATCATGCGTCTAGCGCTGGCGGGCCGCTCAAAGCTTGTGACCTCGGCAGAGCGTGCGGCACGCGGCTGGGTCAAGTACATCCCCACTGGAGCGCAAGGTCTTATTGTGGTTCGCAATGACGCATATAGAGGGATGTGCCGTGCAACCCGCTTAGACGACCCAACTAAGATCACGACTTGTGCCTATCGGCTTCTTGCCATGTTAATCGTCGGTGCTGTTTTGATCCTCTCCACCTTTGCAGGCCCGATCTTGAGATATCTTTTCTGGAAACAATTATGCATTTTCACAATATGCTGGCGTATGCGGACTGCTGCACAGCTTCACCGATGTGCTATGGAGGGAATTGATGAATATCAGGTTTGGCCAGAAGGCTGCATTGACAAATGGCCGACCGGGGAAGGAATGGTAGATATGGTAGGGCTGGTGTATAGGAAACAGAAGCTGCATGCAGTGTATGGACGTGACGCGGAGTTGAGGTACGCGCCGAGAAAACTAATTAAAGGAAGTTGAAGATGCGAAAAATCTCTATTTCTGAGCAAATATATAGATAATGTACTTAAGTAATTTAAGGGCATTGCTACCTTGCAGCGTATGACATTGGTGGTGCTGCGAATGATATCTGCAGCTGTACAGGGTGGGGATTTCTGCCCCAGGTTCAAATATTTATCAAGCGAGCTGCGAGCTCGATTAAAATCTGTCGAACGATTAGACGGCTTCTTATCGCTAATTATAGACAGACTAGAATTGCTTATCTTCTACTAGAAAAATCTCAAATAGGAAAAATACTATGCTTTGCTTTCATTTGTGTTTGCTAGCTTGGCTGCTGTTGTAGTATGAAGGGGAGAACTGTGTGCATGTATTCTATGGTACAGAAGAGAGAAGGAAAAAGACTCGAGATATATACAAAAGAGTGGGTCGCCTAACCAGGTGCCCTACCATCAGCCCAGCTTACTGTCAGCTCTATGTATGCAACAATTGCAATTGACGTTCGAATATTCGAACAAACGTACAAAATCTTATAGACTACGGGTAGCAATGATAGCATCGATTAAGGGAACTATTTAAGATACCGGATTGCGGAAAACTATCAAATTGCTGTTATCTAACGATTGGGCTATGATGGAAGTGTAGAGACGTGAGAAGGTTGACGAGATGTAAGTTGTGATGGGCGCAGTTAGATATGAGGGTGATTGATTAAATTAGATGCAATGGTCTAAGTATCTAACAGCCAGCTTGCAATATACCGTGCGGTTAAAAAATTTGTGCAGAACACACCTTCACAGACCCTCAAGTTAACTGCACACCCTCGAACCAACGTACAGAATAATTTCCAGCTATGGCCGAAGCTCCATGGATTTAACTAAGATTCCTCTTGAACAAGGCTGTGGCAAATTTTGAACAGAAATAGGGTAGGTTGAGATCAAAGTAAAGCTCGCCTCGTCTTTCTCGTGTACGATACAATACTACCGTTAATGCGTTCACGGTTAGCTAACTTGTAGTGTTATGCATCGCAGAACACGGCGGCTATTCTCAGAATCTGCCAGTCATCGACTATGGTATTAGTACTTCTTGGACTTGCAGCCCCCGAAAGGAACGAAGCATCACCCATCTGCCGGGTATCCAAAGCACCGCGCACCGTTACAACGGCGTCATGACAGGTAGGGTAGACAACTATGAACTAGAGCTCGTCAACGAATAAGCGAAGGTCACTATGGAAATATTCGCAGGAAGGCAGTTGGCCCCTAGTCAAGGGTCAAAAGCCCAAGGTTAGAGCCTCTGGAAGCGGGGTTTGCGCCGGCCTCGTTTGGGGAAACAAGTCATTGCGACTGCCGTTCCATCGGGAGACTGTTCCCCAACGGGTCGCTTTGTTAGCATGGCCTAGGTCATTTTAAGTGCGGCTCGGCCCAAGGGTTATCTACCTTATCTATTTGGTGTTTTGTCTTTGTCTCTCTCTCCTCTTGTACGCGCCTCTCTCAATGCTGATATGGATGGGTTAGGGCTTGTCACTGTTCAATTTCGTCTTGGTGAACAGCGAGCCTCTGATGTAGTGTGGGGTCTAAACCGGTGTGATAATGTTTAGCGGACTACCATACTTTCTTCTCCTTCCCACTCATCCCTCCACAAGTACAGCACACGATACCTTCCATTCCGACCCGAAATCACCGCCGTCATTCCTCCAAACCGTCGACTGCGTCAGTACTTCCAGCATGTCCAACCATGTTGCTCAGAACCAATCCCACTGTGTCGGCCAGGCCTCAGCAAGGGAAATCTTCGCTCCCCCATCCGCGTCTGAACCCGCTGCCCAGGTACCCGAGGGTTTCATCCAGTGCGACCTACCAACGACAGTGATAAGCAGGGTACTCGCGAGGCTTTGGAGAAAAAGTCAAGGCTATTGTAAAGCTGGTCTTAGGAAGAGGGATGTGCTTCTAAGGCCTTTGAAAGAGGCCGACGAACATAAGGGTGAAGACGCGAGCACTGCATTGCAGAACGTTGTTTCGGAGCTTATCACCACTGCCCCGAAAGTCCCTATAGTAATTCAGCTTGGTGATTACCTATTTATCAGAAAGAAACTGACACTAACGTTTGTTAGCTCGCTGCTGGCGATGCTAGTGCTAGGATTCTCATCAAGCTTTTCAACCGGAAGATGGGAGAGGATGGTAACCCTTTCAATTACTCGATGAAGCTACCAGCTACGATGGAGGTTCCGACTACCTGAGTATTTCCAACCCAGACCATGCATTTCTTAAGCATTAGACCTCGCTAATCGATTAATTTCTAGAGTTGAATCTTCGATACCTGAGTAAGGCCGGCTACGGCTGCATGTCTGAGGCTTCATGTTGCATAAAAATCGACTACATGATCATTGCTTGTCGTGTTCATTACCTCACCATAAACCAGAATGACGGAAACCAGCCCAAGGGAGATCTTGTCCCACCTGCGAATGTTACCGAAAATGTTAGTCGTTTAACTCCACCCCTTCATCGTCCTCTACAGATGCAAATCTTTCCCGAGATGGACCTCTCCGTGGAGATCGATGACAAGAGGAGGGGGGGAGAAAAGCGGATCAGTATAACAAGCAAAGCTGACCGGGCCTTTGCTCATGGAGACCGCACCGATTCAGGCTCGGGCACTGTCTTGATAGCTATTAAGGCCAAGGACCCCGCGACTTTTAGCCAGGCCCGCGATCAGCTGTTAACTTACCTAGCTATCATGCGCCAGCTTCGCAAACAGGAACAGAAGATCGCTGACTATGTTCAAGGTGTTTATTCCGATGGCCGGCTCTACCAGATTCATGTACATTGACCCGGAAGGCAAGGTGTATGAGTCAAAGCCCTTCGACATCTCATTCGAGGACGACCTCAAGATAGTTTTTAATCGGATGATTCAAATGATGAACTGTGCTGCTAAATCCTTCCCGCATACTAGCCCCACGAAACCGGGAGTGGAACAAGACCAGGAATTGGCAGACTTTAAGAACGAAGTCTTCTACGATTGTACGAGCCGCAAGGCGAAGATGATAATTATGACTGTGATTTAACCGAGATGATGGAAATTGATGAATTGTAATAGCCATTGCGTGTCTGATGCTGCTTTACGGATATGGTGTTGATGATTTGCCTTTTCTTGCTTGGCGGTGATATGGTCTGTGTTAAAACCGGGGCGTTGTGCTGTTTCTTTGCAAAGAGCAAAGGTCTATAATTCCCATTATTTTCTTAATGGTACCCTCGACGATACGGGATGCCCCCTGTACCACACGTAATATGACCGTCTTTTTCATCATCAACATCACCACGTCTGCTTATGATAAAGAGAGTATTGGTAACTCTAACAAGAGTCCAGAGTGCATGAAACGAAACAAAACGAAACAACCACACAGATGTGGGAGGGAAACCGGCAGTGCATCCACGACTGACCCGGAGAGAACAAGCGTAATACCTCATCTCTAACCTAAAGTCATTGCAGGAGTAGACGATCCCAAACAAGTGCATGATACTTATATACATCTTTACCGCTGTCAAATTTCCGGCCCTCTAAGTAGGAATTCTATCAGCTCATCTAGACTTGGAACGAACGATATTTTTTTCACTGCAGCTCTATAATAGGCTTTCTGGACTATTTGGAAATTATGCCTTTTTTGCAGAGGATTGGTTATAAGTTTTGGGGATTCATTTGGTTGGTAGAGTCATGGCAAAGATGAAAGATATCGAACGGGTTGATAGTCAAACCCGAAGAAGTCTACTGCAATTTTTCTGGGCGGGAGTTTAGATGTTCCACCATCTGATCCCTCTATCTCTACCAGTGCACCGTCCTGTCTGCCATCACCTTTGCTGTCCTTTCTGAAACGGGAACCTGATGCGACTCCCAAAATGTCTTCCCTCTGGTGGTAATCCGACGCCCACACGGCAACTTCTTCGGTTCCTTCTCGCCGCACCCTCTTACCCACTCTCTACAGCATTCCAATGTACCCAGTGTGAGCAGGCTACTTCAGTACAGCCGAACTCGGGTTTTCCAAGCTTTAACCGGAGGTCACGACCGCTTGTGTTGCGGCCGCATGTTGGGTTTGTGCAGGCGCAGGGGTGTGACTTGAGTTAGGAGGAGGTTTTTGCTTTGGGAGAATACCCGCCGTGTGGGTTGTGCCGTCTGTAGAGGTTGGAGCGTGAGCATGTGGATACCATAGTTGTGCTTGTGAGTTGATCTGGTTGTTTGAGAAGAAGGAAGTTTGCTACAGGGAATGCATGTATAGATATGCGCTGAACAGTGGGTGCAGCGGGACAGAGTCAACTTGATCGTGATCATGATCGCGATACCTGTCAGCGGTTCAGGTCGAATTCGCTAACTGTGAATTAAGTCGATATCGCTATAAAACCCCCGTACACATGCCGATTATTTGAAGGAGTTCTATGCGGCGCAGTACAAGAAGGCCTGTGCTCTCGTTCTCAGACTGCTTAAGCTGGCGAAGTCAGCAGACGGCCGATTTACGAGCGTAGCAGTCGCGCAGGCTATCACTTGAATAGTCTGTTCAGTTTTTAATTTACACAAACGCAATGTTAAACTTCAACTAGCCATAAGCTCGTTGTGAGTCGTGAATAAGTCGCAACTTTAGCGTTACAGCTCTTCGGATGGAACACAAAACGTTAAAGTTAACCTGCAGAGCTGTTGTAAACGCTAGATTAGCTCAGCCTATTAGGCCGTGACGCTAATCGGCTCACCCCAGTTCCAGATTCTAAAGTTTATCCGGAACCTGGCTCATAAGATTCGTTGGAAGCATTAAAGGTGTTGGATGGTTCTATTGATAGCTGAAAACTAACGGGCTCGGTGAATCCATAAGCGAGTTGAGTGTTGGGTGGCCGCATTGAGTTAAGCTTATAATTAAGCTTACAACGTCGATCGTGAGATCTGTGTAGGACAGTGCCGATCATGATGGCGATGGGTTGGGGTCCACAACGACTTTTGCTATATCATTATACACACTATTCTTGGGAATCTACACAAACAAGCAATCCAGACTAACAGAGAACTCGAAGGATATTCCTTATTTTCTCGAAAACGTAAAGTCATAACATTCAACCCAAGCAACCATCCAATCTCCTCGCCACAGTTCCCATGCCCACTTCATTATAACATCTTCCTTACTCTCCAAATCACCGTGGTGGACTGTAGTGACAGATCACATGGATCGTATCGCGCCCTTCGGTAGCGTTCTCAACCCCGCGGGGCCCGACAAAAGGACTACATGCGGCCTCCGCACACCCGATTCTCTTAGCTTCTCCCCTCACCATCTCCGCAGTGTTGTTAGGATTAAACCCTCCCAAGGAATCAAAGAGTTGAACCGCGTTGAACTGACCCACCCACGCGACACTGGCGCTTTGGCCTTCAGGGACCTGTTAGAGAGATCAGCAACTGAACGAGAGTAGTGAGTCTGGGTGATATCTACCGGCTGTTCAACGTGGCAGCGCGATGCATCGTCTTGAGCGCTGGTTTGGAGCTTCTTATCCCATTTCAAGGGGCGGAGTTCGTGCTGCTTGCGCAGTTTGTTGTGTTCCTGCAGCATTGCGCGGTTGAAATTGGGGGTAGGAAACCGGTTGGTCTCACCATTGCATGTGGAGTTTGAGACGTCGACATGTATAGCACTGGCGAGAGTGCAAAGTACTAGTCCCATAAGGACTGAGATAATAAAGGTGCGAGGGAAGAACATAGTTGCGAGTGTGAGGTGAGTGGATATTGACTGAGGAAGAGCTGCCTATGAGGTGACTGAAGCGGGGTATGGGGCTGAGGGGCACCATCTGTTATCCTACGGATACAAAAGTGGGGAAAAACGTCAGAGATAGAGTCTATTCTCTCCAAACTCTCGAGGTCGTAGGCTCGAGAGAGCTAAACATAAGCTAACTCTAAACGGCTAGCATCACATAAAGGCTATCTAATCTCCATCTCCTTTAGCTTTCAGATTGTCATACGAGTGATTTTTGGCCAATTCCGTCTTTTCTGCGGTGTTGGTTGTCAAAATTGGTGAGCCCAGAAATAACACAGCCTCAAAATAAACTCAGGGTGAGGTCGAGGTAATTGAGGATTAGGGATACCATTTCCAGATAATTCAAGACGTCTTCCACGTTTTCCAGAACAGAACTTTAAGACTAAATTCCCCCAATGCATATGGTAGAAACGCATGGAAGCAGATCCAGATCTTCAACATTAGACAAATTCCCCCAAGTCCTGTCGACTCATCATGATATCAGGTACGCAGACATGTATAAGTAGCCGTTCAATCGCCCATCCTCCCCCAAGACACTCATTCCACCGATGATCTTTCCTGCCGCATTCACCGTATGGTAATAGCCACCCTATGATGCTGGCCGTTTTCCTCAGTGCCGTTTTCCAAGAGAACATGAAAACGGGACCATAATGAACCCCGATGCGAGCACCACGCGCCTCTCTAACTTGGCATCCATACTTTATAAGCTATGCCCAAATATAGGCAAACCGGACTCGATAGAAAGTTGGATATTGATATATCTCAATTCAAACAGGGGTCCCGATGTTTGGTGGTGGTTGTTGCTTTTACAGTTTGTGGTAGGTATGCGGTGTATATGCAGGCAGGAGCGCTGAGGATCCAGTAAAATCTATGAAATGAGAACGATGATTTGGACGGGCTACTTTGCTGTGCACATCTTACGTCGATTATTGCAAAATGTCTGTTCGAACCCGTCGATGTCACAAGCCTACAGTTACCGAAGTACAACCCAACCAGCAATGCTAACGCTACAGGAAATGCTATCGCCTCAATAGTCCTTAGCTTGAACTCTACCAGTTGCTGACCAGACGGTGTCTAACTTAAAGTGTTTAACTTTCGCGCCATTGCTGCCCATACCGAGAGATCTTAGAGGCAATATTGAGTACTGCCACTGAGCGCACGAAGTTTCAAAGGTTTACCAACTTGAACAAGAGAAAGATCAAGAAGAAAAAGATTGCATGTGCTTGTGCGAGATTGTGAAGATACAACTGAAACCTAACCCAACAGTAAAATCTAATAATTCGGATCATACCCCGCGTTAAGTACATTAGTAGGACTACTGACTACCAGTGTTTCAATAATTGCAATCCTGAAAAACGAAATCGTGCACATTTCCAATGTAATCTAGTCGCACCTCTATTCATTCTAGAAATTGGTGACGGGAAGCAGGTGTCTCTAGAGCTTGTCAACTTTTGCTCCTCAAAATAGCCACTTGGTTCACGTGTAAAAGTCCATGTCAGGTAAGAGCGTAGTCCTCCACACCTTCCAGTTAACGAATGCCCAAACAAAACATTACACTTTTCAGCAAGTGACAATAAATATTAGTAAAAAGGAAAATCCAACGAACTAAAAATGCCGAGTGACGAAGTACGTTCATACCTTATTCTTGATGGTATATCTTCCCATCGCTTTTCCGTCCGGACATCGACGTCCTACACCAAACGCGTCTGTCTGTTATTCCCCGAGCTACTCTCACGCTCTACTCACAACTCACCGTCAATGTGTGCATCTGTAGCAGCAGGCGATCTCTACCAGTGTTGACACCAAACCTTCGGAAAAAAGATTTGTCAAGGATGCTCGATATCGGTGTGTCCTCCGAGGGGTCTTCGCATTCGGATGTATCCTACTATACAGTACATATATCCGTCGGAAAAGGCATCATCGGATAATCTCATATCCAGCTCGACGGAGGATCTAGAACACATCCGCGTTTGAAACTTCAGAAAAGTCCTAAGTTACGATGTTGAAAAATTCAGGTGTGAAAAATCCTGATAAACGATAAACCACCAAGTTCGATTGTCAAACCTGTCGTTTCGCGTCGTCTAGCTCCGCTAACTGATTTTCCAGAGTCTGGATCACGACAGCCTTTGCGCCCGCTGAGTAATCGGTACGAAGACCGACGTTAGCACTCGTGCCTACAGACAGCTCGCCACCGACGACTAGAGCAAATACCCGAAGCTTATAAGCTATAAGAAGCGCATATCCACACTAACGTCTTGTTAGGCATATGAACACTCTCCGTGCTCAATATCGAAAAGTTTGAGAATCAGCAGCAGCACCACGATCAATATATACCGAGCTACCAATGCAGCAATTAAAGAGCATCGCTGAAACAGAACTATATACCCAAAAGATACGGTACAAATAAATTATCATATCAATATATATCTTCCAAGCCTTGGTCTATCATCAACACCGTCGCCGCCGCCAAGATCTCCATCACCACCCTATTACCACCACCACCTTCGAATCATACCACCTCCAAACGAAAGAGATCTATAGTTTCAAGGCGGATCCAAAGGAATTCTCGATTAAACCAAAATTTCACCACCAGACACATGCACCTTAATGCATTCACACATCTATTACAAACTCAAAGCCCGCAAAACGATACCAGTTTAACGCCGGAGAACCCAACCGGAAATGGAATGGAACACCAACCAACCCCAACAGAACTTTATGAAGAGCCGCCAGACGATTGTTGGAAGTTCAATATATACTAGGTATTTCTAGTCACAGACCAGGCCGAACGATTTTGTAACTACTGTGCCGGCTTCATCGATAGCAGAGCCGGAAGGATTCGCTCATCGAGTCCTTGACTCTGTTGCCGCCTCCTCACCGGAAATGAACGTTCCTTCGAAAAATTCGGACCGGTTCGGGTTGTGAACACACTATCAATATGGCAGTTGCGGCGACAGGAAGTCGAAGACGCCCACTTGCACAGGAAAATATTGGCCGTTTATTTCGTACATTTGCTGCTGAGTCGACTGGCTACTGTGCAAGCTTCCTTGTGGATTGGCGTTCTGAGAGTACAGGACTTCTGATGGTATCTGGTCGTGGCTGGAGCTGGATTGGGGATGCTGATTCTGGTAGGTTTGCCAGTACTGCTGCTGCTGTTGCTGACTGTGACCAACAGTATAGGAAGTCAAAGCCGAACCTGCTCCATGTGTCTGCTCATGCGGGCTGTGAACCGACTGCTGATCCACCAATACAGTGCCTTCCTGCACACCACCTCCCCACAGACGCGAATCATTGACTGGGCTGCTTGATTTTGCAGACTTAACGCATTTACAGAGCATCTTTTCAAGGCCTAACGCTACATGCGTAACAATATGATACTCGCTTGCGGCTCGTGAGTTCGAGTTTAGTAGAGCAATCATTCGCTCTACGAGAGCCCACACTTGGCTTGTTGTTATGTTGAAACTGACAGTCTTCCATTTCGCGGTGACCTTGAGGAGAAACCCAGCTGCAGATGATATCATGGTGTTTATGTACAGGGGTGCACCAACGAGGGATTCACGGATAGACGGCTCTTCCATGATTATTGATAAAACCGTGATAGCGGCGGTGATGGCATTGTTTGCATGGTCCTTGCGGCGAGACGAGAGGGACTGAGCTGCGCTTGGATTCGCACCACGCAGTGCCAGGGAATTCAGCTGAAGTTTGGCAAAGTGATAGTGGAGGTCGATGCCTTTCCTGAGACGGTCACTGATAAGGTTGATGCGGTTTGCTACGTTGCTGTCAGCTAATAGCGGGGATTCGGCCCCTATGGAGCTTCTGAACGAATCCAGGTGCAACGTACGGAGTCTCGAACGCCATGTCTCCCTCCAGTTCTCGAGTTGGTCGTTGAAAACTGGGATATGAGACAGTCGATCCTCGCAGATTTCGTTCTCAGCTTCATCTTCAAAGAAGTGAAAGACTCTCGTCAAGATGGTGAACAGGGTGACTTGAGACACAACGAGGTAATCTCCCTCTGTGGCCATGGGGCTTTGAAGATACAATTCCCATTTCCGCATGGGTTCATGGTCGCGAATCATGGGCGGTCGCCCATAGACGATCGAAAAGTGATGGTCACAAACATACAACAAATACCTGGAACATCATGACGTTAGCAAGATTGTTCGTAGAATCCCCTCAATCTCAGAATAGATGCAATGCTTTGGTACAATGTCAAGAGACTGCTGAAACCTAAGGCACCGCACTAAAACACCACACAGCACCGGCTTCGAAAGCACGGCGATTGCATGTGAGATTGCAGCAAGCATTGAATCTGAACCGATTTTTCACTTGTTGAAAGGGAAAATCTCACCATAGCCGAGCCTGCTCCCAATGTTGTCTAGACCCTCCAAGAGCTTTGTGGAAAGACTGATGAACATTCATTTCTGTAGCGATTCTGACGGCATGACCAGAAAGTTTCCACGAAATATCCGTCAACCAAAACGCGCCAATACACAACCCCCGAACATCATCCAACCGGTGGTATCGGTCGAACATACATGTTGAAATAAAATTGAGAAATTCTCGGTACAACACAGGAAAAAGATGGTGATGTCGTGGCACGTGTAGTGCGGTAATAGTAAAGATAGCCGACGTAAGAAGCGACGATGAAGTGCGGGCCGACTCAAGGTCATCGTGGACTAAAGCTATGCGATACAGGTATTGGCTCAAATTGTCTCGGAATCTACACATTTTCAATATCAGCTCACTTCGTTAAAACTAACAATGGGGGAAAGCTACACTGTGAATAGATCTTGCGCCTCTGTAAGAGAAAGTAAGCCTCTTGCTACGAAATCCACGTCCATCTCCTCGGAACGCGCCCCCGACCGATTGCCAGTGCTACCACGCAACCCTCGCAGTCGGGTGACTTCATACAATGAGCCCATGGGATTTGAAAATAAGGCTTGCCCGTCATGTTCTTCCGGTGCTTGGGAATTTTCTCGTACCATGGGCATTCCCGCCCGATGAGACGACTGGTCATCTTCTAGTTTCAAGGACACTGAATTTGGTTGAGACTCCTGGAACTGAGGAGTTGCCTGAGACACCCCCCGGTGTGGTTGTAAGGGAATCTGACCCTTGGAATTCGGAGGTTCTGATGACGTCCGTGATACCGGAGGAGATGAGGGGCAGTAGGATGCCAATGGCCGCATGTTCAATACTGCAAGGACATGTCCGACGGCGCGCTGCAGCTGGACAGTGTCATCCCGCATCTTGTGCTTCCACCTTTACAGTCACCATCATCGGCATCAGCTTTAGAGAAAATAACATTTGTCGCGGGGGAAGGGACTAACTCTACATCCTCGTCTAAGATCGTCTGAAGACTCCGGTTCACTACACATTCCAACTTCATCTTCTTGCAGCGCAGACATGTTGACTGTCCATCCTCGAAGTCGCACCGTATCTTTTGCTTCTTGCAGGCTGAACATGCCCGGACTTTCCGCGATATCGTCGGTATTCGGGCTATCCGTCCGGATGCGTCGGTAAAAACGGATGGCACCGGAGCTAGAGGGAGGGAGTTTGGAATTGGGGGTGAGGTCGACCGTCGTTTCCTCCCAAACGTTGGAGGAATTTCGCAGGCGGGCGGGGAACCGTTGATTGACGACGTCGTCGATCCATTCGCATCATCGTATGAACGCTTCATTGTGCTAGCAGCGGTGGTGGTGGAGGAGGAGGAGGAGGAGGTGGTGGTGGTGGTGGAAGTAGGTTGGTGACTGCGAGGTTCCATTTTGTGTCAGTCTTCCTCTTGTTTTTCCAGGTCTCTGATGATGTAACAATCCAGCCCTTATGTCCCTTTCCACATAGTCACCCGGCGGGCAGGTGGTTGATAATGAAAGTAAATGTTCGTTGAGACCAAATAGGTCACAGTGCGTTGCACTAGTGTAGGTAAATGCCGAAGCCTCCAAAACTGCAGGGACACAGGACTGAACCGGAAAACATATCATGCAGTCAGCAGTTAGTTAGAGTAATAGATCGGTGAGAAACGCATAGAGAAGCCGCACCACCTACGTAGATACATGTAATGGATGAAGCTGAGAAACGAGGGATATTGATTGAGGCAAAAGAATGGCTGCCAAAATTTGATTGGGTGGTAAGGATTGGCAGAGGCAAATATCCCGGAAAGGGAGGGTTCTCTTCGTCCCTTCTAGCTGCTAAGTCACACTTGTTGGAGAAAAGAGGGGCGCTGGGGTGATTTAACTCGATGAAGTCTGGCTGTCGGAAAAACTTTTCCTCTAGGGTCGGCGGCTTCAACACCTGTCACTCGTGAGACTACCAAGCCACATAATTCGAGCGGCATTGTTCTGGAAGTCGGAGCCAGGTGTGCCATGCTGCAAGTTTGACAAATCCCCGGTATCGAAAAGGCTTTTCTATAAATCTAACTTCTTTCGCGAAACAAGCTTACCTTTGGCCAAGAGACAGGATCTGTTGAAACGGCTATTTTCCCTTGTGCAAACTCAAGCGCTGTAAAGCGTTGAGTTTTGTACTACTCCCCCTCTGTTTCACCATACAATTATCCGCAGAACGGTAGACTATTCTATTTGTAGGATAGGCTGTAAGGGTGCCTAAGTTTGCTTTTCCTCAACCAAATGAGAATTAGCTTTCACGTAGCTCAGGGTTCAGTTGTCAATTATAGATTACCTGCAGACTCTCAATGGATCACAATACCTCCAAGTCGATATCGATAGATGATAAACAAATCCTTTAAAGTTAGAATAGAACAACTCAAGTAACTCACTTACCAAACTGAGAACACCACCTTCCAAGCCCCGACGACAGATCTTTGCTTGTCTGTACATAGGTCTTAGCGGCGTATGCGCCAACCAATGATCCAGCGAAATACAATTAGCGCACACGCAGCCAACACATATCTCACGATTATCCGGGGTAAAGGTGTAGGAGTGCAGGTAATGATCTGCACAACCATCGAAATGCAGGCTGCAGGGCGAGCTATAGCTAGCTAAGTAACTGTAGAATACTCTGTTTAAAACATCACTATAACTAAGTTGGCGGTTTGGATGCAGAAATTTGTCACCAGTACTTTAGGTACCCGATTCTTAATGATCCGACCTTGCATTGGCGAGAGCATTAGTCAAAATAACCGCACCGGGCCAACTGGAATGTCATGGATTGATATCTCTCCTGGGTAGAGTCCGTAACATCATGCATCGTCGCCCATATTCACCTACGCAGAACCATACTTGGATCCGGCTATTCCCGCCTCTTTCAGTAGAGCAGAGGCGCACATACCCATTCATCACTATACTGCTATCTAAGAGAGGCTGGCAAAACAATGAAGACTAGCCTGGCCCACTTTCCGATTCCACCCTTTCTAGAACATGCAGCTTACCACACCTGCTGCGAACAGAAATTTTCTAGAAGACACCACAAGTCAACATTGTGCATAAGTGACGTCCACATGCAGAGTAACAACACCCCGGTAAACGCCACACCCCGCAGATATTCATGGGGGTTGCAGATTTCCTATACCAGAGTATATTATTGGATGACAGCTGAGTTACTTTTTGGACTTTATGTATCATATCATCCACATCGCCTACTGGCTCTGTTGATTTCACGTTCCCATTCCTAACTACGGTGCAAGCTGTTCTCATCAACAGTCATCGACACCCTCCCTACTACTGGGAAATAATTCGAGCAGTTTCGACCTAGGCAAGGTTTCATGCGTGCAAAGGTTCTCTGTTTTGCAATTGCTTTTCTCTGGACTGATCATGGCAGGAAGGGCTGCGGGTAGAATCGGGACCGCTTGGACACAATGATACTGGTGATATTCCCTTCATAATACTGACTGGCTGTATTATTAACCGCAGTTCTAACAAGTATTGTTGCAAGGAAGCGTCTGTTCGACATTCCTAGCTGTGTGACACAGATGCTGATACGTGTGATGCATAATCACTGAAGTTATAGAATTCCTGATTTGACGTGTCTTTACGAATCGCCGATATACGCGATGTTGAGTTGCGAAGGGCTGTGAAAGACCCGTTGATTGCCAAGTTACAACGGCGATACCACTGACAACGGCGACAGCAATGCTCCGAGACTCCATTTAGTATCTCGAACCTCATCAGAGGAGAGCCCTTTGAAATCACCCAGCTCCGGTATTGCCGCATACTCACAATAGGCGCTTTTTGTGAAATCACCCCACAGTGCACCTCCCCAGGTACCCAACTCATTTCGGAAGGGAAAATTGCCGTCTTACGAATAAAGCTAACCTATTGACCATTGTATCACTACTTCTCCTAGCTATGCATATACTTGTTCTGCAGAATTTCCATTCCCACCTTCAAGTGATCCGCAGAGATGAAACGCTTCCCCCGCACTACGGACCCCAGCAAGGCCAATATTCGAAACATGAGTAAACTCCAGTTCCGACAAATCGCGCGGTTCCGGCCCAGTTTTCGCATCACTTAACCCTAGCCTTGACCATTGCATCCCAGGTTAGGTTTATAGAAGCGGTACCGACCGCTATAGCTTAAAGTAAAAATCCTGCGCAGCAATGCGACGAGTTGCTCTCGTTCCTAGAATTTCTCGTCGCTCGCAAGCTCGGTCTGTCAAGACGGCTAGTTTTCGAACGCAGCGACGAGTGGATAGGTGATTACAATTCAAAGTACCCCACTAAACAGTAACTACCAATCCATAGCTCCAGTGAGACTAGCCCTGTATGTCGCCACTGCGTGTACTCGGGTCAGGCAAGGTCAATCCGGACACCCCATTTCTGAAAGAAACCCCAGGAAGTTGAGAATTATTAGTCTTGGACCGCTGCTAGCGAGATATTTATCAGTGCGCCATGTACTGAATTAGGTAAAATGAATGAAGAAAGTGTAGATTCACAGAGAATTGTGCCTCCTCCCCCAGTCAACACAGCAAAACTGATTTCCAAAAATGGGGTGTCCAGATTGACAATGCCTGACCAGAGTACAGTCGCTAGAACCTGGTTTGCATGATGCCTGCGGGGGGGTACCAGATGCAGGAACGTTGTTTTACTTGTTTTTCAGGGACACTGATATGCATATGCTCTATATAATGGGTCTCAAATTCTCCCACGCACTTGCCTTACCACTTGCCACACCCCACGGTCTTTCAATTCACCTCCGTTGGAGCTGTGAATAAACGGGAACTAGTTATTTGGAAGCGTGAGTTGTGAGGTGGACGGAGATGCGAATGCCTGTCGTACTTCCGCATTAAGCGCGATGAGAACAGAAAGACCTGCCATCAACGGAATAAGCAGGTGTTGACCAATTATGGAGTGTGGGCCATGGGAGAATTTGGTTCCAGGGTTAAATACTGACGACCTCGTTCCCTAAATTGACGGTTTCCCCGTGCCATAGACAATATATGCAATCATCTGGTTCCGAGTAACATATATTCAATCTATCCCATTAATGCATGTCGCATCAGGTGGAACCACTACTAGCCCCATCGAGCAAGCAAAGCACTGAATTAATGCGATGTTGAGGCTACCAAGTAGTCTGTGCACGGCATAATTCCTCACCATAGTATTACAAAATTATACTCCCGCACTCTAGCCGTTTGGGGTCAGAACAGGATATCGCGAGATACGTACCGAAAAAACGCTGAAGAAGGCCCAAGAGCGGGGCCGAAGAGCTAGAGTTCCCCAGCAGGAATATGTAGCTAAAGCGCCTACATATCACCTCGGGTTTACATCCTATAAATAAGAATTAGAGGCGAGTATGGCGAAGGTACAAGTCTGGCGAATGTCGGCCACTGTTACCGATTGTTTTGGCGACCATCAGCCGTCTGCAGTAAAGTTGCTTAAGCTTCACTTCGCTGCATAACTGCGATTTTCGTCAGACCTGCACCTTCGATTATCGTACCCCCGTACGCACCTCATCAGACGAACCTTATCGCCGAGTGAACGCCATCCCGCGCTGAAAAGAAGCATTGTCAGTTCGAAAAAGAAAACATTCGTGCACAAGCTAGTATAGGTTCGCCTTCATACAGTGTCCAAGAAGACTACTGAAACATCGTATCCCTCGATAGCTACGAGCAATGCAATGCTGACTATACTGCGCAACGATAATTTCATTCAAGACTACCTATACTCTGCTGCGTGTGATACTTACATCGGGAATTAACGCCAACTCTTGGTACCGACATATGCATATCTCTTTCAATTGTTAGCAGCTAGCAAAGTCACCTGCAGTTCTGTATGCGCAAGGTTAATGAAAATCCCTACACAATCTACAGAAACCCACCAAACAGGTAGAATTTGTCATTCCTCATTTACGCATAAATTACTAGAATATAGCGGTCCAGATCTCAACCTGGGTCAAGAGTCCCAATTGCTACACATTCGAAGGAGATTCGAAGCTGTTTCGAATTCCTATATTGCTAACCTTAGACGTTCTTTTTTTTACCCCTCATGTAACTCAAAAAGCTACCTCCTCAATGTATTCCAAGCTTGCAAGCCGACCCGAGTAAACCACAACGCCATTTGCTACAACCCCCCAGCGGGTAGAATAATACCCGGCCGCCATACCGACGACCAGCCCGTTCGGGCCGGTTGGATGAAATGACCACTTTACTAAAGTAATGCCTCTAGATCTCCATAGGGCTCTCTAATAGTGCCCGCATTAACTCCACTCTCTGATTCCCCAAATGACCCCCAAGTTTCGTGGCTGATTACCTGCTTCGGGATTATATTTCCCCAAAATTAAAGGTCATAGATGTGAAGATAGATCTTCGAATCTCTCCCTTGATTTGGAGATGTTTAGTGTTGCATCTTCTCAACCCATGTACCTGTGGTTGCGTGTGCGTATGACATGTACGTACCCGCCCATACATCATTAATTAATTATCTTAACATCCCTATCCTCTGAAAACGGTATCCTATCTGAGCCGAGTGATGAAATATGACCAGTGTGCAGAATTCCGAACGTACTCGGGTTAGGCAGTAAATGTTCAAACAGTCCCATTCTGGCAGAAACTCACTCCGGCTTAGTAGTATATGTGAATGCTACACGGTAAAGCGCAGACCGAAATATAGCAGAAACAATAGAACTGAAGTGCATCTCACCATCCCCCTGCTTTTCGCTGCCAAATTGGATACGGGAAGTTGGAACGGATGCGTCCGATCGTTTACTGCCTGATCCGAGTAGCATAATTGATTAATTCTATCCCCCAGAGCAATATATCACTTATACTATTCGGGACCTGGAGAAACTCGGATACTCCATTTCTGGCAGGTAACCATACATCATCCAGAATGGCAAAAACAATATTGGTAAAGCGGGGGGACAAGCTTACAGAAATTAACTGGAAACAGCAGCTTCGCTGTGCACTGACATCTGTGTTCGTCTCTGCCCTGGTCCTGGCTAATACACTCTAACGACCCATCGTCTAAATTGGCCCTTTTATGAACACTAAGCTCGTGCTTTGTACTCTATCATGGACCAAACTAGCCATCGGAGTACGTATGCGCGTATACGAGCGAGTTTTACTTCGAGCGAACTCCGAAACGTTCGAGTAAACGGGACACCGCAACATAAATGATCACTCACAAACCAAGTGGTGACAAAAATCTCTAGGCATTACGGGTTATGTATCGAGCAATTTCGTGCCCGACATGTGCGTTAGCCGAGCCTCTCTATCAACATATACAAGAAATTCCCAGGCCAACCAACTGCACAATCTCCATTGCGAATGATGCATCAAGCCAGTCTCAAAACGACATCGCCGGCGCCTCTATCCCGCAACAACAAGCCGATACCGCACGCCCTTGGTATGCACTCTTCAAACACACTAGCTGGCGCTGGAAGCCCGCACATGCTCGCAATCTTCCTCGAGTCGTTACATTTCTGCAGAATTCTCCCCACAGATGTGTCAAAACCTCTGCCGACAGGCTCTACAGCAAGTTGCGCTATTTTGTCAATCGGGCAGCTAGGTCAACTACCCCCGGTAGCATCCCACAACGACTACGTTCCCTGTGGTATACCGATATCGGTATTTCAAATCAGTCGTGCTCATGGTTAACATTGCGATTTAGGGTATGTGTGCAGAGAGTCGTATGAGCCACAGGGCAGTCTAGACAATGGGACTACTTAATAAGTTTCCAGTTGTTGATCACTTCTGATCGACACTTTGGCTATATCCCATTGGTTAGGCCGTCCCAGCGGCCCATCAGACTCTCTACTTCTTGCTCTTAGTTCTACGCCGCGAGCCCACTTCTCTGCAAGTTGGAATGTTTCAAGTTCAAGGGAGAGTGCTTACAAATCCTATTTAATGAGGTAGCGCTTCCTTTGGTCGAGATCTTTCTGTGCATGTGCACATGTGTCCCTCAAGTCCGTTAAGCACCATCGACAAAGATCATGGACACCCACGAGCCACGAGTATGGCACGGAGGCCGGTAATGCGGATGGGCAGAGGATTATGAACGCTGGTTGGTTGACGTCTGCCGTTTCTGGGGTTTTATCGAGGCGTTTATTTCGGATAAAATATACTCAACGCTATGGGGACGGTGCAGTCCGTCTCGCAAGGTTCTTCCTTTACGGGAGTGGATACCTTGTTCCTGGGCCGAAAAGCTCTGTGCAGGTGCACGCTGTAGGAGCACAAACAGACGGTTTGGAGGATGTCAGACCAGGCAGGAATATGTCTGTCTGACACTGCACAAAGCTGTTGCATGAGGCATGCGCCATATTTGTATCTCCTTGAAACCGCAACCTGGGTCGAGGGTAGCTGGGTGACCCGCCGCGGTGCACCGCCTTTGGACTTGGAGGAAATTGTGATGAATCCCGGGGTTCGGAACACGCTCTAGGTTTTGTAAGGCAAGGCGTTAAAAACTCATCTGCACACGAAGTCACGTAGATGATGGATGGATGGATGATGAATATGTACTTGTCAAACCAGATATTAAAGGCTATCCACAAATATACAACCCAACACCCTCCCAGTCTTGTTCTAAACTCCAAACACCAAACAAGATGTAACAACCGAGACATATACAGAATCAAGTCAAACCAATCTATTTATACAACCTCAATCCACGGCCCGCCCTTGTGCTCAGCTGAATTCTGCTTGATATTAACCTTATCCTCGGTTGGCACAAACTCAAAATTCACTCCCTTGCCCGGCGTAGGGCACTTGAAGGTCCACACCGGCTTCTTCTCCCCAAGCTTGTACGTCGACAGCTGACTTCCCCTCTTGCCACGCTTATCCTGCCAGCTAACCAAGAAAGATTCGAACTTCTCTAGGCCGCCATTGGGAGTGAAGTTGTAAAGCTTGAACGTCTTGGTGCCAGAGGATGCATATTCCTTGTTGAAGCGGAGGTTTTACAAGTGCGGGAGGGAGTAATCGGTTTTAGGCATGACGAATCCGATCAGTGTGGTAATAGTATTGCCTTTGGTCGAGCGGTTGATTTCTCCTAGCTGTATTGACCCGATCCCGCTGCTGCCCATGGCTTCTCTAACTTGGACTTGGTCTTTAGAGTCGATACGGACTGGCTTGAAGGTCGGAGTGGGGTTTGAAGGAGTGGAGGGGTTCTTCTTGGGAGGGGTTCTTCTTGGGAGCGACAACCTCAATCCACAGACCGCCTTCCTTGCTGGGCGCGGGCATTTTTGGCCATTGCATATTGACGTCGCCAACAGGGACGACCTCGTAGTTGATCCACTTGCCGCCGGTAGGGCATTTGAACGAGTAGACGAAGTTGCATTTTCTGCCCGCTCTGTGGATCGCCGGGTCTCGGTCGCGATATCCGTGCTTATTCACCCAACTGGCCTTCTTGTAGTCGAACGCGCCGCCGTCGATGCCGCCGTTGTTGGGGACAAAGTTGAAGACTAGTAGAGTGAGAGACCCGACTGCAATACTCGGCCTATCGAAACGAAGATTGCAGGTGCGGCCGCCGTCCTCTTCGTGAAGTTTGAATGCAATGAGAGAGTGGACTTTGCTCGGATGGTTGTTCAGCGATTGTGACGCCTCCCCTCAGCCATCCGCGTACACTGTTGCCGGCGAGAACTCATAGAGCTTATTGGAGAAGGAGGGCATGATCCATCCGTTGGTGCTCTGGCGCCTCTCAATGGTGGGGAGTGCAGAAGTGAGGGTAGCGAGGAGGAGGCTGGCTGTGGTGCTGGAATGCATTGTGAAGGAAAGAATTGAAAGAATTGAAAGACTTTGTAAAGATTGTTGCACTGATGAATTGAACAAGATCTTCAACCACGACGGGTTGTCCGCTATTTATCTCATAATCTCGCAATATCTCAGCTGTTAACATGTAGCCACAGCAGAAGCACAGCCTCAGCCACAAGATCCGAAATAAATAAGCTCAGCTGGACCACTAGTCACTCTATCCTCGCGCATATCTGGGACTGATTGCGTCGCTCCGCAACTTCCTCCTGGGGATTATCTTAACAAGCAGCTGGTATGAAGGTAGCTGCACGCAAGATTTTAGTTTGATAATAAAGTAGACAGAAATCGCCCAGTGTAATATTCAAATATGCCAAATTTCCTTTGGGTATTGTTGTAGTTCTCTGGCCGATACATCAGCAAGGTGTATTTTTGTCACTGGGAGCCTCTGGGAGTGTTTGGGAGTTGTCGGACCGGAATCCCAGGGTGGTCAAATCCCAGAGTTGACTGGACCGATGCAGTGGCCTTCAGGTGCACCTGGGAGCGCTGGCAAAAAATATGGGTGGATATAGGAGGTCTGGTGACAACCAGGGAGCACCTGGGAGCGCCGGTGACAAGCCTGGGAGCACCTCAAATCACTGTAGAGCAATCTGGGAAAAACAACATCTTCTTTGGAAACGCTACTGGTGTGCCTGGAAATCAAAGCTACTACTTATCGTTCAATGATTTTTAAAACTCATGTATTCAGTTTGTGTTCTCATCTATGTATCTATGTATGAATGTATCTATATAGCTACCCATTTACACTCGGTATATCTGGACTGGCGGCAGGCAGTGCTTCAATGCAATTCGAGGTGCACCGGAAGATGAAGATCGAGTGAATTCGGAGATACAGTTCCAGGCCGTTATGGTGTGAACTTCGAGGTGTAGTTGGAGGCCATGATCGTGCAAACTTGGAGGCCGTGAGCGAGCGAGTTTAGAGATGCACTTGGAGGCCGTAATCGAGCGAAGTTGGAGATGCACTTGGAGGCCATAATCGAGCGAGTTTGTAGATGCATTTGGGTGCCGTAATCAATTGGATTTGGAGGTGCACATGGAGGCCGTGATCAAGTGAACTTAGAGATGCACTCCAAGGCCATGATCAAGCGAGTGTGGAGTTGCACTTGGAGGCCATGATCGAGTGAGATTGGAGGAGTACTTGGAAGTGGTCAATGGGAGGTGTGCTGGGTGCTGAGAGTCTATTTATTATTCATCAGTTTGTTAACTCACAACTGTGGGAATGTGATGATGTGATATTATCTTCGAGCTCTCATACAAAGCTGGCTGGTAGCAGTCAATCTTGTAGGGAGGCATGCAGGAAGCTGAAGCTACATTCAGGGGTCAACTCGTAAATGTGAGAATAAACAGAAGACAGACAACCATGGGTGGATGCTGTACTCGGTGTAAGCAGTACTCGGAGTATGCTGTACTCAGTGTATGCTCTACTCGGTATATGCTGTACGCTGTGGTGAAACGGCGCAGCTAGAAGGCAGAGAGCCCATCATCAACACTCCGCCGCACCTCTCGCGGCATTCCAAAAGAAATTCGTGAGAAAGAGCGGTTCTGGCTCGAGGAGCGTAGGAAGAGGGTGAGAAGATATGATACTACCTGGCCGTGAGGATCCACGAAATCTCGGAAAGAGCGAGTGAGATTAAAAGATGGGAAAGATAGAGTGTGTAATTTGTTGTATGATAAGATGATCCAAGATGAGATGAGATGCTATCTACCCCAGGGTCTCCCGAATATATACTCCCCATTGCTCTGTGCATCTCCATTACCCCTGTATCTCCGTGCACCCCTGTCGCCCAGTCCATCTCCATCATTGCTGTATCTACTTACACCCACCGTAGTTCAGTCCTCTGCCGAGCTGGGTCGCAGAGGTGGTGAGAAACAGATTTTCCCGCCACAACTCCTCCCTGGCCCTCTGTGCGAGGCACACCTCTCCTCTTCCGTATAACCGTATACGCAGACCTGAAAGAACATAAGAATTACATAAACCCAAAGGAAAGACACAAACATAGACCCAAAGGAAAACCATAAACTCAAAGGAAAACCATACACCCAAAGGAAAACCATAAACCCAAAGGAAAACCATAAACTCAAAGGAAAAACATAAAGACTCTCACTCCTTGCACACCCGCTTTCTCCTGCCACCCTCCTTGTCTGCCTTGCCTTGTCCTTCACCACTTGTGAAGTACGAGATGTTGCCAAACCTAGTATCAAATCGCAATATCGCCTCACGCATCGCATACAAGGCCGCTGTGACTTGTGCCCTGGCCTCTATAAACAACTCGGGGTCTTCGTTTACTGCTCGTTGAAAGATAGGTACGGCTTTGTAACACCGGGAGATTCACCCTAGGTAGTGTTAGCTACGGGTCCGGGTAACCCGTCAGCGGTCCGGGTTTGGACCGGACAAACGGTTCGGTTCGGTTCCAGAACCGTCCAAAAACCCGACCCGCTGCTTCTTGGCTAGACCCATCGGTTCCAATCTCCGGTTCTGCATTTCAGGTTTTCTATTTATGGTCGCATTCAGATATCCTACTGTTAATCACAAAAGATAGATGTTTGTACATCGTTGTCATTTTTGAACTTATTGGCAGCCTATAGAATGAAAACAGTGAGAGAAACGCTCCCTACCCCATCATAAAAATGAGTGTCAACGGAGCGTCAACGATCTTTGGTGCTGCGTCCTGGGTAATCTGATGGGTGACAGGTTAGTGATAGTTATAAAAGTAGTATTGACTGCCTTTATAGGTAAAAATGAAAGCAACACGCCCCCTGCCCCATCTTGAAAATGAGCGTCAACAGTGCGTCAACAATTTTTGGCCTTGCATCATGGTTAATGAAAGCGCGATGTGACCAGTATTATCTATAAACGAAGTTTTATCCGTTTTGGTAGGCTAAAACGCCAACCACACACTATGTTGCAGCTTTGTAAATGAAATATGTTGTTACTGTCTGGGAGGCTGTTGCGGGAATATACCTTGCCTATCTGCCTATAGAAGCTGCCAAATCACTGTTTATAGATGCTTATGATCTAGCACTACTTATATTACCGAAGATGCAAGACCAAACATCGTTGACGCTCCGTTGACGCTCATTTTCATGATGCCGCAGGGAGCATGCCACTATTTCTTTGTGCTACAAAGGCGGCCAATACTCCATTTATGACAGCCTGCAACCATTCACAACTCTGATTACCAATGATGCAAAACCAAAAATCGTTGACGCTCCGTTGACGCTCATTTTAATTTATTGTTTAGTTAAAATCTGCTGACAGCAATAATTGTATTCATAATTATTTCAGCTTATTAGCTGCGATTCAGGCTGATTTAGCAAGGGCCCCATGGCAAAGCTAGGCCCAGTAATTTTCTTGCACAGGTCGCTCTCATTATATTGAAAGTTATATATCATGCTGAAATGTGCATTTTGCCTGTAGTATTATAGTTTATGAACAGATATTTACATGCGACTGCTCATTATTCTGCCAAAATATTTCTCTAAGTGAAATTCTCGGTCAAGCTACATATGGATCCTGGTGAAAAATCATTGACCCATGCTGTCCTACTTTTTCTTGTTTCCCATATTCCTTCTCGTTTCCATTGCACTGACCGTCATGAGCAACTGTTCAGCCTTTTTCTTTGACCTTCATGATGGCCGAATCAATCCGGGAACATTTGGTGTGGCACTCACATATTTGTGCGCTGGGGTTTCTGAATCCTCGATGACATTGTCTTGCTCTAAATCTGATTCATCGTCTGCCTCGGGTTGAGATCAATCGAGTACGAATAGAGATATTGAATTTACTATCGTACAAAAGTCATTGTCTAAAGAGCAAAGAGAGAGAAAGACTGGCAAATATATATGGGAAAGAAGGGCATACTCGGCAAAGCCGAGTATCACATCTGGAGACCGATGCCGAGCACCACTGCTGGGGCTAGCCCTACTCTTTGGCATGGGGGCCGCAAGCCACCGGCCTCATGCTTGCAGCCTTAGGCCATCGGAGGCTGTAAGCCCCCGAATGCCACACAAGCCATCGTGCCAAATCCCGTGCCAACACTCCCCCATTGGCCCAAGGCTTTCCAAACAAAGTGAACCTACCAATTAGAAAGTGTGGGAGAGAAGGGAAAACAAACGAAGGCTCTGAATCCTCCAAGTCCCAAATAACCTGTTGACCAAGGAGAAGAGAGAAAAGGAAGAAAGATAGGGAAAGACCTGAACCCTAAAACGCAACAAAGAAACACTCCCCGGAGACCAAATCCAAATCCAAGCCCTAGTCTTAAGTAATCATACATATCCAATAAAGTCCTGCCCAAATCCCGTACCCGAAACACATATCCTTCACAATCTCTCCAAGTGAAAATCCGTGTACACATCCAGATGATCATAAATCGCTGTTGTCATCTAAGTCGCAGGGTCGAAGGTACGCAATGTACGGCTCACAATAGAACTTCCTATCCTCGCCATGAGGAGTCGAGACTTCGGGGATGCATGGCCAAAATTGCCACCGCCGGTCTCTTGGGGTCCACTGTTCCGAATCGCATAACTGTGCATCGGCTGACATCGCCCAAGTATCCGCGGTCCATAACGCGCTCATTGAAGATATTTTGAACAGCACACTGTATTTCCGAAGGATGTTGATATAAGGAGTAGTCGATGAGAGGAGAGGTAGTCAACACGAATGAGTAGTCGACACAGATGGTAGATGATGCAGTAGGCGATACGAGGAGGGATGGTAGACTTGCTGCTCGAGGGTAGTGGCACGTTGCTCGAGACTTCGGAGGTGCTCGAGGCATCGGAGGTACTCGAGTCTTCCAGGTGTAGTTGATGTGTAGTCGGCAGGAGGAGAGGCAGTTGACACACAGCTGACGCAAGAAGGTAGGGGCGTGAAGACAGCCCAAGGAAGGTAGAGGACACACAGTCGACTCAAAACAGACTGGGGACACACAGTAAACCTAACGCTCAGGGACAATGTTCGATGCTTTCGGAGGCGGCGGAGGTTTGAAAACAATACAGGTACCACTATTAGGCGTCGATTCGATCCACTACAACACAAGGCAGAAGAGAAACGATCAACAAGAACACTAATAGATGTCGGCTCGATCCACTGGAACAGGGGCAGAGGAGAGGCAGTAACAAATACAAATAGATGTCGGCTCGATCCATTGGAACAGGGGCAGAGGAGAGGCAGTAACAAATACTAATAGTAGGCGTCGATTCCAATAGAACTCAAAGTGGCGGACTCCAAACGGACATGGTCGATATGCGAGACTTTAACAGCTGGCGGCGCTTCAAAACGATAAAACTCTATAAAGTAATAGATGTCGATTCCGAAAGAACTGAAAGCACCGGGCTCATTACCTGTTGAGATCAATCGAGTACGAATAGAGATATTGAATTGACCATCGTACAAAAGTGATTGTCTAAAGAGCAAAGAGAGTGAAAGACTGGCAAATATATATGGGAAAGGAGGGCATACTCGGCGAAGCCGAGTATCACATCTGGAGACCGATGCCGAGCACCACTGCCAGGGCTAGCCCTACTCTTCCGCATGGGGGCTGGTGGCGGCCCATGGGGGCCACAAGTAACCGGCCTCATGCCCGCAGACTTAGGCTCTCAGAGGCTGTAAGCCCCCGAATACCACACAAGCCATCGGGCCAAATCCCGTGCCAACACCTCCCAGTCGTCTTCGCTCACATTCGGGTCATCCAAGTCACCATTCCAGTTGAGCCAATTTTCGGTATTGGAAATGCTTTTGGGTGCACCAATCTCATTACTTTTCGTTTGATGTGGGTGGATTTTCTTGATTTGGCATACATTCAATATTTGAGTTCGTTCTCCAAGGAAGTCCTTTGCAGACAAAGCTGGTGGCTGAGGTGATCTTTCCGACAATTTAAATGCAGCTGCACCATCATGTTGAAAGTTTGTCCAAGATGCATTAATGATCTCTTCGGTATCCAAAATGTATCCTACGGCTCTCATCTGCTTATTTTGAGTGCGAGATTCCTTCTGTGTAGCATGGAGGTTTTGGCTCCCCTGCCACATCTCCAAAAAGTCGTGGACCTTGGCCATTCTGGGCAAATTTCTTTCCTCTGCTTCTCTCTTCAGTTCTATGTAATTTTCAGCTTCAGTCATATCCAATACAGGATCATCGCCTGGCAGAATCCCGTTATTGGCTCATGTTTACTGTCTTACAATGACTTTTTCGCGAAGGGTCTTGCCTGTGGGTTTCGACTGCCTCCATGCGACAACGTCTTGCCCAAGAGAAAAACTGGCCTCCACTCCGACACCATGTGGTATGATAGAAAATATGTTGCGTGCCACATTGGAGAGATCAGCGTACTTTGAGTGTGTTTCTTCTTGCTGGTGCCACCAGTCGGTAATATCTGGCAACCAAAATGTACTGCAAATGTGAATGGGATTGGAGTGGTAGTCATTACGATTTGGATTAACTTGCCGCCAGTTCTTTGGTGCTTGAGGTGGTGAATTCAGATGGAGCCTTGCGGCTGTCAATAAGCGTGCTGTGCGATCACTGCGTCCAGGTGTCATTTCAGCCACCTTTTTAGGCATTAAGTATTCATCATTATTGCTGGACGAATCATATGGATCAAAAGAAGATTGACCAGATCCAGAAGCCGTTGTGGAGAAGGGGTTGTTGCTCGCAAGTCTATCTGGTTTATTGACTGACAGTCACTGGTGTTTGGCACAGTATTCGTTCTCCACATACTTCAGAAATGCCTCCTGATATTGCGTGGTATACGAAGTCTCGTCATCAGGATTGATATTCATTCCTTTGTCCTACTTCCTAACCAATTGCAGAGTCCGAAAAAGATCAAGGATATGTGCTGAAATCAGAAGCAGACCAGTCGTTGGAGTTACTTCGGAATAATATTTCAACAGCTTCCGTCGCGCAAACTTCACCGCGAAGTATAAGTCTTCCTTCCATTGGGTCTTCTTCTTAGCCGAAGCTCACATAACGCCATCCATATGATCAAACATGTCATTGTATACAGTGATGATGTGATGCAGAGTAACTGTATGCCGTTTGGACATCCACAAGGTCCAGTACCGGAATGGCCGTAAAACTTCCATGACATACTTGACAATGGTCCACTCATCCTGTGTTGTGAAGAGTGGCTGGTAACCGCTGTATTTTGGGTTTTCAAGCCACTCACGTGTGAATTCACTGTTGCATATATGGTTTATCTCCCTGACGTATGGCTTCAGTTGGCCTGATGCATAATCTCTCTAAGATGATGGTCATTCCAGACTCAGCTGGAGATGCCAGCTGAGTGCGCATGCATGCGTACAAGACATACTCCGAATACCGTATATATAAAGAGCACAAATGTACCTGTACTTAGAGAATATAAGCTTCTAGCAATCAGTACATTTCAACAGGTTATGAGCCCGGTTATCGCTACTATCTAAAATCTCACGATCTTTCCTACGATCTCCTTCACAATCTCCAAAAGAGCCTCAAGAACCCTAAACCTTGTCACCGTAGCAACAGCCGCATAAACAGCACTAAAACTCAACACCATCACAAGCCATCTCCACGATCTCACGATGACTTCCTCCGAACCCGCCTTCAACAAGACCAGGTGGGGTGATATCCCTAAGGTCACTCACGACAATTATGATGAATGGAAAGACGACATGATTCTCATTCTGTCAGCCATGAAAGCATACCCAATCGTCACCGGAGAGGATTCTGAACCGCAGCGACTTGACTTCGACCACGATGACAACTATGATGATTGGAAGGCTAAGGAAGCTGAGGCCGCGTCTATGATCACACTTTCCTGCTCCTCCGAAGTACAGCGCATCGTCAAAGGTATACCAAATCCTCACGAAATGTGGAACACACTAGAAATGAGTCTGGACACCACCGGATCATATATCGGAAGACAGGACATCCTTCGCCAGTTCCGTGCTTGCCGATCTAAGGAGGACGAACCACTTAAAGCATACCTCACCAAGCTCAGTAACTACCGCATACAACTGGACCATACCAACGATGCAGTCACCTATCGAGATTTCCGCACGCAAATATTCAAATCACTGCCATCTCAGTATGCGATGATATTAATGGTCCTAAAGCATACAAGGCCCTTACCTACACCTGAAGAAGCCATGCATGACCTCCTAGAGGAAGAAACTACAACCAGCCTCACCAAAGAACTTGGAGATGTATCCACGGGGGCCGCCCTTTTCTCTCAACGTGGCGGCTACTGTGGCCGTGGGCGTAGTGGACCTGGTCGATGTGGCGGGCGCGGATGACGCGGTGGACATAGTGGACACGGTGGAAGCAGTGGAACCGGAGACAGCCACGAAAGTAAGTGCACCTATTGCATAATTGACAGCCATACTACAGATGCATGCAGGAAGCAGAAATGCGCCCAGGAGGGAGGAAACAACGGAGGAAATGACCAGCGCATTTGTTTCAAGTGCGGGCTCCCAGGCCACGTCAAAGTCGATTGTGTCTCCTACAAACGTATCAAGGAGTGGTGGAAAGTGAAGAAAGCCACTGCTAGAGCAGATCTCGCTACGACCGGAGACTGCGATCCCTTCTGACTAACTGCATGTGCTCTTGCCGCCACCGCCGCCGCTGCTGCCGCGGCTCTGAAGTGAGTCATTGATCCTGGAGCGTCACACCACATGTGCAATGACCGCAGCAGCTTTTCAATGTTCAAAAAGCTCTCACTGGCTATAGTAACCGAGCTTGGAGACAACAATTCAGTCACCGCCATGCACCACGGATTCGTCGACGTTATACAAGGCTATCAAGTCGAAGCCCTCCATACTCCTACTCTTCGACTTACCCTTCTATCGATCAACCAATTGGATTTGGGCGGGCATACGACTATATTTCGGAATGGAAAATGCTCCATAACTTCGCCATCATCCTGCAGTCTCGCCTAGTGTTAGCAACGGGTCCGGGTAACCAGCCAGCGGTCCGGGTTCGGACCGGAAAAACGGTTCGGTTCGGTTCCAGAACCGTCCAAAAACCCGACCTGCAGCGTCATGGCAGGCCAAACCCGGACCCGTACCCGTCAACCTGCAGGTGTTGCCAGGTTTGGCTGGACCCGTCGGTTCCAATCTCCGGTTCTGTGTTTCGGGTTTTTCCATTTATGGTCGCATTTAGATACCCTACTGTTAATCGCAAAATATTAACTTTTGCACATCATTGACCTTTTCGGATGAATCGGCAGCCTTTATAACTAAAAACAAGAGAGACACGCTCCTTGCCCCATCCTGAACATGATAGTCAACGGCGCGTCAATGATTTTTGGTCTTGCATCATGAGTAATCTAGATGGCGATTGGATGCAAACGATCATAAACGATGTATTGACGGTATTCCAACCCAAAAGAGAAAGATATATGCTTGCTGCCCCATTCTGAAAATGAGCGTCAACGGAGCGTCAACGATTTTTGGCCTTGCAGGATGGTTAATCAAAGCGCGAGATAGCCACTAATGTATATATATGGAGTTTTGACTGGTTTTATTGGCTAAAACGTGTAGGATCACTGAGTTGCAGCATTGAAAATGAAATAAGTTGTGATTGTCCGGGAGGCTGTCGCGGGATGACCTCTTGCTTATTAGCCTAGAAAGGCAGCCAAAACCCTGTTTATAGATCTCTACGATCATTTACCACCAAGATTACCCAAGAT
>Ga0307512_10001097_pt1 | contig 39297 bp, 44 predicted proteins | sample 14_EM_MG_FD_200267 | JGI IMG/M metagenome (GOLD analysis project Ga0307512, IMG submission 200267) | Populus trichocarpa ectomycorrhiza microbial communities from riparian zone in the Pacific Northwest, United States - 14_EM | ecosystem: Host-associated > Plants > Roots > Unclassified | place...
GTGTACCAAAACCAGTTGCAGCATTAAATTTGACTGACAGATCATTATATGTTGACATGGGAATGAGCAAAGTATTCAGTTGGGTAGGAGGCAGTAGGGGAGTCCCACAAACATTATCCAGGGAAGACAGGACCATAGAGAGAAGTTCTCGGAGAACCTCAAACAGAAGAGGGGGATAATTCCATGGCCTGGGTTTGACGTGTGAGGATGGGAGAGTGGAAAAACTGCATTCCGAGTTTTCGGGAAGTAATTGGTCTTATGGATGGTTGGAGATAATGGGAGACGGGGAGACAGCGAAGGAATGTTGTGTAGTGTTGTTGAGATTATTTCGTATGATTAGAAAACGGTACAATGTGTTGCAACATCGGATGATGTGGCATGGTTCTGGGACTATGGGCACTGTTAATGGTGTGTAAGATCAAATGTGAAGATTTGGATGCGATATCAAAGCATGAATGTAGATTGGAGGGCAACAGACAAACTGTACCTAAGGAGAAGTTGCTTCATGTGGGAAGGTTTCCTTGTCTCTGCTCTTTACTGTTTCTCTTGTACTCTGGAACACAATATTCTGTTATGTGTAATCTATCATAGGCCATATAGCCTACAGTAACCTCCCATAACACCGATAATACCAAACAATACAAACTACCCCTGAGCCATTCCCTGTAACCCCCAATAATACACCAGTAATTTACCCAACATATACCTGTAATTTGGAGATAGAACACCTGAATTATTACTGTAATTCAACTGTACCACATGTATTATATACTGCAACTCATGGATTACAATACATATTCATCAGTTACTCATGCATGTGCTACTGACATCTCCTTTTGCATCTGTAACATGGACTCTGTTAACTCTGACATGCTCTGTTGAATGACTCAGGCAAGCACAAGCACACACTCTGACTCTCGTGACTCTGACAAGCATGCTCCTACAACTGTGACATGCTCACTCTCACGACTGTGACATCCTCACTTTTAAAGCTCTGACATGCTTGGTCTCACTGCTCTGACATGCTCACTCTTACTTCACTGACAATCTGGCTTCGCTGGGAGCAAGCTGGTAGTGGTGGAATGCTCACTCTCACCCCTCTGACCATCTGGCTTCGCTGGGAGCAGGCTGGTTGCAGTAGATCTGGCTTCGCTGGTAGGGGTAAAACTGGCTTCGCTGGGAGCAAGCTGGTAGCAGTGGATATGGCTTCACTGGGAGCAAGCTGTTAGCGGTTGATATGGCTTTGCTGGTAGCAGAGAATTCAGATTTGCTATGAGCTGGCAAGAAGCTTTGGATCTGGCTTCACTCCCACAACTCTGACATGTTTTGTTTCACCACTCTGATATGCTCACTCTTACCTCTGACAATCTGGCTTCGCTGGGAGCAGTAGTGGTTGATCTGGCTTCAATGAGAGTTGGCAGGGGTGTATTACATACAGCTCATGGAGAAATAATCAAAGAGTAAAATACCCGATGGCGGTGATGGTGATAGTGGTGATGGTGATGGTGATGATGATGATGGAGGTGATGGTGATGGTGGTGATGGTGATGGTGGTTATGGTGATGGTGGTGATGGTGATTGTGGTGATGGTGATGGTGGTGGAGGTGACGATTGAAAAAGGGGGTTGATAGAATGCATGCAGTATGAGAAATTTGCTTCATTCTGTAAATCAATATTACACATGGTAACACTCACATAACATTCCCATAACACGTCCCTAATTGCCAAAGTACAACGTAGGTAGTCATAATCTATAGTAAGCAACCGTAACACACTGGTAACGGGAATATTATATCTCTGTTCCAGTTGCACTGGGGCTTTTCCTGATATCCTTGCCACACTGGCCCATAAGTTGGATAGTATTGAGTTACACTAGTGCTTGGTTGCAAACAATATGTCATATTGAATATAGAATGGTGGTCAAACTGGGGAACACATGGAAATAATTGCTGTGAAGGGTAATTGTACCAAGATGGGAGATGAATTTGAGTATTGCATGATCCAATTGTGCTAACTGTCCTGGGAGCACTTTGAGCACTATTATTCCATGATCCCTAATTGTCATCTGGGCTAAATTGCAAGCTGAGAAATCCACTCTATAGCATTGTATTCACTGTCTGGGATGGAGAAGCATTGGTCAATATACTCTCTGATAATGATAGTGGTAAACGAAAATAGAAGCAATATGTGACCAAGAATAGCTCAGAGTACTGCTGAGCATGTAGAAAGCAACATTGACCTTCAGCACAATGGACACCATGTATATCTATTCCTATTGTCACAAGCTGTGGTGTTTCACTGTACCATCTATCTGTGAATCGCAGGTGAGGAAAAGCAACATTCATTGCATACTACCCGACTTGCATTATTATATACTTGAAGTGGTCAACCAGTATCTTTAATAACATCTCATAAACATACAGTCGGTGACAGTAAAGCTCATAGGAGGGATAACATATGATATCTCCAAGAACTGAACAAGAACAAATCATGGTTCAAGGTACATATACCTAGCCATATCATCGATAAGCTGTCAGATTACCACCTGCATCGTTGTTCAATCAGAGTCCTGTGCATTGAGTTGTAACTTCCAGTGCTTCTCAGTCAATTCCTTGTGTAAACTTCATTCTTCTCCTCAGGATCCTTTCACCTAAAATTGACAACAACAGGAAGCAAATAACCTACTTTCAAAGCAATTCTCAATGATCAATCAGGAGGCATACCACCTGCTTAGATATTCCCCAATTGATTTTTTGACATAATCTTCCCACATGATCTGCTGTTCAAGGCTCAAGGATTGTCATAACTTACAATTCAGTAATGGCATGGTATGTGATCCCACAGATGGTTGCAGTAGCAGCATAGGCTGAAGAACAAATATATAAAGTATATTGTGGTGAGAACTAAAGAAACCATCTCTTCTCTGCTACTGGTTATCAACAACAGATGCACATGAATCATGTGCAGGATATAATCCATATATCCTAGTTTATATACAAACTGATGTTTGGTGACTCTGTATTACCCTGCCCAACATTTGGTGTGGTGTGATGCAGCAGGACAAGTGATATGCTAACCTAGACTAGCTCACTTTCAAACACATATTTCTGAGGCTCTAAATCACCCCCTGAACCATCGTTGAGATCCTATAGATTACACACACTAACAGTTTCTCAAATATGGTCAACACTCACTGGAAACATAATGTAAGCTGAATATGCACAATGAAACTACTTGATAAGAAATGACAGGAGACTCACTACCAACAATAGCACCCAATTTGACTGTGCACAGGAATATTACTGACTGGGATTATACCACCTGCAGGCTATGATCAATTCATGCCATCATAGTTTGACTTCAGTAGGCGCACTTGAGTGGCCATCAACAAGCTTGTCAACTTATAACCTACCTACAATCCATGTACCTAGTGCGCCATCAGCAAAAAACATTTCCGTCCGGGCGGAATGGCTCCGTCAGAGTGGACGCGCTCCGTCAGAGCAGTCAGAGACACCCCGGTGGCGGATTACTCCGCGCCCTGCGTCAACACCAAGCGTCGCGTAGCATATCGCCCTCCGATCACCGTTTCGCCGTTTCTTTTCACTCTGTCGGTCTATACGAAATACACACTCTATCTTTACCATCTTCGGATCTGACTCGCTCTTTCTACGATGTCGTGGATCTATGCAATTTCATGGATCCTCGCAGCTGGGTAGTATCATATCTTTTCACCCTCATTCTACGCTCCTCGAGCCAGGTTGACTCTTGATCGTGGCATGGAGAGATAGAGAGGGATGACTTAACTTCGTGTTCTTAGGTGATGGTAGAGGAGATGGGACAAATCATCATGAGAAAGTGGGACTTAAGAGAATTTCGTGTACAAGTCGATTTACCATCCACGATACGGCAGGTATCAGTCCCGATCTGGCGTGTAATAACACCGATACAAGGTGTTCCGAACCCAATCCGGGAAGTTGTACCTCTGATTCCTCATATCCGCTCGTATCCTCCACATCGTTCTCATCTTCATCCCCCATCTCTCGTTTTCTCATCCACATCTCAACCATCATCGCAGAACACAAAGTTAAGTCATCGCTCTCTATCTCTCCATGGCATGATCATAAGTTGACACCAAGTACAGCAGACACCGAGTACAGCATACACTGAGTACAGCACTCAAAGATTGATTGTCTTCCCTTCATTCTCATGATTACGAGTTGACCCCTGAATATAGCTTCAGCTTCCGGCGTGCCTCCATACACGATCGACCGCCATCAGCCCGCTCTCCATGAGAGCTCAAAGGTAAAGTCACCTTGTCACATTCCCACGGTTGCGAGTTAACTAACTGATGAAATACAGCCTCAGCACCCGGCGCGCCGTCCATAGACCGCCTCCAAGTACTCGTCCAATCTCGCTCGATCATAGCCACCAAGTGTATGTCCAAACTCGCTCGATTACGTCCTCCAAGTTCGCACGATCACGGCCTCCAAGTGCATCGCCAAACTTGCTCGATTCCGGCCTCCAAGTGCATCTCTCAACTCGCTCGATCACAGCCTCCAAGTACATCGTTAATGAGCGATGGTGGGTGTACTGAGATACAGGGGTAACGGAGGTGGACTGAACGACGGGGAGTACATATTAGCTATATAGATACATTGATACATAGATGAGAATACAAACTGAATGCATAAGTTTTGAAAATCGTTGAACAATAAGTAGTAGCTATGATGTAACATCGCCAGGCGTTGTGTAAACGGCTTCAGCATAACTGCAGCCCCTGCGAAGAGTGTAACACACTTGTCCTTCTGATGGTGCGTAAACGTCACCACAAAGTAAAGGAGTACGTATGCAACGCGACAGGCAGCGTGTAATTCTCCGTCATAGGGTACGAGGTTCCGTCAGAGCCGTCAGAGCCATCGGGAACACCCAGGTGTTTCTGACGGAAATTAGAGTTGTTGCTTATGTCCACCCCCTGTAGTGTCTCTCAATAAGGATACCATTAATCTCCAGAACGCTGATCGGAAACATGCCACTAATCAACCAAAATCAATGCTAATAGGGACATTGTTGATGGGGAATATGTGGGAGGGTCAGTTTATGGTAAAGTACCTGAATAGTAAATTAAGCATAGCAACTATGAAATAAATAGCATCCATTTCAGTTAATTGACAACTTGCATCCACTTTCTTTATGCAGCCAGCAAACAAAAGCTTGGATAGTTCAACACCTTATACAGTGTCAGGACAACTACAAAAGCAATGTATTTCAATAGTTATTTGCCACGCAAAAGCTCCTCTGAGGAAATGATTTTGGGCTTGGCGATGAGTATTTAGTTGAATATGATTCACATATGCTTGAAACCGTATATGCCAGGGAGATTTTGACATGTATACAGTGACTTTTAGCACATCTCCCAATTCAGGGAAAGCTTGATTTTAACTTGGTGTGCCTCAATGCCTGGGAGTGTTGTTCAATATTGACTGAGATGAACAGGGTAGATTATTGGTGGGATATGCAAATTCAACCACCTGTTGGGGCAACAATTGTGCCAGTCCTTTGTAAATCTGACAAGGGTCACTTGACAATATATTTGTGCAATCAGCATTCCTGGCCACTGTGTCTCATAATTGATATCAGTCCAAAACTTATGTGTGGTAAGCATAAAATGTGAATGTGGGTTCATGTTGCACTGATCCCGTATCACCCAAAATATTCCAAATACACTGTTGGGTCATGGGGTACCATAGCTGGAACTGTGCTATCCCAACTAAGATATCTTGACATACCTTGTGCATGCTTGAGATGGGATTGTGCTGATGGATTCCGGAGACAATATTTCCCTCTGATAGTTGCCAGGGTTGGTAACAATCTGAAATAAGTTACAGTTACACAAGTCAAATATGGCTCAGGTCAGATGAGTGAAATACCTTTATGTGTGCTGATGAGTGATTCAGCATTTCAACTACTTAGGAACCCAAGAGATCAGTATATTTGAAATTTGCTTCGGCATGGCACTATTCTTGATGAGGTGGACATTCTTAGTGTTCATCCACACTGAACCAGATTGAACAATCTGCTTTCTACAATGTCTATAGGCTTTGGCAGCCTAATAAAATCCATCAGCTGCTCCTGGGATCAGTTGAGAATATGTTAAACTGGTTTTATGAAGACATGAAAGCTAGGAATATCAAGGAACAGTTCGACAATCGATTTAGATTGGTACCATGCTATGTAGGTTGCCACAGCTTCCCTCAACCATTCAATTGATTGATATGTACCTTCTGCCTGCAAATAAACATTCAGGTGATGATGAAATCACTGGCAGTATATAGTTCTCAAAGAGATCTCTCCGCCAATGATTACAGGCAATGTGCACCACACACAGCCTCTGATGACATCCGATTGGGACCAGTGTAGGCAGTATGTAAATTTTCTCTACATGTTCGCTACTGAAATCACATGAATCTATCACTCAAAGCACTAGATAATTCAATAAGCAACCTATGGCAGATGAAAGCTAATTCTAGGGAACAGACAATGTCAAAGTCAGTGAAGGCCAAAGTAGAACAATATTGGCAACAGAATCTCATCACTCACATAAATAAATGATTTATAAATCTCATGCTGCAATGGCTGGCATTGTATATAGAGCTTAAATGGTTACTATGTAATGGCAGTCATGATTAGGATTTCGCCAATGGCAGGAGTCTTGCCCAAGGCTAGGTAACCGCAACTGTATGTAGACGACTCGCAATCTCTCCGAAATCGCCAGTTATAATCTGACCTATCTATAGCTCTATTATATTAACACATCCACATATGCAACCATATCTTCCCATGTACTCTCATATGCGGTGATTTGCGGATATACGGCCTCACACTATTATCACTATTAGTCAGTTCGACACGTGTCATTCACAGAATCTCTCAATTTACCCTTTTTGACACAGGCTATCAAAAAACATGCCTCCAAAGAAGTTCACCTGAACTCAATTGCGCATCACTGCCATCCATGAGGTTGATGACACTCTGCAGGCAGTGACATCCACAGCTCAATGCAGTTCTACTGCAGTTTAACCTGAGCCCGAAATCGATGATGATAATGACTTCAATGACAACCGCCATGCTCACCTCGGAGGTCAAGAAGACGAAGATTGCCTGATTGACAATGATGTTGCAGAGCTCTGGTCCCCAAATACTGATGGTGATCGTCTGAACATGGCAACTCGAAAGTGGGTGATTCTGGAAATGCCGCTCGAACATCAAGCGCAGTGGAATGCTGAACAGGGGCTCCAATGGGAAACAATGATGGCCCAATGGGAACCAATGGCTGCCCAATGGAAACAGTGGTCTGCCAAATGTGCCGAATGCACCAAAAGACACACCACAGGCCTTAAAAGGAATATCTACAAGATTGTTGACCCTGTACGGTACTGCGGCAGTGCGAAAGAGCTGGACCATTTTCTGTACCCGTTATGCTCGAATTTCAACTCTGATGGCCACCTATTCCCATGCGGTGGACCTGATCGCGTCAAGGATGCGATCTCTCTCTTGGACGCCTTGAGCAATTATCAAAAGCTGGCACTCAGTGAGATGGTGATGAGAGACATTTCGGAATGGCCAGGGAACTTACCTATGGATTCTGACCGATGCCTACAGGCCTTCGACCTCTATTCACAGGAGATGGTCAAGGTTTATGGGGCTAAGAATAAATGTCGCATGGCAGTGATCAGGGTGGTGCAGGAATACATACTACTTCCATAAGAATCGGTCGGAGCCGATGGGAACCATTGGAATGCTGAGTGGAGACAGACTGTGTGGAATCTACAGAGGTATGAAGTAGTCCCCTATGATATTCCTGGGGCAGGCCTCCGCAACTCTCTCAAGAATGAAGTTGGACCAATGACGCCCACCAGCAGCAGGTTTGACACCGCGCATGACTTGTTTGAAAAGGCTGCAGCCTCGGATGTTGCACATCCTGAAAACCAGCTGCCACAGCAGCAGCAACAACGGTGGCAGAAACGGCCTACGGACTGCACTTCGATAGGCGGCACACGAGGCTACCGGCCAACCATCACTGAGCCAGATCACACACCCGGTGGCGAATCCAGCCAATCGGGATTGAACATACATGGCAAATCCGGTGGCAGAGGTCAATTGTCGGGTTTGCTGCTAACACCATGATTCTGAACAGATATCTTCGAAAGCTGACATTCTACTGGGAAACGCTTGCATCGCGTATCTCCAAACCAAGCGGCGAGCTTCTGCCCTAAATACTCCACAGGTGGTAACTCACTAAAACAGTAGGACCAGACACTACCGGCAAACAGGGATGGAGGTAATGTTATCAACCAGTCTGGGTAACCCGCCATCGGTCCGGGTTATGACTGGCGGTTCGGTTCAGATCTGTTCCAGACCCGGCCATAGACCCGACGCACATTGTCTTGGCGGGGTTGTTACCCGGACCAGACATAAACCTGCGGTTCTGTGGCCGTGATGATCCCGGACAGCATTTCCATATTACGGTTCCTGCAACTTTGGCTCCAATTATGTATATGAGTTGTGATTGTATCGTGACATGATCAATACGTCGATTGTACCGAATTAAACGCTCTTTCACCTCCTGCGTTCAGATTGGCGATCCGACCAATAGTCGTTGAGTGGCTTTGAAAAAACGCACAATTTTAGGCGAAATTGGCGGGTTTTTGATTGTGACTAAACAAATATTGGTCCGATCTCAAATCCGAACGTCGGAGGTTGAAGAGTGGCTAATTCTACACAATCTACGTATTGATCAAGTCACGATACGATCAGAACTCAGATACTTAATTTGAGCCATAGTTGTGAGGTTGAAATGATGGGTTTTTGGTGGTGAAACTGGCCCAATTGCAACGGTCTGGGTTATCGTGTGGTAAAACCCGGTGCAATGGTTCGGTTCTGGTTCCAACCCTAACCAAGATCCGTACTAGCGGGTTGGAACTGTAGCCAACCCTAGATGTAGGACACCAAGTCAAACGACAGAAATCTTTCGACAATCAACAGCCAAAAAACTCACAGGCCTCTCTCAGGATCTGGCCCAATGGGAGAGGTTTGACAAGGTGGAATTGGGTTTAGAAAGGTTGGTAATGAAGACTTTCATGGCAGAAATGGACAACATACAACCACATCGGATCACTTCAAAGTCATGGGTGTTGTTGGGGAACCCAAAAACTCTCATGTCATGTCAGTACATATGCAGCATGGACTGCCCGGACACGTTCCATAAAATTCATCAGGTTTTTATCAGAGATGGAAGTGCGGAAATGCAACGCATGCAAGCTCACATTGATTGCTGCACGACAAGCATCATTATGTCACCAAGATGGCAAAACAGCTTCGTCTGCCAGACGAACCAGCATACGTCACATCTCTAGGTCTCAATGGCCAGGAAATGGCTCATGCAAGTGAAAGTCAAAAAACGGCGTTCACGGTTCAGTATATGAAGCACTTATCACCAGTTGAACAATTGGAGATGCTAGTTGTGCCCAGGCAGGCTCATGACTGGGTTGTGGGATGCCTATGGGTCCAGTCCACCAATCCTAATGTCGATTGGCAACACGGATGACCTTTGGCTGTGCAAACCCCAGGGGGAGCAGATGTGGTGTCAGTGAACAGGGTAGACTATCAGGAATGCCGTGGGAATGTACAATGATCTACGGCTAGGGAGAAGGCGCGTTCTGAAGGAGGTGGTGGTATCCCACATATTCAAATACTCAGAGCAACTGCCATTGACGATCTACTGGCCAGTGAGTAGGTTCTAAGAGTGGGGGATTGTACAGGGCTGCTAGGAGCGACTGTGGAAGGCATCACTGATCACGGATCGTGAGTGCGATTGGCCCCAAGCACTGGACAGGCGAGCAGGGAGCAGCGGCAATAGTTTGGGCCGAAGAGCATCCAGATGGGAACCTTGAATGACTCCTACTTGCACGCTGAGATACAAAGGTAGTACTTGACGGCCAGGCTGAGCTCTTCCATGGGCAAACCATATTAAATCTCGGCTCATGGATATGCCTCCTTACCACTCCAGATCTTGTATGAATCGAGAACTAACATTTGCAGATGGAGCTGGCACAATGACAAAGATAGTGCCTACAGACGATGGAGGACATATCCCAGCTATATATGGAGAATTGATTGAGGTAGTCAGCAAAGCAAAGGCGGTGACAGTTCTCCTGCATTGGTCAACTGACCATGCAATTGATGTGGAGCCTGGCTATAACTTGCCATATGTGCAGATTTACAATCTATTGGAGTTTGAGTTGAGGATGTTGAAGGCCTACATCGAGGCAAATCTAGCCACCGGATTTATTCAGCACTCACCATCGCCGGTGACGTCACTGTTCTTCTTTCCAAAAGACGGGGATGGAGGATGAAGACTTTGTGTCAACTACTGAGCACCAAACAAAGCAACGGTAAAGATTCGGAAGGCTATGAATACAAATCAGCTTTCACAATGCGTCAAGGCCAATTCGAATACCAGGTTACGCCACTTGGTCCAACAAATGCACTAGCTACATTCCACTCTGACTTCAATGATTGCCTATGGACATGCATGGATGACTCTGTGGCCTACTACCTCGATGACATACTGATCTATTCGGCCAAAGGGAAGGAGCATGAGGAGCATGTGCGGCACATGCTCTGTCGACTCAAGAAATTCGTTGTCTACTGCATAGTTAAGATGTGTCAAGTCTGAGTTTCAGCTGTCGGCTTCCCAGGGTGTGTTATCACTTCTGAAGGAGTCTGTATGGAATTGGACTGGATCTCCACAGTCGAGGACTGGCCGACACAGAACTCAGTTAGAGACATTCAGGTCCTTCTATGATTCACGAACCTCTACCAAAGATTCAGCCAGAAATATGTCAAGGTGACCCTTCCACTGCGGGAATTACTAAACATATCAGAGACATCTTGCAGTAATAAATCCAACGCCAATGGCACACGGGAATGGACATGGGTAGCCGAGTTGACGTTCTAATAACTGACAAGGATCATTGCTAAGGCACCGACCCTCCAGCATTACTATCCGGCCAAGCTGGTCATTCTCCAAATGCATGTGAGTGGATTCGCAATTGTAGGCATTCTCAATCAGTAGGATGTTTTCAGGATTTCCAGGCCAGTCAGTTACTGCTCCTGGATGTGCACTCCAGCCGAACAGAATTATGACACTTATGATTGGGAGCTATTGGCCATCATGGGAACACTAAAACAGTGGCAGCATTACCTTGAGGGCACCAATTACCAGATCTTAATTTGGTGCGACCACAAGAATCTCGAATACTTCCATGCATCCAAAGTGATCTCCAGAAGCCAAGGCAGGTAGTTGGAAACCCTTTCATGTTATGACTTTGTTATTGAGCACCTGGAAGGCAGCAAGAACCCTGCCGATATCCCATCCAGGTGACCCGACAATGAGATCAGCTATGAAAAGCCTGTGGCACAACATTTGGCTACCATGTCGGTGGAACCATACGACAAATGCATGTCACCAATCATCGCGGCCCAGGGTTCCAACCCATCTTCCATTGAAGTCTCAGCGATGCTATTTCACAGGCCAATTGCAGATTGCCCTGATACTTACGAGCAGAGAATCAATGGAAAGTCATTGCAGGCCGTGTGATTTATGCGAGTAGGATATACATTCCTGCAGTCGACTCTCTACACAGCAACGTGATAAGTTGATTCCATAACAACCCTCAGTCCAGTCATTTTGGAGCTCTTAAGACTGCTGAGCTGGTATCTAGGGATTTCCACTGGTAAGCAATGGACTTGCATGTACATAACTATATCAGCGGCTGCGAAGTATGCCACTGGATCAAAGCACCTCGGCACATCAGCGGTGGGATCAACATGCCATTGGAGACACCAGCACGGCCATGGGAAGGCGTCACGATAGACGTTGTCATTATCTTGCCAGAGTCAATGGCGCCGGGCTGCACTGCAATTCTCAGTATTGTGCACTAGATGAGAATGATCGCAATCTACTTACCATGCCAGATGATTATCAAGTCGCCGGAATTAGCCTAGCTCTTCTTTCGACATGTTATTTGCAAGCGCGGTGTAACAGACAACATAGTTACAGATTGCAGCACCTAAATTACAAGCCAATTCTGGTCCTGGGTATGTACTCACTTGAGTAGTACTGATCATTCGCTCTCGACAGCCTTCCATCCACAGACTGATGGGCAGACAGACTGTCAAAGCCAGACATTGGAGCACAATCTCTGGGCTTTCTGCAACGATGAGCAGGACAATTGGGAGGAACATTTACAGCTCGCTGAGTCCGTTTACAATAACGCGGTACATGTGTCTACAAGGATGACTCCATTCTAGGTGAATTACCACTACCATCCGGTGATGCAGTTTAAGGCCCCAAAGCAACCATCTAGCCTGTAATCAGAAATCTAAGCTGACACTTTCCCACCAGGCTTGGAGGAGACTTACCAAACTCTCTGTAAGACCATGCAGGAGGTTCAAGCCTGTCAGATGAAATACGCTGGCAGCACAGAGAATGTTTTGAGGTTCGAGATAAGGTCTGACTTTCAACGTGGCACTTCTGAACAACAAGAACATCTAAGAAGTCCGATTATAAATGGACAGGACCATACATAGTAAGTAAAGTCATCCCCAAGAATGCTTATGAATTAGACCTTCCACATATGATCTGGGAACAGAATGTGCTCCATGTCTGTTCACTCGACCGCTATACCCCTCCTACCATCAGGGAGCCACCAACTGAACCACAGCCGACAATCATCAAATACTGTGATGAATGGCTAGTCAACCAGATCCTCGACTATAAGCCACTCCATGGGACGCTCCATTATCTCATACAGTAGTCGAGTCACAGTTAAATCCACACCTGCTGGGAATCGCCACAATGCACAGGAATTGGTCAATGAGTTTCAGCGAGAGCATCTGAGGAAACCTCGACAGTGATTGGACTTAGAGAAGTAGGATTGGACTTTCTGTACAGGGTGGTACTTTTTCTTAGTTTCTTATGGATCTTGGGCCAGTATTGATGCCATCGGAACAGGGTTTCACTGCCTACTGCTGGAGGTGGAGTTCCCCTGTTCACCGATTCCGCCGTGAGGCTGCTCATAGGGCACTGATCATTTGTGGCACTTATTAACATTGTTCAGAGGTGTATGCATTTGGGTTTTATTTTTCTTCTGGGTTTTCTCTTGTTTATACAGGTATGTTGCAGCCCAGGGGGTCTGCTCCTAAAGGGGGGGATAATGTAATGGCAGTCATGGTTAGGTTCTTGCCAATGGCATGAGACTTGTCCAGGGCCGGGTAACCATAACATTATATAGTCAACTCGCGACCAGTCTGAGATCCCCTGTTATAACCTTACCTTTCGACTACTCTATTATTTTACCACATCCACGTGTGCAACTGTATCTTCCCATATACTGTCATATGTCGCTATATACAGATATACAGCCTTACATACTGTGACAAAACATTAACAACTTCAGGTGGAGACGAACATTTTCCGCAACTAAATCACCAAATGTTTATTGACCGAACGCCATTGGTCAATTGGAACATGAACTCCTGTAGGTGACACCTGTTAATCCAAAACCGATTATTACACTATTTCAACAGTAGGAACCTCAATTGCAGAAAGTCAGAACTGAGAAAACTAGACACAGAAGCTTATCCGCCAAAAACAACTGGTATATTGAATCTTCTTCAGTCTATTATGTTGTCCAAACTGCAATTACCACCCCAAACAAGCCTGTGGAATTACATGTTTATCTATCTGACACTGGGGCTGAAATCATGATCTGGAGTATCACTGATTGAATTGATAGTGTGAACTGACTAGAAAGAGGGATCTATGATTTAACCTTCAATGAGCATATCAGTTGAAGGAATAATTATGCATCTGGATTATGAAGTTTGAAGTGTCACGCAATGGAAATGGGATTCGGAAGCTTTAGAGAACCATTGAACTGTCCATAATACATTTTTGTTATTCCAAAATGCATCTTGTGAGCCATATATGACTCAAGCTAGCCAATGGGTTTGGGTGAAACTTGTACGACTGATATTTCTAAACAGCTACCTGTTGACAATGTGACACAGGCATACCAATCTAACAACAAACTCAATTACAATTTATTGATGCTCTACTATGATAGCCTGTGTACCGGTTTTGAATATATGGAGAAGAAACCATTGTATCTTCTGCTTTAAAGCTGGAATGATATTGACTCTGCAAATGTTTTCAACCTACTGTCAGCAACTGGTAATTAGTGTAATACATGCCAAGCCCATCTTTCATGCCTCCAGCAATGTTAGATGGAGCCTTTTTGCTGTCCAATATCACAACCGTTACAGGAATGGACAGATACTCATGTCAACAGATTATCCTGAAGTACCAAATCATCATTATTTACAGACATATCAGAAACGTTTGGGATTCCCAACTTTGGACAGCATTTCTGTGTACAAATTGGAGAGAACTATAGACAAGTAGGTGGTGGATTGGTGCTTGGATATGATCAAAATGATTTCATAGATTGTATATTTAGCAAACATCAGAATGGACTGCTGAACTACCAACAACCAGTCCACAGCCCCACTTCTGTTGAGCATCTGGAACATCATTACAAGGTCAAATCCACCAATGCCAAGCAAGGAATTATGCCTCAATCTCATAAGATCTGGGTTCACTACATGACAGTGAGGGGAACAAGCTCAATAACACCTTCCATGGACAAGATTCGTCTCGTACTGTCTTTATTTCAGGTGGACTCTACCAAATGAGATCTTTCAATTTCTGGTTTACCTGCCAGCTGGAAGCAACTTATCAACCTTTTCTAAGAACTGTAACAACACTCATTAATGGGTATCAGATCTTCAAGCTTAAGAATCTGCAGTGGTGATTTCAATGAAGTACAAATATTAGTATCATTGCGCTGATTGAGTTGATGAGTTCATCCAGATTGTCGAATGCACTAGTATAATGCATATTTTACTTCTCAGAGCAATAGTTGGACTGGTTCACTTGGTGTCTGAGAATGCTACATCAGACAGAATTGATAGCATATGGTTGGAACATAGTCATGTGTATATATATACTAATTGGACTGTATATTATTTAGAATGCCTTAATCAAGGCATGCAGAAGTAGAAGTTGGATAGTGTATCAAAATTGCTCATTTGATATAGATATTATAATAACCACTGTCCAAATGTATCGCATCTGGTTCAAACTGCACTGGAATAATCTTGGGGTCACTGGCAACAGTGCAATTAGCTTTAAAATTTGAACATGATGAATTCATTGTGTGGTGTTCTGACAATCTCAGAGTATTCTTCAGGATATTTTTGTATTCGTTTCCACCTATACAGATCTATTATGAACCATATGGATGATATCTTGGCACACCGGAGTCAACTTTGCTTTGCACTCAACATTTCTGTATTAATCTCACAGTACCTCAAAGAATAAGTGTTATTGTTTAGAGCTTCTGAGTCACTCAGTAATAACTTTCAAATGCTTGTATATTTGGCTAATGAGGCATTCTTTCAAGGATAGATGGACTGAATTTTTTTGCAAATATTTCAAATAATTCTAGTATTGTTATATTCTGACTTTATGTAAAATATCTTTTATAACACCATTATCATGAAAGTCACAATCATTTTCAGAAATGTCTGCGAAAGGAGCTTTTCCACGCTAGCTGCAAATTAGAATGGTTTGATTTGGAAGTTGTACAGTCCCTACCTCAGCTGTCGACCAATCAGCATTGTTGATTACTGGCTCAACTATTGAATCTGTTGAAAATTGTATGTAAACCAATGCAGAGATCATTGACTCCAGTATTGCAAATACTTCTGATGCAGATTATACGACCCAGTGGCATTGCCTTATTTGTTCCCTCAGCAGTTGATACCCTAACTATATCTTTGTGAGCTGTTGTGGTAGTGGTTGCATCAAAGACTCTGATTACATTGGATATTTGAATATCTATAGATATTTTGTGGAGGCAATCTTCCAGTGGTAATATACCAGATACTGCATCCATGGGAGGATCATTGGTTAACTCTAGATACTGGCCTTGTGGTGCACTTACCAACATCTAACCATGATGATTCAGATCCATTCCAACGTGCAGATGGTAAAAGCCCATTGGATAACAGCTCTGTTTATCAATACTGTGAAAGTTATTTTCGTGTAAGCCAATAGTCAGTTCTAATCAATAAACATCATCTTGCAGATACATGGTAGAAGACATTTCCTTAGAATGTTGACTCCATCTGAGTATGCTCAGATGTTGGTGTACTTTATCTGACCAATGTCAATAATACTTTAGATCTTGGCAGTTGCTGCTTTATTAGAGAATCAGGGATTTATTTAGTTTCTAAGCTAATTCAAGTTACCATATCACTTTCCCCACTCCGGGATACGCCACCAGATGTATGGGATGGGTAGTACCAAATTACCCTCTAATCAGTATTCACTATGAAGTGTAACATATTACATTCTATTCCAAACATTTTCTGCTCATAATTATCTTCCAAGAAGATCTGTGTCTTTTCTCATATACTAAAAATACTATCTGTATACTGTACTTGAGATACTGTTGCAAGTACCAACATTGATCTGACTATATCAGTATGTGATTACATGGCATTGTCTTTCATATAAGGGCTTACACCTCAAGCTGCTGAGAAAATAAAAATTGATCATCTAGATACAATGAACTCGGAAGTTTCCTTGCAATCTATACCCTTGCTGTATGAGTTTCAACAGCTGAAACTCTAGTAGTATGTAAAATTCACTAACAATCATTAACCAGTATGTCCATAGTGAGGAAAATGCTAAGTTTTGACAAGGTATTCGATAGATGCTAGCACTGTTGTTGCTACCCACTCATATCTCAACATAATAACATTGTATCATCTTGCAGACACAGTCAATATGTAATATCCCTGGCTATTCTGAGCTTATAACTGTGTTTAATTTGTGTGGGTTTTCTGGAGATATCATATTATATCCCTTTTAACACCTTTCCAGTATCATAAATGGCACTATGGTAAACTGCTATCAAATATCCTAATATCTCTATTGGCATATATAAAAATGAATGGAGGGTAGTAATTAAGCTGTCTATATTTCCATTGGGTATTACAGATAAATTGTCAATTGGTTCAAACCCCTATAGGGAAATATTCTCATAGTCCGAATTGTAATTCTTTGGCAACTGTGTAGCTTGAATTCCTAGAACCAGGCTCTCCTCATATCGCTGTAATTGATACAAGTGCAATATTCGTGATGCTTAGATAGAAATTTGATACAGTGTGTAAAATTCGTAAGTCGAAAATAAGTCAATCCATGATTACTGAGTGCACTGGGATACGATCTGTATATTGAGAGTCTAATTATGTGGGCTATGGAACCAACAACAGTCCCATTTATGTGGAAATAAAAGACAATGTAGGAGGTATTCAATTGTGTAGTCATAATATGATTTTTATAGCCTGCATATTTCATACTTACATGATATATAAGATAGCCATATAGTTCATAGCTTCGAATTGAAGTTCAGACACAGTACATATCCACAGTTGACTGACCTTTTATAACTTTGACTTGACCCCAAATGCATTGTTATCATTTTGTACCAATCTCACCCAACTGCTAACTCCGTCTTCGATGTTTACACTGTGATTTGGTATGTTAGTATTGTCCACCAAGTGCTGTATGGTTTGTACTACTGTTACAATATATCTGTTTCCTTTATCCAACAAGATGTTATGCACTTCAGAAAACTCTTCTTATGTATGATTAGTGGTGGGTTCCTACATTTCTGAATAGAATACAAACACATATATACTGTCAGGCATGGCCTGCTCATATCACACTACCTCAGCAAATATTGAAAAACATCATTTATTAATATTTGTAGGTCAGTGTTAGAATTGATTAATTGCGATGGTCAGTGTCAATTGTCCTTTGGTGAAATATAGCCACTATATGCTAAACCTTACTGCATAGCATTAATAACCTTACCTAACCAGACATTGACTAGGTTTCTGTGTTAAGGCCAATATATTAGAGATACTAATGTAGCTTTACTGGTTTAATCTCAATAGTTGGGTTGAAGCTGCAATGTGAGAGAATGTGAAGAAAAATGTTCACTCCACAGATTATCAGCCACTCATGCTTATGCTGTAGACTACATTGTCTGAACAGCTTAAGTTCACAACTCAACTAACTTAGACATAACTAGCTTCTTCCCAAATTGCACTTTTGCTCCCTCATATAATTGTTTCTGAAAGTTCAGAATGTAATTTTGTCTTCATTCAGAGTGCTTCAACACAGAGAGTCATGAAATGCAGCTTCTACCGAGTGGGTCAGTTGGTTACCAGCAACTCCCATCTCATACTTCAACCGATTATCCTGTTACACTTAAGTATATGACATATCTCGTCTCATTTTTGCCACTGTCTGTATCCAAGTTAGCAACAACATAGAAATTGTTATTGATAGCCTGAGTAAAGAAAAGCCAGCTGCAGAGAGTGCAGGTAAGTTTCAATGTAAGATAAGTCTGCAATCCCATCCATATTATCCTTTCTGCATGTTGTTTTAAGATGCAGTATAACTCAATATCTTATCACAACACACAATGCATTATCAAACCAATAGTAATGGCATACCCCCATGTATCGCTTTATATAATGGTATATGAGTAGATATGGTTGCAACCCTGGATGTCAATACTGTGGAATAATACAAAGGTACTTAAGATATGATTATCATGTATGATCTAAAGCTCTTGGCTGGCGGACTGGATATAGCAGATATTGCTCAACCCTTGTTATGTTTCGTGCAGCAGTATGGTTACTTCATCCCCTTCTCTATATACTGATACCCTTGACTGCATTGACCATTACAAAGATACAAAAAATGAGCCAACAACCAAATGGCCTGTCCCGGTACACTATCATATGAACCCATACATCCCACAACCGATCAGGCCCATATTGCAGCATTTTGGCAAATGTGGTGAACACGTAATCTCCACCTCTGCTTGACATGTCTCTGTAGGTGGTCAACGCCCACACTGATGCCGTTTGTACTGTGCCAGAATACATAGAAGTAGAGAAGTAAAGAGAAGAGAAACGAACAGAAAGAAGGAACATTGAAAGTAACACCATCCTCCATATCTCCACTTCCCCACTGCATGGCATCTAACCATCAAATCTCACACTTATTGCTTACACCATGGGTAGGTCATCATCAGAATTGGATTGAGGTATTTTGGTGAAATTGCTAATCATGAGGAGGATCTAATCTCAACATTCAGCATTGATGGAACCATCTACTTGTTCTTCTTCATCACCATTGCCGTAGGCTATTACATCGGTACATCTATGTTGTAATCATCCCAGTAGCGGGTCATACGTAAAATTCCTTCAATGGCACTATCACTTGCGCTGTTGCCATTCCTGATGAACACAGCTGCCAACTCAGCAGAGCATTCCATATTGTTGTTGCTTTTGAAGCTGCTTCAGTTGCCATATTTTTTCTCAGTCAGCCTTGATGAACTAGGCTTGTCTTCTCGGCATGGTTTGTAGCTGCTGCTTTCAGTATTATAGCCATTGGTGAAAGTTAATCACATACAACATTGAATCTATCTTGTAAGCTTTTCATAAAATTGTCCATCATACCATACATATGCAAGTGCATTTGTGCTTTCCCACACCCTAGTGGATAGCTTCGTCAGCCAGTCTTGATAACTCAGAACATCCCTTGCAGCCGCAACTGGCACATTATCTTCATACTTGTCAGTGCCTGCAATCATACTCCTTCAGTATCCACCAAGCACACTTATTGGCTTCGAGTATGGTCATTCAAAATCCAGTTCAGCAGGCCAATTGGAGAACATCTGATTGGGTTCATTCAGTAGGTACAGATTACTGTGATTCACTCATTCGATATTAATATGGATTGCATTGACCGTACCTGTGCATGGGGTTCCATCCCAGTGTGTTTGTTTGTCTGTGATCATATTGCATTCAGCCGCTGGCGGCGATGGCATATCTCATACATATTTCCTCCCCGCATCTTCCGTAACATACAAAAACAAAAGCGAAGTCGTGAGTCCTCTTCCCCCGTGCCATCTCAGTGATCAACTCCTAGTAGGTTTCTTGTATGTCTTTCATGATGGCATGTGTTGACTGCCTCTTGTAAAGTGATCAATTAGACTGTTGTGTAGTTTTGGATATCAATATTGGTTTCATCTGGAACAGCTTCAATTGACATGATTGGACTGGTTCGGTACAAATCTCAGTAACTGGATTGTGTCATCCTCGCTCCGGTGCTCTTGCAGTTTTTCCAATTATCCTCCAAGTCGGTGCACTTGTAGGTTGGTATATTTTGCCATCTGCCCCGTACTCAATGTGCTTATCATCACCAATTGCGCAGAGCACTCTCTGTATTTCCTCTGGTTATGTTTTCCTCTCTTTCTCCAGGTGGGCTTGCTGTCACTTGCCTGGGTATTCATATCATCAATTTGTTTGATGACTATGGGTAATCTCTTCCAAGGTAGGGCCATTGACTAATCACCAGCTACCAATCTCTGCTGGTAAGTGTGCTCCAATGTTCTTCCTTGCAGCACTTCCAGAACAGTGACTGATTGCAATAAGAGTTGGTTTTGTTTCCAGTATAGTCATCCCCCACTTGTACATCATTGTTCCACAGATTACTAACACATTACAGCTTCTTTCTGGACCAGATCAGTTGGATATGCTAACTGTGACTTTGATATCCGGTTGCAGCCATGTATCTCAGGAGGTTTCTTGATTCACATGTTGCGGCACTTGACATGACATCCCTATGTGCACATTTCACTATTGTCGGAGTACAATGGTTGCTTGTTCTCCATTAGAACTGCCCGCTGCATGCATTTTGTATTGGTTAATACATTTCACGATGCTTTGTTTTTGCACTTGCTGGATGTTAATTTGTCCTTGTATGAGTCGAGATGAATCAGGCACAGTTATCTCCCCTTCGAAAGATCATTACTCAGGCAGAGGCTAATGTCTAATGGGTTCACCATGCGTATTACCTGTCATTTAGCTGCCTGACCTGGAAGCCAATTCAAGATTATATTCAGTTTTGCAACTTGGGAATGTAGCTGTTTAATTCATCATCACTGCATAGCGCTCTGATTAGTGCTTAGTAGCATAGTCGTAGAAGCTATGCCTCAAGTACAAGATGAATTGCCATATCTACACAAATTTGAACATTAGCATATTGTCATGAACATCCATAATCTCGAAAAAGGAATATGTTTGCAAAACTTCATTTCCATCTTAGGGAAAAGGAGATTGACAGTCATCCATCTCCTGTGGTCCAGCTTGTAGGATCCATCTCCTGACATCCACCTTCATTCATGTACTCAGAAGTGGTCGCAATTGAAATCAAATCATGGTCCATCTCCGAATTGGTTCCATCTCTTCCCATCCATCCCTGGCTGCCATCAATCTTGCTCCAGCCATTCATATCCACCATGTGCAACATTGTGTTCATATCAGCTCCATTCCGAGCCTTCTCCAGATTTATTGTCCAATCTCTGATAGACATCTTTGCTGACATGCACAATGTCTGCCTTCTCTTGGCTATTTATTGCACTCACATGATCCATCCGGTGACATCTTATCTATTATAAGTTTATACCCGGTCATTGATTCGTCCATATGGCATAGTATCTGGAAGTCCAAATGTATGATTTTATTCCATGCAATTGCAGCAATACCACTCCACTCCACACAACTAAACTGTGATAAATTGCAAGTCCACCGAAGTGCCAAATTGTAGCCGGAGTCTGAATCGATGGCATGGCCAATTGGCCAATATTGTGGGAGTGTCTCCCTCATGACTTTGTTCAAAACCTTGACATATTGTCCATATATGGCCAAGATATGTCTTCCATCTTCTGTAGGAACCATCTCTTTCATGCTGCCAGGTGGATCTGCAAACAGTAGTACTCAAATCATAAATGACATGAACTGGTGAGGAGGAACATTCAGGTATCCAGATTTAGAACGATTATCCACAATAAGATGAAGCCATGCTGTGTAGTCCTTCCTATGAGACTTGGTGAGCTGGTAGCAGTCAATCAAGGTCACTATTGTTGGTACACTCTGCTGCCGCAACTACCACCGCTGCTTCTGGCTTGCCCATCCATTTCCTTGTACCTATCTCACATTCAGAGATGCATCCCACAGGCACCTTCAGCAGCCCTCTACAATCTCCCACTCTGAGGAAGAATGTCCAGACAACCTCCTGACTGGCCACTAGATCTTCAATGGCGATGGCTCCCAGTATTTCGAAATCTGGAAAACCACTGCATCCTATGGAGCATGCCTTATCTCCAGTTGCGATCTACATCAGCAACAACGCTAGTTTCCGTCTGAAACACCCAGGTGTTCCGGACAGCTCTGACGGCTCTGACGGAACCTTGTACCCTCTAACGGAGAATAACACGCTACCCGTTGCCCAGGCGACGAGTTGCGTTGCATACTTATCTCCATTACCTTGCACCTGGTATACGCACCATCAGAACGACACGTGTGTTACACTCTTTGCAGGGGCTTCAGTTATGCTGTAGCCGATTACACAACGCCTGGCAAGGTTTATGCCGTTCTTTGGCTGATTGCCACATTTTACCTCTCGGCTATTGCCATAGCTATATATCGGATGCCGCACTTGCCCCATATATGTTTAGCTTTGACATTTTGTCACGTATTGCAATACAGTCTTCGCTTCGGATACATCGCTTGCCGTTGCATTTCCTTCGCCATTATTGTATTTTACAGGTCTGAAATATAAAGTCTAATCTTCACAATCTCTAGTACTATGCCCTTAGTGCTCCACATTCTGCGTTGATCCATCATCGGCTTGTGATGCATCATCACCATCCTCGCACTCATACCCGTCGACATCACTGGTTCCCAGGTCAAACCTACTATGGCCTCAGTCCTCCACATTCTGCGTTGATCCATCATCGGCTTCCGATGCTTCTTCCTCCTCATCCGCATACGCATCGTCGCCATCCTCGCCCTCATACCCGTCGACATCACTGGTTCCCAGGTCAAACCTCTCGAGTTGAGTCACGGACCGTTGTCGCCGGCTGGTGGTGGGGATGGCATCGCGCACGTCACTTTCATCACCTTCATCTTCGTAATCCCCGCTGCCCCCTGGCATCCCGAAATGAAGTTCGACATCCGTGCAATTGTTGTCTATCGGGATATTTGGGTCAGTGCTTCCGATCCAAGGCTCTTCAAGCGCCACTTCGGAGGTCAAATAATCAAGAAGAATAGCATTGTCAACACGCGCTGCTTCCACGCTAATCACCACAGCAGGCATTGGGTTCTCCGCCTGTTGGATATGATGCTTGACTGTAGCAAGAGTGTTGTTATACACCCTCTGTTGGTAGCTCTCCGGTAGTGTGTTCCAGGTATTCATCAAGAATGCATATGTGTCTGCAACCCCAGGCGAGGTTAACAACTTCCAACCCGTTGCAGAGCAGCAGGATGCGTTCTGACCACCCTCATTCTTGTAATTGAAGTAGTTCGAGCAATCAGGTCTGTCCGCTTTCAGCTTTGACTTGGAAGGTTTCGGACGAACGCCTTTGTTCTTTTGCCACTCCAGGAGAGCATGGCGCAACACGGTGCAGGTAAACAAGATCAGTGGCGAGGGTATATGACCGTCCTTGTCATCAATCATGGAATTATACAATCCATCAACATACTTACTGCGGTTATTCGCCCGATGATAAAATTTGATGTAGATAAACCATTGGATTGCTTCCGCCAGGAAGTGAAGTGGACGCTAGCCATCTGTTGGCAGCTTTCGACACTCTCTGCGTTTGATTTGGACCGCGTACACCACCTTGCACACGCTCTGCTAAAGGAACACGACACTTATTGTCTGCCAGAAGGGAATCAATGAATTCCAAAAGCTCTGCGTTGGATTCAAAGCGGTGGAGATGATATAGCTCTGCTATAGTGTCCCTTGCTGAGTGAATAAAATGGGATTTAACCTTATCGACTTGTGTGCGGACCTGGTACCGGTTTGAGCGTGTAATATCCAACGTGGGCTGTTGATTCAGCATACCTCTTTCTAGATCTCCTTTGTGCGTGCCTCAAATTCTATTGACCAAATGTTGTTTTGCTGCATTGCAGTGTTCCAGTATGTCTCTATTATCTACCGGTGTGGGGATTCAGGTAACGCTTTCGCAACGCGTCGCCTTGCATAACTTACCGTCTCCAAGTCGCTTGCACTCATAAACGGCCGTCTGTTCCACATGTAGAGCTCCAGGAGTCTGCCCATTGCAAATACAAGACGCGTCATGTCGGTCTGACCAAATCGATGGATGCTGCGACTGCTTGTACCCAGCCTGGTGGTTAGAGTAACTATTGACCGTCGCTGTGTTGCGGACGGGGTGATATCTGCAACGCGAGAATTGTTCAGTGAAGATGAGGGGGTGGAGTTCTGACCTTTGATTGTAGAGGCTACGTAACTCCCTCCTTGAGAGGTATCCCTCTCGCCAGCCGGTACAGAAACGCGTCTCTTCGCAGGGGGAAGTTGAGAATTCCCCGAAGGCCCACGCTTTTGTTGATTTTGACGACTTCGAACATTTCGTACGACCGGAGACGGGACAGGTTGCGGTCTTTGGGAAGGCATCATCCGATATGGATGTTCGACTTTAAGAAGTTAGGAATACAATCCTCTGCATGCATATGCAACGACAGGCGAGGTAGACTCCTATCTGAGCGGCCATGGACGGATTCGACAAAAAAGGGAGGCGCAGTTCAGACCGCGCTAGACTCTGAACCCTGACAATACTCGGGGACGAGATCACTTCAAAAGCATTCAATTATTGGGTTAACTGCCATCAGATTAAACTCAGATTAAACTCAGCATTGATATTCACTGTTACAGCAACGTCTGAAGGTCTATTTGCACCGCTTGAAGGGTGTTTATGCCTTCTTGGCGCAATTATCATCGTATTGCACTCGTTCTTGGCACAATATTTCGAATCATCGATTGTGTATATCTTCAGCTTCCCAGTGGAAATCCCCCTTTGGCAGAGCTAAAAGCATCGCAGAGCGAACAATGATGTATTCTCTATCCTATGACATCAGTTGCATGTGCTTTTTCCACTGCTAGGCGTTGGTAGCCGTGTTGGATGGTTGCACAGGTGGGACAACCTCAGAACTACTCAGTTTGCTCCTCGATGCACGAGGGCTGAGCAGTAAAAATAATGTGTGATGCAAACGCAACGCCCGGCGTCGTAAATTGTCATCTCCGCGAGTGCTGAATCTCGTCTCGAGGCTTATCGTCCATGAGGTGCCTGGTGGTTCTGCAAGATGAAGGCTGGGCTGTTTTGTGTTCGTTAACCAACAAAACTCACTAGTTGAACCATGAAATCGCCGGAACTCGAGTATATATATCCCTTCTTCCCGCCTAAACCTCCTTTCTCTTTTCCTCCCGTATTATACACACCGACAGCATCCTGATCTCGAAATCCGTGACTTGCCCAAAAGAATGCCTCTTGTTCCAAAACACACCCGATAACCTCACAACTTTGTACATTCCCTCTGGGCTTTCTTCCACTACATTCAACTGTATCATAATGCTAACGTTTCGGATGTAGATTCATTTTCAACTCACAGCGATGGCACCAAAGGGCAGCAGCAGAGGAAAGGGGAAGGCTAGGGCAAAGATGCCGACATCGGGTATAAATCGATGCTTGTCATTGGATCGGGACCGTATGAAGGGATTCATTATTGAACACATCCGTGGACTCATACGGATATACAATGTTTGCGGTGTTATGGACGAGAGGGCATGGGACCACTCTTATGATATAATCTTTCTTGATCCAGTCACGACTCGCCACTTTTCACAATTCCAGCTGATATGGCTGCACCGCAGGAGCAGGAGTTCGCCTTTTCGGGAGTGGTGGGCTGCCTTCCGCTCATATATAGGGCAAATGTTTGACTAAACCCGCGCCCAAATGAACAATTGGAGGTGGGACCACCCCCGTGCCTTCAAGGATCGAGTTGATCGCTCCAATCCGCAGACAACCACCTCGGGGAAGGTTAAACGCACCGGTGAGCGTTTCTCTTTGTACGGTAGCGATGATCTCATGGCAAAGATTGAGCCGCCAAGCTGCCGGCAGTACGAACCAGGCGACTTCCTGGTCGTTGGACCACTGAATTGGGATGAGATAATTGACGAGATTGATGATGATGAGAACTGGGCGGATCCTGGAGCGCCGAGCGGTGTAAGGAGCCGTCCTGGCGATGACCAGGAGAATGACGATGGCGAGGGTGAGGAGGACATGCAGGGCGGTGAGAATGGGACTGGGAAAGGGAAGGGAACAAAGCATGGGAAGGGGAAAGGGAAGGCGACTGAGGACGGGAAGGGGAAAGGGAAGGGGAAGCGGAAGGGAAACGGTAAAGGGAAAGGTATTGTTAAACAACCCCAGGGGGAGGTGATATCTCTCGTGCCATTGCTTTGCAGTTGCAGAAGGAAATGTCAGAGGCAGACTTGGACACGGAGAGCTAACAAGAGCGGGTATATTTAGAGCCGGAAGAATCGCCCGCCGTGTCAATGTCGTCAGATGTTGATACTGACTCTACCGAGTCGGACGGCGAATATGACTCAGAACGTGATTCTGATGTGGATATGCGCATGGATGATGATGTGGACGCACCGGACAGTGTTGATTTAGACTGTGATGTGGACATGGAAAGGGACGGTGAAGATGAGGAAGATGAAGAGGAGGAAGATGAGAAGGAAGAAGAGGAGGTGGATGAGGAGGAGGATGGGATGAGGATGAGGATGATGGCAAAGAACCTTGGACGATTTGCCAGGGAGAGATGGTAAATTCATCGGCTGACCATGCCGATACCATGGTAGTGGATCAGCCAACCGTGCTACCTGAGCAAGGCTAGGAGATGCGCGAGCATACCCCACGGCCACAACCTCCGGCACCTGCCCCTCGGCAACAAACCCCCGAACCTCGCCCACAACCACGAACTCCGGAGACTCATTCATCCAGTGGGCTGCAGTTTATGGGGCTTGTGACGCCGCAAGAACCTCGCCCAGCGGCACCAACCCTGCGAGAAACTGAGTCATCCGGAAACAGCTCGGATGTCAATGTGGATCAGCAGCTACTTGGGGAATCGGCCATTGGCGACAGTCTCCCTGATGTCCCTCTCCCAGATGTCCCTCTCCCCGATGTCGCTCTCCCCGATGTCCCTCTCCCCAATGTCCCTCTCCCTGAGGCGCGCCTTGATGGCTCAGTAGGCGACGAGTGAACCAGTCCTCGCGTTGTAGAGTAGGTGTGCGTTCGGGTTAGGGTCGGGTTCTTTTCTTGTTAGTTCCCTTTGCTGTAATCTATTCATCTCAGGCACTGATTAAGGCACACGTGGAAGTGTTTTGTTCGTTAGGGTTAGGGTTGCGGGCTTCTTCGTTTCCTTTGTTTTAATCTACTGATCTCAGGCATTGATTATTACACGTGTCCCAAGGTTTTTGGATTGCTCAGGGTTTATTTTTCATTTACCCATAGTATTATGGGACATCGCACATGCAGTGTTTTTGCAACTCCTCGCATGTAAGGAACCTCCTTGTGATGGTGTTGAGGCTCAATAAATCTCTCAACTATCGTGAGCTTATACCCACACCAGACTGCTCAGGCCGAGCACCAACTTTCATCCCTTTCTACAGTGAATACTCCACTCCTCGCGTGTTGTCGACCATGCCAGAGAAGACCCCTTTCCGTTGCCCCGAATTTTCATTCCGAAAGAAGTTCACCTCAGACAGCTGGCGACTTAAACACATCAAATTACACCTTCCGGAACACCTTCAAGTTGCACGCCAGAGGAATCGGACTGTTCCCAGCGCGCCCCAACGCGTTGAACCCGCTCAGCGTCGTGAATTCAACGCTAACAACGATTCAGGCGAAGACTTGGACGCGTTTTCCTACCTCTAACACCTTGAAAACATCGCAGACTCGGAGTCTCAACCACCGCCACCTCCTCTGCCACGGACCGAAACTTACCCCAGCGCCTGTGCTCCGCTGAGCGATTACATTGCTGAACCAGGGGAATGCAATGCTCATGGTGTCCTTGAGACGAACCTACAAAACAATCCCTACTTCCTGTTTGCGATGCGTGAAGAGTACAAATATATCCAGTGTGGGATCAAGAAGAAGGGCATGAAGACGTACTATGACAACATGCTGAAGGAGGAAAACACCACTCTGCCTTTCCCAAGCTTCAAAAACGGAGATGGTGTCCAGACACTCGTGGCTAGTATGCTAAATGATCTCGCTCTCGGGGAGTGGGAACTACACACTCTCGAGAATATGAAATGGAAAGACAATCACCAACCCCCTATCAATTACTGGAGTCGAGACATCATCAAAAGCATGAGATGGTTGATGCGGCGGCCAGCATACGCCAAGCATCATATTTACGCCGCTCAGCATTGCTTTAACAGCGATACGCCACCGAAACGCCTCTATACCGAAATGCACAATGCGGACTGCTGGTGGGAGACACAGGTAAGGAGAGATACCCGAGTATGATGACGTGCTAACCGACGTTAAGTCAACGCTCAGAGTGGGGGATACACTGGTTCCCTTGATCTTCATGTCCGATGGAACACATCTCTCGAGTTTTGCTGGCAACAAGAAAAAGTGGCCTGTATATATGACAGTTAGCAATCTATTTTCGAAGCTCCGCCAGATGGCCTCAACTCACAGCGTCGTAATGGTCGCTCTCCTGCCGATTCCGATCAAGAACCGCAATTTTCCTCCGAAGCGGCCGGATGAGCAGCGGCAAACAAAGCGAGAGGTGCTGAACGATGTACTTCCGGAGGTACTCCACTCACTCACCTTATAACACAATCCCTGCGCCGCGAGCGGGTATTACAACGTTCTCTGTGCAGATGGCAACTTCAGGCATTGCAAACCGGTTTTAGCAGCATGGCTTGCAGATTGCCCTGAGTATAGCGACCTACATCATCTCGAGTGACATGTCTGTTTTTGGTGCGAGTCTCCAAAGAACGAACTTGGAGATTATGTCCCTCCTGACAAGCAACACCCCCGGCGGGATCACAACCTGTATCAAACGCTGAGCGATTCCAACACCAAGGCAGCCGATGCGGAACTCTCGTCACGCCATGTTCACCAAGGATTCAACGTGTTCCGACATATTCCCCGTATCGTGAGCTACCTCCCGAAGCCCGACCTCCTTCATCCAATGCAGATCGGCATGCTTGATGACCTCCTGAAGTGGATTTTCCACTTCATGAGGACGCACAAACGGCTCGACAAGTTCAATGTAATCAGGTTATCCGTGCCTGCTTACCACGACATCACACCAAAAACTAAGTCATATGAGGAAGTTTCTCAATGGAATGGGAAGGAGATGAAGGAAATGAGTCGGTACCTGCTTGGAGTTGTATCCAAGTCCCTACGAGGAGGGAGCCCCGCTCAGCATCACATATTCAATTGCGCAATTGAGTCCACATGGGCATTGTTCCAATTCTATATGTATGCTTGATATAAATCTCACGATGATGCAACATTGAGCCACATGGAAGACGCCTTGTGTCGTTTTCACACCTTCAGAGATGTTTTCTTACTCGGGCGAGCTGGCAAAAAGGCAAAGGCCAAAGCCAATGCCCTGAGAACCGAGCTGGTCAAGAATCGAAAGGTAGATGAGGAAACAAATGCTGAAACATGGACGCCGTCCAAGAAGCGGCGCGAAATGAACGCCTGGCGGGATTATGTCAGCCACGAGATAGATGGTTCCAAGGAGTTAGATGCCGACTTCAACTTGCCGAAGATCAACTTGATGTCTCACTGCGTCGATCAGAATCGTCGATACGGAGCCTTGCAACAGTATTCTGCCGAGAGACATGAACAAGCACATAGAATGGATCTCAAGGCCGGTTGGAACGCCTCCAAGCACAATCTCAACTACCTGCCACAAGTAATCACCTTTCAGCATCGCAATCTCGGCTTCGAAATGAGAGAGCTCAATCTCCAAGCCCTCGCTCAGCGTCGAGAGAACAGCGCTGCCACTTGCAAAGTCCTCCCTTCCGGCGCTGATCTGGCTGCCCCCCTGAGCTCCCAGTCATATGCGAAGCCCAAATTCATGGGACCGCAAAACCGCCGGGATGGAAAGCATCCTGAAGCTATGATCAAAGACTTCAGAGCATTACTCGACAATACGCAAGACGCAACGCACTGCGTGACAATATACAACGGCACGTGGGAGTTTCCCCAGCACAAGAGTCGTAACAAGACGTATATATCGGATGAAGAAATGCACGCAATGGAGCTCTGTATTTACTATGGTATTAAGGTTCAAGTTGAGGGTTTAGAAGGTGAACGCATAGCTCAAATTTGTCGATGCACAGGAAGTCAGAGCTGGCGCGGAGGGGACCGACGGAATGACTGGCCGTGGGTAAAGCAACGCATAGGGAGATATTATGGTGCGCTGAATGGTCGTCTCCCGTGGCAACTGCAACGACTATTCAAAATCAAGCTCCTGAACGAGGATGGAGTGTTCGTTGAGTACTGGTTAGCCCTGGCGCTCACCACATTACCTGAAGACTCGGGTAACTTGGATCCCATCTCAAAATTTGTACATGTGAGAAAAGCACCGGCAGCAGTTGGTTTGCAAGTTTTCCGCGTGGGAAACATTGTCAGCTGCCCGCATGTAATTCCAGAGATAGCTACCTGTAGTAAGGCAGGAGACGGACGGAACGAGCGATGGATTGTCAATAGCCACATAGATCTGGCGACTTGGAATGATGTGTAGAATTACTAAAGAGAGAATTGCATTGTGCGTACAGGTAAAAGGAATGCGAGGAGAGGTTTTCGCAGTGTCACCCATCGCATTGCAATCCCGTTGCAAGCGTGTGCCCAATGAACCCATTCCTACGCATGGTCACAGTTGGCCTTCAACGCCAGAGTGTTCGTCTAAGTTAGGAGACCGACCGAGCGAGAAGAAACGGTGAAACTGCGTTCGCAGGGCGATATGCACCGCGACGAGTGGTATTGATGCCGGGAGCGGAGTCAGCCGCCACCGCGGTGTCTCTGACTGCTCTGACAGAGCGCGTCCACTCTGACGGAGCCATTCCGCCCAGACGGAATTATTTCTTGCTGATGTAGGTACATTCCTGGGGCATACCAGATTTCTTGCGTGGACCACTGCTTCATGATCTGCTCACCTTGGAGTTGGAGAGCAAAAGGTCAAATGGATTCCATATTGACATGATAATTCTTAGACTTGTACCAAGGCAATCCCTTGGTCTCCAGCCTGCACAGTGCATTCACCATGGGTTTCAACATTGTATGAATCAGCTCAGTAAGCAAATCACGTAATTCTCACACCCAATTCAGACTGTTTGACAATCAATATCATTATTCACTAACCTGATAGGGGCTGTTGGACAAGTAGATAACATTTGTTCCCATGTGGAGGAACAACACATCGATCGAATCTCTGCAAACCTTAAATTCATCCTCAATCAGCTGGTTTGCTGAGGGTTCCCAGATGGTCCATCCTCCCGGAACCCCATGGATCTTCAGAATCCTGGGCACAAACGTAGTAATCTCCGCTGTATTCCTCACATCCATCTTTCTATACCACAGTATAGGCACATATTGGTGTACACTCCTTGTTATATATTCCATGAGGTTGAATATAGTGGGCACAGCTGGCTTGTTGTTGTTACAACTATCCAATTTGGTAATCCAATCAGACACCCACAGAGAAATAATGATGTAAATCGCAGATTGTATATGCTGGGCACTTTACAATATTTCGAAGTTATTATACTTCACTCTCAGAGCTTCCACACTATCTAGAATTGTTGCTCCGCAAGGTTGGACTGGGCCTGACAGTAGACAATAATACTGGTGTGGTAAAACAGTGGAGTTAATAGGCAGAGAGGTCTTCATCAACACTCTGCTGCACCTCTTGTGGCATTGAAATAAGGTTCTTCTGAAAGAGATGGTCTGGCTCGAGGACCATGGGAAGGATATAGAGGGACATAATTGACTACGTGGCTGTGAGGAACCACATATATTCGATTGATCCATGAATACTTGGGAAGAGTGCATCGGACAAAGAGCAGTGAAAGAATGAGTCTGTAGTTCATTATAAGGTGAGATGATGTCTATCTACTGTGGGGTCTTTTAAATATATACTCCTTGTCTCTCAGTCCATCTGTGTTAGCAGTGAATGTCTGTATGCCCCTTGCCTGGTTCCCCCTGCCAAACTGGATGGTTGTGGTGGTCAGGAACAGATTTTCCCACTACAACCCCTCCATGACCCTTCATGTAAAGCACCCCTCACCTCTTTCATCCCATAGAACCTTATACCCAAATTCAAATAAATGTAAGAATAATATAAACTCAAAGGAAAAACATAAACCCAAAGGAAAAACACAAACCCAAAGGAAAAACACAAACCCAATGGAAAAATATATAGGCACTCACTCCTTGCACATCTGCTTCTTCCTGACACCCTCTATATCTATCATCCTTCTCCAGTAAAGAGCAGGTGCTTACCAAACTGAATATTGATTGGAACTATTGCATCACGCATGCCATATATGGCTGCCATGTTTTCTGCCTGGGTTTCAATTAACAACTCAGGTTCCTTATTTTCTATTTGTTGAAAAATGAGTATGGCTTCATTGCCAATTTTCTTTCATGGTGTACCAATATCCTTGCTTCATTGTCCAACATTCCATTTCAGTCCAAGTAGAGGCTGAGCGAACCTATGATGCAGCTTACAGATTGTTCATTCTCCATAAGATTGTGAGAACTTCTATGTTCACTTTGGAACTAGACGGCCAGTTGGGCTTTTGGGTACCCTGCTACTTGGAATCAGTAGGTTTCTCTGATGTTGTAAGAGCTCCGTTCTTATTAGGAGGTGGTGGAATAGTAGCAGCCTCTTTTTCATCAGGAGTTGATAGGAGTTTACTTGCATCTTTTTCAGGGATAGCACTGGCTCTATCCCCAGACCCATCCTCAGCCAGATCCATCAAAAGCTCTACAACATTCCTCTCATCTTGTTTCTCATCCATTCCCAGTTCCTTAGTTAGTGACATTGTCATTGCCCGCATCGTGCTCTATCAAGTGATTGAGGTGGTACGTGTATCCCATGTTCGCCAGGTGGTATAGATGCTGACATGGTATGAAGTCAATTGGCATGATGGCTGTCATCCATGCCAGGTTAATAACCATCTGGCATTGCTAACCCCCAGTACCATTTCATGCCAGTAGCTTCATACTTGATAGCTTCTTCCAGTTGAGGCAGGCAGTATCAAATGACTTTGCAGCTTCCTGGAAGTCTCCAGGAGTAGAAAACTGAATGGCTTTTTAAGTCCAGTTTAGCTTAGTGAGGCAGTTGACATATGCATGATTGTGGCATTATTTCGCTCACTTGGGATCACTGAATATATCCCTCACACTTGTAGCTAGTCACAGCCAGTTTTCACTTCTGTTGCATTCACCTAGGTATTGAGTTATTTCAGAATGGTACATCCACAGGTCTTCGAGCTGATTCATTACTTTTGTCATCCTCTTCTGGCTAGAGTGGTGCTATATATTCATTTCTCTTACCTGCTGAAGCTATCCGGAACCTTCAGGTAGTTGTTTTACCACTTGTATTTCAACTTCTTTCAATCTAGGTTTCTTTCAGTGATGTTTCATAGCCATGGAACCGGAGCATTGACAGTATCAGTAATATCGCGAAGGAAGCTATATATCTTAAGCCTCAAGTCAGTGTGGCCTTGGGGTTTGAGCTCCCAAGCAGCAGTCTTCACAGCATGCGGTAGCAATCCAACAGGTCTATTCGAGAAGAACGCCTGGCTGAGTTGTGATAGTGTCTCCAGTCAAAGGGATACTGGAGAAGAATTCCTCACAATAGTAGAGGTATGCAATGTAGAGGCACATGTAGTAACCATGGTGCAGTCGGCTGAGATGGTGGTGGTGGTGGTAGCAGTGGCAGCAGTGAAGACTGTGAAGATGGTGGTGGGTACCGCAGTGGCAGAGGCGAGGTTGGTAGCAGTGGTGGTCGTTGGTAAGGATACTTCAAAGTCCATGCCATCACTGAGTGATGTTTCAATGTAGTTCATTATTGTAACTGTCATGCCTAGTGTTAGCAACTGTTCCATACTGTCGCTTCAGGTCCATGCACAGGTTGAAACCAGATCATTTCCAAATTGGCGGTCCGCCTCGTCAATACACCCAAACGGTCAATTTTGGTACGGTTCCATGTGAATTTCCCCCCGCATCTGAGTTTGGTGGGCTGTCAGTGGGTTGCCCAGCGGGTCCTTCAGTAGATTCATATAATGCTCCTGTTTCTGCTATTTGATAATAGTACCTTGTCAAAATCACTTATTCAACATCCAGTAATCTCTTTTTGCATGTTTTGCAGTTTGCGATATCGATTATTTTGGAATGAGTTTTTCCTTTTCTATTTTGTATCTGTGCTTATATAGGTGGTCAATAGTTCCCTTATGAGCTCAAGTATCTGTGCAATGCCTTGATTGCCCAATATGCAAGACCAAACATTGTTGACGCTCCATTGACACCGAATTTCATAATGGGGTAACCAATATGGCATCCAGTGTTCGGCCTGAAAAGCCCGCCAGTACATCATACATGAATTTATACCACAAAGCGACTCTTCGTTTACCCAAGATGCAAGACCAAAAATTGTTGACACTCTCTTGGTGTTCATTATCAGGATGTGGCAGGGAGTGTGTCGCTTGTGCTTTTGCCCCTCAAGGCGGCCAATACCTCATTTATGGATGTCTGCAACCAATCACCACTTAGATTACCCAAGATGCAACGCCAAAAATTGTTGACGCTCCATTGATGCTTATTTTCACAATGGGGCAGCGACCATGTCGCTTCCTCCTTTGCCTATGAAGGCTGCCAATACATTGGTTACCCATAGCAGCAACCAAATGACATTTCAATTACCTTACTTACATGACCACAAAATTGTTGATGCTCCGTTGACACTCATTTTGATGTATTGTCCATTCGAAGTCTGCTGCCATTGTTAATTGTATTCATAATTATTTGGACTTGTTGGTTGCCTTTCTGACTGATTGAGACTTGGCCCTTTGGCAAAGCCAAGCCCAGTAATATTCTTGCACTGGTCGCTCTCATTCTATCAAAATCTATATATCTTGCAAAATGATTCATTTCGCCTGCGATACTTTTGTTTATCAACCAATATTCACATACAGCTACTCACAATTCTCCCTTATAATTTCTTGTACTGAAATTCTCGGTCAAGTAACATACAGAACCTGGTGAAAACATATTGATGCATTCTGTACTACATTGTCTTGTTTCCCTTATTCCTCCTCATTTCCATTGCGTTGACCATCATCAATCCCCTGTCCGCGGTGTATAATGACCTCTGTGTTGGCCAAATCAATCCGGGAACATTTGGTGCGGAACTCACATCCCACTGCTCTGGGCTTTCCAGATCCTCGATGCCAATATCTAGCACTATATGGCATTCATTGTCTGCCTCCCAGTCGTCTTCGCACTTAGTTGGATTGTCCACGTCACCATGGCAGTTAAGCCAATTTTCAGTATCCAAAATGATTTCAGTTGCATGTTCCTCATCGCTTTCGGCTGGATGACGGTCAATTGATTTCATCGGGCAGAGATTGAATAGTTGAGTCCGTCCTCTGGGGAGGTCTTTTGCAGGCAAAGCTGGTGGCACAGATGATCTTTGTGACACTATAAATGCAGCCGCACCATCATATTGAAACTTTGACCAGGATGCTTTGACGATCCCTTCAGTATGTGAAATGTATTCTATGGCTGTCATTTGCTAGTGTCGAGTGGGAGATACCTTCTGGGTAGCACATGGGGGTTGGCTGCCCTGCCACATCACCAAAAGTCATGGACATTGGCCATTCTGTGCAATTATTCTTCCTCAGCCTCTCACTTCATTGCATTGATGTTTTCAGTTTTCGTCGTATCCAATGCTGGGTCATCGCATGCCCTTATCCGATTATTGTCTCCTGCAAACTGCCTTGATATCAATTTTTCGCGAAGGGTCTCGCCTGTGGTTTTTGACTTCCTCCAGCTGATAATGTCACATGCTTGGGAAAAACTGGCCCGCACCCCAACACCATGTGATATGAGAGAGAATATATCGCATGCCACAATCGAGAAATCAGCATACTCTGAGTGCGTTTCCTCAAGTTGACGCCACCAGTCAGTGATATCTGGTATCCAAATTGTACTGCTGATTTCCATGAGGTCTGAGTGGTAATCATTAAGATTCGGAATAACTAGCCCCCAGTGCTTTGGCAAATCAAGCGGTGAGTTGAAATAGCACCGTGGGGCTGTCAATATGAGTGCTGTGTGATCGCTTCGTCCGGGTGTCTTTTCAGCCACATTTTGGTAGGTTAAGTATTCTTCATCATCGCTGGACACTTCTGATGGATCTGATAAAGATTGACCAGATGCAGAAGCCATTGCAGAGGGGAACCAATTGTTGCTCAGTGCACTTTCTGGTTTAATGATGGGCAAATGTCTATGTTTGATACAGTATTCATTCTCCAGATACTTCAGAAATGCCACCGTGTATGGGGTATTATAAGAAGTCTCGTCCTCAGGATTGATATCCATCCCCTTCACCCACTTCCTAAATGATTCCAACTTCCGGAACGAATCGAGGTTGTGTGCCGAAAGGAGAAGCACAGCCGTCATTAGAGTAACTTCAGCATAATAGTAGGACAGCTTCTTGTTTGGCCAACTTCCCGGCAAAGCATAAGTGTTCCTTCCATTGAGTCTTCTGCTTAGCGAATGGTCATATAATGTCATCCGTATGATCAAACGTGTCATTGTAGACAGTGACAACATGATGCAGGGTAACTGTATGACTTTTTGACATCCACTGGGTCTAGTATCGGAATGGCCTTAAAACTTCCATGACAAAGGTGACAATGGTCCATTCATCCTGTGTTGTGAAGAGTGGCCAGTAATGACTGTATTTTGGATTCTTAAACCACTCACGAGTGAATTCTTGTAATTTGGAGGCTCGCACACGCAACTCCAGTTTCGAATTCTACCGTGTTTTCACATTCACACTAGGTTGTACTTCAATTCATACAGTCGATTTTTGACAGTCAATGAACTCATTTCGATGACCAGGTGTCAGCCTAATCAATATAGTAAGCATTCCCAGCTATATGACGGTCAGTTTCAGGACTTCCAAAATTTCCTGAAATATGTACTTTCTCAACTATCTTTGCTAAACCTGGTCTGATGGCCAACACCTTGTTGATTCCAGAATTATCCTGTTTTCGCAGTCTTTGACTCTTCCCAATGTCTATCATTTTGTGCTGTCCAAATTGCCGATTATGCTCATGGCCTTCCCAAGGTTTGGTGCAGCCTTTTACACTGAGACTGCTCATCAATGCACCTAAAGCAAGCTGAATGATGGGTGCCATGCATGGTATGAACTGCCTCAATGCAGGCCCCTCATTTCCGGAGGCCTCAAGGGTTGATTGTAGTTCCCCAGTCATCATGTAGTTTGAGGAAGCATTATCAGTCGTAAATCCCAGTAAATGGCTGTCAGTAAGCTCCAAAAGATCAAGAGTAGTGTTAGCAATGGGTCCGGGTATCCCGCCAGCGGTCCGGGGCTGGACCGCAAAAATGGGTCGGTTCGGTTCCAAACCCGGGCAAAAACCCGACCCGCTGACGCTTGGCGAGCCAAGCACGGACCCATACCCGTCAACCCGCGGGTTTCGCCGGGTTTGGCTAGACCCGTCGGGTCCAATCTCCGGTTCTGCGTTTCGGGTTTCACATTTATCGTCGCATTCAGATATGCTACTGCTAATCGTGAAGTATTGATATTGGTATGTCATGGTTCATTTTCGGCGTATTAGCCGCCTTGATGTGCACAACAAGGATACTCACGCGCCCAACCACAGCCTGAAAATGAGCGTCAACAGAGCGTCAACGATATTTGGTCTTGCATCTTCGGTAATATGAGTGGTGCTTGATCAAAATCATCCATAAAGAAGGATATGGCAGCCTTTATAGACAGATATGTACGGGATATTCTAGCCACATCCTCCTGGACAGTAACAACTTATTTCATTTGCAGAGCTACCACTAAGCATTCTTGAGCCTTTTAGCATATGATGACAGTCAAAACAATGTATATAGACAATAACCACCACATCGTGCTGTGATTAACCATGATTGAAGGCCAACAATGGTTGACACTCTGTTGACGCTCATTTTAAAGATGGGGCAGGAAGCGTTTCACTTTCACTTTTGCCTATAAAGGCAGCCAATAATCAGTTTATGGCAATGTGCAACCTGTCGCCCCCCAGATTGCCCATGATACATGACCAACAATAATTGACGCTCTGTTGACGCTCATTTTCATGATGGGGCATGGAAGGTATTGCAATCTGTTTGGCCTATAAAGGCAGCCAAAAATTCCTTTATGACTGACTGCAGCCTATCGGAGGTGTGATTTCCCAGGACTCATGACCAAAAATTGTTGACGCTCCGTTGACGGTCATTTTCATGATGGGGCAGGGAGGGTATTGCAATCTGTTTTGTCTATAAAGGCCGCGAAAAATACCTTTATGACTGACTACAACCTATCGGAGGTGTGATTTCCCAGGACGCATGACCACAAATCGTTGACGCTCCGTTGACGCTCATTTTCATGATGGGGCAGGGAGGGTATTGCAATCGGTTTTGCCTATAAAGGCAGCCAAAAATACCTTTATGAGTAACGACAACTTATCTGAGGTGTGATTTCCCAGGACGCATGACCAAAAATTGTTGACGCTCCGTTGACGCTCATTTTGCCATGGCTGTATCCACAATATGCAATCATTGAATTTGGCACAGTTTATCATTCACGTTGTTTTGGCTGTCTTTCTTGCATTGTCATTTACATTCTTCTTGATAACTACGTTGTTCTTTAATAATACATAGATATATATAATAATGTTCTCCAAAATCCCGTCTTTCGGTCAATGCTCGTCATCAATTGCAGGATCGCTCAATCCGCTGCTCTTGTCATCAAAATGAATGTTAGCTGCATTACCACACCACAGAGAGTGTACTAACCTTCATCAGTCAGCATATCTGGATCAAAATCGGTATCGTGCTCGGTATCCTC
>Ga0307512_10001098_pt1 | contig 39293 bp, 32 predicted proteins | sample 14_EM_MG_FD_200267 | JGI IMG/M metagenome (GOLD analysis project Ga0307512, IMG submission 200267) | Populus trichocarpa ectomycorrhiza microbial communities from riparian zone in the Pacific Northwest, United States - 14_EM | ecosystem: Host-associated > Plants > Roots > Unclassified | place...
GTCAACTTTATGTACCAGCCAGCTGAAGCCAGAAGCATTGCCCCACCAACCGACTGGTCCTGAGAGCAGTCGACTGTATGTTAAAGTAGAGAGCTTTATCACCCAGTCAACTGTACTGTGGTGCAGCAGTCGCTGTACTGCACCAATTTGCAGTTAACAATCTCTTAGACCGTACGCTCCCAAGTACGACCCCAGGTGTACGCAATTGTATACTCCCCACCCCGCTCGACCGCACACCCCCAAGTATACTCCCAAGAATTGATCTTGAGTGTAGGTTATCAATTATTAAGCACGGTTGGATACAGAGACTCGCCGGGCGGCGTGTGGCGTGTGGGGTATTGTCAGCGGCCAAAATCATGACATCGGGCAATTTCACAGTGTAAATTATATCTTGTTAGACGCGCTCAGCACCGCATTGTGACAAGATCTCACGACGCTTCCTAGCTATGGTGTTGACAATTTTAGCTATCTCTTCTTCAAGAATGGTGTACAATTAGATCTTGGGGAGAGTAGATCTCCGACCTAAGTTTCCAACAGAATCTGCAGCCCGATCCCCACCTATTTTAGCTGTATGCATATGTGCCTGGGGCTGCCCATGCTGCACGATGGTGATAGTGATGATGATGGCGATGGCGATGGCGATGGTGATGGTGGCGGTGATGGTGATAGTCACGGTACCGGCCAGAGGTGGAAGCACTTAGACAAGTAGGTTGGCTACGTCAGAGTCAAAGCTTCCACAGACTTCAAGCTCTCTATCGGCCAAAGCTTCTACAAATTCAGAGTTTTCCATCGGCCCAAAGCTTCTGGTGGAGAATGTCACTCTACGGCTCTCTCAAGCCTAGCTCTCTCAAGCAGGGTTCTCTTAAGCGTATAATGATTGATTGTGTTTCTATTGAGGGTACATATACTCATATATGTAAAAGAGCTCTGTGTATGCATCCACACTAGCACACATGTATGCATCCTCGGCTGGTTGTTACCAGCTGGATCCCATCAGCGCAACTGTATACCTTCAGTGTGGCAGCTGAATAGTTACCATATGCCCATATCCGCAAGCCCTATGGAAGATTTAAGTATACATACAACATTTCCTTCTACACTACTTTAGTATACCCGAGGTTTATAGGCCAGTTGACTGTATTACAAAGTAATGTGCTTCTACTCCCAGTTGACTAGCAAGAACTTGGCCCAGTCAACTGGGTCAGGAATTTTAACTTATTCGCGAAGCAGATTACTTCCCAGTTCAGTCGGAACATATATAGACACACCTACGTACGCAGAAATAGACTCCAAGGCTGGTCGCTGGCTCGAATTCGTTTAACAGAACCTTAATATTCTGTATATAGACTTGGAAGTTGATTCGTTTAACGGAACCTTAAATGAGTATTGGCCACCACCCTCCAGTGTTCCCAAACGGCCCGGCCGGCCGCCCGGCAATTTACCGGCCACAAACGGGCTAAATCCGGCGGGTGCTCTAAAAAGCCGCCAGCGGCCTGGCTTAACCAACAAATTCTGGCGGTATTTATGAATGAGTGGGGTACTGCCATACTCTAGTTAGAGTGAATGCAGAATGATTAAAACAAGAAATCATATCTGAATCTCGTAAACCGGCCAGGCTCCTGTCAAGCCGCGCCCGTTTGGCCGCTTGGGAACACTGCCACCCTCTAGTCACTAAGGTCAGTAGCTCCCAAGTATCGTCTCCAAGTGCACCTGGTCACCGCCAGCCCAAATGAACCGTCTCCAGCCAGCTTCTGGTGAGTCCATCTGTACAGTCTCAGTCAGCTCAGATCGATCATCTCTAGCCAGCTCCCGATGGGCTTAGAGTCGCTGTTAATATATAGATAGAAGTGTCATACTGCCGTACACGCAATTACGCCCGGTGTAGATTTGAAACGAGATCCATTATTCATCATACAGTGGGAAAGGTTGCGAGAGATTGCGAAAAGCTGCGAAAGGAGAGAGACGCGGCTGAGAAAGGAGAGACGTGGCTGGGAAAAAGAGGTGCTGCAAAAGCGGAGGAAAGCTGGAAAGTTCACAATACTTTCCGAAGTTTGCGCGAACTTGAAAGCGGCACGGAGTTCGGCGGTAAGCGTGATTACCTAGTCTCGGGATGTACAATTATCAAACGAACCTAGGTACCGATCAAACTGACTGGGTGTAGCATCTAGGATCCATCTTCACACCACCCGCTCTTTTCGCGCATTACCTATGAAGCATCTCCCATAACCTTGGTGCTCAGCTCTGTCGGCTAAAACTTGTACTTGTGAGAAACCCTACAGCATTTCCGATTCCCCTTCCCTACCTATATGATCTCTCCCTTACCCCTCTTCACCACTCGTTTCATCTAATACTCCTATCCTTTACAACTCAAAATCTTAACAATCTCATCCTTAATACTTCCATTAGTCTTAAGTTCTGATGTCTAAATTCTGGAACTGACTAGTGTTCTAAGCGGCCTGGCCTTAGATATCTGCAGGCCGGCTACTCCTATCCTTTACAACCCCAAAACCTCTTAACAGCAATCACATCCTTCATACTTCTATTAGTCTTACGTTCCGATGTCTAAACTATGGAACTGACAAGTGTACATCAATCTAGGCGTCAAAGCATATCGCTAAGTCCATGAAGAGTTGCCGACTAGAGAACTGATGGCATTTTTACTGGAGAACCGCGGTATGAGGGAGGCGAGAAGAATTAGATGATATGAGGAAAGAAAAAACAAAAAAATCCTGAAGTTAATACTTATCTGACAATTCTTCCTTCAATTTGTTTAATCAGACTAACTGTTCAATAGGTGTTTCTGCTACAGGTGACATTGCTACTTCTGGTGCTGTTAGCCTTGCTGCTTTTGTTGATGTGAGTGCTGTCGATGATGTTACTTTGCTGGCCTATGCTGAAGGTTAGTATTATCATCTTCAATTTGTTTAATCGGAATAACTGCTTCATAGATGCTTCTTCAACCGTTAGCCTTGATGCTAGATTCAGGTGCCATTATCCCCGTCGATGAACGTCCTACTTAGAATGTTAGCATCAGTATTCCTAAGCGGTCCGGCCGCCCTTAGTGCAAGCCAGGCCGGGCTACGCTGTAGAGAGCTTGCAGGCTTTCAGACAATGATTTGAGGCTGCTCACAGATTCGGTCTAGCCAGGCCTCAATTCTGAGGCCCGCATGCATCACCCATGGATTGCCCAAACGTATGTCAATATGGCCCTTTATATTCCACCAGGATGGAGGCACCTTAGAAGGAGGATTCTTAGGTGGGATCATGTTTCCCACTCCTGCAAGTCTGAAGCAGATGATTGATAGAAGCTTATGCTGCTGTTAAGGATACAACGATGGTAGATACCGCTCCGCATGTCTCAAAAAGACACTCAAGAATCAGGAAAAACAGGTGTAGTGCAGATTAGCCAAAGAGACAAAACGAAGGGCGGAAGCTGCAGATCAGATGAGTAGACTCAAAGAAGATACTTAAAAATCTAAAACAAGGGCAAGGCACAGGTTGTCCAAAGAGGCAAAACGAAGGGCAGAAGCGGCAGATCAGGAGATAAACGAACACTTAGGTCTTGCTGATTCGTGTTGAAGACCATCTTGACGTGCAGCTGTACAGTATCTGAGCGGTATACAGAAGCCGTATTTTTGAATAAAAACGAAAAGTGTTTTATCGTAACGAATAAGATAATTTAGGATAAAGCATTATTACTAAGTAGATATCTCTTTTCAGGTTCATCAAGCTCCGATTAGCACACACTACCCTATTTAGACGTTCCTCCACGCTTCGCCGAACTGTGCTAGTATCGGTCACCGTCCGACAATGGTAAATCGCAAGACTCTAGATTCCGAACAAGGCTTTCTGACCTTTTGGCATCATGTCAACTGCTGCTACGTATCTTGCGTCGAACACAATGTAGTATTGACACATAATCTTAAGCCTTAAACGGATACTGCCGCTACTATTTTATTATTTCACTTCACATTCGCATCACGTGACCCTCGGAATCGTACCCTCTCTTCCGGCCGCTGCAACTTAATGGATGAACCTCCCCAATGGGCTGTACCTACCTGCCGTTGACATTAACTGCCAGCAGATTCGCCTAGACTATAACCTTCACAGGGAGAATTCCATAATTAGTTAGATATTAGGCTTCCGCTGCCATCCGCCTCGAGTGCAAAAATGTTGTATGGTTAAATGGGCAAAAATTGCCAAGTTCTAGGCAAGTAGACGCGCTGCAGAGTATCACAACCGCTCAGTGAGTACGTTTGTGGTATAAGAAAGTAATTGTAAGGCTGGCCGTTGGCTCCCATCAATCCATAGCTGTCATGCAAATTCCGGTGTTTTGTATGTCCCTTGCGTTCAGATCTTAAACGTTTAGTGGTTGAGAATGGGGTGTTCGTTGAGTTATACCACATAGGGAACCCCAACCAAGCTTTGGGAACCCCGGAGCGCTTACCCAGCGTCCGAGACTATGATTGATGGAAGCCTCGACCTGCCGGATGAGTGAGACATCCAATACTGCAGCCTCGTGATGAGAGATGCAAGTGGCCAGCCGAGAAGGAAACCCTAACCTTTTCGCTCTAGATCTAGATAGAGTATGGGATGAAGAAATATTCCAATGCATATGGCTCTTGCGGGCACTTCTTTAATCTTTATGTCTACATAGCAATATTCATATCCACCATTATGTTTCACTTATGACCATAGTCTAGCAGGCTGTTGCGGCTGTATTAACCTGAAAAGAGAAAACGAAAACCGAACAATATCACACATCGCTCACCACCCAACCATCCGCAAACAAGATACCTCACTCCACACATGATATCCCCCGACTCCATGACAAAAGAAGGCGAGCTAAACAGCCCAAGATAACCAAACAATCGAGGCGACACTAAACTCAAAGGAAAGGAAGCAAAGGAGTGATCGACGGGCACCTGGCCCAAAGTGAAAGAATCACAAACCCGCCCTCTTCCGCGCCTACTCCAGTCCAGGCACAAACACATTTCTGCCAGTTTTTTTCATATGTGTCTTCCGATGGCTCTTGAGGTTGTCAGTCCTTGAAAACCTCTTCCCACAAACATCGCATAAAAACGGCCGCTCGTCGGTATGTGTTCTCTCGTGACGCCGCAGGTGTTCTTGTCGCTTAAAGCGCATGTCACATGTATCGATGGTGCAAATGTGGGGTTTTTCGTCGCTGGTGACGATCAGTGGAAGACGCGCAGAGCCCTTCGACTTTTTGGAGGAGCTAGCGAGACCGGCGACTTTTAATCCCCGAGTACCCCCGGTCCGCGGCCCCAACGTTGGTGAGGTAGGGTAGTAGCATAAGCGCAGCGCATCCAGTGCGGCGTCGCTAGAGGTTGAACTGCTGGAGGGGTATTCGAAGACATTGGGCGGTGATGTGTAAGTTGGACTGCCATAGTTCATGGCTGGTGGTGAGATGCATATCTCATTGGCCTCGCTAATGGGGTAATCAAAGGGTGGTAGTGGCAGCGGTTGGGGTTGGTGGTGGTCTAACCCCGTGTCAAGGTTGCTCCTTCTGCGGAGATAAGCGGGGTGATCATTGTTTGAGTCTCCGCACTCTGACTGGGAGCGGGAAGGCGGGGGTGAGCAGCAGCCATCACTGACATCGTGATCTTCATGGTCTAGTTGGGCATCATGGCGGTGGTCGTCATCACAAGGGTGATGCTGCTGATGATGGTGGGGTGGATACGGATGGGGGTATTGATGGAGGCAAAGGAGATTTGGTGCCAGTAGATGAGAGTAATCATTGTCCATGCCCTCGTCTAGTGCTAGGAAAGTGTCGGTGAACGATTGTTGCGAGTGTGAATGCGACTTCTGAGAGTGGTGATACGCAACACTGGAGGACGAGGAGGAACCACCGGGGGTGCTTGGTAAACTGGAATCGCAGCTAGAATCCCAAGATACTGTTGACGAGATAGAGGAACGACGGAGGCCGGGCGTGGGAGAGGGCGAATTTGTGTAGTAATCGGAGGGCATTGAAGTCAATGACGTTGTGCTGGGTTGTCGCTGCTGCTGTTGATGTTGCAACTTCATTTTGGATAGAAACTGAGCGTGTGTGAATTGTGTTAACTGAGCCTGATGGAGATAACTGGTGGGATCCACTAGGAGAAATCTGCCGTTAATAAAACTTTCGATAGATATATAGATCTAAATATTTGAGTTGCTATCCTCGGAAGAAGAACATAGCAGCAATAGAAAGAGTATCTGTACAGTCTAGGAACTAGCTAGGTAGGGAGTGGCTACGCAGCAGCTAGAGTAGATAGAAAAGGTATTAAAGGCCTACAATTGGCAAGGATATACCTTAGACCGCCATGAAATGCACTCTTGTGTTTGCTAGGCAGAAGGCTATAAACCCTCAACCTTCGGCTTAAATGCAGGCGTCTGAAGCGAAAGAATTGAAAGAAAATTAAGGTGGGGATGCAGGAGCAACGAGTATTGCTTCCCTGAAAGCAGAAACCCCAAGCAAGGAAATATAGCAGTGTAAAGGAACCAGTATGAGCTCACACTCATTGCCAGGTGAGGGGGCAATGGGACACAACCCAGTGAATAAGTGCATAAGGTGCAAAACAGTGGCTTACTTACTAACTAGCACTTTCTTTGACCTCTGGAGAGACCCTATGAATGTCCTGGCCACTTGCTTCCAAAAATGTGAAAACCGACAAGGTTGGGGCCTCCAAAATACGGTTCGCGTCAACGCCACAAATTTCGTGGAGCAATAGCAAAGCAAGAGCTTGCAAAACGCACTTCTTCTCTTGAGATTTGTGGAGGATCTCGACGGGTAAACAATTGAGGCTGAGACGATACCGACAAGGCAACGTAGATTGATTGGCGCTGAATACTAATTGATGAGTTCCTTAGCCTTTCGCTTGTTAATACGCCGGTTACAAGAGTTTACTAATGGGAGCGGTATGGCCGTTGGCTATGTGGGAGTGCAATGATTTGTGCAACAGCTTATGCGACCAGTAACATGTCAACGGGTTTCTCTTCATTGGGGTCGGTGTGTCGCATCATGGCACGGAAACTTTAAAGAGTAGATATCGCAACTACGTACTTGATACGGGTGTATGTCGATAGGACCGATTGGTGTGGTGAAGCAAATTCTTTTGACGGGATTTTCAGATCTTGTATGATGCTCGTAGCGGTGGGAGCTGAAAGGCGATTTTCTTCTGGATGTATGGTTTTGACTGACTGACTGAATAAAAACCTGCGACAGCCTGAGAGGAAGGCTTTCCTATAAACCTTCTTCGTCTACAAGGAACTGCTTAGTTTTCGCAGTTAGTGGCGTTTGTTCTTGAGCTTGGTCCAATCTAGGAAAATGCGCCTTTCTGTCACACCATAGCTCCCGCACTGAGCCCAAGGTAAAAGTAGGGATTGCCAGTGGCTGGTTCATCCAATTGTGCTCGAGTCGAAGTATCTGTCGAGAAAAATAATGCTGTGCGAGATCCACCGATCAGGCATCCCTTGCACAATCTATGCTCAAACCAATGTAGTTCAATCACAACCCAATGGTGCACTTCTGCTCCATCCTCACCATGTTATGGGGTAGATTTCCACCCTCAGTAAACGTAGGGAACGGGGCATGAAGGCTATACCGATACCGAACCGTTCATTTTTTCTTCCAACCTTGACGCTGTTTTTTTTTAAAAAAACATCAAATGCTCCATGCTTCTGTTCTTGCGTTGTCGACTGAAGAGAGATCAGATATGCCGTCAAGCGAACTACTTTGTGTAAAAGTAAACGCGCTTTCTTCCGACAAGATCCTACCACGATCTGAGACAAGAAATACTGAAACTTATCATCTACTGGGCTGTCTCTACTTAATGGGATTCGTTAAAAAATCTTTGGGATGAACACCATCTTGAGTGGATGCAGTGGTGGCTGCAGATCCAGTTCGCATGCCTTGGTGTCTGGTGACTGGGCTATCCCAAACTCAACTCTCGAGAGTTAGTGAACACACTCGGCACCCGCTTAATTGCGTATGGATTAATGCGACCGCAGATCGAGTCCAGGATGACAACCTCATCATTGATATGGGTGTGGTCACTCCGACAGATATGATACATCCCAAACAGGCGGTCGAAAGTATCAATCCAACAAGGTCTAGGCTACTATAGCTCATCAATCCATAATTTGTGGAACGTTACCACACGATGAAAAAAAGAAGGTATAATCTCGGGCATACGCTGCTTTTTCAGCATTCATTTTACTCTACTTTTCTTTGGGCAGCATCTGTCGCTTTCAATCGCATCCTAGCCCACGGAGTAATTAACAAGGCTGTTCACACAGTGGAATGTGGGTGTCATGCACGCTTGAGGCACGGACGCGAATCTGAGATCATCGTTTCCATGCCGCAGATCTTCGATATGCCAGAGGATTCTGCTAACGCCACAGACGCTCATTGGCCCGCCTGACATCGGGTAGCATCGCAACGGAATTTACAAACATGTGACTCCATTGGATGGGAACCATGAAACATGCAGAAAAAGCAATCTCATTCCTCTCGAGTAGTTTGACTTTAGGCCAGCCGAGACCACATTATTGTGATCGAATCACTGAAAACATGAGGCCCCACCACATAGTATATTTTCGTTATCAAGGTCATAGTAAGTCAGATTGGTGCATCCGACACGCTATAGGTTGAATTACTCCGCCTGTGTACTCGGTGCCTCCGTAGCACGATGCTGAATGCTCTGGTAAAGTGCAACTTTTGGTTGGATGTAGTACTCGCCTATTCCAGGTACTGACTAGAGGAGAGTAAAATCAATACATGCATACCAAGTCTAGAACTGCTAGATTAACGCCTACGCAAACAAATTTGATGTTTCTAAGGGCTCTGCCGTGCATATTTCCGCCCCGGATGTTTCCTTTCCTCTGTGTACCTGGCCGCCCGTAGTACCCGGCTCGCCTCCTTGCAGTGCCTTCTGTACCTACCCGCAAGAAATGACCTAGATCTGAACATGATTATACGTCAACACAATGACGTTTGTGTAAGGTTTCATGGAGAATTTTCATCGAACCACGTTGTATCTGTCAGAGCTTTACACGCCAGAAGCGAGCGATGTAACTGCTAGTTCTGTGGGTCTGATTGGACGCGCTTAATCAAGGCTCATGGTGTGCGCGAATAAATGTGAGCTAGCACATAACCGCTTAAGTCATTCGTGGGGGGTTCTTTTTAGCTGTCCCATGTCGACGCCGACGCCTAGATGAGTGGGTGCGCCTGAAAATATGAGATACACCATATATGAACAGATGAATATACGAGTAGCTAGTGTGAACGAGATAAATTAAGCCAACATCTACTGCTCACAAGACTGAGTTAGCACAACACTAACACTACTTTCACTATTCTTCGTATGGTACGCGCGGACAATCCAAGCAACTAATAAGGCCATAGAACCACGATGTCAGTTGCCTCGAAAGATGGTTAGCCAGGCAGTGCCTATCTATCCTATCTCATAGCCTACTAGTTTTAGCCTTCCGGAGGATTCACCCAATCATGAATAGTTAAAGCTATTGCGCTAGGTTGGTAAGCACAATTCTGACAATATTAGATCAAAACCGCAGGAACATGTGGTGAGAAGATATGCACTTGTGCTCGGTACAAAGGGAAAGTGCTCGTATACTGATGCAGGCGCCACAGTCTATGTATCATTCGCTGGCTCTTCCAACAGAAAGGTACTTCAAAAGTGCAATATGCATTGTGGCAATTTCCACCTGTACCGAGTACTGTTGATAACACCAGTTACTATTTGCATGTACCATTGTTATCAAAATATGCTGCGCTTCTTTGCCCAAGAAATACCGGCCTTGCCACTGTCAAAATGGCTGTGATAAAATGATGAATATCCGCATCCGTAGGGCATGCAGGGATACACTCGATGTCCAATGTTGTCCTCAACAGGCGCATACGCCTAGACACACTCATGCATGTAACAATTATGGGCGTTGCAGGCTAGTGCGGCTACGTTTTCGGAGCGTAGTGTGATTTCTTTCGCAAGCGACAGTATCCGCTAGCTATAGCACTTTTCAACAGAAGTTGGTTCTTCATTTCGGAGACGTGCGACTAATATAGAGTTGTTGCACAAGAAAAGAAGGCTTCAACCTTCTAGTGCTTATGGCGTCAGCTAGCTGAGTCTTCCACGCATGTTGAATGCTGAGTATCAGCACTTTAAGTGCTGTGCGGGGGGGTTTCATGGCTGCTTTCCCCAGTACACAAATGGTATCCTTCCCGGGCCCTTCCGGATGATAGCTGACAGCGAGAAGTATGAATGTGCAAAATCTGCTATGCATGGGAGAACACCCTCCCGTCAATCTCGAGGCCACCGGTCATGGCCGTGATGAATGTCTACGCCCTAGACGTACTGCAGAGCAACATCCGTCTTATGCCATACTCATGGGGAGAACATCGTATGGCCTTCCGTAGCGTATGACATTATCGACGGTGGTGATGATACAGCAAGATTCCAAGCATCGTTTTTATTCATGAACTCATGCTGTTGTATTAATTTTAGATATCGATAAATCTCATGGACCTGTATGTCACGTTCCGTTGATCTTTGCATGCAGGAATGATTGTGAAGAAACAGAGATCGCAATTAGCACATTTGCATAGAACAACAGATCCATATCCTGGACAAAAATTTGCCCAATAAATTGTAGTATTCGTGCAGATGATGCCGATCATTCCCGGTATGTTATGCATAGTCGAGACGACGATATAGTCTCGGAGCGTGGTACCGTTTGATACTAACAGAGCTTGCGGCATGCGCTGTTTGTTGTAGAAACCCTATTGTCAGAAGGAAGAGCCACGTTTCGTTTCAAGCAATATTTGCCTCATAACCCTGGATAGAAGACTAGGATTGTGTTGTTTGCGTGCGTGTGATATTCTGGGTTCTGAGGATGAAACTGGGTGACAACCTGGACTTCCATTATGTTTAGGACGCGGTTTTGATCAACATTCCACCCGCTCAGCATGCCAACTGTGGGAATCAAATCTGTTCTAGTCCAACAGGAGATCCAGGCTATTTGCGACTTACCTCAGTCCTAACGCAATTAACCTGATAACAATGTTAAGAGTTCACTAAAGAATACATAGTAACATGATGACGTTGATAGTTTGACTGTTCTAGGCTAGTGGGTGATTCAGGCAATTCACATACAAGAACGTCCTCGATTTTGAGCTGCCTAGTCTAACGGGAGGATCCGCGAATGACCTATCGCAAAATGCTTGTTCCGTGTTCCGTTGATGCACCACATCACATCACATCACAGAAGTTGTTTTTCTACTGCGCCAAGTATGCTGTCATGATGCCACCGCCACTTAGGGATTGTGCTCGAATTCCCGCTAAAGCTTCCCGCCAGGCCTATTAGATTTGACGGAATTGCTGATGGTAAGCTGGCAGGGTTGCTCGGTCCTAGGGGCAGCAATAATCAACTTGGGGAGCCTTCAGACCCTAACTTCAATTCCATCCCCCCTAACTCCGAGAAGTTTCCAATTGCCGCATGTCATGCCATACCTATGTGGTCTTCCGCGACCCTGGATGCGATTGTACTCCCCCGCTTCGAAGCTTCGACCATGATGCAGCCAAACTTCTGGACATATGCAGGGCCATGTTGTCGGAATGTGAACACGCCAAAGAGGGAATTAGTTACCTCGTCATCTTGGAATTTCAATGATTTTTGTGTATGGTAAATCTGTTACGATGTGGGGAGAACCGTGTGCATGGATAGACTTAACGTACAGAGAAGAGAGGTGAAGGACTCGAGATATATACAGGGGGCATCAACCCCGGTTACCGTGAGCTTGTATGAGGTCTGTAACAGAATGTATTTGCATTGAACCGGGTGAGGGTCTGTGAATCAGAAAAGCAAATATTTGAGGTGCGAACTTATAAGAGGAAACAAGCGATTGCAGCTCCGTAGATGCTATCCGTAAGATTCAATTTTGGGGAAGAAAATAGATGCAAGTCTATTCTCTGGAGCTCTCACGATATTATAACGTTACCAATTGTGAAGGCCAAGACACTAAATGTAACAGCGGCTTCCACCGTTACTTATCTTATCGGATCATTTCACATGATCACTTCTCTCTACTCGTAAGGACGAGATGAGATCCGGGTCAGGCTGTCTCCTAGTCCCAGGCCCACAAAGTTAAGGAACGGGATGTCCCAGGTGAAGAGGGAGCTCTGGAGACATAGATTGATCATCGGCTTGTAACGTTAATGTTGGTGTCGGTTGAAAGTACAATGTGTCAGCCGGCCCCAAGCTATGGAACAACAAGGGGCCGACCGTAGAGTGTGCAGAGTTGCAGTCGAGGGGGCTTCTATAGCTTTTTTTAGTGCTCCACAGTAAAGCTGTCTCATACCTCATTATCTTATTACCTTCGCTCAGCAACGAGAGTCTGGGGATGAGACAAACAGTAAAGTACAAAGTATAGATTCTCTCGGGTCCAGACTTTTTCGCCTCGCTCGCAATTTCACAACGAAGCGAAGCCGAAAAGTCTAATATACGAGAGCAAAGTGCAGATGGAAAGCTAGGGGAACAAGCCGAAAGGGTAAAGTGGACACAACCCTAATATCTGTTGTATGCGCTAGCGGCTCCCAGTGTTACTCTACTTTTCACGAGCAAGCATTTGTATGCTCCATAATGTCCTCTACCGACTCATCGACAGTCTCCAAGTGAGATCTGCTTTCTTCGTCCCAACCATCGTACGTCACACGCATAACACTCAATCGCCAGAACTCCTCTTCTTATCTCAACCCTCAAACCCTTCGCCTGTATACCCCTTACGAGCCAAACCCCGCAGGCTCGCTAACGTTCTCCATTAGGCTGTAGAAACTGCACTCTCAGGAATAACTCTTGGGATTTTCAAGATAAAGTTTTAGATTGGCGATATGTTGTCTAAGTGAAACTTATCCTTTGATATAACATTAAGTTGGTTGTTTGAGAACTCGCGATTAAAATAATGGAAGTTTATGATTTGAGTATGATGGTATTGGGGATTTATACTATAACGGAAACTCTTTGATGATGTGGTGATCTGGGGAGTGTATGTGATCTTGGTGTCTCAATTTTTTGTTGACACGCGGATGTTACAGCGGGTGTAGAAAACTCGTCAATCGTCTAAGTTCTACAGAGCGAGAAGAGAAAAGGAGAAAGCTTACTTTATTCATCATCTCTTTCGGCTTCTTAATGACAATATTGACTACTGAAGGGATTCGCAACACCGTATAGGATTCTCTCGGGGGTCGAACGTTGAGGTTCTGGGGAAGCTCTGTCGAATAAAACATATCATGACCCACACTGTCTTAAACACTCGACGTCTTTTTATCATGGTCGACGAATACCACAGGCTATGCTTAAACGATGATATCAACAGTTTCCTGCTGCTCAGACTTCAAAAAACCTCGTGAATGTATGGGCTTCCAGCTGTCTCTACATGCAGGCCATACATTATACCCACTCAAGGTCTTCCTGTCAACTCTAAAGTACAGCCAAGTGCAAATATCTTTTGGCTGTGCCTGTGAACTATTAACTACATCTAACTAGATGTATGCCGCTGATTGATGGGGTTCGTACACTTTGCTTGGTATCTACTGGCCTCTTTACTAATGATACAGTAGCAAATCGGGCTTTGTGTGGTGATTCCGTTGGTGAGTGAATCTCTAAGTCTTACTCTCTCTAAATGTCCCCTCTAACGAAGCTTTAGGCTGAAATTTTAGTTGCTATGGTCGCGATGAGGTATAAGGGGGACAGGAACTGCAATTACGTCTTGTGGGGGGTGCGAGGGAATAGGAATGGCTGAGTTGTTAGATATCATGGCAGCAATGGAGACGTGAGGATAATTGACTATACATTCTCATACAATCATTACATGATAACCATAGTGACACTCCAACGAACATGTTTATGAGACCGTCTCAAGTGAAGTCCTAATCATACGGTGACCGTGCCGACAAGCAAATATGACGGCGACTGACAGCCTGGCAATAGAGACACCCCTTGCATGCCGAATGCACTGCAAACATCGTAGTTACATACAACATAGTTGTAAACCCTAATTATCACTGTGCGGACGACAGAGGCATTATTGTGCCAGTTGTTGCATGACCCTTCGGAATCAAATCATAGTGGCGATGAGATTTGTCTCACATTAGCCTCGCATGAGCCTCACTTGAAACGGAGGACCCCCGCTAAAGTAAGTACACGATGTCAAGATAACTATACTAAAAATGGCAACCCACGTAATAACCAAGTAATGACACGATGCCAGTCGATAATCTCGGGCGAGAGCTCAACATTCCGTCAAACATTTTTCAAATTCTAACATCAAGGATAGAAGTACAACAGTGCGAGATTCTTCCGACTGTTGAACCGCAACTTGACAGCGCTTCTCTCTTTCGTACCCCTTCCTCAAAAGTTCACCCATCGACATTCTGGTTCTGCACGAATCATATTCACGAATGCCCTTGGAGATAGCCGCTCGTGTTGGCGACGAGACGAAAGTTCTAGTATATCTCGTCTCTTTGAAAGACTGATCTCGTGTTCTCAGTATTTAGTTTTAGCTAGTGATTACACTTCTTTCAGTCACTGAGTATCACTTATGGAGTTCGATGCAAGTTCCTTCTCTTATCTAAGCCTATCTAGGGCGTACTTACATGCCCGGTAACATCCCACATCCCCCCATCAAACCCCGGGTCTCAAATTAACAATCCCTAGATATGCCTCTCAGTCGTGTATATGCATTGCCGCCGTGTGCGAGAGTACCTCGCTCGGCGACAAGCTAAACAGCGCCGCTACAATGGATTTTCCTACTGGTCAGACAGGACCTATGTCGCCGTCGAGTACTAATGGTCATTTGGGACGGTGCGAAGATGGAAGTGGGTATAGGCATCAAAACATAATGTCAAGGTATTCAAGGATCTATGTAAGCGTTTGGCTATTCTATTCAAGAATACATCATTACCTTGGATAAACGAAAGTCTATACTCCAATAAGATATCGAACCAGTTGTCCAGAAGTTCATGACCAGAACCATGGAAACTCACGATCCACCCACCAAGTCTCTCGGCATCCTGTATTATAACGGCAATTCCTTGACATATTGTCAAGATTTAGCGATGTGGGTGCGTAAGGGATTTCCTGTTCATAATGTTATTAGGGATAGTGATGGCAAAAAGTTAATCCCGACTAAGTATTTTCAATCCTGAGTCGGATCTGCAATGGGGGTTGTATTTCGACCGGCGCAGTATCTCAGAATCGGACACATCCTTAGTGATACAAGGTCTGGTCAGTGATTGCAATCTGAAACTCGATCCACGTTTGTCCTGCAAGCACACAAAGAGTACGTACTAAATATTCCCTACCACAGCATGTGAGTACTATACAGGGATTACGAGCTGCGATCACGAGCTGCGATCATATTCTATCACTTGTGCGGTTTGTTCCTCGTGTGACATCAATCCAACATTGTTTCTTTGCCATATGTAAGGCGGGACTTGAGTGCTCTCGGTTGTTTTTTGGCGTCTCCCGAGAAGATCTCGAAGCAAGCGCGAACCGTGCCATGTCGCCAATCGATATCCCGCAGGTACGGCATGTGCATGTTACACGCCTGTAGAGTACAAGGCAAACTGGTGCGATAGGCCCGCCGGTTCCCTAAAATGAGTCCCTCTAGCGTTATAACCTCTTCATCTTCTCTACCTTCTACTCTGTAAGCCTTATAGAACCCGATAATCCTATTCGCTTGCTTTCCTTCTCCTTCTTTTCCCAGATCGCGCCTTCATTTAGGTTTCCCCAGATAATTTTTTCACGATTCAGATCCGATGCGCTTCTATTCTCACCATCCTTACATTAATTGGCCCGTGTAACTGACCAGTCATCATGACAGACACCGTTTACGTCCGCGATGCAGTCTTCAATGCATCCATAGGCCGCAGCTGTTAGCACTGATGCGCCGTGACAAAATCACAACGGGATCTAATCTCCGCCCTCCGCTACACTTGCGGGCGAAACGGACGTTGTTCTCAAATCCATAAACTACAGCACCATCGACAAAGCCATTGCAAAAGTGATAGAATAGTCGTCCCATCATCCCCATCTCCAGAGCTTCACCGGGGAAATGTGTCGTGTTGCTCTAAAGGGACGAGGGATATGTGAAGGCTACCACGTTTCCTTCAAAGGTGCTCCTGCAGGCGGAAAGTGTCGGCTACCGACTGTGTTCTCATAGATGCCTCGACCAGCCCCCGAGAGATCTGTAGAGAGCCAGCACATGTGGGTGACTCTAGCGGCTAGTGGTTGCTTTCCGCGTTTCCGCTTCTCTAGCATAATATCTCTGCACCGTGGACGCCTCCCTCTCTTCCCATCCTGATAATCGTATCAGTCCAACAATACTCTCCATTAAGCTAAGCACGACAGAATCCGTACACCCCCAGTATCTGGTTCCTATCTTCCATGACTATCACCCCGAGTAGAAGCTTGGCAAGTATGTACCGTGCATGAATTGCAACCCACCCCAGCCCGTGATACCGTTTTTCAACTTCATTACAATGACGTAAAACCTGAGAGTCCCAATAAAAACAACTATCCCTAGCAATATTTCCACCTATGACGCTCTACGCACCCTGTCCTTCTCGGATTGACATCCTTCCTCCCCGTCCCCCCCCCAACCCGTCTCCCACCCCACCCCCTTTCCCCCCATCAGCCTCCAAGATCGCCCCCAAGAGCCCACAAGTTAACAGATGACAACAACAGAGCCCCGAATCTAACGTGCCGTGAAATATAAACAGGACCCCGAGTGGTGCTTTAGCCTCTAAATGTCTGATCGCATCGAAGGGTAATGATTGTTACATAGTCGGGTGTTTTTGAAGCGTACGTACTAAGAACATTCAGTTCAAAAATTAGCTAGTAGTAGGGTTAGGTAGCTCGGTAGAGGGGGCGTGCATACCGGTTCGAAAAGGACAATCTTTAGGTAGACGGCTTCTCTACTTCATTTCTCCACTTCGCCAAATAAGTCATCGAACTCTTAGTGCCCGGATGCTCATCACCGAGTATGCGGGAACGGAGAGTTGCTGCTTCTCCCATCAATGTGATAGCGTCATCGATACGACCTTGTGACTTATATGTGAACGCTAGGTTATGCATACTCAACAAGGTTTCTGGATGCTCTTGGCCGAGTACCCTCTTCTCCGCCTCCAGGACCTGCACCCCCAACTGCTCGGCCTCCTCCAACCGCCCCTGATTCCGGTACGACAATGCTAGGTTGGTTATAATGTACAAGGTATCCGGATGCTCCGGACCTAACAGCCTTTTTCTCGCCTCCATGACTTGTACCTGAAGTTCTTCGGCCTCCTTCTGCCGCCCCTGGCTGCCAACTGCCGATGCAAGGTATGACATGCTGCGTAAGGTATCCGGATGCTCCGGGCCTAACAGCCTCTTTCTCGCCTCCAGGACCTGCACACCCAGCTCTTCCGCCTCCTTCCACCGCTCTTGGCAATAAAACATCCATACGAGGTTGTTCATGGAATTCAAGGTACCTGGATGCTCTTGGCCGAGCACCCTCTTTCTCGCCTCTAGGACCTGCAAATCTAGTTCCTCGGCCTCCTTCAGCCGCCCCTGATTCAGGTATGATGATACGAGATTGCCCATGCTGGTTAAGGTATCTGGATGCTCTTGGCCGAGCACCCTCTTACTCACCTCCAGGACCTGCACATTCAGTTCCTCGGCCTCCTTCCACCGCCCCTGATTCGAGTATGACAATGCGAGGTTGCACATGCTGGTCAAGGTATCTGGATGCTCTTGGCCGAGCACCCTCTTACTCGCCTCCAGGACCTGCACATTCAGTTCCTCGGCCTCCTTCCACCGCCCCTGATTCGTGTATGACGATGCGAGGTAGCCCATGCTAGTCAAAGTGTCTAGATGCTCTTGGCCGAGCACCTTCTTTCTCGTCTCAATAATCTGCACAAGCAGCTCTTCTTCCTCCTTCCACCGTCCTTGGGTATAAAATATTCCAGCGAGATCGACCATACTTGCCACGGTTTCTGAATGCCTTTGGCCGAGCGTCCGTAAATTTGTTTTCACGGTCTGCATCGCTAGTTCCTCGGCCTTCTCAATTGGCGCATCGTCCTGCGTATCCCCCGACTGGCCTGTAGGTTTCATATCGACAACTGGCTCGATCTTTGTTCTGGATTCTTGGCCGTCATCGGGTCTATCAACAGGTGGCCCTTCAGAATCCACGTCATCTTCATCGCCACCGTAACCGGCGATCCTCGAATTGGAAAAACTCGAGACGGAGTTTTTACCAAGGTTCGAAGCAGCGAGAGCACTCCCGGAATTTGAGGATAATTCTTCCTTGATCATAGGAAGACCATGAGCATTACGATCCCCAGGGTCACCGGAGTCAGGGCTAGACGTGCTACTGAGATCCTCTTCGAACTCACCGCAAGGTAGCCGAAGAGAGGGAGGGAGTGCCAGAAGACGAATATCTTCCATGTGGTGCCCTACATGTCGGTACCAGCCGTCTCCAGATGAATGGCGGACAAATCGACATCCAAACGGGCACGGTGGTGTGGATGTATCCAGTATGCTCGGTACCCCTGTCGAGCTAGATTCGCCATTAGGTACTGAATGTACGCTCTTGTCGTGCTTCATCCACTCTCTCCAGGTCTTGAACGATCTTTGGTTTTCGACAGTCGGGCAATCTGCATGAATGCACATGTAAGGCATGAGATCACTGAAGGCATGCTTTCTGTAGAAGTTTCAGCTTCTACCCCACTTGCATAATTGCAGCTACTTACCTCCAATGCGATTTAGCAATAAATGTCTGCTTATCGAAACAAATCGGGCATGCGACACTAGGCTCGGGCATGCTAGGCAGCGCCAACCGGTTTTGGCTGTCAAGGACAGGGGACGTCACCGTCAACAAATCAGAAAGATCCGAAAACATGGATCCATCGACTGAGGGTGTTAGGCCGGAGTGCTGGAATGGGTTGGTAGGTTGGGCCACCACATGTGAGGTACCGAGTCCGGAATCCCGGAGAGATACACTGGGAACTGCCGGAACTACTGGGTCAGGCTTCCTGTCTTCCTCATTCCGAAATAGTCCTAATCGATCTGAAGCACCGATAACACCCTGTGCTAAGCGTTTGGACAGAAATGCAGGAGCCCTGGGGTATTTGGCGCTTATTATATCGCTGTAAATCTCTTCGACGTTGAATGTCCTAAGAAGCATTTGCGTCCGCTCTTTTCGGGTTATGATTTCCTCCAGTGTCTCTTCCAGTACCGGCAATAATTGAAACAACGCGTCAACCAAGCACTTGAGTTGCTGTACCTCAGAGTCGTCATCCCACTTGGGGTCGTCCTCGGAATACTCCTGGTCCTCGCTACCATCCGGATCATCTGAATCAGAGCTCGTCGTAGATGAAGATGTGGGAAGCAATTGTGAAAGGGCGCTGTTCAACTCGAGAAGGGTATCCGAATCGCATACTTTGAAAGTTAGCGGTTCCAATAACTGCACCTTTGGGTGATGATATAGAGTCTTACGATGTCCAAACAGCCCAACCAAGACACCCGCAAAGCCCGACAATAAGAGCGCAACCGTTTCTTTCAGCTGTGGAGAGTAATCAACCACTGTAACCAAGTCACATTCGTCACCGTCGAAGCTCTTCGTCCAAATTTTGAACCTCCCAAGTGTAGTAGGTACTAAAGAAACCGATCGCGATAGGCTTGACGTTGTGACGTTGATATTCTCGTGGCCGATTCTCGATATGAATTTCAGGATAGAGTCTAGAAGCGGTCCAACTGAACCTGATATCATGACACGGTCGTACGATTCAGCTGGAGTGTAATCCCAAAGATCGATATAGTCCAGTGGCTCGAAGTTATGTCTTGCTGAATCGGCCATGGCGAAATGTTGAGGTGAACCGGCAAGCGGTGCGGCATGCGGTGTGCGGTGTGAGGGGAAGACAAGGCGTCAAAGTGCGGAGTTATCTCGGGATGCATGTTGGACAGTTTGTTACACGACATACCAATCCTCACCATTCAGCCGCATTTCCCCGCATTCCCCGCATGTATTCCCCTCCAGGGTTAAAGTTCAATATTGAAGAGCCCTCCTCTGTCCGCACCTACAATTGAGGTCACGCCAAAGAAACGCTTCTCTCAACACCAGACACCTCGACGTCCTTTAAACCTATTCTGTACGTCTTCGCCGCGACCCATTTCTCAACAACTTTTGTACGCAACTGGCAAAAGCCCTCAACTCTCGGAATCGATCGCGTTCTAGGTCTACTTTAGGTATGAGTAATGATACCCATATTACGAAAATGTGTATATTACTTTTCGGGTCCCTTGCATTACTAACGCGAGGTGGTTAGATATCAACGCGCTCAGCTTTAATCATGGCCACCGGCTTTGAAGTCATAGGCGTGGTGACTGGAATTCCAGCACTGATCCCTCTTATTGCGAAGGCCTATATCGAGTTAAACAAAGCTGTCAATTATTACCGACACTTCGACGAACACCTCTCGAACGTCCTCATGATGATAACGACGGAAGAATTAATGTTTCGAGTCCTCATGGATAGACTGCTTCATGACATCGATGAAGACCGGCGAAAGCTTCTGATGAGCGGGGACAATCTGAAAGATGAAGCCCTCCATCTAGAGATCGAAGCTAGCTTGGGGGATCTCTCGAAAACGGTCTTGGCGCAGATGGGGTGTCTCCACCAAACCCTTGTGAAAATCGCATCGGTTTTGCAGTCGATCACCCCCGATCCTAGCCCCACCTCCACCACTCAGACATCACCGATTCACTGGGCACGCCGGGCGGTAAGAGCTTGGAGTTGGTGTTCTGTACAACACTAACGATATACAGATTAAGCGCCAACTGAAAAGCCGAACTCGTACGCCGACCACCTCTTCCGGGCCAGGTATCCGCCGAAGACTCCGATTCGCATTCACGGATACCCCCGAAAGACTCGAGGCTCTTCGGGAGGAGCTTAGAAAACAAAATACGTCCTTACAACAATGTCTCTTTATGGATCGACTCCCGGAACGCGACCGTTCTCCAACACCCAATCCAACAACGATCACACCAACACCTAATTCAATAACGATAACATCTACAGCTGCGGAAGACTCCTCGGAACTCGTGTTAGGGAAGGCATCTCCTACAATGCTATATCAAGCCCTCACAAAAGCGCCACACTGTCAGTGCCACTTACTTCACCTCCGGCTGGAGACGCAATCAAGTAACAGCCTGGATACTGAGGAACGAAGCGTTGCATATTCGGTTCTGGTGACACCAAGCATGACGCAAACCTCCACAGGTGACCTCATTTTGAAGATCGTGAACGCTTTGACCAACGACGATGGGTCCAATCCGGGGTTAACATTGACGTGTGCCAACAGCCTGTGCGAAGCATTGTTCTCAAACAATCAAATGGATGCACACTATTCGATTGAAAATTTCCAGGTGGAACGAGTCCGGGAATGCAAGCCGGGTGATTGCGCTGCCACTACCTTGTATGACCTCGTCCACAAAGACACAACACGAGTCACGCATTATGACCGCTATATGTTAGCCGTCAATCTCGGAAAGGCTGCCATCTCTTTTCATTCTTCTCCATGGATTCGGGGCTGGACGACACAGTCGATCAAATTCTTTGAGGAGTACGAGGAGTCGAAGCAACCAGCCACTTGGAAACCCCACGTTTCAATCACTCTCAATTCCGGATCCCCGTATGATCCAATCAACGCCGACGTATATGCCCTGGGCATGATGTTGTTTGAGATCTCCGGCCAGAAATTCGAGGGTCCTTTGTCGGCCCCTGAGTTGAAGAGTGCGCTTAATAAGATCACGGTGGAGATGGGCCGTCAATTCAAAAAGGTCGCCGAATGTTGTTTCAGTACATATGAGGGCTCGGGATTAAGTAACGAACAATACCCTCTGAAGGCTCTGCTGCAGCGTATTGGAGAATTGGAAAAGCATGCCTCAACTTCTTTCAAGCCCGAAGGTGAGTTTTATTCTCCGATATTCTGTTGATTGATGCCTGACATGCATGACTTGGCATAACAGAGTAAGAGCATGGCAAACTGCGAAGGATATTATGAGCTTGCGACGGGTATAATATGGGACTCATAGAAAATATTCTACAGGTTAGACAGTGGGTATAACTCCTGAGCGTCCCAGGAAATTACTCAAGGATATTGCAGGAGGGCAAAACAGATGAGCAGGTGGTGGGATTGGTCTGTTATATATTGTATCAATTCCCTTGGAGCATATTAGAATTGCAATTGTTGGATGAAAAGAGAAACACGATATGATAGTCTCCGTTCAATTGTGTTTTATTTATTGTTCGTGATTGTAAATGGCATGTATGGACAAACGACAGAATAGTACTTAGTCAATTACATGTATCAGATACTCATATCATTTATCGTGCATACCCGAATCCGACACATGCATAAGCTGTTCCAACGCAGCGCATGCGCAGTCTCACTATCTGCAATGGTGTTGGGAACGTACGCTTATGGGTTATCCCCTTACGAGGGCTTTAGAAATTAAGTGTATTACTCTATTCTGACAATTGCTCTTGCGAGCTCGTCTTTCAGTTAAGTGACCAATAAAACAAGCTCTAATTTGGACCTTTTGAATTCACAGTACCGTATAATGTGGTCCAACTCGTTACTTTGTAGTACTTGCAGATTGTATAGGAGATCTAATTCGTTGTCTTTATTCGACCAGTTGCAAACTCTGCCGGATTGTGATCTAGGTTCAAGAATGAAACTTGCTGTTGGTGATGGAGCATGTAACCTGCACGTACTGCAAAAGTAACGAGATTATACGGTACTGTGAATTCAAAAAGTCTTGTACCTTATGACTGAGTAGTGTCAATCAGACGTGCAGATTCCCGGTGATGGGCTGCGGTAGGGTTAAGGTGCGGCTCTGCGGTTAACATAGTGATATGGGTCTAACTCGAGGACTGTAGAGTCCCTGTGATCAAATTACATACCCTTTCGAGTAATTAGTCAAAAATTAGAGTCGAATCTACTTTTAGCCGCCAAGCATGGATAGTTCTTCATGTAAGGCGACCCAGGTGGTTCAGAATATGAGCTTTGTCTAATTTCCCCAAACCCCAAACGAAACAAAGTCGTCCCCTATGATAACTTCTGGCACCGTATCTAGCACGTCCACCACTCGGTCCAGTGAGACCATCACCATCCTACCCCAACTGTGACCCGCATCCAAGGCCCAGCGTGTTGATCACACGAGTTAGTGTGCCTACATCACACAAGGCGGCACGTAGCCAGTGATATTATATGCAGCTCGCAAGGGCCTTCAAAGCTTTTTACGCGAGCAAGTTCAATTAATTTTAAAGGTGATGTGTTCTATTTGTTATCACACAATATGCTATACATACCTACTCTACCTTTTAGCAATACAGGTGTAGATATGTGTTCGACTGCTCGTCACTTAATACAGTTATCGGAAATGTAATCCCACTACTGACTTGTATTTCGTAACGGTCGAATGTCTTTGTCGAACCTGATGAGCGGAAAAAATTCCATCCCTCTGAAGGCTAGGTGGGCACTAGAACTTTGCAAGATAGGACCTGACTGATACAATCCTTTCGTTTCGATTGATCGACCACCAAGTGGTAGCTCAATTGATCCGATATCGGACCAAGATATATTCATCTTTTGTTTGCACAATGCCGATTTAAGCTGCACTTATGCAGGCGGCCGATTGCTACTATGATTATAATCATAACAACCCCGCCGAGGATTATCCCGGTAGAGCTGCATCTGACCACGTATCGATTTCGCTTGTTGGATTTTCGGTTGATGCACTGCAAGGATGGGCGCCATCAAGAATAGATACATATGCATAGCGTATCTCGAGTTTCTCATGAGCCCGTATTAATACGAGAGCGTAAATTCCTACCCTTTGCAAAACAAAACGGAGTTCTTTAGCTCAGCGAAATAAAGTTCCAGCTTTAAATTACCTAATCGCACTCATCGTCAGAAGCGCCATGGGACAAGAGCGGATACATGTTTGCTTTTTTAGAGCGCTGCATTATGATGAAAATACCTGTGCAAATAAGAACGCCGAATGGAAGCCGAAATTGTTTCGGACGTGGCTTGGCAATGGGCCTGCTTCAGTGTTTGAAGCCGAGTACGTGTGAGACTAACCGACTGTCGACGTCTCTCATGTTTATGCCGAACTTGGCACTTGGCAATCTCCTGGCGCCGAGAGTCGGATTTACCAGTCTCTGTGTGACCAAGTAACTAACGAAATCAATTTCGCCGCACCCGATTGATTGGTTGAAACAAAGTAAGCTGTCTCGGCAAGCTTATTTTTTCCTTCGGAAAAGTTTATTTTTTCGCGAGCTCATTTGGTGGGGTCGAATTGTGTGCTAACGAGCAGGGCAGTGAAGGAACTCCGGGTACATGTCCGTCGCGCTTATTTGTCAAGTCGGGGAACCATCACTTGAACTGCGACATCATTCGGTGGAGGGACTTTTAGTTCACGAGTAGGAGGTATGCCGGTCCGTAGTTTCGCATTGTGGGTAATGTAGAATTTTGATTTTGGATCTGTCAGCAAGTCTGGCATAAAAACGGATAGGTCGGAACCACGTAGCTGTCTAGCCAGTTGCAATAACGCAAACTCCAATGGTGCATGGTATGAATCTCCGAAGTCATAACGAAAAAGCAACTTCCCCACCACTCAGACGCAACTGCACGCTCCCCCTCGCCACATGCAGCAAGTTTCACTTTTAGACTCTGTGACACCATAGCAAAAATTTGTATCACAGCTAGGGTCGTGATACAGGGTGCCTTACCAAAACTGGTGATTGGACAAGTCTTGCTGTCAGCCACGCAGCCTAACACGATCTTGCGATGCAATATATCACTCCACCCCTTACCAGACCACAATGTGGAACTTCCTCATCTCCTCCATCGCCATGGCTCTCCTCCTCATAGTTCTCCCCTTCGCAAACGCAATACCATGGCCAGGCCCCTCCCCGACTCTCGCTGGCGCCTTCGCTGGCTTGAAACGCAGCGCCGCCCCAACCCCCGCCCCTCGACAGCGTCCGGGGGACCACCTATTCCGCCGGGCATCGACAGATTTCTACAAAATCTGCGGCTCCAACGTCGGCGAAGATGGCGGGAGTAAGCTTACTAGCTCTTCGTAGTTATCCCCCCGATTGTAGGGACTGATAGTCTGTGTAGCGAGCGCACTAACCTGCGACGACGACACGTTCTCTTGCTTCTCGGACGCGTCCATCCGCGCGATCGGGTGCTGCCGTAGCTCGAACGCCGCGTATTCGCAGTGCAAAATGCATACCAGCTGCGTGAACGAGAACCAGACGTGTTTGGATGCGTGTATTTCTGATCCGTTGTTGAAGAAATGGTTAGTTGCCAAGCACTAGGACGGGATGTCGGGGGCTGATGACGGGAATAGTTACTCGCCGACCCCGAGCTGTGGGACGTGGATCTGGGAGAATAAATACACCTCGTTTGAATGCGATACGGTCACGTTTGAGGTCAGGGTTCTGAGCCCATTGGAACAAACGCTGCCGGCGAGGGCGGCGGGGCTGGTAACGAGGACAATTTCGGGGGTTACGGTAGTTTCGACAATTAGTACAGCGCAGTCTACTACGAGCACAACTAGCAGCAGTAGCAATAACAGCAATTCAAACGTGGCACCAATCGCAGGTGGAGCTGTGGGGGGTAGTATATTCTTAATTGCAGTGGTGGTTGGGCTTTGGTGGTTCTTCTGCCGCAAGAAGAGGGGACAGCCCAGGTCTACTTCTGTCGCTGAAATCGACAGCAATGCGATTGCTAGGAACGAGATGGACGCCAACATTGACAGCAAGCCTAAGGTCTACGGCGAGCAAGAGTCGAGATATCAGAAAGATGTGGCGCCGGTGGAAATGCCCACAACTAGCGAGGTGGCGGAGCTTGCGGGAGGGAGCGAGGCAGAGACATGGAACAATAGAGAGGTGATGGAAATCCGGAATATGGATCCCCGGGGTATTAATTTCTCCCGGCCGGTGTCACGGCCTGTCTCACGGCCAGCTGGACATTCGAGGTGATTTGTGATGGGGGAAGTAATTATGGGGGTCTTGTTTTTTTCTTCGTGCGTTTCAGCGGGAGTAATGGGGAACTGTATGTATGTATGTAACGAGTCTACTGTCATATGATCGAAGAGAACTGGCTCGAGTTCCTGGGCTACATCACTGACGCGGCTTGATGAATCGAGATGGCGGTTATGCGGGGGCGTGAGGCAATTCGGCCGAAAACCTAAAGCCAATGATATCTGATGGTAGGGCAGTGGGAAGAGGTTGTAGCAACCCTAACCCGCTGTATATCTTCTCCGCCTTGTATAATAGTCTCTGCAAGGTGTATATGCTCGATGGCTAATGGTCACTTTGTTTGTGTTGCGCGGCATAACCCATGCATGAAACATCCAGTGTGTCAGATTATGCGGGGTCTTGCTTGCGCTTGCGACTGACTCACCTTGCGGCTGTCTATTGCACGATGCGAGGATGTAACGCGTTACAGAAGCCCAGTCAGATGTTATTGCTAGCCAGACGAGTGAAGAAAGTGAGCGAACCCGCGCTAGTTTCACATCATGCAACCCCCGACGCATTCCCAGGCTCTCACCCCACACACAGTCATGCCTATCGGTTGTGACGGCAGGAGAAGGGTGTCAACACATGAAGAACCCATTTGGGTTATTCAGCTAAAGTCTGAAGGTCATTCCTTTTGTGAAATGCAACAGAAAACTGGAGTGGGCAAAACTGCCATTCATTGCATTATCAATGACTGGAACACAATCATCAATGTATGGTCTATGCAGAAAGTGCACTTCAGAAAAGTAATGCACGACCCTAAACAATAACCTCATGACCATGAGGAAGTTATTGTTGTCACACAGCAGTTGTGGGAGGAGTAGTTGTGGGAGTGTATTTACCGGTGGATAGATGGCATGCCTAAGAGGGTCTGTACCCTGTTTCACAACAATGGCAGTCCTACATGATAGTAGAGCTTCGTATATATGTATACTACTTGTTATTTCATTCTTAATCAAATTGACCTGTGTTGTGTTGAGGAATTGGCTTTCAAACGTTGCCCGCGAGTCGCGAAAATGCCAAGCGTTCGCTCACTTTCTTCACTCGTCTGCTAGCCTGCTCTTATGCATTTGATATTACACAGCCAGAAGGTATGAATGTGCATACGGGGCCGCCATTACTTTTCGTCGTTGCAGCATCGCCTTAGAAGTACATTTTAATACTCGTTTCAGAACAACTCAATGTCCAAATCCGATTCAAGACGATAACGCCAAGTCGATCCAAGCCAGGCTGACTGGCGTATTCCGAATCACGATGGTAGATGGCTCCTACCTCATTCGCCGCCGGGACGTTCGCCTGCATCAAGGTATACACATAAGAATCTCTGAACTTGGTGATTTTTGTTTTAAGCGACATTTGGTTAACGGCGGTTCGAACCGGGTTTATTCTAACATACTAGTTAATTGAACACTCCACAGAGTCGATTTTTAATGTACGAAGTGTGTGCCTTGTCAGCATTCTATTCCTCCAACTTCCATGATCCGCCTTCTTCCCCATGTCTAGCAACCCAACCTCTTCTGTCCCTACCAACACAAACTAAAGTAGCCTTGCTTAGTCACCCCAAAATTCTGCTCACGCAGAACCACGCCACACTGTCGCCCCCACATCCTCTTTCCTACCTAACTATGTGCACAGATTTTACCCGCAAACTCCAGTTGCTGGGGGAGGCATTGGGCGTGGATGTTTCCGACCGCGTCCGCCGGCTGGTTCTTGATGGTGGAGGAAGCGTGAAGCTCGTTGTCAGTGGGGTTACGGAAACGGACACGGTTGCTTTGGTATGTACTTGGTTTGAGTGGTATGAGGTACGCTCGCTAATGATGGTGGTGGGTGTAGGGCGAGATTGAGATCCCGTGTCGAGATGCTACGGCGGGATTTTCGCCGGCGGCTATCGGTGCAGATAGCGAGATACCCGCTGCCCGTGTGAAGTCTAGGCAGAAAGAATTTGCCGCAATTCCTGATGTTCGCGAGCGCAAAGAACAGGATGAGAATGCATTTTCTCACCCCGTCAGCGAGAACATGGAAGTGGAAGTGGAAGTTCCCGCCATGACGGGTGCCAAGCGCAAAGCATCTACCACCGCCGAAAAAGCCGCCACAAAATCAAGGACGAAAAAGAAGGTGGGCTCGAATACCCCGCTGCAAAGAAAAAATACGACGAAGGAGGTTACCAATTCCTCCAGCGGTGGTGGTGGTATCTTTCCCGAAAATAAGGTAGGTCTTGGATTGCTGGAGCGGATATGGTATGGGATCTACGAGGGTCCGATGATGGCGAATTTCTTCAATAGTAGCAAAGATGAGGGCTTTTTGGTATGTTTAACAAACGGTGTAGAGGTGATTGTCGGCTGATAACGCGAAGGATAATCCAAGTATCGGGCTCAATCTAAGTTCTCCAGTCGGAGTGATGAGCCACGAAGTACCTACACCCCCTCCCCTCCATGCTCCCCCTAACCCCAACAGAATTTCCGCGAGCTAAACGGAAAATGCTCCGCCATCTTCCAATCCACGCGCGGCATCCGAATTCTTGAAATAATCATGTGGGTCGACTTCTTCAACGCCCGCATCGAATCCATCTCCTGCGAAAACCCCTCCAACACCCCAACCGAAAACAGGATGGCCGCCCTCCACGAGGCCCGCCTAGCCTTCTCCTGCTCCGAGAAAGCAATGCGCAATAAGCTGTCCTCTCCCCCCTCCTCCTCTTTCCCTCCCGCTGACGTAAACAGCGCCATATGGCAGGGCTACAAACGCATCAAAGACGCCGGCGGCTGGCCAGCACTAATTTTTGCCGAAGACGGCGTCTACACAATCTGTAAATACCGCCTCGGCTTCAAAGACGGGAGCTTATTTTTGCAACTCCGCGAGCTGCGGTCGGCGATAGAGTTGGCGGCCGACACGGTACAGCCGGATTGGCGAAGATTTTTGAAGATCGTGCAGATTGATACTGCGCCCGTGTACACTGGCCACCCGCACCAATGGACCATAGGGAAAAATGGCGTTCCGGTCCCCCTGAAGGAAAGTTATCCGTGGACTAGGGGCTATGTACTGATTGAAGAGAGCGTGGTGGATACGACCCAGTGGAGCCGGGACCCGAGAAGAATCGCGGACGGGCCCACGTTTGTGTGCCCTGAGTGCGAGCAGGTGCAGAATGACGACCCGCAGGTGAATAGGTGTAGATGTTTTCTGGAGCTGTATGGCGGTGTAAAGATGCCGGCACCTGTGCAGATCTTTGATACCGCGAGTGGCAAGGGGAATGGAGTTATCACGCGATTCGTTTGTCCCCCCTCCCCTTTTCGTCTGAACCGGATTGATGAAGGATGTAGGAGCTACCGAAAGGAACAGCGATAGGCGAGTTTGTGGGCTTGATCACGCGTGGAAAGGTGGGCGTGGATGTGATGGAAGGAGGCGGAGAGAGCGGAAAGTATCATCAGATCTCGCAGGGGAAGATTGGGAATTTTACAAGGTTTATTAATCACTCTTGTAACCCGAATTGCCAGTTTGAGCGGTTTGTGTGGATGGGGGTTGAAAGGATTGTTGCTGTGGCTCTGCGGACTATAGAGGCGGGAGCGGAGGTTACGGCAGATTATTCGAGAGGTATGTAGTGAGGATTATGGAAGTTTATGTAGGGCTAACTGGTGATAGTGTATTGGGAGGGATTGGATAAAATTTGTAGGTGCGGTGAGCCTTGTTGTCGGTATTCGGGCCCGAGGGAGCTTAGGAGTGATGGTCAATGATGGTTGGGGTATCCCGAGCATACACTGTGTATATTTAGAATAGACCGGAGACGAGGAGATGAATAGAAAGAGAAATAGATGCATATGACCGGTTGCGATTGCAGATTACAGCATCTTGTTGCTGACCGGCGGTTTCGACTCTCCTAATCAGTACGTACGAATCATCATCTGCAACGCCGTGTGGGGGTGTTGAATGTTCCATAGCCAAATTGAAGCCCAACATGCCTTTGGGCGCTTTGTTCGCCCCCCGTAAACCGGCGTGTCTTGGCCATATCCCACCAAGCCGCCAAAACTGCTATAAAACTGGCACCCTCGCTTCTTCCAGACCTTTCTCTACTCCCCCCGTTCATCCTCGCTGTTCACGACCTTTTACGATTCTTGCGTTTCTGTTTCCTCTCCGCCTCCGTGTGGAGTTGCATTATGTCATCCGCAACACTAGCTCCCCCACTTCCCGCCGAGGAAAATAGCACAGGGTCTATCCGCGGCCGGCGAGATGTAGAGAAACCTGTAGATTCTTCCTCCTCCTCGTCGGAAGTTTTTCAAGACGACTACACCTTCGAAAACCAGCTCGGCTGGCGTTCATACCGCATCCTCCGACCCGGCCGGGGTATGTACCACGACATCAAGCGTCGCCTCCCCTACTACCGCAGCGACATCACAGACGCTTTCACCTACCGCACCATCAGCAGCACCGTGCGCATGTACTTCGTAAAGTAATTTTTGTTGAGCTCCGGTACGGACGTTGTGGCTAACGAAAACGATAGTCTCCTACCGGCGCTGGCGTACACACTCGATATGTACCGGCGCACCGGATACTTCTATGGTGTCAACGAGGCGCTGCTATCGAGCGCGCTAGCGGCGATAGTGTTTTCGCTTCTTGGCGCACAGCCGATCACGATTGTTGGGGTTACTGGGTTGATATCGCTGTTTAATTTTACGATCTATGATATCATCGTCCAGTACGAACCGGGGATATACCCGCAGTTTATGTGCTGGACTGCGATCTGGGCAGCGGTGCTGCATTGGGTTGTGAGTGTGGCGAATTGGTGCGATTATATGCGGTATGTTACAGACTTCTCGAGTGAGGCGTTTGGGATGTATGTGGGCATTATTTATATTGGTGGGTTTTTCTTGTCTTTTTTCGGGGAGAGGGGGAGCTGATGAAGGGGTGTACAGTGAAGGGAGTGGAGGAGGTTGTGGATGAGTTTACGCGTGGAAATGCGGATGGATTTATGAGCTGTGTTGTGGCGATTTTGTTTTTTGGAACGGTGTATGCGCTGGAGGCGGTCGGGAGGAGTGTGTTCTTTGCGCCGTGGGTTAGGAGCTTTTTGGCGGATTATGCGTATCCGGTATGTATCTCCCTCCCCGGCCTTCCGGAATGAGCTGATCATGATAGGTCGGAACTATCTTCTGGGTCGGGTTCTGCCATATCCCTGGTACCCTCGCCGGGGTACACATCACGAAGCTGCCCATCACTAAAGCCTTCTTCCCCACCGTAAACCGCAGCTGGGTGATACCCTTCTGGGAGCTCTCAGCAAAGTGGGTCTTTGCCGCCCTACCATTCGGCTTCCTGATCATGCTACTGTTCTATTACGACCATGTATGTGCCCACCAGCTGCAGATTAGAGGATAGGCAAACTAACAACCCCCAGAACGTCAGCTCCCTAACCGCCCAAGCAAAACAATACCCCCTGAAAAAACCCGGCGGCTTCCACTGGGACTTCTTCCTCCTCGGCTGCACAACATTCATCGCCGGCATCCTTGGCCTCCCACTCCCCAACGGCCTCGTCCCACAGGCTCCCGTCCACACCGACTCCCTCTCCGAATACAAATCCACCCTCGAGATCATCCCCACCTCCGCCGGCGAGGGCGCCGAGATCCGAAGACAAAAGGTCGTGATCACACGTGTTGTCGAGCAGCGGGTGACACACCTTCTAATGGGCCTGCTGCTCGTCGCAACCATGACCGGACCCCTGCTCACCGTCCTTGGGCTTATGCCCCGCGCCTTGTTCGCGGGCGTGTTTTTGGTGGTTGGGTGGGGATCGATAGAAACGAATGGAATGACGAAGAAGCTGCTCTTCCTGGTCCGCGAGGGTCGGTTCGTGGATCGGAAAGACCCGTTGTTTTCTGTGCCGCGCGAGAAGGTCTGGGGGTACCTGGCCTGCCAGGGTGTGGGCGTCGTCGTGTGTGTGGCGATTAGCATGACGATTGCCGCGATTGGGTTCCCGGTGTTGATTTGTGCGTTGATTCCGTTTAGGTGGGTGGTTATGCCGTGGTGGTTTGGTCGGGAGGAGCTGGAGAGGTTGGATGCGCTTACCGCGGATAATGGGGTTGTTTTGGCGAGTTTGGGGGGACGGCCGAGGGGGGGTGAGGGGGAGGAGGGGGCGGAGAGGCAGTGGGTTGGACGGGTGCATCGGTAGGTTAAGGTGGCTATGGAAATGTTCATGGTAGACATGGGGAAGTGGGGTAGTCTAGAACGGGATAGTATAGAAGAAGACACGATTTACGGCAGGATATCTGTGGATGATGGTTGGTCGCCTCTCCTAAGCGACGACTTCACGTGTTTTGCAAACCATGGGCACGTGCCGCACCGTCTGTGCCAACTTTTGAACCTGGCCCCGGCCAAGACGAGCACACGTGTGAAGACGCCCAGCATTTTGATCGGAGCCGAAAGTTAACCGAGAATTCGCTTGAGCGAGAAATCACGAGGTAGGGCTAAACCCTCCCCCAGTACACCTCATCTGTCCGTACTTGCATGAAACTCGATCTGACGAACTCGTCGATTGCTATGGGTTTATAGCAGGTACGTCGCCTATACCTCATATTGCGGGTAGGCTAACAGACCTGGTCGCACGCGATGACTAACTCTGCTACACTAAGAAATAAATAGAGCTAATAAGGTTGAATCCTCGATCGCACGAGCAATAAAGATAGCCATAGCGTGCGCATTTCAACGCAATGTATTTTTTGCGCCCCTTAATCCTATTTCTTTACTTTCACAGCCAGGATTCGAAGGCGACCCACAGAGACTGTCAAGTTCTGATTCAATTAGTGGCGGTGAGACAATGGATATGTTGAGACGTAACTGGCTGGAACGCGTCTGCGCCGCAATCCGGGGTTGACTCGCTGGTTTTGAGTTGGGAAGGCGCAGTATCGTGTGCGGTAAATCTCCGCGATAGGAACTTTTGCCTCAGATTTATTGCCAGCTGCGGTATCGTGAATTCCAGATGCGGCGGTCGCTTGGAACTTGCGCTCGGGGAAACTCTGGGTATGAAAGCACCTCAATAATATATGGGGGGATGGATGAAGGGGAGGTGCAGAGATAGAAACGACGTTTAGAAGAGTATAGTATCCCTTTGACCGGTGAGACTGGAAAATCTACATCATGCATAACTAGCTTGTTTTGGGGATGTGGCTCCCCAAAACTGACGCCATCTAGCAGCCGCGTCTACAAATTGTTACGGGTTTGGGCTGATATCCTACCATGAAAGCTAGCGCATGCATGATACAGATTTTCCACAGTCTCACCGGTCAAAGGGATAGAAGCAGAGGTATCAGCTAACATCGGTTGCTTGATCGAAGCGACATCCTTAGCGTCGCCGAAGCAGCTACCTAGCAGACATGTGCTACAATACGCCTAGCTGCTGCGTTCACCATCTATATTAACTTGACATTGGTGAAGTGGCGCGAAAGTTACTCAACGAGTTCATTGGTATTTGTTTACTAACTTAGTCTTCTGGCCATGGCTTTCGGTACTCAATTCTGGGGCTGTTAACATGTTGGTTCTTATCAGAACCGAGTGTTAATCCGAGAATTCACGTGCTTCATAAAGCCAAGATAGAAGTTGGTCTCGGCACCTGCACACTCAAGTAGGGCTAAACCCTTCCCAGTACACCTCACCTGTACTCCACGGTAGTCTCGGAACCCCGTGTACCACACTCCGAGACTAGCTTTACAGGACACGAACTGTTTTGAGACTCAGCTGGCCATCTGCATCTGTGCTGAGATCTGAGGTAGGATGGAGTAATCCACTCTGGTTCCGCGAAGATACACGTTCATACCCTGTGAGGCGCTAAGTCACTACCCCTTGGCAGTGGTAAACTTCCGCTATCCATGAGGTGGAAGCTCTCATTTCGGTTTGTAGCAAGCTGTGGTTGTCGGAGCAAGTGGCGGTCGCTACAGGCAGATATAGAAAGCATGTGATATGTACAAAAGGGACTACTAGGTATATCTTGCCCATACACGGCTTCAAGAGAAGATTTAAAGAGTGCTTCAAATGGAGCAATCTCAACCTGTCTGTGGGTGCGCGCTGTTTGGCTGGCGAGTGCCCGTCAAGAGGAACGTGGTTGTAGTTTTGGGGGAGGGTATTAATGTTATTTGTTCAGAGGGCGCTCGTAAACAGACTTTCACCTCACTTCGCCACGATACGATGGGCCATAGCTCGCGGGCTCGGCTACGGTCTGGGCACGGGTACACCCTCTATGGTATATATGCAGATGGTGAACCTTCCTGCGCTTGCTTGTTAAGCCATCGCATGCTGGTGCTTATTGAAAATATTCACATCTTGCGTACTATATGTTAATATGATCGGTATTTACTCGCTATAAGTTATCAATAATTATCTAGGTATATAAATCAAAGCCGGACAGTGAATAAAGGAAATAATTTAATCTACACAACCAAGCACAATAAACCACCGCACAGAGCGTATTCTCCTGTGTTATCCAATGGATACAAAAGGTGGTGAGAACAAAGATAAAGTCTACTCTCCCTAAATTTTCTCAAAGTCGGGATCGAGAAAACTAAGTAGTCTAGATAACAGCAATCTAATCAATCAATCCCATCAATCTAATATCACACTCCCCATTCGGTCAATCAAATATATCATCTCTAACTTCCTTCCTCCCTCTAGACTATCATACGATATCCTGCCAGCTTTATCGGCCAAAGGCAGCTTTAAACCCCACCCTGAGCCCGACCAATATGGCACTACCAACCACCACGGCCTTACTGATCGAGAAGGGGCTCTCCTCCTCACCCTTTGTGCGAGTTCCGGAAGTTCGTGCGCCTTCGGCGGGTTGAGGTTTGGCTGACGGTTTATTGTATTGGCGTTCTCTCGGTGGCGGGGAATGCTCACGATACCGGGGCATGGTCTCGGCGTATTGACACCCGGTCCACTCTCTGGAATATGAGGGTGGCGGAACATGTACATAATACTGAGCGCTGGCTGGTAAGGTGCTTCGTGTGGTTGAGTTTGAGTGATAACCACAAGGTAATCGGGGTGGTATAGATTGCGCTGTAGGCGATACCGTCTGCACTGGGAGTGGTGCTCTCCACATTGGGAATAGCACCCTCTGCGGTGGCTGCGGTGGTGTTATCCTCGGCGCTGGAGATGGTATCATCTGCGCTACAGGTGTTATCTGTGGTGGAGGTGTTATCCTCCGCACCAAGGGTGGTATCTCCTGCACTGGGAGTGGTGCTCCCCACATTTGGGATGGCACCCTCTGCGGTGGCTGCGGTGGTGTTATCCTCGGCGCTGGAGATGGTATCGTCGGCGCTAGAGGTGTTATCTGTGCTGGAGGTGTTATCCTCCGCACCAAGGGCGATATCCTCTGTACTGGGAGTGGTGCTCCCCACATTTGGGATGGCACCCTCTGCGGTGGCTGTGGTGGTGGTATCCTCGGCGCTGGAGATGGTATCGTCTGCGCTAGAGGTGTTATCTGTGCTGGAGGTGTTATCCGCACCAAGGGCGGTATCTTCTGCACTGGGAGTGGTATCTTTGCCGTGCAGTGCATCTGGTTGATCTTCTCCACGACCAGCAGTAGCGATTCAAATGTCAATTCCGCTGTCCCGTCAAGCAGCGGCTTGAGATGGCGTTTGGCTACGCGCGAAGGGATCTCGAGACAGACATACGATTGCCTGTCCTTTCCAGGGGCATCCGGATTTCCTGTGATATCCAGGCCTAAGATGATTCCGGAATCGGGATGTGGGACAGACCACTTAGAGCCGCGTCCGATGGGAATGTGTCGTTCACGTTGCTGGCTGTGTCGACTGGCGTCGGGGAACTTGTCCTGGAGAAGCTGCCTGCTGAAGCTTGTGATCTATAACCTGTTGGAATGAATGAAGAATTGAGTATTATGGTAGGAAACCTACAGTGACAACTTGGATATTTAGGTTGGCGTTTGGACCGCGTCGGCGATGGCGTCGGCGCCTCGATCGCGAGCTCCTTGATTCCAGGATAAGCACTGGATGACCGAGTCGTCCAATTTCGATGCTTGGTATCGCTTTGTTTTCTTCGTTCGCCGGCAGCCAGAAAATTCGGCCAGGTGCCGGCTCGACATCGCCGTTAGTACGCCGTGACATGATTCTTCGAGAACACGGTTGTGCAGACTATGTCCTCTCAACAAAAGATGTGGGGATACCCCTATTAAGAGCTAGCTACATGCCGCGTTCCGCGTTTATGACCTGTCATATTTATTACTACCTAATTTGGTTAGGCGGATACGAAACACACATGGAGGCTGGGGATGATATTGGTATATCGTTGAAACATTAGTTGGCTGAGGATTTGAAAACGGGGGGCTCGAAAATAGTTCTAATTCGTCAATCACGGTGTATTTCTGGTCCAGCTCTACTCCCTTTATTGCAGAATTTTGTTGACGCCTTATAGGTTGCCATCTTTATTACTACAGATTGATCATGCTTATTTCAATGTTGCACAAGTTCTGCGGCTGAGCGGGTATTGCGTTTCTGAACAATAGTAGGCAAGGACGGTAGTGATTAGCCGATTAAACCATTTGAATGGCGCCTCCCGGCAGCGACCATAATTGAGGGGCTAACATATCACTACCAGAAGCCACAAACCACCAAATATTGGGGAGTGATTCTCCACCACAACAATCCAAACCATATCAAATTCATGAAATATAGTGTTAGTGATGCATATAAACCCATATTCTGCCATTTTGGAAAAATTTGAAAGTTTCATTTTGTGTATGGCAGGGTGACCCAGAGTCATCACCAGGGAATCGGCAGTAAACCCCCCTCACCAACACAAATTTCCAATTCTAAAGCACCAATCGATCCAGCACCATTGGTTTACACATTGTGCAATTACACAGTAGTTTTTGTATATTTTATCGCGGGTTTGTGGAGAGATTCACTTCTGGAGTACTGATCCACTTTCCCGAAAATGGGAATTCAAAGTTGCTTGCATAAAAATACAAGGCACACTGCAAGAGAGTGCAGTTTGCCTTAGCCGCATTTGGGGCGTACTCGGTAGCTGGTGGCGATCTATTTCATGATTTTGGCACATATCCTCGAGTCACGAGAGCCCAGAGGCAAATCACGTGAAGAGCTTTCGGTGTATTATCCGACGCTCCATAAAGAGCCTTAACGCGCAATCGCATCCTTCATAAGCTTTTTTATTAAGCTCATGCCCAGCCTCCTTTGATGCAATACTCAGCTTCGCTAGTGCTTAGCGAGGGGCCCCTTCAGCTGTGCAGATCGAAGCAAGAAGGGAGCGCAGTTACACTCTACGGAGGCAGAGTGACATCGAGGCAGAGGCGCGGCCGAGCGGGCAGCGAGCAGGAGGGGGGCAGCGGCAGTCCGGAGGAGGAGGGAGCGTGGGGTTTGGTGGATGCCAAAACTCTTGAGGTGTTTAAACATGGCTAAAACTTAGTTTCACAATCGAGGGGATAACGCAACCGCGCGGATAACTAGTGACAAGCGAGCGCTCGGGAGCGGCACACAGGGTTGAGGGGAGTGTCCGGCGTGTCGGAGCGGCATGCTAAGGGTGGCTAACACCAAAGTGGTGAGACGTGACACGTCGCCCCACCATGAAGCTGAGTTCTCTAGACCTATAACTCCACGAGATCTTTGAGTACTGATACAGGAAGCATAGAATATAGACGTTCGCGTCGCATTCTTCCTAATCATATCATTTTCACCATATTCTGTTACCTCTCATACTCGCCTAAGTGAACGTCGGCTATTCTAGCCGCTTGGTGCGGATGATAAGTGGGAGGATGCTGGCGATTCTAATAATAGTTCCGAGGAGGACGATCTTGAGAATGGTATAAACTTTGACAAAACCCCGAAAAAAACCACGATTCGCCGGATTTTTCGACGACGGCGCAACACATTATGGCCGTATCGCAAGTCCGAGAACGGGACGTGATTCTCCTGCTAGTTATGCATCTTTTTCGTATACATCACTTTGTGATCGTTTGAAAACTCACAGACTTAATTGTGGTGCCGCTTCTGGGAGAGCCGGAGGCAGTTTTAGCATGGTTTTTCGCGGTTCGTCAATTCTAACGAACCGTTACGCTTCGTTGCCAACACTACGTGTAGTCGCACTCTTCTAGAGAGATGCCCAAACCAATGGTTATCTCTCCGCAAGTTTCATTAGGATTTGCCGTCTAGATCCGTTAGCACTACCACATGCATAGTTGACAATACCACTTACTATTCGAGAAACATACTGTGAACTGGTTTCGACGAGTTGGGACTGGGCGGTGCTCTCGGAGGTGCGAGACGGTCAGAGCTGGTTGGTTAATACAAGTCATGGTGGCGGCTTCGCCGCCCTTTGGAGGTACCGAGGTAGATCATCTCCAGCTCAACTCCCAGGTATACCTTACCCCTGGGTTTCAAGTGCTTGGAGGGTACCAAAAGTTGGGCACACTTCCAGATATGATATCAAGTCCTGGCAGCCATTTTGCTGTGCTACAACATGTAAAGATAATCTTGTGACATCTATGACTCAATTTGTGTGAAGGAAAAAAGTTGAATACACCACCTGGACTCTCAACCAAATTCCACACATACGGTGCCATGCCACCCTCCACATCAATGACTGTCCATATCCAGGTGAATATTCTACTAAATTGACTATCCAGCCGCTCTGTTGGTTGTTTCTGTTGAGGGACATTATGGTGGAGAAGAGGAATGGAGAAAGGAATCAAGACCACAGTAGCAAAAGGAGTGTAAGGCTATATGACTTACTCAACTGCCACTGATATACCCTAACATTTCTTGTGGTGAATCAGTGGATCTAGAAGGCAGATGGCCTATCTTCATCATTCCACCATACCTCTTGCAGCAGTGTAAGAGGATTCTGGAGGGAGCAGTTCTAGCTTGAGGAGCATAAGAAGAGAGTGACAGAATTTAATAGAACACCCAACCTTGGGGAACCACACATATTGCATGGATCAACAAAAGCTCAACATGAGTACATGTAACCAAGAGCTGGAAACAATAGAGTGTGTATTTCATTGTGTGGTAAAATGATACATCTACAAAAGTACAAATTGACTATAGCCTGCGCTATGTGTACATGCATACATGCACAGCTTGTAGCAAGCTTCCCATGAACCTCTGCACAATGTGCAGTCTATAGTGATCTACAGTCCATTCATAGAGATGTG
>Ga0307512_10001099_pt1 | contig 39286 bp, 39 predicted proteins | sample 14_EM_MG_FD_200267 | JGI IMG/M metagenome (GOLD analysis project Ga0307512, IMG submission 200267) | Populus trichocarpa ectomycorrhiza microbial communities from riparian zone in the Pacific Northwest, United States - 14_EM | ecosystem: Host-associated > Plants > Roots > Unclassified | place...
GAGGGTCGCAGACGAATTGTATATAAAGAGAGTGTTGATGGCGTTGGAGGATTTCCTTTTCTTCTCTCTTTACTCGTTCTCTTGTATAGCATAGCAAGTTACGACTTTGAAACAGCTTCGACCTTTGTCTTGTCTTGTCTTGTCCTCAGTTTACATCCTTGTCACCAATATCACCTACGCCCGACCCCGCCCGTTACAGTGATGTCATATGAGTCATAGATGCAGCAGTCAAAGCGCGATGCGAAGCTGAATGAATGACGACCGTCATGGTGCATACGATCATGCATCCAACTGCGTAACTCTCTGCACAGCCATGGTGCATGTGGTCGAGAATTCGAAAATTGCTTATGGTAGGTCATGGAAATTGCGGAGAATGAGCTGGATGAGGAAAGGTGAAGAAGTCGGGATAAATATATCCAAAACTAGTGTACGGATATATATGCGGTTAATTGCCAGCTGAAAGTGCTGGAACGTGATAGGCCAACATCATTTATCACTCAGATAACGTGTCTAGTGGTGGATCAGAAATTGAGAGGATTGGAAGGTTTTGGATTCAAATGTTTATACATAGAAACAATTTATTGGCTGGCAATAACGACTATATGCATTTTTACATACAATTGTTCAGTATCCACTGACTGTTAGTATGTCATTAAGTTGAGCGTCAACGGAGCGTCAACGATTTTTGGTCTCATATTTTCGGCAACCAAACGGCTGCATGGTCACATCCTTCCAAAGTGATTGGATTGGCGGTTTTTATAGGTAAAAAGGATAGTGACACGCTCGTTGAACCATCCTGGAAATTAGCGTCAACAATGCATCAATGATTTTTGGTCTTGTGAGTCTGATAATTAAACAAAAGACATGGTTGCTGTGACACATAATCAAAGTATTGGCTGCCTTGAAGGCCAAAAATGCTAGCGTCGACATCGCTACTATCACTCAAACATGAGCGTCAATGGAGCGTCAACAATTGTTGTTCTTGCATCTTGGATAATCAAACAGCTTTGCGACTACATCATGCTATAACGGAAGTGTTGGCTGCCATTATGTGTACAAATGGCAGCGACGATATCGCTACCACCTCGTAAAAATCAGCCTCAACGGAGCATCAACAATTCTTTGTCTTGCATCATGGACACCCAAAGCGCTGTGCATCGGCATTGAATCATAATCAATCCATCGGCCACCGTTGTTGGCAAAAATGCTACTGACAATGTCGCAACCACCTAAAACTGAGCGCCAATGGAGCATCAAATATTTTGGGCAATGCATCTTGGGTAATCAAAGCGCTATGCAACCGCATCAACCCATAATCATGGTCCTGGCCGCCTCTATGGGGAAAAGTTCTACTGACGTTATCGCTAGCATCTTGTAAAAATGTGTGTGAACGATTTTTGGTCTTGCATCACGGACACTCAGAGTGCTGTGCATCGGCATTAACCAATAATCAATGTATTGGCCGCCGTTATGGGCCAGAATGCTAGTGACGATATAACTACCACCTCCTAGAAATTAGCGTCAACCGAGCATCAACAATTTTTGGTCTTGCATCTTAGACAATCTGGAGGCTATGGAATGGCGTCAACCCATAATCAACTCATTGGCTGCCTTTGCTGGCAAAAATGCTAGGTATGATAACGCTACCACCTCCTAAAAATGAGCGTCAATGGAGCGTCAACAATTTTTGGTGTTGCATCATGGACAGTTAAAGTGCTGTGCATCGCCCTTGAGCCATAATCAATGCATTGGCCACCTTTATGGGCTAAAATACTACTGACGATAACGCTACCACCTCCTAAAAATGAGCCCCAACGGAGCGTCAACAATTTTTTGTCATGCATCCTGGACAATCTAAGGGCTATGGAACAACGTTATTCCATAATCGACTTATCAGCTGGCTTTATGGGCAAAAATGCTAGTGACAATATCGCATCTGCCTCCTACAATTAAGCACCCACTGCGCGTTAGCAATTATTGTGGGGGCTTAGTAAGCTACACAGCAATGAACTGCATCGCATTGTTACTGAATTGAGTCTTACGCGGTCAGTCTTTTCAATATGTACTTGTACACAACTTCAGAAATATGCATGCATTGTCTCACAGATCTGATTTTTTTGCTTGTAGCTGTAGAGTAAATATTTAAGAACCCGCAGTCTGGTTTACTGTATCGTTACTGTCGTCAGCCTTTCGAGTCGGATTACCTAGCATTCCAATTCTTACTGCCATGTCGGATTCAAAATCTTTGAACACCTCATTACTTGAAGTTATGATCTCTGCCAAAAATAAATGTGTTTTTATATGTGATTTGAGCGACCATACTTTGCAAATCATCTTCGATGCTTGGTGGGCTTCAATGAATGCAGGCTTGAAGCGGCCTATTGCTTGGAATAATTCTAGACATGCGCCTTTGTGGTGATTCTATTTACACGGTGGAATTGAGGCGACCGGCAGCGCTGGCATTATATGTATCGTTTGTCATCAAGTTCTTCGCCATCCATCAGAACATGGGACCAGCTCAATGGGGAAACACTTGCTGGCAAAAGCTCACATCGCGAAGTTAAATGAATCAACAGAGTTAGAGGTTACTGAATTGAGTAGTTCGACAGTTGATGAAACTGCTTTGGCCATCCTGAAGAGGCAAGAAAGTCGAGGAATCACAATAGTATGTTTGCAGAGGAAGATTGTATTTGACATCCAGGTGGATCAATATTGACTGAAATGACAGACAAAATGTTTCAAACTGGCAGATAAGGACTTTCAAACTTCTGAATTTCACCAAGACACGTGCTATCACTACCTCATGTTAGGATTTGTTTCGGCTCACATTCCATGGAATGCTATATCAAATCTAGAGCTACGACGGTCATATAAGGTATTACGCAATGACCTAGTGCTGCCGTCCGCTACGACTCTTAGCAACATTTGCAGGAGGCAATATGCACTGACTGTGGATGCAATTCTGAAGCAATTGCCGTCTCCAAATGAGGTTAGTTCAGCTTTGGACGGATGGACATCACCGAACAAACTCGCCATAACGTCGCTCATTGCTTACTATATGAATCGAAACTGGGCATTGCATGAAGTTCAACTCGTGTTTGATGAGGTTGATCACCTGTTCTTTTCCCATTTTGAAAGCTAATTAAGGATGATAGGTCAAGGGCCAACATACTGGAGCTAGGCTAGCCGTACATTTGGAGGACGTGGTTGACCATTTTAAGCGTACCAATGGCTGTGTGATTGGTATTACGACTGATAATGCTTGGTCAAATTACTCCATGACACGCGGGCTGCACTCAACACTTGAGGCCTCTGCAATCAAGTGGCCTGCTTGGAGGAACCACATACCATGCATGGAGCATGTCATACAGCTGGCTGTAGGTGCATTCATGAGCAGTCTTGGTTTAGAAGGCCACGCCAAGTCTTGGGAAGCCCATGAGCGCGATCAGCAATTTGGAGAGAATGAGAGCATAGACATTGGGAAGAGGCAAAGACTTCGAAAAGAAGGCAACGCTAGAATAAATAACCTATTGGCCATGAAACTAGGCTTAACAAAGATTATTGAAAAAGTACGTATTTCATGATATCTTGAAAGTCCTGAAACTGACCATCATATAGCAGAGAATGCTTGTGGTATTGATTGCACTGACACCTGGTCATCGAAACGAGTTGATTGACTGTGAAAAAGCCAAAGTTCACATTGCGGTTCTAGCAATTATGGATGTGAAGACACATTGGAACTCAACCCAGGAGTTGCTCGAGTGCGCCTACCGATTACGTGAATTCACACGCGAGTGGCTCCACAATCCACAATACACTGATTACCAGTCACTTTTCACAACTCAAGATGAATGGACCATTGTGAAATATGTCATGGAAGTATTGAGGCCATTTCGATATAGGACCCTTTGGATGTCAAAGAGGCATACCATCACTTTGGATCATGTTATCACTGTGTACAATGACATGTTGGATCACATGAACAGCATGTTGCGAGCTTTGGCTAAGAAAAAGACTCCATGGAAGGAAGACTTGTTCTTCGATGGGAAGTTAGCTAGACAGACACTGTCTAAATACTTCACTGAAGTAACTCCATCGACTGGCATGCTTCTCATTTTTGCACATATCCTCGATCCTTTTCGGAAGTTGTGATCGTTTAGAAAGTGGGACAAGGGAATGGATATCAATTCTGAGGACAACACATCCTATACTACCCAATACCAAGAGGCCTTTCTGAAGTATGTGGAAAATGAATACTGCACCAAGCATCAATGTGTGCCGGTCAAGAAGCACAAAAGCTTTCCGAGCAGCAATTTTATCCACTCTGCAATGGCTTCCGGATCATGTCAATCATTCTTTTATCCATATGATTTGTCCAGCGATGATGAAGAATACTTAATGCCTGACAATGTGGCTGAGATGACACCCAGACAAAGCGATCGCGCAGCACATCGATTGTCCGCTGCCAGGCTATATCTGAATTCGCTGCCTGAGGCACCAAAGAACTGGGGGCAAATTAATCCAAATCTCAATAATTACCACTCCAACCCAAAGGAGATTAGCACTACATTTTGGTTGCTGGATATAACTGACTGGTGGCATCAACAGGAGGAAACACACCCAAAGTACGCTGATCTTTCCAATGTGCCGCAGAACATATTGTCTATCATACCACATGTTGTCGGAGTGGAGGCCAGTTTTTCCCTTGGCTGAGATGTTATCAGCTGGAGGCGGTCAAAAACCACAGGCGAGACCCTTCGCGAAAAAGTTGTCGTAAGGCAGTTTGCTCGTGCCAATACTGGGATTTTGGCCGGCGCAGACCCATTATTGGATACAATATACACAGAAAACAACTCAGAAATGAAGAAAGAGGTGGAGGAAAGGAAATTGCGCAGAATGGCCAAGGTTCATGACATTTTGGAGATGTGGCAGGACAGCCAAAACCTACGTGCTACCCACAAAGAACATTGCGCTCAGAACAAGCAGATGACTGCCGTGGGATACATTTCGGACATGGAAGAGATCGTCAAAGCATCGTGGTCACTCTTTCAACATGATGGTGCGGCTGCATTCAAATTGTCAGAAAGATCTCCTTTGCCACCACCTTTGTCTGCAAAGGACCTCCCTGGAGGACGAACTCAAATATTGAATGTCCGCCGAATCCGAAGAAGCATCCGTCATCCAGTCGAAAGTGATGAGGATAGCACATCTCAGCGCATTTCGAACACTGAAGATTGGCTCAACTGGAATGGGGACATAGATAATCCAAATGACAGCAAAGACGATTTTGTGGCGGACTTTGAATCTGATATAGAGCAGTACAATAGCGTCGATGATCCGGAATGCCCAGAGCAGCGTGATATGAGCGCCGCACCAAATGTTCCCGGATTGATTCGGCCGACACAGTAGTTGAAGAGACAGGCCGACATGGTGTTGATGACAGTCAATGCAATTGAAACCATGAGGAATAAGGGAGTGAAGAAAAAGTAGGACAGAATGCGACAATGTTTCACCAGCTTCTTTATGTATCCTGACTAAGAGTTTAAGATAGAGATATATTATGGGCGAATAGTGCGCAGTAGCTTGTGAATATCGGTTAATATACAGATGTATAGCAGGCGCAATGAAGTGTTTGGCAAGATACCAAAATTTTAGTCGTGTGAGAGCTAACAGTGCAAGAATGTTACTGCGCTCGGCTTTGCCACTGGGCTAAGTTTTAATTTGTCAGAAAGACTAGCAATACGTTCAAATCATGATGAAAACTAATATCGATGGCAGCAGATGTTGAAAGGACAATGCATTAAAATGAGCGTCAATGGAGCATCAATGATTTGTGGTTTTGTAAGTATGTTAATTCCACATTGATTTGGTTGCGGTTATGTGTAACTGATGTATTGGCAGCTGTTTTAGGCAAAAGAGACAGCAACACGGTCGCCGCCCCATTCTGAGAATGAGCGTCAACGGAGCATCAACAATTTTCACCTTCGCATCTTGGATAATTTACGTTCCGATAGGTAGCAGACATCCATTTATCTGATTTTGGCAGCCTTGACTGGGAAACACACCAGCGAGATACTCCCTGACGCATCCTGAGAATGAGCGTCAACGGAGCGTCAACGATTTTTGGTTTTGTAAGTCTGGTAATTACACAGTGAGTTGGTCGCTCTTATGCATAACCGATATATTGGCAGCGTTTATAGGCAAAAGAGACAGCAACATGGTCAGCGCCCCATTCTCAGAATGAGTGTCAATGGAGCGTCAACGATTTGTGGTTTGGTAAGTCCGGTAATTACACAGTGATTTGGTCGCTCTTATGCGTAACCGATGTACTGGCAGCTGTTATAGGCAAAAGAGACAGCAACATGGTCACCGCCCCATCATGATAATGAGCATCAACAAAGAGTCAACGATTTGTGGTTTTGTAAGCACAGTAATTACACAGTGATTTGGTCGCTCTTATGCGTAACCGATGTACTGGCAGCTTTTATCGGCAAAAGAGACCGCAACACGGTCACCGCCCCATTTGGAGAATGAGCATCAACCGAGCGTCATCGATTCTTAGCTTCGCATCTTGGATAATTTATGTTCGGATTGGTTGCAGACATCCATTTAACTGATATTGGCAGCCTTTACTGAGAAAAACAACAGCGACATGCTCCCTGTCGCATCCTGAAAATGAGCGTCAACGGACCGTCAACAGTTTTAGTTGCTGCATATTTGGTAATCAATGCATTGCGCGAATCTTTGCGTTCATAAAGGAATTATTGACCGCCCTGATAGGCAACGATACAATCTATCAAAGGTCAAACACCGATTCCAAAATAATTGATATTGCAAGCTGCGATTAGTGTTAGCAACGGTTCTGGACAGTCGCTTCGGGTCCGGGTCCAGGTCGGAACCGAACCAGCGCCAAATTGGTGGACCAGGTTGTCAATTAACCCGAACCGTCCATTCGGGTACCGTTCAATAGAAAACTCCCTACCTGTCCGAATTGGGCGGGTATTCAGCGGGTTGTCCAGGGGGTCCATCTGTAAATACATATCATGTGCTTGCCTTTGCTGTTTGATAATAGTTCTCAATCAAAATCGATTATTTGACATCCAGGAATCACATTTTGCATGTTTTGCAGATTGCGATATCGACAATATTTGAATTCATGTTTTTCCTTTCATATTTTGTATTTTTGACCTTGGAGGAGGTCAATGGTGCAATAATAAGCTCAAATATCCATGTGACGCCTTCATTACCCAATATGCAACACCAGAAATTGATGAAGCTCAGTTAATGCTAGGTTGACAGTCATTTTCGGAATGGCGCTGTGACCGTGTCACCTTCTCTATTGCCTACAATGGCTGCCTATACCTTTGTTACGGATAACAGTGAGCAACTCACTTACCAATTACCTTCTTTATAAGACCAATAATCTTTGAGGCTCCATTGACGCTCATTTTCCGAATGGGGAACTGAACGTGTCACTTGCTCTTTTGCTGATAAAGGCTGCCAATATGTTGGTTACACATAACAGCAAGCATATCCCTTTCCAATTAGCATACTTACATTACCAAAAAGCATTGATGCTCTGTTGACGATCAGCTTAAGATGATAGCGAAATTGACACTAACCATATTGCAAATAAAGGCGGCCAAACTTCGATTATGGGTAAATGCCATAGCACAACCCTTGGATTAGTCAAGATGAAATGCCCAAAATTGTCAATGCTCTGTTGTGGCTCTGTTGACGCTTATTTTTAAGTTTGGCGATATCAACTCTAACCATATTTCCCAAAAAGGTGGCCAATACTTCGATCATGGACACATGCCATAGCACAGCCCTTGGATTACACAAGATGCAACACCCAAAATCGTTGACACTCTGTTGACACTCTGTTGATGCTGTGTTGACGCTCTGTTGAAGCTCTGTTGACACTCTGTTGACGCTCATTTTCAGGTGCAGCGACATCAACATTCACAATATTGCCTATAAAGGCGGCCAATACTTTGATTATCGGTAAATGCCACAACACTGCCCTTGGATTATACAAGATGCAACACCCGAATTTGTTGATGCTCAGTTGACGCTCTGTTGATGCTCTGGTGACGCTGATTTTCAGGTGAAGTGAAATCGAGATGAACGATTTTGCCTATAAAGGCGGCCAATACTTCGATTATCGGCAAATTCCGTAGCACAGCCCCTGGATTATACAAGATGCAAAACCCGAATTCGTTGACGCTCTGTTGACTCTCATTTTCAGAATGGGGCTGTGACCATGGTGCTGTCTCTGTTGCACATAAAGGCTGCCAATACGTCGATTATAAGTAAATGCCATAACATAGCCCTTGGATTATACAGGATGCAACACCCAAGATTGTTGACGTTCCATTGACGCTCTGTTGATGCTCTGTTGACGCTCTGTTGACGCTGTGTTGACGCTCTGTTGACGCTCAGTTTCAGGCAATGCGACATTGACATTAACATTATTGCCTACAAAGGCTGCCGAAACTTTAATTATGTGTAAAAGCTGTAGCATAGCCCTTGGATTATACAAGATGCAACACCTGAAATTGTTGACGCTCTGTTGACGCTCATTTTCACAATGGGTCTGTGACCATGTCGTTTTCTCTTTTGAGGATAACGGCTGCCGATACGTTGAATATGGGTAAATGCTGTAGTATAGTCCTTGGATTATACAAGATCGAACACTCAAGATTGTTGACGCTCTGTTGACGCTCTGTTGATGCTCTGTTGACGCTCATCTTCAGGTGCAGCGACATCCACAATCACGATATTGCCTATACAGGCGGCCAGTACTTCGATTATGGGTAAATGCCATAGCACTGCCCTTGGAATATGCAAGATTCCCCACCCGAATTCGTTGACGCTCTGTTGATGCTCTGTTGATGCTCTGTTGATGCTCTGTTGATGCTCTGTTGACACTCATTCTCAGGTGAAGTGACATCGAGATTAACGATTTTGCCTCTAAAGGCGGCCAATACTTCGATTATGGGTAAAAGCCATAGTATAGCCCTTGGATTATACAAGACGCAACACCCGAAATCATTGACGCTTCATTGACGCTCATTTTGAGAATATGGCAGTTACCATGTCGCTGTCGCTTTGGCCCATAAAAGCTGCCAATATGTTGATTATGGATAACAGGGAGCAAATCTCTTCCCAAATGACTTACATACAACACCAAAAATCGTTGACGCTCCGTTGACACTCATTTTCAGCATGGGGCTGTTACAGTGTCACTTGCTCTTTTGCCTATAACAGCTGCCGATACGTTGATTATGGATAACAGCGAGCAAATCGCATCCCAAACAACTTACTTACATGACCAAAAATCGTTGACGCTCCGTTGACGCTCATTTTCAGAATGGGCTGTTACTGTGTCGCTTTCTCATTTGCCTATAAAGGCGGCCAATACATTATTTATGGACAACAGCGAGCAAATCGCTTCCCAATTAACTCACTTACACGACCAAAAATTGTTGACGCTTCATTGACTCTCCATTGACGCTCATTTTCAGAATGAGGTTGTTACCATGTTGCTGTCTGTTTTGCCTATAAAGGCTGGCAATACATTGATTATGGATAACAGCGAGCATATTGCTTCCGAATTAAGTTGCTTACAAGTCCAAAAATTGTTGATGCTCCAGTGATGCTCCCCATAACTATGTCCCAAAAGTTGTTGTATGGTCAATAATTTTGTACAAATAATCATATTGTCATTATTGACAGCCAATTTACAATGTGTATGAATACTCAGTTGCATCCAAAAGCTTTGGGGCGTCTCAATGTCTGATCCACTGATGCACATGATCTCTGAGTGATGGATAACGTAGTGCTGTCACCTTCCAGCGCTTTCAGCTGGCAATTCACCGCATGTAGATTCATACACTCATTTTTCATTAATATAGTCCAGCTTCCTCACTTTGCCCTATGCAGTTCCTTCTCCTCAATTTTCATGACCTACCATAAGCAATTCTCAAAATATTCACTATGTGCCCCAGGTCCAAACGCAGAGTGATGTAGTTGGATATATGGATGAATGCGACATGATGGTGGGCATTCATACAGATTCGCGTTGCGCGTTGACCGCTCCTCCTCTGACTGGTACGCCATCGCTGACTCAAATTTTGTTAGTAAATTTCGTCTCCAATTTAGATTGCCCATTTGCACTTATCTGTAAGAGGCAGGACGATGTCAGGTTGATCAATAGTCAATCAACTCGGATTGGAGTCTAGAACTTTCATATGGCCCGTATGACCCTTGCACATGCACAGACAAATTATCATGTCTCACAATTTGGTTACTGAAGTCAAAAAAATGTTCACACGTAGAAAAATAGGTACACCAATAACTTTTCGCGGAGATAAGTCATCAGTAATCAGTAAGTGTGCTGGTAGTGTACCGATGACAAATGAGCCATTGCAATTTGTTTATCTGAATCCGATCCCTGTATGGTAATTAGCCAGGGAGGTTGTATGCAGGGGTAAAAGCTTACGGGTTTAACAGGCTTCAATTTGTTTATTGGTGATGAATTGAGTACCTCGTCGGGCTTGAGAGCCAATATGCATATGTAAGACCGTGGCTCCCCGGATGGCAATCTCAGATGGCTTCTTTCTGTTTGTGAAGTTCCATGCAGCATTGCGATTTTCTGCTTTCACTATTGTGTATCTCTATCCACTCACCAAGTGTTGTCTGTGCAGTAGCAGGTGCACACGGATCCAATTGCGGGTTAATGACTGCCTTAACTGTCAATATGGCTGTTCTGTACCTCAAACTATACTAATGATGCAAGACCAAAAATCGTTCACACTCAACTTCATGATGTAGCAGCAAGCATGTCTCTGCTTGTTTTGATTATAAATGCAGCCAATAAAACAAACAAAGACAATGATGTACCAAAGTTAATATTTTGTGCAAGACAGTGGGATATCTGAATGCGACCGTAAATAGAAAAACCCGAAAACTAGAACCGGAGATTGGAACCGATGGGTCTAACTAAACCAGGCAAAACCCGTGGGTAGATGGGTATGGGTCCGGGTTTGGCCCGCCAAGAAGCTGCGGGTCGGGTTTTTGGACAGTTCTGGAACCGGACAGAACCGTTTTTCCGGTCCAAACCCCGACCGCTGGTGGGTTACCCGGACCCGTTGCTAACACTAGCTTCAATGCATGCAAAAACATATCCTTGGTTGTTGAAAATGCGATTTTGATCAGATACTATTAACATACTGCAAAAACAAGTGGTTTAATTGAATCTATGGATGGACCTGCTGGGCGACCCACTGGCAACCTACCCTATTCAGATGGGTTCGGAGTTTACCATCGTACCATACCCAAGTTGACGGTTCGGGTTCATTGACAACCCAGCCCGCCAATATGGCAGCGGTTCGGTTTGGACCCCGACCCGGACCCGAAGTGATAGTCCGGAACCATTGCTAACACCAGTCCAGCGGGACCAAAGTTATGGAGATCTAAGTGTTCGCCTAGCGGGATTTAGGTTATGAAGATCTGGATCAAAGTCTTCGTCCAGCAGGAACAAAGTTACAGAGATCTGGATCAACGTCTTCATCTAGCGGGAACAAAGTTATGGTGATTAGAATTTCGGTTATAGAGATCTTGATCGAAATCTCCATCCAGCAGGATCAAGGTTACAGAGATCTAAGTGTTCGCTTAGTAGAATTTCGGTTATATAGACCTATATCAAGATCTTCATCCAGCGGGAACAAAGTTACGGAGAATAGAATTTCGGTTAGAGAGATCTTGATCAAAATCATCATCTACCGGAATTTGATGGAGAATCACTAATGCATGTCGACGATCCGGACCCCAACCAGATATATATACTATGACAAGTGCACACAGCAGGACACTCTCCTTTCCTCCTCCTACCTCTTTTGCTATTCTTTCAACACACCTCATCCATTAGCTTCGAAATGGCGAGAAGAAACACTCGGACACCCAGGAGCAATGCTGTGGCAAAATCCAATGCCACCAGCCGATCGACAAGACTGCTCAAGGAAAAGGAAGATAGGGAGGAAGAGGAAGAAATCCCTTCTTCTAGAAGCGAATTTGAGTATACTGAAACCCCATGCCCTTCGCCCAAGTCCTCATCTTGGCCACTTGTAAGCTTATACCCTGTGGCCTGGGTGCCATCCTGATGTGGGATGGAAACCACCAGATGTCGAACTCACAGACGACCAACTCTCAGATGTAATGGATGATTTCAAGGACACGGATGATGAACTTCTCCGGGACTCGGTCACTCCGACTCCAAACACTCCAATGTCGACAGTAGCCACCGGATGCTTGTCGACCGCTGCTCAAAACCCACCAAAGCAGACCTTACCGGAAGCACCCACCAGATGGTCGTCGGCCTTCTCCTCACCATCGCCATCGGTGGATAATCCCCTGTCAACGCCGGCATCTGGTCCTGTTAGCTCCCAACAATGGGAGAATTTTAGCAAAAGGGCCTTGATGCCCGTGACCTTGCATTCAAGCCCTCAGAGTTCCCAGCAGAACCGTGCTGCAGCTGATATTGATTCCGAACCTGGGGAGGCCAAAAGGAGTAAATGAGGACAGAAGTCGAGAGGTATCGACCAGTTCAATGATCGACGTGTGTTACGGGGTCGGTATGGCCTAAGTAACTATACTTAACAGAATACTTCAATACTTAAGTACATGCTTAGTCACACTCTGCCGTAGCTCCTATTGAATTGCCTTTATGCATATTCCCAGACAAAGAGTGTTGGGAGTCTGTATAAATCATATACGCAAAGAGGACAAATATGTATAGTCGAATCAGATGCTATCAAGTGAATAGCAACTAAATCATATCGTGGTGTCACACAATACTGACAGTACAAATATTTGTATAATTAATTTCTATGATTAATGTCATGCTGTAAGATTGAATAATTAATCTCGGCGATTAATTATTATTGTAATGTAGGTTTGAATAATTAATCTCATTGATTACTTACTATCGTGGAGGTAATATTTGGCTTCTTGATAGTGCAATCTAAATTGACACGTATCTTCGCAGAATCCTTTTTTTCAATTCCTCGAAATATCTGGCGTTCAGATACTATCGGCAATATTATGTCTTACACGTAATCTCGCTCAATGTTAATTTGGCATATCTTTATACTCAGCTCGAAGATGATCCCTAGTACACCTCCATTGCATTTTACTTTGTTTGCCGAAACGTTGCTCAAGTTCAAGAATTGTAGGTTCTCGATATGTTGGTTTATTCTTGAACACTCTTCCACACCATGTTGTATTTAATGATTTCTGCTTCTTATTTGGATAGTTGATACTTCATTCTTCTCGAGATGACAGCTCTTCGGTATTAAAATTGGAATTAAGATCGACGGCAGGAATATCAGATGCCGGAATAATTGTTCCTTCGTTGTTCTGACTCGGTAATGGCATAACTATACTATTCCTAATTTATTCTGAGGGATAGAATTGATATTCAAGATGGAACCTCAATATCTCCGTATATTGGATAATACTTGCCAGCCACCAAATACACTGTGCAGCAAATATATTTTCTTCCTTCTGGAATCGTCATATCAATAAGGATAATGCACACACGATAACTTCGTAATCGTTTGCAAACTGTCTCTCAGTCATTGGGCTGGGGAACCATGTACAATCCCACTAGATAATACTTATATACTTGATAATGGTAATAATAATAATGATAAGAACTTGAAACTTATAATATTTCAGCTTCGTCTTTCGCAGGTAGGTATTGTTCATAACTGTGGGGCTACCCATCCAAAGCCGAAGCTTTGTCGTTCTTTTATAGCCTTTCTTGGACTGCCGAAGCTTATGTCCGAACCTTAGCTATGATCTCATCTGTCATACAATAGGGTACTCTTTAATTACGAGCCAGGCTCTATGATAGAGGACCATGCATCCCAAAGGTTATTGTGTAATCGTCTGATTGGTTTTAAGGAGTTACTCCCCTGACAAGTCAGGCCATCATCATGCGATAAGATTTTATCAAACAGTAAATTCAACTTAGATACCTTGCAACTCCTATATTCGGATAGTCAAAACCTCTCCGTTGCCTGACCTGGTTATTTGGAGGGCTTTATACCGATTGCTCAATAAATTAAGACACAACCTTTACCATATAGGCTATTTGGCTTATCTGCTTCAGAGGCTTACATGGCAACCCACCATTGCTCTGTCGACATTTGACTTGATGCACCACACCAGTATTATTGAACTGATAATGATTAACCTTACTCGTTTGTTCCCTGCCAGGGAGTCGGAGGTTTATCGGGTCTTATTGACTTTGCCCAATGTCTTCATCAATCAGACACACCATGCTAAGGCTGAGACTGTTCTCTTTGACCGGGGAGTACCCAAGTTGTCCTGCTCCACAAGGGATTGGCTCAGAGTCCCACTTAATTGCATATTGGCTATCGTCTGCCTGACACATCAGTCGCATTTCTGCTACTGCCGTGTCTAGTCCCTGAGCTCAGTTTGAATGAGTGTGGTAAGAAATAACTGGCATCAATATAACCCTTGAAGGCTTATCGACTGGCCAAGGTTATTGCATCATCAAAGCAGTTCTACTGTAGTATGTGAACTTTCAATGAATCCACCCGCAATGAATCCACCCGCAATGAATCCACCCGCAATGCATCAGCAAAAAACATTTCCGTCCGGGCGGAATGGCTCCGTGAGAGTGGTCGCGCTCCGTCCGAGCTGTCAGAGACACCCCAGTGGCTGATTACTCCGCACCCAGCATGAATTCAACGCGTCGCGTTCGATATCTCCCTCTGATTGCTGTTTCACTGTATCCTCTTGTTCTGTCGCTCTCCTATTCTAAATGATCACTCTGGCATTGTGGCCAAATGTCACCATACATCGGATTGGGTTCATTGGGTACGCACTTGCATCGGGATTGCAATGTGATGGGTGACGCTGCAAAAATCTCTCTTCGCATTCCTTCTACCTGCATGCAAAATGCGATTCTCTCCTTACTAATGATACACATCATTCCAAGTCACCAGATCTATGTGGCTATTGACAATCCATCACTCATTTCGACTGTCTCTGGTTTTACTACTAGTAGCTATCTGTGGAATGACGTGGGCACAGCCGACAATGGTTCCCACGCTGAAAACTTGCAAAGCAACGGCTGCCTGTGTTTTTCTCACTTGTACAAATTTTGATACAGGATCCAAGTTACCCGAGTTTTCAGGTATTGTGGTGTGTGCCAGGGCTAACCAGTACTCAACGAAAGCTCCATCCTAGTTTAGGTGTTTGATTTTGAATAGTCGTTGCAGTTGCTATGGGAGATGCCCATTCAGCGCGCCATAACACCTCTCTGGGCATTGCTTTACCCACACCCCATCGTTCAGTCGATCCCCTCCACGCCAGCTCTGGCTGCCTGTGCATCGACACATCTGAGATATGCATTCACCATACAAACCATCAACTTGAACCTTAATACCATGGTAAATACAGAGCTCCATTGCATGCAGTTGTTCATCCGATATATTCATCTTGTTACGACTCTTATGCTTGATGAACTCCAGTGTGCCGCTGTATATTGCCACACGGTGCATTGCGTCTTGGATATTGTCAAGTAATGCTCTGAAGTCTGTGATCATAGCGTCGGGATGCTTTCCATCATGGCGGTTTATGGTCCCATGAATTTGGGCTTTGCATATGACTGGGAGCGTAGGGGGTGCAGCCAGATCAGCACCAGAAGGGAGGACTTTGCAGGCAGCGGCACTGGTCTCCTGAGGCTGAGCGAGGGCTTGGAGATTGAGCTCTCTGATTTCGAAGCAGAGAATGCCACGCTGAAAGGTGATTACTTGCGGCAGGTAGTTGAGATTGTGATTGGAGGTGTTCCAACTGTCCTTGAGGTTTGTTTTATGTGCTTGTTCAAGTCTCTCAGCAGAATACTGTTGCAAGGCTCTGGATCGATGAATCTGTTTGACCCAATGAGACATCAAGTGGATCTTCGGAAAGTTGAAGTCAGCATCCAAGTCCTTGGAAACATCTATCACATGGCTGATATAATCCCGCCAGGTGTTTGTTTCGCGCTCCTTTGTGGGCGACGTCCAAGTTTTGGCATTTGTTTCCTCGTTGACCGATCACTTCTGCACGAGTTCCGTTCTCACGGCATTGGCTTTGGCCTTCGCCCTTTTGCCGGCTCGCCCAAGTATGATATCATCTTTGAAGGTGTGACAATGATGCCAGTCGTCCTCCATGTCGCTCAAAGTTGCATCATTGTGAGATTTATATCAAGCATACATATAGAATTCTAACAATTCCCATGTGCACTCAATTGCGCAATTGAATACATCAGCAAAATGTAAAATGGTTTGGAAGTCATAACCGAACAACTCAGCAACTCTGAACAGCGACACTGATCCTTCCAGATGCTCCCAGATGCTCCCAGATAGGCTGGATGCGAAGCGATGTGCTCTCAGGTGCTCCGAGACTACTTCACCGGTGCTCCTGGATTCTCCGGAAGATGTGGAACAGAATCCAAGAATATCCTGAAGAGTGTATAGTTGTCTTCAAAATGCTTCCAAATGAAACTATTAGGATGTGCAAATATCGGAGCTATTGGGTGTATTGGCCGCGTCTCCGAGAGTATTCCAGTGCACCTCAAACCTGGAGCCATACTCTCCGGGAGTGATTATTATAATGTTTATATCAAATGGTACAATTCAATTAACTATCTTCTGCACACGTTGATTCAGGCATTGTAACTTCAATACACAGTCCAGTAGGTATCAAAATCCACAGCATTATTTACAAGCCATACGCTATTGATTCTATCTGATGCAGCATTATTCTCTCGCACCAAATTTGCAGGTCCAACAATTGCTCCACCAGGTACAATATGCATCTTATCAGTCTGTTTTACAACCCAGATGAACCTGTCAACACAATCAGCCCAACCATGCGGATCTCTGTACATTGTTGGAATCACCGCCGCATATTCTTGAGGTTGAGAACGTACTATCCATTGCTGGGTCTTCTTGTACCTCTTAGAGAAGGTGCATATCGATTTTCCGGCGGGCAGGCGCTCCTGAAATTGGAGGATCTGATTCGGTGCAGTCCAGCTGAAGTAAAACATAGGAAACGAAGGAACTTGGCCTTGGAAGGTGTTATCGAGGTCAGTGTCCATATATTGGACCCAGATGGTATGAGATTCAGGCATGATCCCTTGCTTGGCATCCATGTATTCTACCTGGCAATCAAGTCCCAGACGCTCAATGGATGTAGGGCAGTGAAATAGTTGACGGTAGTACAACAGCCAATTCTGAAGTTTAATAAATACACTGTCTATGAGTACATTCTGATCATATCTGAGCACCAGTCCACTGACGTCATGTCCCCAGTCGTCTTCAATTTGTGTACAGAATAGCTGTCCAAAGTTGGGAATTCCGAAACCTACTGATGCATCTCTGAGTGAGGTTAATTCGATACATCTGCACACGCCGCTGACATGAGTTTCTCTCACATAATGTACCTGTTGTGATACGGGGCAGAAAAATGGCTCTTTCTGACAATTGTGGAGGCGTAAAGGATGGGCTTGGCGTGAATTTCGCCGTTTATCGGCAGCTGATAGTAGGTTGAAAACTTTCGCAGAGTCAATATCGTACCAGCCTTGAAGGGCAAGATATGACAGTGTCTCCTCCATGTAGTCAAGACCGGTACACCGGTCATTGTCCTTGAGCATCTGTTGAATGTAATTGACTCTGTTGGTAGATCGATATGCCTCTTTCACATTGCCGATATGTAGGTGTTCAGAAATATCGGTGGTGAAATTGTCGCCGGAATCCACTCGCCGAATTGACTCTGATATTTGGCTCACAAGATGCATTTTTTGATATCAGAAATGGATTACACGCTGTTCCATGGTTTTCCGAAGCTCCTGAACACCGATTGCCTGCCACCACACTTCAAATACGACCAAACGGATGGAGAATTCCTTCTTGAACGTTAGCTGGTCTTTCGAAGTGATACCATAAATTTCTCTCTCGATCTGATTCACAACCCGGTCTGTATCAGCGATACTCCAGGTGGTGGCTTCAATCTCAGCATCGGATATACAGAGCTGAAATTGCACACGCTTGTCGGCGGTCATGTTTACCGCCCCGTAAGCCTCCTCTTCCGCAGCAGTCTTCATTTGAGCCAGTTTTTTGACGAATATGCTTCTGGGACTGGTTGCCTTAGTCCCAACTTCCTGCAATAGTTGTTGCTCATGATGTTGGAATAGTTTATCGAAAAGCTTGCGTTTAGCAGGTGTCACCTGATGAATTTCGCGCTCCAATCGCTCGATTGCCCTCTGCCAATCAGCATCTGACCATATGGTTGCCACTTGACGGGCTGTATTCAGGGACAGCTGAAAGTGCCTTCGTTTTGATGTAGTAACCTTTTCAGCCCCGTACAGCTGAACCTCGTTTGCAGCACAGATTTTATGAATCTTTTGTTCTCAGAAATGATGGGATTCTCTTGCCATTAGTTCATCCACTTTGGCCTTCGCAGACTTCGACATTTTCTGATCGCGAAAGGCACCTTTCTTCTTGTAAAATCGCTTCAGTCCATCGTCTAGTGCTGCGAGGGATGGATCAGAGTGATTTTGTTTGCTGACACATAGAGAGAATTCACATAATGCCAGCACTGCTCCCATCACCATCTCATCAGAGGCTGTTTCCGCCGCAGTTTTCCCGGCATCCTGGGAGCTGTCAAGAATTGCAGCGCAATTCACTGCCAGTGTTCTGATCATGCCCTGGATTTCTTTTCCCTGCCCAGAGCCGCTTCTCATTGAATCGAATTGTGTAGAGAAACACTGGAGGCCTGGATATCGTGGTACTGATGTGAATCGATTGTCAAATTGATCCTTGACATTTCTACCTTTCAGGTATTTGAGCAGCCAGTGCAATAAGTATTTAACTAAACCTAGGAGCAGCTGATGCAATTCATCAGGCTGCCAAAGGCGATAGACATTGCAGAGAGGGTATTGCCAGAACTGGTTGCGGATTGGATGAAGACCAAGAGTGTGCAGAACATCGATAGTAGTTTTGTCCAGAAGCTCCAAGTAAACATGCTGATCTCGTGGGTTATTAAGTGGTCGAAAAGTTGAATACCCCATCGGTGCACCTTTAGGAATTTCACACATCGGGCATGAGTCATATGAGACTTTGGCAACCGTGACTTGTTCCGGATAATCCCCGACCCAGGCAGCCAAATGAGGATAACATTCTCTCTGGAATCCATCATCTCAATCCAATTTGAAGCCAGGGCCAGTGATGTCAAGATTCCGGAGTGGGGACAGCACTGTTCCAACCGCGGAATGCCATGCCTCGTCAGTATTAATGGCACCTTTCGGAGGACAGGATATCAGCCCAACAAGAATCCAGGCACGCTTTTCAGGTGTACGGCAGATATCTTTTCGAATATTACTGATTGTGAGATACAGCGGCCAGGCATACTGGTCGCCAGAAAAATTGATCAAGTGGGTCATGTCGGATGCACAAATGACTGGCACAATCGTCGCTCCAGCAGGAAGCTGATCTTGCATAGCCCACCACCAATCGCCTGTGATCGTCTCGCTGTATATTATGTGACTTTCCGAGTCTGCAAGGCGCACCGGTTTAAAATTGAGGTGCGCCTGAAATGGGAGATGTGCCAAAAGGAACTGTATACATTTGAAAATATCCCTGTAGTGGAATGTTCCGAAGATGTGCGAATGATCTTCAATCCAACTATCATTGCCAAGCCCGAAATTGAATCTAGAGAGGAGCTTTCGTAGAGCATCTGCTGATTGAAATGATTCGATGTTGAAGTTGTCCAGTCCACACCTCAGATGTTGATCTATCCATGTTTTCGTTTGCTGGCTAAATGATTGAGCCTGTTGAAAGTCGTGTGCTGACTGAAAAGGATGCCATGGATTCCATTGTTCTGAGTACTTGTGATGCTTGTGGTACAATCCAGTTGCTTTGCCATATGCTTTCCCCCCCCGCGTTCTCCACTCCAACTTCCTGCCTATCAGCCCTCGTCTTTGTTGGATCAGGGGTACAACTCGGATCAGGCTTCTGGGGGTCTATCGTTTCTTCATCAGGAGTATCTTCAGGTGGTGGTGCACCAGGTACATTGTCTATGGGTAGATGAATTAGTTGACTAAGCTCATCGATGACCATTTAGGTCCACCGACTGAAGTCGAACCATGATGGCTCGGGTTGATCCGAGCCTGCAGGTGGTAAAATCCCATCAGGTAGTAGCCCTTTATTCTTCGATATTGGGTGATATTGTTGATAGTGAGCCTCGAGTCAGTTCTCATCGAATAATTTTCTTTTGCAGATAAAGCACTTGACATGTTTCCAGCGAGTGTTGACCATATTTGAGAAATGGTCACTGAACCCGTATTTGGATGAATCTCGATGATGCTTCAGGGGTGATATAGAGCCTCCGCGATATTGGTTTGAAAGCGAGCTAACCAAGGTTCGGGTAACACATTCACAGCCACATCGCACCCCGCCAAATGCGGGGGGGAGGTTCCTTTTGTCATCACTGCAGTCACCACAATGGGGCCTTATACGACGTCGTTGTGAGTTATGCCTACGCTCGAGCCTCCGAGCAGCTGATAATGACGGTAGATTGTCATAATCCAATGAATAGGTGAGTTTCCTCGCTAGCTGGATGTCTGGGCATTGATCATCAAGAACTGATAAGGCTGGTAGGATGTTTGCTTCAGTAACAATCCTTGACTGGAGCGTGGATCATGAGGAGAACCAAGATGTATAGGCAAGATGTTCAATAGGAAGCAATCACTGTTGCTGTTCGACTCACAGGCCTCCTATTGAATCAGGTTGCGAGGTCGTACATGCACAACTTATGTGTAATATCCCTAATCATGCTAACCTTCATACTGGATATAGTTCTTGTTGGGTTCCTGGTGATATCATATCATATCCCTTCAATGACCTGTAAAGTCATCCGATGCATACGAAGATGAGCACCTATCCAATATCTTAGTACATGAATTCGAGCATATAACAAAGAAAGGCAGGATGTCTGTGATTAAGGTTTCTTTTTCTCAAGGCCCAGGTTGGTTTCATGGATCAAAGGTGTAGTGAAACACCACAGATGGTGACAACAGAATAGGATAGAAGAAGCCCTTCATTCCGCCGAAGGTCACTGCTCCCTGCAATATACTGAACCATACTCCGCTCGATTGTATATCTCATCTCGCATCTATAGTGGCTTACCACTATCTTTGTCTAACAGAGCATGTCGACGAAAGGATCTCCACCGCAGACAGTGAATATGGCTCCACCTCGTGGCCTAGTTGGCTCGCAACAACGCGGTGATGACAATTCAGAATCACCAGATAGAAGTTCACGACATGCCACTCGCAAAGACAGTCAATTTGCAAAACACAACAATCAATATTATCCGCCTCAAGGGTACGGTTACCCTCCTTCACAGCAGGCATTTCCAGGCGCTCCGCAGTTTAATCACCAGTCTCCATTCAACATGACACACAGTTCGCAACCTACCAGCAGCGCAAGGCAACAATATCCAAGTTATGGGCCACCGTTGCACGGATATGACCTGCACCAAGGTGGTTATGGCGGGTCACAAATGTTCCCCACTCTGCAGTTCCCAGGACAAGGGCCGTCATCTCCAGGTGCACCGAGAGTGCCTCCAGGACCACCAGGAAATCATCCACTCAATCAGCCAACATCTTCCAGCTCAACTCCTCCTCCTCAACCTCCGTCTGGCGCACCTGGGAGACACCCTAGAAGCCTCCAGACGAAAAGATTCCAGCCGCCAGCGGAACCGCCGAAAACAGATGTCGCAGGGATTGCGGACTTGCCCCCATTGCCGGAGATGTCCTACAACGAATATGATGCAGCTGATGAGAGCGACGATTTGTCGGACTAGGGCGGTGCAGAAGGCAAACCCCCAATTAGCCAGAAACAAACGGAGTTCTCCATGAAGCAATTTGCCAAAAGGATGGGGCAGGCCAACTACTGTGCATTCAACAAGTGGAAGAAAGTATGGGTGGCAGGGTTTCTCGAGAAGAAGCATCGGTCCATTATCCGGGGGCAGAACCGATTGAAACAAGTTGAAGATGGACCCCTGCGCTAGGAGATGGCAGTCAGAGATTTTTTGGCGACATTCGAGAACTGGCTGCCGTTGGTTAATTTTGATAATGCTGAATGGCTTCGCCGGCAGTGGGTTGAAATGTTTTCAAAGAAATGTGCACGCGAAATTCGAGAGGCGAGGAAAAAGGGAAGGCGAGGCAACAAGAGACCGGCTATGGATTTTGGAGAGCGCGTGGGCCAAAAGGCGAGATGTAACCTCCCAGAGTTGCCAAATACAACATTCACGGTTATGATTCACTGGGTGTCGAATGGCAAGGATATGGTTCTAGCCCCCACACAACTCCAAGCCTTGTATACAGATGTTAGGCACTGGGAGCAGTTGGTTGATTTCATCAACAAAAACGGCGGCCCAAAAGAGCCATACATTCTCACATCAATGTTCAAGTGCACCTTGGAACAGGACGAATTGGAAGAAGAGTATATGGGAATATACAAACACAGGCAAATAATCAATGACTCCATATATGGCCAGATTTCATACAACTGTTGCCTTTCAAATGCTTTCAAGTTGAAACTTGGACATAATGTGAAGATATTTGTGGTAGAAATGATGAGAGCGACAGGGAAGGAGATTGCCGAGCACGTAATTAGGCCGACAAAGGTAATCCACGCTAGCCGTGTCAAGGCTAGACGTGAGCAACTGCCAATCATTATACATAGACTTTGGAAGGTTCTGAAGAGGGTGGGAGAGAGGGAGAAGAGAGGGGAGAGGAGGATGGTGGGCACGAGAATGATACTTGTATTAATGTAAGTTCTGATTGAAAGAATGGAATTGATTATATTCCATCCACATGTATGCGTTCAAATGGTTACTGCTCTGTGAAATACCTAACATTGAGATGAATTTCAGGGGCGCTGGAATATGAGCTTATCTGCACAGCTTACATCCGAGCAACTGAAAGAGATCATTGAGGACGAAAAGAACACGGACAAAAGTGCAAGTGACATTCAGCAGCAAGCGGAGGATGGTGAGGAGGTCCTCGATCCACAAAATACAAGCTCAGTACTGAATACAGTGCTCAATAAAATCAATAATGAATTTGAACACGAGTGTGTTGATGAAGCAGTTAGGCTGCTCAATGCGGGTCCTATTTGCCAATCAACAGATAACCGTGTTCCAGGCCGCAAATATTCAATTCCAGGCCTACCCGGAATTGAGTTTTTGGCACACCAGGTTTGGGCCATCTGGTTCATCGTGAGGAGATGGGTTTGGGATGCTGATATGCCAGGAGCACTGGTGGCGGATGAAATGGGACTTGGAAAGACTTTCACCTCTGTTGCAGCGGCAATGCTTTGCAAATTGGTGACTGAGAAAGTAGTAATGGGGTTGCCACTGTCCATTTTATGGGGGAATACCCTTGAAGAATGGGTGATATTGGCGCACAACAACTTTCCTGGCATTGTCGGTGAAGAGCGGGAGTGCTATCTGCTCCAGAGATTGAATTCTGTGCCCCGCCGCCTGTTGGAGATCCAGTCAACACCACCCCACAGGGATCCAGCACTGATCTCAGCCCTTGAACCAATCCTGGTAGTAACATTGCCCGAAGTGGCTGAGACCTTCAAAAGAGTTATCAACGAGATGACACATCGAACCAATTTCAAAGTTGTCAACTTATTGCACGTCGAAAATGCGAATCTCACCCACGAGAATCTGAACAGCAGTATCGACGAGCCAGACAATCGATGGAATATCCACCTTGTGTCGTATGATACCATAACATCCAGAGCAAAACCATCAAGTAACGGCCAACTCTCCTACTGTGCATGGAGTTTTGGGATTTTTGATGAGTCCCATAAGTATAAGACGAAAAACAGTGTGGCCTGGCAAATTGCGATGAATGCGAAAATTGGATTAAAACTTCGAGTCACAGCTACACCGGGATTCAATTCACTCTATGACTGGTGTTTTCAGACGATGTGGCTGTTTTCAGGTGCGCCTGAAGATCCAGAGGATGATACAGGGATGGAAAATCATGGTGCTGAGACATTGTATTACGCCGTGAAGAGTTTGATGCATGCTATGCGGACTAAAGATGAAGAAGCTCAACAGGATGCGGCGCACCGGATGATTCAGATTGCAAAGCCATGGACGATCAAGCGGTGGTCGGAATTGAAACTCGCCAATGGACAACCACTTGTCCGGATACCAAAGGAGAAAGCCCACCTCATTGATCTTAAGTGGACTGAGAAAGAGCAAGCACATCTGAAGACCCTGGTGGAGAGGTACACTTTGCGGGGTGCTTCTGGAGCATGGAGGGTTCATAGATGGTGGCTAGCATGTTTCTCATTAGTGTTGGGAGACACCGAGGATCGCAACGATGTTTCTGGACAATGGCACGATGAATGGCTACTTGATACTTGAGTGGACTCTCCGATTTTCCGATGGCTGAGAGAGACATTTTTGCCAATGCTTGTCAAGGAACATGCAGAGTATCCCGAACTTGACCAAGATGACACATCAAGAGAGATGCTGCTTCCAGAAGAGAGAAACAAAAATGCACTGCCCAGTGCACCTCCTCCACAAAAGGCAGTGCTATTTTGTCCTCTTCCTGGCCAAGTGTGTCATTTGAAGTGGTGGCTAACGAAGTTGTTTGCGGATAATGTGGATATATTCCACATGTATGCCGAAATGGGCAATGATGAACGCACAGAAATGCAGCTCAAATTTCAGGATTCACGAAATCCCTCTGTATTCATAACCACACCCAAAGTGGGCGGGACAGGCCTAAATCTTACAGCTGCAAATCATGCAGTAATAACTCAGAAGTTTTGGGTATTGAATGAGCAGCGGCAGGCATTTGCACAGGTTGTACGGCTAGGGCACAACCGAGCACCACACACATGGTTACTGAATACAGGTTCTGGTGGTTACAATAACGGTGCGAGTGAGCTCCACCAACAATCTGGAGTTGCGCAAATGAGTGTCCTGCATGGCTTGATGAGTCGACCTAACATCACGACGTCGATGATATTCCGGATTCTGGAGGCTCATGAGGACCATACGAAGCAGCTGACAGAGAATGGAGACACGTTGCAGTCTGATGAACCATCAATCTTAGAGTATTAGACGCTTCATCAAGGTATGCCTCTTTAGACATTTGGGCAACACATAATCTTCTTAACTGATACACATAGTCAAAAAGGTCGTTTGTAAGGGACATTATACTGGAGAGATGAATCTTTCTCTTTTCAATGTTGAAGTGAATCAAAGTTCTAATGTTGGAATTGTTGTATCTTGAATTAGAAATGGCTAGAGTGGGATTTCATTGGTGTTCTTGTTTATTATTATTGACGATATAAGATGAAGTGAATTGATACGCGACATAGGAAGTTCCTCCGGCTGACCTATTGCATGATAAATGGCATGAGTCGGATTGTGAGAATGATGCAGCAAAGGGCTTCAATCAATTGTTGGTTGCGAATTTGAGGTGCGCCGGAAGCCTGAAGCCATGTCCATATTTTGAATGAAAAAGCAAAATTCATCCAGATTCAGGTGCGCTGGAGTCTCTTCAGCAAATGTCGTATGATTCGTTATGACAGATCGAGCACTGCATATCTGCCAATCACATTTAGCAATAAGACAGTCTAGGTGATATTCAAGTACTTATGTCTGAGTATGAGACATGGCTCACTTATTTGTGGCAAAGCGGGAGCTTTTGCACCCATCTGCTCGAAGATCAGGTGCACTGGAGAATCCTGGGCATATCTTCGTGATAGAACCAGCACTGCATAGTTGCCAATCCCATTTGGCAATCAAAACAGACTAGGTGATATAGAGGATGTGTGTCAAAATATGAGATATAGGCTGACTTATTCGTGGCAAATCTGCAGCTTTCGCTGGCATATCATTGAAGTTATGGCACACCTCTGATCCGCATCCCAGAGAGTCGGAAGCTGAGACACGACTCGGGTATTCTTGGCTCAAATGCCGCTTTCGCTGCTGGGGTCTTCCTGGCCTATCATTGAAGATCATTCTCAACTGGGATCTTCAATCCTGTCCGGAATGAGCTTCTTGGATATGTATGAAGCCAACTTTGACAAGCTGCGAGTCGTTATGGATGGTATCATTCCAGCCCTGGCACACCTCAAAAGCGACAAATAAGCCACTGAAGCACATATACTTCGACTTTGAATTTGTGGACCCAGTGCACACAGATCTATCATGACACTACACCTTTAGGTGCAGGCGGCTCATCCCGCTCTGCACCTGCTAAGATCTGGACCTATGCTTGATCAGTATGTTAAAGGCCACCGCTAACATGCCTTGAACAGTCAGCTCCGTGTCAACTGTCCGTTGGAGGAAGGTGCCACTCCGCAACTAAACCATAAATGCACAAGCCCGGCCAATTAGTAACCCCATTTAACTCGATATTGACTAAGTAGTATGTTTGGACCAATGGTTCCAAATCCTAAAATAGCTTCTGCAAGTTCGGGCTCTGTCAAAAGAACTGTGGAAGCTTAAGAGTGAGAATCTCAAAAGACTGATTCTGCTCAGCAACTCTGCAAGATGGCCGGCAACTCCTGCTCACCCATCTACCGCACTTACTCAAAGAGGCCTAAGTTCTCAAATCTTCAAATCAAGACTTAACTGTATTCTGACTAAATGAATGTTGGGGCCGCCAAAACTGGTATCCGAAAATAAAGTATGTGGACCAAATACCATCGAGAGAAGCTCCGAGAGAGAGAATCTTGAAAGCTCAGGTTATGAAAAGACAGCTACAAAGAGTGCAATTAACTGTAGAAGTCAGGCGAGCCTGCGATCCTCAGCCATTGGATCCAAGCATAACCATTTCAACTTCGGTGCACCTCAATTCCCCGGAACCACATGCATGGAACTATCATTCCTCTGCCTGCCGTGACATGATGTCTCACTATACATTCATACCATTGTAGAATATTGCTTTCAACCCCAATATTTATTTTAAGTCAACATTGTAGTTGTGAGATTCATGATTAATGTGTAATTTAACGGTGTGCGATTTACTAGATGTTAGGCACAAAATCACAATCTCAGTGAGAATTCATGACCCATTTGTTAGCAATCTTGGCATTGATGAGTGCTTGAATCAATAGGATTACCCCTGAATCATCCATCGTACATTACCATTCTTTCTCTACGTCTGTATCTCTCCTTTGTGTACCAAATTCTCTCCCTCTTCCATTAACTACTGCAACATTGTTGTGAAGGCTATTCTGCAGACACGGCCCAGATGAACGCATGAAAGGGAAGTTATGCTTACGATATTGCCTTATCGATCGCTAACTTAGCTGCAGCATCCGAATTCAATAGAATATCATGAAAATACATGTGCCCTTCCGGAAGATATGCCACATATGGAGATTCATATTTCTCTTCGCTCGATAACAAACTCCAGTATAAACCCTTGCAACTCAGCCGTCACTCACAAGGTGCCAACCAAATCTATCGAGTTCTGCAGATTCTCAATGCTGCACCAATTTCTATGTTATGCGGTCACCGCAAATGCTCGAACTTTCACGCATAATCACTACGTTTAGAGGAGTCCTATGCAGGGGCTCATGTTTTCATTCAGGTTCTCAGTGCTCAGTTTGTGGCCAGCACCAAGGGTTAGTTGATGTCGCGAGTTATCTTGTGGTGCGTCTGGTTCTATACTCCATGTGCGTTGGCTTTACCCAACCTCCAATTCGTGCATCCATACAGAGTGTTATTCATAGGAGTTGCTAACATTTGGCATTAGGAATCTATCTATTCTGGCATACCTGACAATATCCAAAATTGCAACACAGACTGCCGTCCTCGATATATATATAAACCGTTGAAGTCATCTCTCCCGAACCCTTTCAAGGCACGCCCCGAATTGCATCCTCCTCGACTATGCACTAATTCTTGCACTGTTCATCCCGTCATTGTATTGCACTTAATCCTATATTTCCTCCTTTTACACTGTCTCCCACATTCTCCAACTTTAGATCTTTGTTACAGCAAATGGAACCTACACCCAGCCAGGTGAGGAATCACTATTCACAGAAGAATCAAGAGGCACGTCGAGAGAGAGCACTCGCATTCAAGAAAGCAACCAATCTTCATTGCCCATTAGATGTTTGCCTTCCAATTATCTGCCTTCGTGCGTCGTATTGCGGATGACTAATATACGCAATTTCATTAATGTATCACGATGATGAGACCGATCAGGAGATCGATGATGACGACATTGACGACACCAGAGAGTCCACCATATCATCTGACGTCGAAGGAGACGATTTGGATCATCAAACGGAGGTCCTTGATCTAGGTCAGGCCCGCCAGGACAAGTCATTACGCACTAGAAGGGTTCCACTGCCATAGACACGGAGCCGTGCCGATACAGTCATTGCACGCCCTCCACTTCCAATTTCCCGAAATCTACCTGCGGCAATGGCACCACCACGGCTCAAACGCTAAACGTCATCCCTCCTCTACAAATCATCCGAGTCTGACCATGCACCATCCGCCCGGGCACTGGTGCTTCCCAACAAGTCTAGTGGAGACCAGAATATTCCACAACCCAAGGCCAGTAGTGATCAGAACGTTCCCTGACACCAAAAGGGCACTTTTGAGGTAGCGAAAAGGTTCATGGAGGCAATCGTATTCACAAAGGATCCTTGGCCAATATTTTCCGATGACAAGTACTCGATGGTTGAAGAAGCTTGGAAACTAGTGATTGAAGCCCAGGATCGTCAGCGGGCATTAGCAGGTGCACCTGTAGGTTCACCATCTGTGTGTCAATTGCCTGGTGGTCCATCGCTCAAAATAGATCCGCAAACACCAGAAGCTGTAAGTCTTGAATTCTGTTTAATGCTCCTCTATCAGACTTACAGATATTGACTACCCCCAAAAATATACATAGTTGAAACTAACGATTAGTACCAGTCCAGGATGGTTGGCGGATGGGGCACGTCCAACAGATGTCCAAAGTTACCGGTCAGATGTGGGCTCTGAGGCTGAGCTTCGGATCAAAGTTAAGGAGCTCCTGTTTGATGATGCTTATCTCTCCAACGTTGTTGATGATAAGAAGTCATGGTTCACGCGAATGGAAGTGCTTGATCTCATTTACCACCAATTTTTCTTCACCGCCAACAGCTTGGGGCACCAGCCAACAACATCCCAGTATTTCCAGCCTCTTACTCCTCAAACTGTAGCGCTGGCAGCCGCAGCTATTCATTGTGCACTGTCTGAATACGCCAGTGGAAAGCAGGCCACGGTTATGTTTTCTCAAGATGAATATCGAGGTACATTTGGTCCATCCCCTGTGATCAATTTTGCTCTTGAAGCTACTAAACAATCAATCACATATCAGCGGCCGCATCACACCACGCCCCTGGCCCTGCGGCGCAACTCCACTAGAATGGACGCTCCTCAATCCTCGTCGGAGCTCCTCAGCCTAGATTGAACCTCTTCTATTTCATTCCACAATCAGTTCCTCCACTCAGCGCTCCTCTATTCCATTCCGCACTCGAGACCCCGCTATCCGCGCTCCTCAGTCTGGGATGAGAGCTCTTCAATTCCCACCGGCGCTCCTATGATGCATTCCCCACTCCTTAATCCACTCCGTCTCGGCGCTGCTCCTGTGGGATAAGCACTCCTCAATCCCATCGGTGCTCTGCTCTGCCTGGATTGGCACTCCTCTAGTTCATTCTGCACTCCTTAACCCACCCTCTTTCGGCGCTCCTCAATTTCATTCCTCACTCCTACACCCTCCTCTTTCGGCGCTCCTCAGTTCAAACTTGACGCTCTTCTTTTTCATTCCGCGCTTCTCCAACACCGTTTGTGGTACTCCTCTTTTCCACACAACACTCCCCATCTGGCGCTCCTCTTTTCCCCTGCCAGTTGTTCCCATTTTCCATCAGAATGTATCATATTGCCTCTCATACCCCCATTTAGGTTCGCAGCTAGCAAACATCTCATTACACCTGTGTTAGATATCACAAATCGAGCCAAACGACATTGGAATTCCATTTCATCCACTCCCCAGGAACAAATAATCAGCAAATACAAGGAGCGCCTCCAGCTTCTTTGTGCCATTGATGAATTGTGTGTTCCTGCTTTCGTTGGCCCTGATGAGATGGGAGATGGAGTGGATGACATCGACACCATGTTTGAATGATATTTTCCGATCGCTTAGTTGGGTTATTGTTTCGGTGTACCTGCGTTTATGTTTGAATCTCTCACCTTGTTCGTTCATTTCCTTAATGTAGCGAGGCACAAAATACAATGTTGAAGATGATGACGGCTAGTATGATTCAGAAGTGATAATGAACAATAATCCATGCATCATATTTGCTGTTGAGGGAAGTCAATTGCTCATCTACAGCCGAAGAGTCTCAGATAACTGCTGCAGTGCTCCAAATGAATATCCATACGAACCCAGGCATCTCTCAGAGTTTGTTTGTGATTCCCGCATTGGTTTGGCGACACTCCCAGGTGCACCCAAAGTTCTCTCCGGCACTCTGACGTGCTTCCAAACTTAGCAAAATCACTCCCATCATAATCCTGTATCAGTCATCAGAGATCCCAGTTACTCCTGTACCGGTCGTCAGAGATCCCATTTACTCTGAAGGCCTGCCGGAATACCCTCCTAGGGTCTGATACTCTCCTGAAATTGACACTTCTAAGTTTACACTCCACATCCTCTCAGACACTCCTGGAGTCTTCCAGAGACTAAAATGCATTTTGCTGACGTATGGGACTCTGAGTGGGGCTTCCGCCTCGTCGAGACTGGGTTACAACTGCAAGCAGGTACCGGCTCATTTCCTTCATCTCCTTCCCATTCCATTGAGAAACTTCCTCATATGACTTATTTTTTGGTGTGAGGTTGTGGTGAGCAGGCACAGATAACCGGATTGCATTGTACTTGTCGAGCCGTTCGTGCGTCTTCATGAAGTGGAAAATCCACTTCTGGATGTGGTCAAGCATGACGATCTGCATTGTATGGAGGAGGTCAGGCTTCGGGAGGTCGCTCATGATACAGGGAATATGTCGAAACAGATTAAATCCTCTGTGAACATGGCGCGACGATAGTTCGGCATTGGCTGCCTTTGTGTTGGCATCGCTGAGCGTTCTATATAGGTTGTGATCCCGCTGGGGGTGTTGCTCATCGGCAGGGACATAATCTCCAAGTTCGTTCTTTGGACACTCACACCAGAAACAGACATGCTGCTCGAGATGATGTTGGTCGCTATACCCAGGGCAATCTGCAATCCATGCTGCTCAAACCGGTTTGCAACGCCTGAAGTTACCATCTGCAGAGAGGACTTTGTAATACCTGCTCTCGGTGTGGGGATTTTGTTTAAAGGTGAGAGGCTGGAGTACCCGCCGGAGTACTTTGTTCAGCACCTCTCGGTGTGTTCGCCACTGCTCATCCAGCCGCTTGTGAGGAATATTGCAGTTCTGGATTGGAATCGGCAGGAGAGCGACCATTACGACGGTGTGTGTTCAGGGCATCTGGCAGATCTTCGAAGATAGATTGCCAATTGTCATATATACAGGCCACTCTGTCATGTCGCCAGCAAAATTCGACAGATGTGTTCCGTCGGACATGAAGATCAAGGGAACCAGTGTATCCCCCAGTCTGAGCGTTGCCTCAACCTCGATTAGCACGTGATCATCCTCGAGTATCTCTGCCTACATGTGTCTCCCACCACCAGTCCGCAGTGTGCATATCAGTATAGAGGTGTTTCGGCAGCATATCGCTGTTGAAGCAACCCCATAGGGCATCAATGAGATGCTCGGTGTACACTGGCTGCCGCATCAACCATCTCATGCTTTGGATGATGTCTCGACTCCAGTATGTGATAGGGCATTGGTGATTTTCATTCCATCTCATATCCTCGAGAGTGTGTAGTTCCCACTCCCCAAGAGCCTTATCATCTGGCATGCTAGCCACAAGCTTCTGGACGCTATCCCCGTTTTTGAAGCTTCGGAAATGCAGAGCGGTGTTTTCTTCCTTCAGCACTTTGTCATAGTATGTCTTCATACCCTTCTTCTTCATCCCACAATGGACATATTTGTACCCTTCACGCGTCGCAAACAGGTAGTAGAGATTGTTCTGTATGTTCGTCTCAAGGCCACCCTGAGCGTCGCGTTCCCATGGCCCAGCAATGAAATCGATCAATGCAGAGCCGGCGCCACGGTACGTGTTTGTCTGCGGCAAAGGAAGTGGCAGTGGCTGAGACTCTGAGTCTGCGATGTTTTCAAAGTGTTCCAGATAGTGAAACGCATCCAAGTCTTCGACTGAATCTTTGTTAGCGTTGAATTCACAACACTGAGTGGGTTCAACGCGTCTGGGCTCGCTGCAAATAGTCAGATTCTTCTGGCGTGCAACTTGAAGGTGTTCAGCATGGTGTAATTTGATATGTTTAAGTCGCCAGCTGTCTGAGACGAAAACTTCATTTGGCATGGAAATTCAGCCCAACAGACAGGGTCTTCTCTGGCATTGTCTACGACATGCGAGGTGTGGAGTATTAAGTGTAGACAGGGATGAAAGTTGGTGCTGGGCCTGAGCAGCCTGGTGTGTAAGCTCACGATACTTTCAGCTAACTTGAGAGGTTTATTTAACCTCAACACCATCACAAGGAGGTTCCTTACACGCCAGGAGTTGCAAAAACGCTGCATGCGTGATGTCCCATAATACGATGAATAGAATGAACCCTGAGCAATCCAAAAACCTCGCGATGCGTGTAATAATCAATGCCTGAGATAAATAGATTAGAACAAAGAAAATGAACAAGACAAGAACCCAACCCTAACCGGGACACAACAACCATCGCCTCCTCTGCAACGGGAGGAATGGTTCATTCCTCACCTACAGAGCCATCCGAGCGCGCCTCAGGGGGAGGGACATCAGGGAGAGGAACGTCGGGGAGAGGGACATCGGGGAGACTGTCACCACCAGCCGATTCGCCGAGCAGCTGCTGATCCACATCATTATCCAAGGTGTTTCCAGCTACTGCAGCTTCTCGCAGACTTGGCACCGCCGGGCGAGGTTTCTGTGGCATCATAAGCCCCAAATCCTCCAACCCACTGAGGGGATGAGTCTCTGGAAGATGTGGTCGTGGGCGAGGCTCCAGGGTTTGTGGCCATGGGGCTGGCGCCAGAGGTTGTGGCCGTGGGGTATGCTTGTGCATCTCCTGGCCTTGGTCAGGTAGCACAATTGGCTGATTGTCTACCATGGTATCTACATCGTCAGCTGATGTATTTGCCATCTCTCCCTGGCTAATTGTCCAAGGTTCTTTGCCATCATCCTCATCCTCATCCTCATCCTCCTCCTCCTCATCCTCCTCATCCATATCCTCCTCCTCTTCATCTTTTTCCTCTTCATCGTCACCGTTCCTTTCAATATCCATATCGCCGTCTAAATCAACGCTGTCCGGTGTGTCCACATTATCCTCCATGCGCATAACCACATCAGGATCATGTTCTGAGTCATATTCGCCGTCCGACCTGGTAGAGTCTGTATCATCATCTGAGGAAATTGACACGGCAGGTGATGCTTCCGGCTTTAAATATACTCACTCTAGTCAGCCCGCTGTGTCCCAGTCTGCCTCTGACATTTCCTCTGCAACTGCAAAGCAATGGCACGAGAGATATCATCTCCCCCTGGAGTTAGTTTAACAATACCTTTCAGGTGTTAGCAACGAGTCCGGGTTCGGACCGGAAAGACAGTTCGGTTCGATTCCACAACCATCCAAAAACCCAACCCACAGCATCTTGGCGGGCCAAACCCAGACCAGTACCCGTCAACCCACGGGTTTTGCCGGGTTTCGCTAGACCCGTCAGTTCAAATCTCCGGTTCTGTGTTTCGGGTTTTTCTATTTATCGTCGCATTTAGATACCATACTGCTAATCTCAAAATATTAACTTTCGCAGGCGATTGTCCTTTTCGGATGAATCGACCGCCTTTATCACTAAAAACAAGCAACACATGCTCTATGCCCCATCCTGAACATGATAGTCATCGGCGCGTCCATGATTTTTGGTCTTGCTTCATGAGGAATCTAGGTGATGATTGGTTGCAAACGATCATAAATGAGGTATTGGCCGTCTTTCATGCCAAAAGAGATAGTAACACGCTCCCTGCCCCATTCTGAAAATGAGCGTCAATGGAGCGTCAACGATTTTGAGTCTTGAAAGTCAGGTAACTGAAAAGTGACTTGTCCGTTGTTATGCATAACCGATGTATTGGCAGCCTTTAATGGCTAAAGAGAACGCGATACGCTCCCTGCCCGATCATGAAAATGAGCGTCAACTGAACGTCAACGATTTTTGGCCTTGCATGATGGTCAATCAAAGCGCGAGATGGCCGCTAATGGCTATATATGGAGTTTTGACAGGTTTTATAGACTAAAATGTTCAGGATCACTGAGTTGCAGCATTGAAAATGAATAAAGTTGTGATTGTCCGGGAGGTTGTAGCGAGACCACCTCTTGCTTATTGGGCTATAAAGGCTGCCAAAACCTTGTTTATAGATGTCTGCGATCCGTTAATGCTCCATTGACGCTCATTTTCAGAATGGGGCAGGGAGCGAGTTACTTTCTCTTTTGCCTAAAAAGGCGGCCAATATAATGATTATAGATAACAACAATTAATTCACATCATATTGACCTGACTTACAAGATGAAAAATTGTTGACCCTCCATTGACGCACATTTTGCCGCAGGCGTTTCCGCATTTTGCAACCATTGACGTTGGCATAGAACATCAATTACTGTGTTTTGGCAGTCGTTCTATTCTTTTCATGTATGTTTTCCTTTATCACTACATTGTTCTTTAATTGTGCATATAAATATATCCTTTAAAATATACTTTAAAGTGTCCGCTAATTGTAGATACTGATAATACTCAAAAATCCCGTTCCTTTCAATCAAGGGTCGTCTTCACCCTCAGATTCGCTTAAAAGGCTGTCGTCATCTTTAAAATCGATGTCAGCCATATTTCCATGCAGCAGATAGTGTACTCAGCAGATCTGGAATATAATCTTTATCACGCTTGCTATCCTTGGCATATGCATTATGATTGAAAAATTAAGTGTTTCGATGTGGAGAATGTAAATACACACACTTGGATGGCATACCTTCGATTTCATAACTTTCATGTCCGTCAGTGTCACTTAGTGGCGCAGATGGCGTTCCGGGCAGAGATGGCCTTTCGGGCAGAGGTGCCGCCGGTTCTGGTGGAGGTGCGGCAGTTCCTTTGCGCCTCCAGTGTGTCTGCGGATTCTTAGCAGTACCATTTTGGCATGCAAGGCAGCCGGCCATGTGATTTCTATAAACCATTTCTGGGTGTCTTTCCATCGCAGCCTTCACCTTCTTATACCCAGGAAACTCAACTCCTCGCTTGTTCTCTTCTCGGACTTCGGCGTGAGGTTTCTCAATCAGTCGTTGGGTTTCTTCTATTGCGCCACGCGAAAACCCTCCTTTGGCCATTTTCGCCATATTCAAGGCGAGGCGCATGTCAGACTGTTCCATCTGGACACGACCTCCTTGCCTCGCCATAGTAGCAGACATGTTCAAAACCTACAAGAGATTAGTTGCTGCTTCTAAAAGGAAGATTCGGCTATTACCTCAACCATATACAACACTGTAGCCTCCTCTAGAGTATTTAAAGGCTGTTTAGTCCACCCCCGGGGACCTTTATCACGAAATTCGTCCCCGAAAATCCCAGAGCTGAAAACATCATGATGTTCGATTTCGCGGAATGTGGGGACAAATGCGTTCATTGACCATGGAGGTTTGCGATTGTAGGCAGCGATAAATTGGTTGCGGAGCTCTCAACGTAACCAGCTGTACATTATATTCTTAGTTGACTGCTTTCTATATTGATATGGAGCTACTCACATCCGATTGCATGCTGCTGCCTATTATTGCTGCGTCCGGTCTTAAGTACTATTTCCAAATGTGCATCCTGGGCCATATTTCCAGTGGCAGCAATTGCAGCGTCGCAGTGGACTAACTGGTGTCTGGGTTGCTGCTGTGTCTCAGCCAGGGGCGCATTGGATGAAGCACCAGTCATTCGGCTGGATTGGGATTGTATCACATTGGGCTGAGGTGTTCGGGGAGCCATGACTTGCTGTTGTGGAAATGGTGAGGAAGATGATAACGAAAAGTGGAAAGTCCTGAGGAATATATAGTAAGCTACAGGTCACAAGGGAATGAATGACTGTCAACCTGCACGTTCTACTCAAGGTATATCGTGCTGCCTATCGCTGCAAGTTGCAGGTGATTCCAATGGTCCCGCGATTTGCAGTAAGTCGGTCCGATGATGTTTGTTTGTTTGTTTGTTTGCAGGGATACATTGAAGTGAACGACAGCTGATATCTCATGTTTGATGGTTATAAAAAGGAAATTCTACGACGGAAAGGTCATATGGTGATGTTTGTCTCAACACATAGCCGCGATCTTACATGAAACAGAGGCTAACTATCATGTCATAAAGTACGATTAACGTCACTATTCCAACTGAAATGACGGTCAAAATGCAGATTTTGCTTTGTTCGAGTTAATCAAACATACAAACCTTGACTTAAAAGAGTCCGCTTGCCTCCATGTGGTCCATATCTTGCAACATCCAACATCTCGCCCAACAACAAGGTCAACACACGATTCAATGGTCAATGCTCCGAACAAGAACTTTTCACCTCTTCCGGCAGTCAAATACGGCAAATCAACAGAGATGTCGACACGTCGACGTCATCATGCGAATGAAGGCAAGAGCGGCTTGGAGGCACAGAGGGTCCGAGCGTTGGGAGCATTGCGCGGCTTCGGATCCAAAAAGAAGCTTTTGGCGGAGAAAAGATAGGAAACTCACTTTTTAATCAACGACAAGAAAGAGAAATGGATCAAGGATTATATGGAGAGAGAGACCGCTGTGGCATGAAAGCGAGTCCAAGATGCAGAGACAGCGATTGAGCAAGAGCTGGATGATATGACTACCGCTGGAAACGGGGGGACGACAACCGGAAAGTCCGACACGACGTTTGAAGAGATGTTGAATGCTATCAGAGACAGTGTGAGCGATCTTGCAAGTCCCGATGAAGAGCAGGATGGGGAAGACAAGGAATATAATGAAGATGATACAGAGCTCGGTAAGCTGAGTGACGATGATGAACCTGGCTGGGTCATGGGCACAATATCCAAAACAGTACAGCACCGCTTGGAGAGTTTTTGGCAGAAGCAGATGAAGCTTGACGAATTGACCCAACCAGGTTGGGGGGATGCAGCCAACTACTTTCGTGAGAAGGATATGAAGTACACGACTACCGAATTGAAGGTTCCGGCGGTTGTTAAGCCCCATATAGACACGACTGCAGCCACACCATCGCCAACAACATTTGGAGGGCATATGCCGACTCGTGATATTGTCCGAGGACAATCGCCAATGACAGGGGCGACTTCTCGACCAGGAAGTAGTCAAATGAGGCTGGGTTGGGAGAAACCACAGTCACACCAACTCATACCGGTTTCTTGACGGGGTGTGGCGACCGAGTGAGTGCCGATTCAGGATGCGAAGCCTGTTGAACCCGTAAGCTTTTACCCCTGCATGCTGCATCCCTAGTTAATTACCATGTTGAAATCGGATACGGACGAAGATGTGGTGACGGCACCCGCATCGCCAGAGGTATAGATAGCGAAATAGTTAGTTTTGATGACCTATCTCTTGGGAAAGCAATTTGTGTACCTACTTTGCTACGTGTCAGCTTTTTCCTGATTTCAGTGACCAAATTGTGAGACATGATATTTCATCAGTCTGTGTGCAAGGGTCGTATGGGCCATGCGAATGTTCTAGACTCCAAATCTAGTTGATAGATGGCCAGCAAACTTGATATCGACTTGCCTATTACGGTTACATTAGAAAGCGAAACCTAAAATAGAGACGAAATTTACTAACAACATTTAACTCAGTGATGTCATACAATTCATCGGACGAGCGGTCAGTGCGCTGTCGGAACCCTGATCGATAGCAGCCGTTATGCAGTATTACTTGATGCAGCTAACTGCATGACTTTCCCCTCAGACCTGCTGCACATGGTCGAGAATTTGAAAATTGCTTATGGTACGTCATGGATTTCGAGGAAAACGAGCTGGAAAAAGATAGGTCAGGAAGTCGGGCACTTTGAGTCCAAAATTAGTTGATCGATCTATATGCCATATCATACCGGCTGAAAGCGCAAAATCGCGAAGGAGCTACGTCATTTATCGGACTGATGACGTGAATACTGAGAACCGGTATAACGGCTGTGAATAATGACAGTATGATTGTCAAGAAAAATGATTGTGCACCGAATGACTGGTGGTATGTCACTAAGGTGAGCGTCAATGGAGCATCAACAATTTTACTTTGATCTGTTCGGCAATCAAAGGGTTGCATAGTCACATCAATCCAAAGAAGGATTATTGGCCGGCTTTAGATGCAAAAAGGCATGTGACATGCTCGTTGCCCCATCCTAGAAATGAGTGTCAATGGAGCGTCAACGGAGCATCACCGATATCTCGTCTTGCAACTTGGATAATGACTAGGCTGCGCAACAGCATTAAGCCATAATGACAGTGTTGGCTGCCTTGATGGGCACAAAAGCCCACGACCATATCGCTACCACCTCCTAAAACTGAGCGTCAATGGAGCGTCAACAATTTTGGGTCTCGCATTATGGATAATTCAAGGGCCGTGCAATGGCATACTCCCATAATCATAATATTGGCCGCTTTCTAGGCAAAAATGCTAGTGACAATACCGCTACCACCTCCTAGAAATGAGTGTCAACGGAGCATCGACGATTTGTGGTCTCACGTCATGGATAATTGGAGGGCCGTGCAACGGCAGACACTCATAATCATAACATTGGCCGTCTTTCTGGGCAAAAATGCTAGTGCCGATATCGCTACCACCTCCTAAAATTGAGCATCAATGGAGCGTCAACGATTGTTGGTCTCGCATCATGGATAATTCAAGGGCCGTGCAATGGCATACACCCATAATCCTAATATTGGCCGCCTTTGGAGGCAAAAATGCTAGTGACGATATCACTACCACCTCCTAAAAATAAGCGTCAACGGAGCGTCAACAATTTTTGGTCTCGCATCATGGATAATTCAAGGGCCGTGCA